>ENA-OYXX01000852-OYXX01000852.1-human-gut-metagenome-genome-assembly--contig:-NODE-852-length-12833-cov-4.987165_pt1 | contig 12833 bp, 7 predicted proteins | sample MGYA00243976_ERZ653434 | MGnify/ENA primary metagenome ERZ653434 (study PRJEB26926, sample SAMN06165112) | human gut metagenome | biome: ENVO:00009003; feature: ENVO:2100002; material: ENVO:00002003...
CACAAACTGCGAGCTCGTCGTGGCCTCCATCGTGACGTCACCGCCCGCCAGGGCGCGGCCGCGTATGCGCAGGGGCGGAAAGCCCTCGCGTCCCGCATACTCGATGTCGGCGCCGCACGCTCTGAGCGCGTCGACAAGCGGCCCTATCGGGCGCTCGAGCATACGCTCCGAACCGGTCAGCGTCACCTCGCGTCCCTCGCGCGCCGCAAAGACGGCGGTCAGAAAGCGCATGGCCGTGCCCGCCGCGCCACAGTCAATCACGTCGGCGTCAGCGTTCTCCAGGGCGCGGACCATAATGTCTGTGTCGTCGCAGTCGGGCAACGCGCCCGTGCCCGTGGGGGCGGGGCTGAGCGCCGCAATGGCCAGCGCGCGGTTGGCCACACTCTTTGACAGCGGCAGCGTCACCGTTGTCTCCAGTATCTCTTCGGGTGGGAAAATTCGATAGTCCATAGTCTCGCAAAGATAGCGATTTTTTTCGAGCCGACCCGCAGCTTGTCGACAGCCCGAATTTCCGGCCGCGAATTAACGCGGCTGAGCTTCGATTTAACGCATTTTAACACCGCATCACCCGATTTATCAATACATTTGCAAGAATCTATTCGCCATGGAGTGCGGCCACCGTTCAGACCACATTCTGTTGTTGCATATATCATTAACACGACAATTTGCCATATATTCTAACTTTTAACCATAACTTTTTTATGAAAAAATTACTACTCACCCTCTTATGTCTGCTCGGGGTCACGGCTGTGTGGGCCGCGGAACCGCTCTATACGGTGGACTTAGCCAAATCAAATTGGCCTGCAAAAATCACGACCTATACTAACAATAATACTTCCGTTGATGAAAAATGGACTATCATAAATGGAAGTAATAACAATTCTGGTTGGGATTATTTCCGTTTCGGTAAGAAAAAATCCAAAAGTTCGGATAGTCCTGTAACACAGCAGTGTTATATTTCCTCTAATTTCTCAATGCCGGAGAAAATCACTTCAGTAGAGGTTTCTGTCAAAAAACTTAGAGGAACAATCAACAGCCTAAAAATAGAATCATCTACTGATGCTGATTTCACAAATCCCATCGCTGTTGCCCAGGCTGAAGGTCCCTCCTCAAACGATAAGGATCCTTCTTTGGTAAAATTTAATATTGACAATCCAAGTACGGGCCTATATTACCGCCTCGCCATGGATTTGACAAACAATACAACATCCAATGGTGTCGTCGAAGTATATGCCTGCAATTTTTATGGCGACGGTTCTATCGGTGACCTCACTGACACCGGTCTTGCATGGAGCAAGGACAGCTTTGATGCTACTATCGGCGAAACAAATGCTTTCCCGACTCTCACCAACCCCAACAGCCTGAGCGTCACCTACGATTCATCGGACAAAACCGTCGCAACCATCGACAATGAAGGCAATATCACTCTTGTAGGCGAAGGAAAAACCGAAATCTCGGCTAACTTTGTCAGCGATGGCACTTACAAATCTGACAACGTCAAATATACCCTTAATGTAAGCGACCCCACAAACCTGACGATCTTCGGTAGCGCCGACGGTTCTGGTTTCACCTACATTGACAACAATACTCCGGGATTTGATGTCTGGACCAACGATCCCCAATATGGCAATCTTCAGGCCACAGCTTATAAGAGTGGAACGAACTATGCTTCGGACGCAATCGCCTACGCCAATATCAATCTGACACAGTTTAAATCGGCCACACTCACCTACAGCCAGCTTACTAACTATTTCTTAAGTGGTAATGTAATTCCTGAGCAGTGCACAATCGTAGTCAGAGAGCATAATTCGACGGATTGGACAACCCTCGCCGGCACAAGTCCGGCAGCTAACAGCAAAGAATGGAACAACGCCGAACCTGTTGACCTCTCGGCATGGGTGGGCAAAAACATTGACCTCGGTTTCCGCTATATTTCTACCGAAGAAAAAGCCGGCACATGGCGACTCAATAACATCTATGTCAAGGGCGCCAAAAACACCGACCTCAACTTGATTGATCCTCAGCTCTACTGGGTTGTTGACGGTGTGGAGAGAGCTGAGTATACTTACAGCCTGACCGATACACCCGCTTACCTGAACTATTACATCGGCTCGAAAGCTGACAACAACTACACCTTTAACGGCATTGAAATCACTTCGAGTAACCCCAATGTCGCTAAAGTTGAAGATCTCACCTATGTCACTCCGATAGCTCCGGGCGAAACTACTCTCACAGTGTCCTTCCCCGGCGACAATCGCTTCCTCCCCGCCACTGCCGACCTGAAACTGACCGTTGTCGGCAAGCCCGCTGACCCCGTATTCACTCCCGATGAGGGCGAAGTTGAATACGGCACAAAAGTAACCGTCAAATCTCAGGGCGCCACCACAATGACATATTACATTGAGTATGGCACGGAAGGCGTCGATGACGTTATGGAAGAGGTTCAGGGCGACACATTCACTTTCACCGTGACAGACGACATGACAGTAACAGTAGAAGCATCAAACGACAATGGCTCATCAGAACTGGAAAAGGTCTATCTGGTCAAGGCTCCTCAGACACCCGTCTTCACTCCCGCAGCCGGCGAATATCCCGTAGGGACCAAAATCACATTCTCGTCACCCAACGTCAACAAATATGAGCTGAGTGTATTTGATTCCAACTTCGAGACTCTTGTAGATGCACAGATAACCGAAGGAACAGAAGGCGAATACATTCTTGCTCAGGACTGCATAATAAACGTCTACGCAATACTGCCCAATGGCAAGAGAAGCACCGTAGCCGAAGCTGAATACACCGTCAGCAACGACATCGTCGCCATATTCGACTTCACAACAGAAGGCGCTTATGGCTTCAATACTACCAACGATAACAGTGCATACGAAACAGAAGTCACCGAAATTGTAGACAACACATATGACGTCAAAATTGACATGTCAGGCAAATACCGTCATTGGACAAAAAACGAGAAGTATGACCTCAGGACTTACACTGACGCAACCATGACTTTCACCGCTCCTAAGGACTATGCGATTACTCGTATTGAATTCAAGGATGGCATCGACAGCAAATTAAATATCGAAGGCGTCACAAACAAGGAATGGACTCCTGCTGAATCTGACGAATATGAGTTTGGTACCAAGGCCTTTAACTGCACAGGCACATCGTATATCGGCGGTATCAATGTATATCTGAAAGAGAGCGTCGACGCTATGGAACCCGTGATTGAAGCCGGCGCTACGGTTCAGATTGGCGACGTGATTAAGGTTCGCACTCAGCATGAGCACCACACTCTCTACTACATGATTAATGAGGATGTGCAACCCGCTGCCGCACCGATGCGCGTGCCCGATGTCGCTGACTGGACCAAACACGACGATGCCGAGTACACCTACACCGTCACCAAGATGCCGGCCGTCATCAGAGCCAAAGTTGTTGACCGCAAGGGCAACGAAAGCGGTGTGCAGATTCTCGAAATTGCCTCAGACGGCACGACCTCTGCCATCGAAAACATCACTGCTGATGACGCTCAGGGCGAGGTTGAATACTACAACCTCCAGGGCATCCGTCTCCAGAACCCCGCCGCCGGCACAGTCGTAATCCGCCGCCAGGGTTCACAGGTGAGCAAAATCCGTCTCTGACCCCTGACACACCCCATCCACCCCACACGAGGCTGCGCTCCCGCGCAGCCTCGTCATTTTTTTATCGCATTGATTATTAGCGGTATATACTGTCGCGGACGCGACTGCACGGCGTATTAACCGCACACACCGTAGCGAGGCCGAGGTGAAGACCGAGGCTGAAGCGAAGGCGTGCGCGGACGGCCGACCATCCCCCGAAATCAGTCGCGGACGCGACTGCACTTCACCTCCATATCGACCATGAAAACATGAAGTGCGGCAGCTCCGCAGCCGAGTGGAGAGCAGATGCGGCTATCCTCGCACGCCTCCGCTACGCTCCGGTGTACGAGGTTTATACACCGTGTGGTCGCGTCCGCGACCGGGTTGCGGCGGCTCGCTGGCCGACGCCAACCGCCAGAGGCGGTTTCTTTGCAGATAACCCCACATCGGCGTTAGCCCATGTGGGGAAAACGCAAACAAAAGAAAGTCCTACGTCGATAGACGTTGCTTTTGAACCGTCACCCCAAAGCAACACCTATCGGCGTTGCAGCGAACTGATGACTCCCTGCCCCACATAGCCTTCGGCAAATGTGGGGTTATCTACAAAGCAACCGCCTGCAGCGGTTACATATCTGCATCCGTCCGGTCGCGTCTATACAGGTTTCATATACCCTTGTTATTTCGACAGTTACACCCTTTGTCGCGGACGAGGACTCCCCACTCCCATCCCCACCGAAACAGCGACCTCGGTCGCGTCCGCGACCGGGTTGCAGCGGCGTGTATCGGATTTATTTTTAACTTTGCGTCAGGAAATCAAACACATCCACACACCACACGAAAATGTACAAGCGAATCTTACTGAAACTCAGCGGCGAAAGTCTCGCCGCCGGCCAGGGCCACGGCATCGACGCCGGCCGCCTCGAGAGCTATGCCCGTCAGATAAAGGAGGCCGCCGCGAGCGGCGTGGAGATTGCCATCGTTATCGGCGGCGGCAACATCTTCCGCGGCGTGCAGGGCGCCTCGAAGGGTTTCGACCGCGTCAAGGGCGACCAGATGGGTATGCTCGCCACGGTCATTAACTCGCTGGCACTGAGTTCGGCGCTGGAGTCGATCGGCCAGCCGTCGGCAGTGTTCACGGCGCTGAACATGTATCCCATCGGCGACTACTATTCGAGCCGACGCGCCATCGAGAGCCTGGAGCAGGGCCGCGTAACCATCATTGCCGGCGGCACGGGCAATCCCTATTTCACCACCGATACGGGCGCCGCACTGCGTGCCATCGAAGTGAAGGCCGACGCCATGCTCAAGGGCACACGCGTCGACGGCATCTACACTGCCGACCCCGAGAAAGACCCGACCGCCACACGCTTCGAGACCATCAGCTATGACGAGGTCATCAGCCGCGGTCTGAAGGTGATGGACCTGACGGCGACGGCGCTGGCCAAGGAAAACGGCCTGCCCGTGGTGGTCTTCGACATGGACACGCCGGGCAACCTCGGCGCGCTGCTGAAGGGCGAGGCCGTAGGCACGCGCGTGGTGCCTTAAACACACTTTAACACATCCGGCGCACAGTCGTTGGCTCAGAAAAGCTATATTTGTGGGTAATATATGGAACAGAATCACCCCGAACGAAGCGAAATGACCCCGCCGGTCGCGCCGACGACGCTGACGACGCCCGAAGAAGACCGCGCGGTGGAGGAGGCCTTCAAGGACGTCCTCGACGGCTATCTACGGTCGAACCACCGCAAGAAGGTGGAGATTGTGGAGAAGGCTTTCAACTTCGCGCGCGAGGCCCACAAGGGCATACGCCGCCGCTCGGGGGAGCCATACATACTCCACCCCATCGCCGTGGCGCGCATAGCGAGCCAGGAGATAGGGCTCGGGTCGACGTCGATATGCGCGGCGTTGCTCCACGACGTCGTGGAGGACACAGAATACACCGTAGAGGACATCGAGCGTCACTTCGGGCCCAAGATTGCGCAACTCGTCGACGGTCTGACCAAAATCTCGGGCGGCATCTTCGGCGCCCGAGCGTCGGCTCAGGCCGAGAACTTCCGCAAGCTGCTGCTGACGATGAACGACGACATCCGTGTGGTGCTCATCAAGATGGCCGACCGCCTCCACAACATGCGCACCCTCGGGTCGATGGCCCCCAACAAGCAGTATAAGATTGCGGGCGAGACGCTCTATATCTACGCGCCACTGGCCCACCGCCTGGGCCTCTTCGCCATCAAGACCGAGCTTGAGGACCTGAGCTTCAAATATGAACATCCGGCCGCCTACGAGCAGATTTCAGCGCAGATTGCGCGCACCCAGGAGCGTCGCGACGCCGTCTATAACGACTTTGCGCGCCCCATACGCGAGAAACTCTCGGAGATGGGACTCAAATTCGAGGCCAAGGCGCGACTGAAAAGCGTCTACTCGATATGGCGCAAGATGGAGACGAAAAAGATTCCGTTTGAGGAGGTCTATGACCTCTATGCGATGAGAATCATCTTTGAGTGTGACGACCCGGCGCGCGAGAAAGAGCTGTGCTGGAAAATCTACGCCGCCATCACCGACCTCTACAAGCCTCACCCCGACCGCACGCGCGACTGGGTGAACACGCCCAAGGCCAACGGCTATCAGGCGCTCCACGTCACCCTGATGGGTCCCGACGGCAACTGGATTGAGGTGCAGATACGCTCGCGCCGCATGGACGAGATTGCCGAGAAGGGCTTCGCGGCCCACTGGCGCTACAAGACCGGCGAGAGCGACGAGGAGAGCGAGCTGAACGAGTGGCTGCGCACCATCAAGGACATCCTCGAGGAGCCGAACCCCAACGCCATAGACTTTTTGGGGACGCTGAAGCTCAACCTGTTTGCTTCGGAGATTGCGGTCTTCACGCCCAAGGGTGAGATGATAACGCTGCCCACAGGGGCGAGTGTGCTCGACCTGGCCTTCGCGCTCCACACCCAGATGGGGTGTCACTGCATCGCCGCCAAGGTCAACCACAAGCTGATGCCGCTGAACCACCAGCTCCACTCGGGCGATCAGGTCGAGATTCTGACCTCGCAGACCCAGCGCCCCAAGGCCGAGTGGATGGGATTTCTGGCCACGGCGCGCGCCAAGACAGCCCTGCGCCAGGCACTCAGACGCGAGCAACTGCCGCTGATTGAGCGCGGCCAGAAGATTTTTGACGAATTCTTCACCTCGCGGTCGCTCGCGCCCAACAAGGAGACGCTGGCCAAGGTGATGAACTCGATGCACGAGACCTCGCGCGACAACTTCTTCATGAAGCTTGGCCAGGGACGCATTTCGCTCGAAGACTTCTTTGACAGCAAGAGCGAGCGCGCCAAAAAGTCGTTCATGCGCAAGCTGCTGACGCTGGGACGCATGGTGCGCCGCAAACCGGCGGCTCCGGCCGAGGAGACAGCCGCCATACTCGAAGCAGCGCCCGAAATCGCGCCGGCGGTGTCGGCAGCGCCCGTCAACACCCGCGAGACCTACACCCTGCGCAGCGACGGCCAGACAGCCAACTACGTCATGTCGCACTGCTGCGCGCCCATACCCGGCGACGACGTGATGGGGTTTGTCAACGACAACGGCGAGGTTGAGGTCCACGCGCTCAACTGCCCCCGCGCCCAGGCGCTCAAGGCGAGCTACGGACAGCGAATCGTGGCGACACAGTGGGAAATCACCGACACGACCTTCCCCGCCCGCATACGCATCGAGGGCATCGACCGTCACGGCATACTCCAAGAACTGACGCGCGAAATCTCGACCGAGCTGAACATCGACATACGAAGCCTCAACATCCGCGCCCGCGGCGAGGTCTTCGACGCCGAGATGGGCGTGATGGTGGCCGACACCGCCACCGTCGACAACCTCTGCAAGAGGATAATGGAAATCAGCGGCATCACCCGCGCCGCCCGCACCTGAGACAACGACATCACACATGGCCACACTGAAAAAACCGTCGCGCAACAGCCTGATCAGAACGGCCCTCTTCGCCGCCACAACCCTGCTGCTGCTCTTTTTCCTGCCCAAAGAGGCCCAGAACGAATATTCATACCAAGTCAACCGACCATGGGCCTACTCGCTGCTGACAGCGCCGTTTGACATACCGGTCCACATGGACTCGGTGGCCGCCGGGCGCGTCAAGGACTCTATTGACGCCGTCTTCGAGCCGGTCTACATACGCGACATATCTCTGGAGAAAGCCATGGTCAGCGACTTCGCCGCCACGCTCAACTCGACGACCGGCAAGGATCTGACGCCCTCGGAGCGCAACAGCCTGGTGGCTATGGTGAAAACGTTTTATGACAACGGCATCGTCGACACCGACACCTATGCCGCCATCACCTCGGGGCGCCTCCCAGCCGTGAGGTTCATACACGACAACGTGGCCATGTCGATGAAGACCGACCAGTTTCTGTCGTCGCGTATGGTCTACTCGCGCCTCGACTCAGCCTTTCATGACACCCGCATACGCTCGGCGCTCGCCCGCACGCGTCCCGGCGACTATCTGCAGCCCAACATTCTGGCCGACACGATGGAGACCTCGCGTCTGCGCAACGAGATGTATCAGAAGGCCATGGCACCCATAGGCGTCATACAGCAGGGCGAACGCATAATAGACAAGGGCGACATCGTTACCCCGCGCCTGGCTTCGGTTCTCGACACCTATGAGGAAATGACGGCTGAACGCGGCGGCGACCAGACGGCCCACCGCTACTATCCCGTGGCCGGTCAGGCGCTGTTTTTAGTCATCGTGCTCGGCGCCCTCTACCTATATCTGGCCATCTTCCGCCCGCGCTACTTCGACGACATGAAAATCATGAGCTTCCTGATGCTCCTGATTGTGGGCTTCACATTCTTCGCCTACGCGCTGGCGCTGACCTTCTCCTCGGGGCTTTATCTCGTGCCGTTCACAATGATACCGTTGATGACGGTTATATTTCTCGACTCGCGCACGGCGCTGTTTGTCCACTTCGTGGAGACCCTGATATGCTCGGTGATAGCTGTCGTGCCGCTCGAATTCATCTTCATGCAATATGTGGCCGGCTCCGTGGCCATCGACTCCATCAAAGACCTGACGCGCCGGTCCGAGCTCATCAGGACAGCAGTCTATGTTTTTCTCTCCTACAGCCTGTCATACATGGCCGTCGAGGTGATGCAGAACGGGTCGTTCCAGGTGCTTCAGCCGCGAATGTTCGGCTATCTGGGCATCAACGCCGTTATGGTCTCGTTTGCATACATCCTGATGTTCATACTCGAGAAAATCTTCGGATTCACCTCAAGGGTGACGCTGGTGGAACTGAGCGACATCAACAACCCGCTGCTGCGCGAGCTGAGCGAGGAATGTCCCGGCACATTCCAGCACGCCATGGCCGTCAGCAACCTGGCGTCGGCTGCCGCCGCCAAAATCGGCGCCAACGTCCAGATGGTGCGCGCCGGCGCCCTCTATCACGACATCGGGAAAATGCGCAATCCGGCGTTCTACACCGAGAACCAGCACGGCGTCAACCCCCACGACACTCTCGACCCGCTCCAGAGCGCCCGAATCGTCATAGGACATGTCAGCGAGGGACTGAAGATTGCCGAGAAATACAAGCTGCCCGTCGAACTGCGCCGCTTCATCTCAGAGCACCACGGACGCGGCAAGACGCGCTACTTCTACAACACCTGGTGCAACCGCCACACGGGTGAGGAACCCGACGAAGCCGCCTTCTCATACCCCGGACCCAATCCGCGCTCGCGCGAGACCTCGATAATGATGATGGCCGACGCCGTCGAAGCCGCCTCTCGTTCCATGACCGATCACTCCGAAGAGGCCATCGCGGCACTGGTCAACCGCATCATCGACAACCAGATAAGCGAAGGACTCCACAACGACTCGCCCATATCGTTCCGCGACGTCAAGACAGTAAAAGAGTCATTCATACAGCGGCTGCGCACGATGTATCACTCACGAATCAAATATCCTGACCTGAAGAAATCAGCGGGCGCTTCCAAAGAGAGCTCCGAATGAGCAAACGGGGCGCCGCAGTTGTTTACACATAAATAAAAAGCATAAAACGAACAGGATATGACAGAAGCGCTCACATACATCGGACTGATGGGCATCGGGATTACCATCGTCCTGACTTTCATACCGTGGAAGTGGACCGTCCTGGCCGCCTATGCCACCCTCTGCCTCTGCTATCTCGGCGAACCGGGAGCGGCCTATCCCGCCTTACTGATATTCTGGGGTGTGGCCACCCTGATAGCGGCTGGGCTCAACTTCCTGCTGCCGCGTCAGGTGGTCAGCTCGCGCGTCGGCGTGGGCTACATCGCCGGAGGTGCTCTGACGGGTCTTGTGCTCGGGTTGCTGATTGCCGCCCAGTGGATGGTCATCGGCTCGGCCGTGGGCGCCATACTGGGGGCGATGGCATATTCGCGCACCCCTGCCGGAAGCGAGTTGGGATTTCCCTCGCGACGCTTCTTCAACTATCTGTGCGCCAAGGCTCTGCCGATTGTCGTCAGTCTGTCGATGGCCGGCTATGGCTTTATAATCGCACTACAGTCAATCACCGCTGCCAACCTATGAGACTTATGACAAAACCAACCACAGCGCTCAGACGAATCATGGCGGTCATCGTGCTTGGCGTGACGGTCATGGCCGTTCCCGCCGCCGTATCGGCGCAGGTGAACGGCGACAAGGAGACCGAGCCGCGCATCCTGCCCAAGCTCAAACGCGAAAAACCCGACATGGAGCGCATCAAGGCCGAAACCCACAACCCGCGGTCGCCCTACTACTACCCGCGTCTGATGGAAGAATATCTGCGCAACGACACGTTGATGAAAATCGACAAGTTCAGACGCCTCTATCTGGGTTATCTCTTTCAGGAAGACTATACGCCTTATCGTTCGAGCGAACACCAGATTGAATATCAGGGTCCGGCCAAAGTTTCGCGTGAAGAGTGTGACCGCATCATAGCCTCAGCTGAGGCCGCGCTGGCCGACGACCCGTTTGACCTGCGCCAGATGATGCTTCTGATCAATGCCCTGCGCGAGAAAGGCAAGACCAACCTGGCCGCCATCTGGCAGTATAAACTCAACTACCTGCTGATGGCCATCGTCTCGACCGGCACGGGTCAGGATGAAGAAAACGCCTGGTATGTCATCGAGCCACAGCACGAGTACGTGCTTCTGAACATGCTGAACTACTATGTCGACGGGCACGTGTTCTACGACCCCTATTATGAATACATCACAGTGACCGACGGCGCCGGCAACGACCTCGGCGGCTACTATTTCAACATAAAGAATCTGCTCGAGGAATACTACCGCAAACATCCCGAGGAAATTGAATGAACGCCATATCTGACCAATGAGAAGAACAGACTTTGAAATAATGGCACCGGTGGGCTCGCGCGAGTCGCTACACGCCGCACTGAGCTCCGGAGCCGATGCCGTCTACTTCGGCGTCGAGGGTCTCAACATGCGCGCACGCTCGAGCGCCAACTTCACGCTCGACGACCTGCGCGACATTGCCGCCACATGCCGCGAGGCCGGCGTGAAGACCTATCTGACCGTCAACACCGTCATCTATGACTCGGAGACCGAACTGCTCGGCCAGATACTCGACGCAGCCGCCGAAGCGGGCATCTCGGCCATCATTGCCTCAGACATCGCCGCCATCAGCGCCGCCCGCGCCCGCGGCCTGGAGGTGCATATCTCGACGCAGTGCAACATCACCAACACCGAAGCCGTGCGCTTCTACAGCCAATGGGCCGACACCGTCGTGCTGGCACGCGAGCTGAACCTCGACCAGGTACGCGCCATAGCCGACGCCATCGACCGTGAGGACATACGAGGCCCTCACGGAGGACGCGTCAAGATAGAGATGTTCTGTCACGGAGCACTCTGCATGGCCGTCTCGGGCAAGTGTTACCTTAGTCTCCATCAGATGAACTCGAGCGCCAACCGCGGCTCGTGCACCCAGATATGCCGCCGCGGTTACACCGTCACCGACCGCGAGACGGGCGACCAGCTCGACATCGAGAACCAATATATCATGTCGCCGCGCGACCTGAAGACCATCCATTTTCTCGACCGTGTGGCCGAAGCCGGAGTGCGCGTGCTGAAAATCGAGGGCCGCGCCCGCGGACCCGAGTATGTCGCCACCGTCGTGCGCGCCTATGACCGCGCCCTGCGCGCCATCTGCGACGACGGGGCGGGTCTGACACCCGAGCTCGTCGAAGAACTGGACACAGAGCTGTCTAAGGTCTTCAACCGCGGATTCTGGGACGGATACTATCTCGGACAGCGCCTGGGCGAATGGTCTTCAAAATACGGCTCGTCGGCCACACGCCGCAAGAAATATATCGCCAAAGCTGTCAGACATTATCCGCGTCTGGGCGTGGGCGAATTCATCATGGAGGCCGGCGAGCTCCATCCGAGCGACGAAATTGTCATCACCGGACCGGTTACCGGCGCCCTGGTCACCACCGTCGAGCAGATACGCCTCGACGTCGACCCCGTAGAAGGTGCATATAAGGGCGACACGTTTTCCATCCCCGTTCCGGCTCGTGTGCGTCCCGGCGACAGGCTCTATCTCTGGGAACCGGTCTGAAACGGCACATTAGGCTCTCATCTCTAACTGCTTCAAAGAAAAAAGCTCAACATTTTTCACTATCTTTGCGGCGGAAAAACAATCAGAACGATGAGAAAGCTTCTTCACATCCTATTTGCCGCTTCGGCCGCCGTCATCCTCATGACCGCCTGCGGCCACAACCGCGACAACGAGACAGACCGCCTCGTCGAAGAACAGAACACCCAGCTCAACGCCGCCATGGAGCGTCATGACTACGCCACGATGTCGGCCATAGCCGACTCTATGGCTCTCTATGTAGATGACCTGACGCCCGACGAGACCGTGTCAGTGCTTCTGGCCTTCCTCGAGATCCACAACCGCGCCGTGGCTGACGGCAACGCCGACGCAGACCTTGAGACTCTGCGCAAATATGTCGACGTCTATGATATAGCCGTCGCCAACAATCCCGAAGACATACGCGCCGCTTTCGCCCGCGCCAGGGAGGTCAACCCCCGCGCCGACTTCGAGCAGGCCGCCGCAAACTTCCGTCATGCTTTAGCCGAATATGACGCCGTCCGCACCTATGGCGAAGAAGCTCCCGCCGAAGAGAGCGCAAGCACCGACACCGCCACCGTCCTGTCTCTTATACACAT
>ENA-OYXX01000854-OYXX01000854.1-human-gut-metagenome-genome-assembly--contig:-NODE-854-length-12817-cov-5.270334_pt1 | contig 12817 bp, 10 predicted proteins | sample MGYA00243976_ERZ653434 | MGnify/ENA primary metagenome ERZ653434 (study PRJEB26926, sample SAMN06165112) | human gut metagenome | biome: ENVO:00009003; feature: ENVO:2100002; material: ENVO:00002003...
GAGATCTAGTACGGTCTCGTGGGCTCGGAGATGTGTATAAGAGACAGAGATTGGCGATCATCCTTTGCAATTCTTTGTCGGAAAGCACATCGGCCGCCGAAGCCGCCGCGGAGGTAAAATCCGATCGCCGCTGTGTGTTTTCCATAACACTTTTCCCCTCTATCAGTGACAGGACAATTGCGCAAAGAGTAGTGAAAAGAGGAAAGACAGGGACGGCCCACCCCATTGTGGAGCGGAAGAGCATAGCCGCAGCCACAAGCATGGCGTCGATGGCCGATGACGCCAGAAGTGTGACAAGATAGCGCGCGGCTTTATCGACGGAGCGCCGATAGCCTTTGGATGTGCGCGGAATACCCCGCCGGCGAGCGCGGAGCACACCGCTGCGGAAGTCGATCATTATGGCTGTAATGACAGCGGCATAATCGACAATAATCATGACGACGAGCCAGATGAGGGTTTTCAGGGTAGCGGGCGAGAGGGAGGTAAAAAACATAGGCATTGTAACGGTTGCGTCTTTTTGGTGATATGACGCAAAGTTACAATGCCTTTAGCGGTGACGTAGTCCTGATTCTATAAATCAGTCTGCGCGGGAGAATTCATGAAGCCGGGCAAGATACTTGCCAAAGTGTGAAATATGATTAAAATAACAATTATAATTGTAGCGTTATCATTACTTTATTGTTATATTTGCAACAATATTATGCTCATGGATACGTGTTTCCACTTTAATTCACACTTAAGTAATAAATGAAATATCCAGTCGCATATAGCTTTCTATAAACCGCCGCTTAAGACAGTCATGGGAGAATTCGAGAACAAAAGAATTGTCGAACTGGTCCTTTACATTCTTGGTAAAGGGACACTGCTGACACAATATTATGTCTATAAAATTCTTTATTTCGCAGAACGGAAGCATCTGGCTACTTGGGGTCGGGGAATCCTGCCAAGGGAATTTCATGCGTGGGAAAAAGGGCCGGTTCCCAAAAAGATATATGGCGGAATCAAGCATCATGAACATGGCGATTGGCCTTTGGACAAACTTTTCAAGGAAGCTATAAGCAGGGCTGATAAGGATATGGGCGATTATCTCATACCGCTCCGTGAGGCTGATCTGTCGTATCTTTCTCCCTCTGAGATTGAAGCTATCGACAAATCGTTTGAAGAAAATGTTTGTCTGAGTGTAAGACAGCTGATAGCAAAATCTCATGATTGCGCTTGGTCCAAGGCGAGGGAGTCGGGTGATGATACGGTCATGGACAGTGCTCTCATTGCATGCGCTGAAGGAGCAGATGAAGAGATGATGGCGTATATTTCGGAAACTGAATCCGTGAAGTTCGCACTTGAACGGTGATGGAACAAGGCATCAATATTGAAAACGTTCGTATTGGTGACGTCATAAGTATCAGCCTTGGTATTTATGACGGCATACACCCGAAAGACGGTTATCCGGAAAGACGTAAGTTTTTCATAGTGCTTGGAATTTGTAACGGCTATATGCTGTTAGGAGGAGTCGTAATCAATTCAGTCATAAATATGAGATTGCCTAAAGTGGTAAGGCTATATCATATTCCGATAGAAAGCGAAAAGTATCCATTTCTGAAATATGATTCATACGTTGACTGCAGCACGTTAATAAAACCGCGTTTTTCAAGACTTAAATCCGCATTTTTGCTTGGTCGTATAGATGACGCGGATATGTCTGAAATTTTATCCCGCATAAGGACGAGTCCCGGGATCGCTCCGATAGACCTTGATTTATTTGGATTGCGCAAGACGAAGCCCTAACTTATTCAGTTCCTTTGCAAGCGTTTCGACAGGCAGGAGTATATGCGAGAGGGAGGAAAAAAACATAGGCATTGTAACGGTTGCGTCTTTTGGTGATATGACGCAAAGTTACAATGCCTTTAGCGGTGACGTAGTCCTGATTCTATAAATCAGTCTGCGCGGGAGAATTCATGAAGCCGGGCAAGATACTTGCCAATGATGTCAAACTCGATGTTGACGCGGGTTCCGGGACGGAAGGTGTGGAAGTTCGTGTGCTCGTAGGTGTAAGGGATGATTGCCACGCGGAACGAATCGCGCTCGGAGTCGCAGACCGTCAGACTGACGCCGTTGACCGTCACGGAGCCTTTCTCCACGGTGACATATCCCTTGGCGGCCATCGCAGGGTCTATTTCGTAACGGAATTTGTAGTAGCGGCTTCCGTCAACTTCCTCGATGCTTTCAACTACGGCGGTGCAATCCACATGTCCCTGAACGATATGGCCGTCCAGACGTCCGTTGAGCATCATGGAGCGCTCGAGGTTGATTTCCGATCCCTCGGTCAGGTCACCGAGATTGGAGCGCTCGAGAGTCTCGCGGATGGCGGTGACGGTGTAGGTTGAATCGGGATGGAGCTCAACCACTGTGAGACACACTCCGTTGTGGGCCACCGACTGGTCTATCTTGAGTTCGTCGGTGAAAGAACATTTCACGCGTATATGGCGGTTTCCGCCTTCGTCATTGACGGCCACCACACGGGCCGATTCTTCGACTATTCCTGAAAACATGAGCGTTGCGATTAGTTGTTTTCGGGACGGAGGGTGCGGACGGTGACACCGGTCTGCCAGAGTTCGCTCTCGCGCATTTGACGCAGCTCCTCGTTGAGTTTCTCGCGATAGTCGGGCTGAGAGTTCGAGTCGATCGAAATCTGGGCCTCGGTTCCGTCTTCAACGCTCTTGTAAAGGCGTTCGAGCACCGGTTTGACTGCATCGTGGAAGGGGGTCATCCAGTCGAGCGCGCCGCGCTGGGCGGTTGTGGAGCAGTTGGCATACATCCAGTCCATTCCTTTTTCAGCAAAGAGGGGCATGAGCGACTGAGTCAGTTCCTCGACGGTTTCATTGAAGGCTTCGGAGGGAGTGTGGCCATGTTCGCGCAGAACTTCGTACTGGGCGAGGAACAATCCCTGGATGGCTCCCATGAGCGAGCCGCGTTCGCCCGTGAGGTCGCTGACGGCCTCGCGTTTGAATGTGGTCTCGAAAAGGTAACCTGAACCGATGCCGATTCCGAGGGCTATCGTGCGGTCGTAGGCTTTTCCGGTGTAGTCCTGCTCGATGGCGAAGCTGGAGTTGACGCCTCGGTTTTCGAGGAACATGGAGCGGAGCGAAGCGCCGGAGCCTTTGGGGGCAACCATGATGACGTCAACGTCGGCGGGTGGCACAACGCCTGTGCGGTCGGGCCATGTAATGGCGAATCCGTGGCTGAAATATAGGGCTTTACCTTTGGTCAGATGCTTCTTTATGACGGGCCATTGCTCGAGGACGGCGGCATCGGAGAGCAGGCACATGATTATGGTGCCACGTTCGCAGGCTTCTTCGATTGAGAAAAGAGTCTCGCCGGGAACCCATCCGTCGGCGACGGCCTTGTCGAATGTCTTGCCCTGACGCTGGCCTACGATCACGTTGAAGCCGTTGTCTTTCAGGTTAAGGCTCTGGCCCGGACCCTGGACTCCGTAGCCGAGCACTGCTATAGTTTCGCCGGCGAGAACCTCGCGGGCTTTTTCAAGCGGAAATTCGTTGCGGGTGACGACTGTTTCCTCGACCCCGCCGAAATTTAGTTTTGCCATTGTAGTTATATGTATGAGGTTTGTTATTCTCTGGGTGATGTGACCGATCGGGCCAGACATACGGTCTGACCGTCGAGATTGATCGATGTCAGCAGGGCGTCGCCTTCAGCGGAGAAAGCCGAGCACACTTCCACTTCGTCGCCGTAGTGGGCTTCGTGGCGATATTCGATTTCGAAGCGCGACACGAAGAAACGGTCGTAGGTGTCCAGATCCATCTGGTTTATGATCAGTTCGACGTAGCGCGACGAATTGACATGGCGGTTCACGTCGATGTCGCTGACCTGAAAGCGATAGGGGTGACACATCTGTGGCGGCTCTATGGGCCGTAGTTTTCCCTGGCGTGCAATGGGGCATTCCTTGTCGCTGACCACTTCCTGCAGGAAGTCGAAGCCGCTGAGATTGGCCGGGCGTCGGGTGGCCATGTCGATGGATACCCATATAGTGCGTGCGAAGCCTATCACTTCGCCTCCCTCTCCGCGAATTTCGAAATTACGTTCGGAGAAATGGCGGTTATAGCCTTCGACCCACGTGGTCAGCGAATATTCCTCAAGCAGACGCGGAAAACGCCTGACTTCAAATGCGCAGCGCGAGAGAACCCACAGGGTTCCGTTGGCTGCCAGGTTCTTGAATCCGACGCCGAGCGCGTCGGCATGTTCTGTTGCCACTTCAATGATGTGCTGCACCAGCATTGCCGGAGCGAGTTCGCGCTGGGCGTTGCATTGTGCGGCGGTGAGACGGTAGCGGCGAGTGTAGTGTTTCTGAAGCTGGGTCATGATTTGGGGTTTTGAAGTTCGCGGCGCGCGAGATACTCATCGACATGTTCTATCGGCGAACGTGTGACGGCAACTCGTCCGCTGCGCATGAACTGTTTGATATCATAACGCTTCAGCTGGGAAAATAGCGCATCGGTCTCGTCATTATGACCTGTTTTTTCTATTACGGTATAATCAGGAGTAATTTCGAGAATGCGTGCGCCGTAGTCGCGGATAATCTGCTCCACATGGTTTTCGGACAACATCCGGGATGTCGATATTTTGTAGAGGGCCACTTCCTGATAGACGAGTTCGGAGTCAACGTAGCAGAAAGCGCGGATAACGTCGATGCGCTTCTCGATCTGCTTGATGACCTTGTCCATCATGGACTGGGTCGAGTGGCATGTAATGACTATCTTGTGGACGTTGGGAGTTGAACAGGCGCTCGCACAGATGCTGTCGATGTTGATGCAGCGGCGGGTGAATATGTTGGAGAGCTGTGTCAGCAGTCCCACGTGGTTCTCCGAGAAGACGGAGATAGTGTAGAGTTGTTCTTGCTGGTCCATCATTCCGGGTTGTAAGTTTCTGTCTGGTTTATCATGATGTAGTCAACGGCGGCTCCGACAGGCGTCATGGGGAACACCATGTCCTCCTCGCGGATATTGACGTTCAGAAGCATCGGTTTATCCGAGGCAACGAGGCGGCGTATGGCTTCGGGAAGCTCGGCGCGTGTGGCCACGTCGATCGATTCAATTCCGTAGGCGGTGCAGAGGGTCTTGAAATCGGGGTTGAGAAGCTTTGTCTGCGAGTAGCGTTCGTTGAAAAAGAGCGACTGCCACTGGCGCACGTTGCCGAGAAAATTGTTGTTGAGCACAATGATCTTGACGGCTGTTCCGTATTGCATTATCGTTCCAAGCTCCTGAATGGTCATCTGGATTCCGCCGTCGCCTACAAAAAGATAGACTTCTCTTTCGGGCGCGCCCATCTTTGCGCCTATGGCCGCAGGCAGTCCGAAGCCCATGGTTCCGAGTCCGCCGGACGTAATGATGCTTCGGGGAGAAGTGTAGCGGAAATAGCGGGCGGAAAGCATCTGGTTCTGACCGACGTCGTTGACGAGTATGGCGTTCGCGCCGGCCGCTTCGCTCACCAGGCGCGCCGTCTCGCCCATGGTGGGCGCTTCGTCGGGGTCGGTGCCGTAGGCCGCTTTCTCAATGACAAGGCGACGCTCGTCGGCGTTGTAGCGGTCGAAAGTCGCCACCCATTCCTCGCGGCTCGCTTTGTTGACGAGCGGAATCAGGGCTTCGATAGCTTCCCGCGCATCGGCATGGACGCGCAGATCGACCGGTATGTTTTTGTTGAACTCGCTCTCGTCGATGTCGATATGCACGATCTTGGCCTGAGGGGCATAATGTTCGGTGACGCCCGTGACACGGTCGTCGAAACGCATCCCTATGGCCACGATCAGATCGGCGCGGTTCGTGTTGACATTCGGGCCGAAATTGCCGTGCATTCCGAGCATACCTTTGAAAAGCCGGTGGTCTGACGGAAGCGTGGAAAGCCCCAGAAGTGTCGCTCCGACCGGTATATCCGCTTTCTCAACCAAAGTACGGAAGGCATCCTCGGCCTCGGCTATGGTTATGCCTTGGCCGGCGAGTATCATAGGCCTGTGGCTTTTGTTTATAAGCTCGGCGAGCTGTTTTATATCGGCCATGTTTATCTCCGGACGCGGAATATAGGAACGGATGAAGTGACAGGGTTCATAGCCGGCGTCGGTCAAGCCTGTCTGGGCATCCTTGGTGAAGTCGAGCACTACGGGGCCCGGGCGCCCTGTCGAGGCGATGTGGAAAGCATGTGACAGGGCCCACGCCACTTTATCGGCCGAACGCACCTGATAGCTCCATTTGGTCACAGGCTGCGTGATGCCCATGACGTCGGTTTCCTGGAATGCGTCGGTGCCGAGCATGGCTGACGGAGCCTGTCCGGTTATGACCACCAGAGGCGTGGAATCCATCAGCGCGTCGCTCAGGCCGGTGATCAGATTGGTTGCGGCCGGCCCGGAAGTGACAATCACCACTCCTGGACGGTGCGACGCGCGGGCATAGCCTTGGGCCGCGTGCATCGCGCCCTGCTCGTGACGGGTCAGCACGTTGGTTATCCTGTCCGTGTAATCATACAGCCGGTCGAACACCGGAATTATATATCCGCCGGGATAGCCGAAAATGCGGTCTGTCCCTTCGGCTATCAGTCCTCTGACGAGAGCCTCGGCTCCTGTTATCTTTTCTGTCATGCGATGAATTGTGTCTGATTTTATATCCACTGAAACTAAATCTCTCTCCTGACGCCTCCGCGGTCGGCTGAAGTGACGTTGGCGGCGTATGCCTTCAGAGCGCGGCTGACGTTCCTGTCACGTCCGGCGGGGGTATATGCCTCTTTGCCCCGTGACTCCTCTTCGGCGCGTCGCCGCGCCATCTCCTCTGCCGTCACGGCGAGAGTGATGCTGCGGGACGGGATGTCTATTTCTATCGTGTCGCCGTCGCGCACCAGCGCTATCGGGCCGCCGGCGGCCGCCTCAGGCGATACGTGTCCTATGGATAGTCCCGAAGTGCCTCCCGAGAAACGGCCGTCGGTGATGAGCGCGCACTCCTTGCCTAAATGCCTGCTTTTGAGATAGCTCGTCGGATAAAGCATTTCCTGCATGCCGGGACCGCCTCGCGGGCCTTCGTAGGTGATGACCACTACGTCGCCTGCCTTTATGCGCCCTCTCAGAATTGCATCCACAGCTTCTTCCTGCGACTGGCAGACGCGGGCAGTTCCGCTGAAATGGAATATCGAGGGATCGACTCCGGCCGTCTTGACAACGCAACCGTCGGGGGCTATGTTGCCGTGGAGCACGGCAAGACCGCCGTCGGTATCGTAGGCATGTGCGATGTCGCGGATGCATCCTGCGGCGCGGTCGGTGTCAAGCTCGCCGTAATAGCTCATCTGTTCGCCCATGCGGGTGGTGGGTCGGTGGCCCGGAGCGCTTTTCCAGAGTTCGTCGGCGCTGTCGGAGTAATCTTTCCCGCCTACCGCGTAACGGTCAATGGCCTCGCCGAGTGTCATACCGTCGGCGCGGTTCACAGTCGTATCGACCAGCCCGGCGTCGGCGAGCTGTTTCATGATTGTCAGGATTCCGCCGGCACGGTTCACGTCCTCGATGTGATAGGAGGAATTCGGAGCGACCTTGCAGAGAACGGGAGTGTGACGCGAAAGTGCGTCGATGTCGTCCATCGTGAAATCAGCTCCGGCTTCTGCCGCTACGGCGAGAAGGTGCAGCACCGTGTTGGTGCTTCCTCCCATGGCTATGTCGAGGGTCATGGCGTTGAGCAGAGCGGGGCGAGTCGCTATCGAGCGCGGGAGCACCCAGGTGTCTCCGTCGCGGTAATATCTGTATGCGTTCTCCACAATCCTGTGGGCGGCATCCTTGAAAAGCTTTATGCGGTTGATGTGGGTCGCCACGATGGTTCCGTTTCCCGGCAGCGAGAGGCCGAGAGCCTCCGTCAGCGAGTTCATCGAGTTGGCCGTGAACATTCCCGAGCATGAGCCGCAGGTCGGACACGCGCCGCGTTCCATTGCCTCCACGTGCTCGTCCTCCACGCTTTCATCGGCGCTCTGAACCATCACATCGACAAGATCCACACCCTTTCCGGCGACCTTTCCGGCCTCCATAGGCCCTCCGCTGACAAAAATGGCGGGGATATTGAGGCGCATGGCGGCCATAAGCATTCCGGGGGTGACTTTGTCGCAGTTGCTTATGCAGACCATAGCGTCGGCACAGTGGGCGTTGACCATATATTCGACCGAATCGGCTATCATGTCGCGTGACGGAAGCGAATAAAGCATTCCGTCATGCCCCATCGCTATGCCGTCGTCAATGGCGATCGTGTTGAATTCGGCGGCAAAACATCCGGCGCTCTCTATCTCGGCTTTGACTATCTGGCCTATCTCGTGGAGATGGGTGTGGCCCGGGACGAACTGCGTGAACGAATTGACCACGGCTATCACAGGCCGGTCCATCTGTTCCTCTTTCATGCCGGTAGCGCGCCAGAGCGCACGCGCGCCGGCCATGCGGCGCCCCTTGCGCGAGCGGTCGCTGCGCAGCGGTATGGCATAGGTTGTGGTTTCTTTCATCTTTTTTACCTTTTACCTTGGAATCGCGATAATTTGATGCAAAATTAAGCCCAAACCCAATAAAATGCAAACATTTACACACAAAATGCTTCCTTTGCGCAAAAAGCGCCCCCGGTCAGGAGGCGCTTTTCGTGATGATTCGAGGGTGTGTTCGTCAGCGGACGGTTACTTTGCGGGTGAGGCGCGAGGAGGCTCCCTGAGCGGCGAGCACATAGACGCCGGGGGTCAGCTCGGAGGTTGTAACCGAAGCCTGTCCGTCGAGGCCGCGGGCCGTGGCCACGGGGCGTCCCTGGATGTCATAGACCGTCACGGAGAACTGCGCCTCTCCGGCCATGGTCACGTCGTAGCCCGAGCCGTTGAAGCTGACCACGAGACGCTGGTTGTCATCCTCCCACACGGCTCCGTTGGCAGCATACTTCTGCAGGATATATTGCGTCCCTTTCAGGGCGTCGAGCTGTCCGTAGCCCCAGCGCTCCGTTCCCATCGAAAGGGCGTCGTAGGTCGAACTGTTCTTGAGCACATCCTTGATCTGGTCTATGGTGAGGGTCGGTTCGGCCTGAAGCCAGAGAGCTACCGTGCCTGTAGTGAACGGACACGACATCGAGGTGCCTGACATCTGGCCCCAATAGTCGGTGTTGTTGCCGTTCTGGGCCGATGCCGACATGGAGCCCGCATCAGCTTTTCCGGAACTTATGTAGTAACGGCTGTAGCTGGAAATGATGGCCCATCCCGGAGCGGCTACTATGGGAAGTTTGTCGCCCTGATAGTTTGTTCCGTAGCTGGAGAAAGAGGCTATGTCACCAACATGTACGCCATCCCAATAGGAGAGTCTTTGGCCTTTTTCGCTGAGAGGACCGAAAGCGTTGCGTGTCACGTAGGCTCCGACGGAAACAACGTTTTCGCCGCAGGCATCATCGCTGATCGATCCTGCGGGTGAACCTACGGAATAACCGGCAATGGTCGATCCGGTCTGGGATGTGCGGTTGGTGAACTGGACGTTGCTTCCATATACATATATCTCCTGTCCTTTGTAGCCATCACCTCCGACAGATACAGCCAGATATGATCCGGCGTCTTTCTGCGACAGCTTGGTGATGTACATGTGGACGTTATAGCGGTTGTTGGCGGCGCTTACCGATGAAGAAACCTGAACATTGCCGTTGAACCGATTGATGAACTCAGAGTATGTGTTGGCCGACATGGACGGGCCGCCGGCGGCTTTGATTTCGAGAATCGGGTGGAACTGTTTGTCTGACGATACATATCCGAGCTGCACCGGAACAGGTGTCGGCGATCCTGTCCAGATATCGATTCGTCCGTCGGCCACACTTTGATTCGCGAGGACTGTGCGCATGTAACGGTCTTGGGCTACCGAGCCGAGCTTCTTATATACATAAAGATTGGCGGCTCCGTCATTTCCGGCCGAAATGCAGACGATCCCCCGCTTGCCGAGGCGTGCCAGAGCGGCAGGAATATAGTCGGTTCCGTCATGCGGACCGGTGGTCGAACCAAGCGAGAGGTTCACAACGGCTGGTTTGCCTACGGATTCGGCATATTCGATGGCGTTCGTCACGGCCTGCACTATGTTCTGGCCGTAAAGTTCGCCGCAGCTCAGAGCGAGATCGCAACCGGTAGCTACGCCGTAGAACGGCATCGAACCGCCATCTTCCACATAATGGGCTCCGACGCTATTGGGACCGGTGTATTCAGGTGTTGTCAATGTGACGTAAGTTCCTTTCCCTTTATAGCTGCCGCCCATGATTCCTGCTACATGAGTGGCGTGTGATTCGCCTTGGTCGTCGGTAGTGAAACTGCTTATGTTTGAGGCGTTATATTCTGTGGAGATTCCGTTTGAACCGGTCATGTGCCACAGACGCTGTATGCGCGAAGTGCCGTCTTCATTCTTGAAGTTGACGTGGTTGGCCTCGAATCCCACATCCATCATGCCGACGACAACCCCTGTTCCGTCAAATGAGTAGGTCTGTCCGTTGTAGGAGAAGCCTTGCTGTACCTGATCGACGTTGCCGCTTTTGCGGGCATAGTTCATTGTAGGCTGAAGCTTGTTGCCGAAACCTACCTGCTCAACCTCGGGAATGGAGGCGATTTTTTCGGTAACGGTTATCGGGCATGAAACGACTGCCACTCCATCCATTTCCGAAAGGATTTCCACGTCGAGATCGCCCAGCACGCTTTCAAGCGATGTGTTCTGGTCAACTATCACGACCGCTTTTATTCGCGGCTCTTCTGTCACTTTGTTTATGACAGGCTTTCCGGCCTCCTGAATCAGGCCGGCGTCAATTTTGTATTGCCTGATTTCCATAAGACCTTCGGGATTGATTTTTGATTGCGACCAACCTGCAAGAGTCATGAAAGAGGCTACGGAAATGAGTAGAAGTTTTTTCATGCGGTAAGAAATATGTGGTTTTATATTGTTTGCTTGATTGTTTTCCGGTTTATGAAGAGCAGAGAGGGAAGTTTTTTTATGAGTGATGAATCAGGCGTTTTGCATCTGACGCAAATATAATAAATATAGGCGATATGTCAAAACATAAAGGATTCATCAAGTGGCTGTTTTCTTGTAATTAGCCGATTTTAGGCGGGGAGAGGCTCTATAAAGCGGGAAAAGTTGGCGCGGATAGCTCAGTGTCCGCGCCAACTTGAGTTGTGTTACATATTGTTCCGGATGGTTATCGGCTCAGAGAGTAGGTCCTGTAACCGTCCATGTAGTAGAGATTGATTGCCGAGATAGGATAGGGAATGAAGTTGAACATGATGAGTGCGTTCTCATTCACGGGCTTGATCGAGTTGAAGGTGGCTACAAGCTCGTCATCGGGTCCGAATCCGGTCTTGGAGGTTGAGGTGTTGGAGACTACGGCGCACTTGCCTATGCCGGTGACATTGTAGAGGCTCCAGCAGGCGAATTCGCCGGAAAGGGTGCTCATCGTGATCTTCTCTGTATCCTTGTCGTAAGCGAACGACATGGGGATGAAAGCCTTGTTGATGAATCCTGTCACTTCGAAGCGGGTTCCGTAGTCGGGATCGTCGGAAGGAAGCGGGGAAACGACAACGGGGAAGGTCTGGGTTCCGTCGCCGAAGAGGCTTGTTCCGGTGAATGACCATGTGCCGCACATCATTGTGTAGGCGTCATCGACGTTCTCGATTGTCACGACACAATCTTTCTGAGCGCCGAGAGTAGCACCCTCGACATTGGTGATGGTCATGGTGAACACGCGGTTGTTGTTGATGACACCCTGTTCCCATTCGTTGGTGCATTCGATATAGCCTTCGTCAGCGCCTTCGGGAATGTTGATGGTTGCGCTGGTCAGGATGTAGTTGGTTCCCTCGACAGCGTTCTCGGTTGGATTGGCTGCATCGTCAGGATTTGAAGGACCGGGCTTCACACCGACGGTGACAACTACTTTACCGTTGGTTTTGCCGGTGACTTTCACGGGTACCTTGAAGACATCCACATTCTCGCCGATGGCGAACGTGGGATTCATCTCGACTGTTACGCCGGTTGCCGTGTTGACTCCTCCGAGGAAGCCATCATAGTCTTCGGCTTTGTTTTCATCGGAGCAAGCCGACAGGGAGAGTGTGGCCAGCGCGATGGCGAAATATTTTATCATTTTCATAATTCCAAATTTTTGAAAAGTTGGTCACACATTGAATTAGTAGCCGGGGTTCTGCTGGCCTTCGAGCTGCGGGTTGACAGCCATTTCATCGTAGGGGATGGGCCAGATGAACATGTTTGCTCCCTGATTGTAACGCACGCCTACGTAAGCGGGGTCAACGACGTCGTTGATGCCGGGGGCACCGATAAGGGAGAAATCGCATGTGCGGACGAATGATTCGTTCCAGCGACGGAGGTCGCTCATGCGGAAACCTTCGCCGATGAGCTCGAGAGCGCGTTCCTCGCGGATGGCGTCAACCAGGTTCGAACCTGAAAGATTAACATCCTGATAGCCCTGGATACGTTTCGAGCAAAGTGCGTTGAGGTAATCGTTGGCCTTGGCGGTAGCGTTGGTGGCCGCTGCGGCTTCGGCTGCGATCAGATAAAGCTCTGACAGACGGAAGGGTTTCGGCTTGTTACGCATTGCGTTGGTCGATCCGGTGTTGAGAGTGGGATTGCCCGGATACTTGGTGAAAGCGTAGGCCTGAACCTGAATACCGGCGATTGTCATGCGATATACAGAGAAGAAAGCGTCGAAACGAACGTCGCCATTGCTGTAACCTACGAGCGCGTCGGGAGTCGGGATATAATCGGAAGTGGTCTTGCTGTTGTTGGTCACCC
>ENA-OYXX01000857-OYXX01000857.1-human-gut-metagenome-genome-assembly--contig:-NODE-857-length-12797-cov-8.561058_pt1 | contig 12797 bp, 9 predicted proteins | sample MGYA00243976_ERZ653434 | MGnify/ENA primary metagenome ERZ653434 (study PRJEB26926, sample SAMN06165112) | human gut metagenome | biome: ENVO:00009003; feature: ENVO:2100002; material: ENVO:00002003...
GAATGGTTAATTAAAAACAAATATCACCCAATTATTTGGATAGCAACATAGAAGAATATGTCCCTACAATGTGTTTCTTTTGCATTTTGACACACCCTCTTCCTTACATGTCCGTGAACCTAATTTTGCACCATACAGTCAATACGTTTTAAGAAAGTTTGCACAAATGGGGAAAAATTTGTAATTTTGCGCGATATTTTTCAAGTATATACTAAAGAAGCAATATAATGAATATTTCCTATAAGTGGTTAAAGGAATATGTCGACTTCGAACTCACACCGCAGGAAGTCTGCGATGCGTTGACGTCGACAGGCCTCGAAGTTGATGCTCTCGAGGAAGTGCAGAGTATAAAGGGAGGACTGAAAGGTCTGTATGTGGGCAAGGTGCTTACCTGCGACGTACATCCCAATTCCGACCATCTTCACGTGACAACGGTCGACCTCGGCCGTGAAACCCCGTCGCAGATAGTCTGCGGTGCACCCAATGTGGCTGCCGGACAGAAGGTCATTGTGGCCGACCTGGGCTGCGTGCTTTACGACGGCGACAAGGAGTTTGTGATAAAGAAGTCGAAGCTCCGCGGTGTGGAGAGCAACGGAATGATATGTGCCGAAGACGAAATAGGTGTGGGCACAAGTCACGACGGCATCATCGTGCTGCCCGAAGACGCTACCGTGGGACAGCCCGCGGCAGAGTATTACAACCTGGAGAGCGACTGGCTGATAGAGGTGGACATCACCGCCAACCGTGCCGACGCGCTGTCGCACTGGGGTGTGGCGCGCGACCTTTACGCATGGCTGAAGCAGAACGGCCGCGAGACGAGCCTGCACCGTCCGGACTGCAGCGCCTTCGCTGTAGACAACACCGGCATGCCGATAGACGTGGTGATAGAGAACACCGAGGCCTGCCGCCGCTATGCCTGCGTGAGCCTGACGGGATGCGAGGTGAAGGAAAGCCCCGAATGGCTGCAGAACAAGCTGAAGGTGATAGGCCTGCGCCCGATAAACAACATCGTGGACATCACCAATTATATAATGATGGCCTACGGACAGCCGCTCCACTGCTTTGATGCCGACATGGTTGCGGGACACAAGATAGTGGTGCGCACACAGCCCGAGGGAACGAAGTTTGTCACTCTCGACGGTGTGGAGCACACGCTGGGGGCACACGACCTGAGCATCAGCAATGCCGAAGAGCCCATGTGTATAGCCGGCATCTTCGGCGGAAAGGGCAGTGGCACTTACGACACAACGACTAACGTCGTGCTGGAGAGTGCCTACTTCCATCCGACATGGATACGCAAGAGCGCACGCCGCCACGGCCTGAGCACCGACGCCTCATTCCGTTTCGAGCGCGGCATCGACCCCGACGGAGTGATTTACGCCCTGAAGCAGGCTGCCATCATGTGCATGGAACTGGCCGGCGGAAAGGTGTCGATGGAGATACGCGACGAGTATCCCACACCGATGTCACCCGCCAAAGTGTCACTCAAATTCGATTATGTGAACAGTCTGATAGGCAAGGAGATACCGCAGCAGACAATAAAGAACATCTGCGAGAGCCTCGAGATGAAGGTTCTCGCCGAAGATGCCGACGGACTGGAGATAGAGGTTCCGGCTTACAGGGTTGACGTGCAGCGTCCGTGCGACGTGGTTGAAGACATCCTGCGCATCTATGGATATAACAATGTGGAGATACCCACGCAGCTGAAGAGCTGTCTTGTGGTAAAGGGTGACGAGGACATGAAGCACCGTCTGGCCGACACTGTGAGCGAACAGCTCGTGGGATGCGGGTTCAACGAGATACTGAACAACTCGCTCACGCGCGGCGCCTACTATGACGAGCGCAACACGTTCAAGGCAGAAAACAGCGTGAAGATAATGAACCCGCTGAGCACCGACCTCAATGTAATGCGGCAGACACTGCTGTTCGGCGGACTGGAGAGCATCGAACACAACATCAAGCGCAAGAACGCAAACCTGCGTTTCTTTGAGTTCGGCAATGTCTATCACTACGCTCCCGAGCGCAAGAACGAAGACAACCCCATGGCAGCCTACAGCGAAGACAACCACATGGCACTCTGGATAACCGGCAAGCGCGTTGAGGGCAGCTGGGCGCATCCCGACGAAGACAGTACGTTCTACGAACTGGAGGCATACGTGGAGAACATAATGCGCCGCATAGGCGTGCAGCCCGGAATGACGGTGCGCAAGAAGAGCGACAACGATATCTTCTCGGCCGGACTGACGATAGAGAACCGCGGAGGCAAGAAACTCGTGGAGATGGGCGTGCTGGGCAAGAAGATTCTGAAGGCCGCCGATATCGACGTGCCCGTGTATTACGCCGAACTGAGCTGGACCGCGCTGATGAAGGTGATACGCAAGAACAAGGTGCTTTACATGGAAATAAGCAAATATCCGGCGGTGAGCCGCGACCTGGCGTTGCTTATCGACAACAGTGTCGAGTTTGCGGCAATAGAGGAGACGGCACGCCAGACGGAGAAAAAGCTGCTCAAGAAGGTTGAGCTGTTTGACGTTTACGAAGGCAAGAATCTGCCGGAAGGCAAGAAGAGCTATGCCGTGAACTTCATCCTGCAGGATGAGACGAAGACGCTCAACGACAAGCAGATAGACGCCATAATGAACAAGTTGATAACAAATTTAAAGAATAAACTGGGAGCAGAGCTCCGCTAAAAACATTATTCCAATGGGAAGAGCATTTGAATATCGTAAAGCTGCAAAGCTGAAGAGATGGGGACACATGGCCCGTACGTTTACAAAGATCGGCAAGCAGATTGCCATTGCGGTGAAGGCCGGAGGACCGGAACCCGAGAACAATCCTACACTGCGTGCCATCATTGCCAATGCCAAGCGCGAGAACATGCCGAAGGACAATATCGAGCGTGCCATAAAGAACGCCATGGGCAAGGACCAGAGCGACTACAAGGAAGTGACATACGAGGGATACGGCCCTCACGGTGTGGCCGTGTTTGTCGAGACTCTGACCGACAACACCACACGTACCGTGGGTGACGTGCGCTCGGTGTTCAACAAGTTCAACGGAAACCTTGGCACTCAGGGCAGCCTCTCGTTCCTCTTCGACCACAAGAGTGTGTTCACTTTCAAGAAGAAGGACGGTCTGGATATGGACGAGATGATTCTCGACCTTATCGACTACGGTGTGGAAGACGAGTTCGACGAGGACGAGGAGGCCGGCGAAATCACTATCTATGGCGACCCGAAGAGCTTCGGAGAGATTCAGAAGCACCTGGAGAGCGAAGGCTTCGAGGTGACGGGAGCCGAGTTCACACGCATCCCCAACGACCAGAAAGAGGTGACGGCTGAGGAGCGCGAGACCATAGAGAAGATGATTGAGAAGCTCGAGGATTTTGACGACGTGCAGACGGTGTACACCAACATGAAGCCTGCCGACGAGTAAAACTGGTATATTGCGAGCTGTATCAAAAAGCAGAAGAAACGACTTGTAGGGACATATTCCTGTATTTGTACGCCAGACAACTGTTGAATATCAACATGTTATAGACGGACAAATACAAGAATATGTCCCTACAGTGTATATGAACTTGATCTTGATTTGTGCGATGCCTGCATCGCGGCACACACTCACCACACTACTTGTAATCCTTCTTGGTGAATGTCTTTTCAAACAGTACGCGTCCCTTTTCCTTGCCCGAACGGTATGTGTATGCAAAGCTGTAGCCGGCATCCTTGTACGTCTTTATCGTCGTGGAGTTCTTCAGCTGTGTGAGCAGCACGTTCTCGGCGCTGAACCGTGTGAAGGCTTCGGGGTTGTCGGCCTCTCCCGTCAGTGTATAATAATAGTGCATCGTATGGGTGTCGCGCTCGAATACGAGGCTGTCGATGACTGTGTTCTGGTCTATTCTTGCCGGGCATTTCTTCTTTGTGTACTCGGCGGCTTCTCTTGCACTCCGGTCTTCGAGCGATTCCTGGCATGCTGTCAGCGCGAGAATCGTGAAGATTGCATATACTGTCTTTCGCATTTGGATTGTTGTTTATATGTTATTGTATTGCTGTATGTATTGATTGCGTCAGTTTCAGCGCTGTTTCTGCTGCCGCCTTATGATGAAGTGGCCCATGCGGTGCGCCACTCCCTTGCGGCCGAGTGACTTCAGGATGTACATGCCTTCGGGTATGTCTGATATGTCGGTGGTGTTTGCGCGATAAGTTCGTGTGGCGATGATGTTGCCCTGCAGGGTCTCTATCATGAGGAAACCGGCATCGAGTACATTGCCCTTGCCGGGGATATGCAGTGTGCTGCCGTCGTTGGCCAGCAGCGGCAGGCACGACTTGAAGTCCTGTTTCTCGGCTGATGGGGTGCATGCGGGGTCGCTCTCGTTGCCGTAACGGTCGGTTGCCGTAACGGCATAGTGGAGTGGGGCGCTGCCTTTCTTGCGCGGTATGACAATGGTGGAGTCTTCGTACCGTGTGGCTATGAGGTTGCGGGCATCGCCGGTGTTGACGGGATATTCCGCCGAAGCATAGATGTTGTACAGGAGATAGGGGCCGTCGGACATGTCTTTTGCCCCTGCCCATGACAGCCGGTCGCCGCCGGATGCGGTCTTGAGGGTGAGCAATGATGGTGCCACGGGCCTTGCCGCCGACTGCCATGTCATGGCCGGAACAAGCGCCGGATGGCTGTCTATGCGGTCTTTCGTTATGCCGTAGAGGCCCTTCAGGTTGTCGGTGAAGAACTTCGAGCGGAAGAACGTGTGTCCCATACCTTGGCTCCTTGTCACGTTCATTTGTCTCGTTATGACGTCGATGTCCCAATTCTTTTCTTTAGGAGACATGAAGTAAATGCCTAATCCTATGGATATTATACGGCCGTAGCTGTTTTCTTTCCAGTCGAGGGCAAAGGGATAGAACTGGTCTCCCCTGAAGTACATCATGGGAAACAGTTCGTCCATCAGTCCGTCGCGCAGCCAAGCCTGTGCGTCCTGACACACTTTGGTGCGTGCGTTCCATCCGTGGCTGCTGTATCTCGTGAGGTCATCGTATTTGCCGACGGGCGAACAGCTCATCTTCACCCATGGCTTTACAGTCTTCACGGCACTGTTGATCTGCTCCACTATTTTCGTTATGTTGTGGCGTCCCAGCACTCTGTTCAGGCGTCCCGGCCATGTTTCGGGGTAGCGTATGTAGTCGAGGTGGATGCCGTCGATGTCGTAGTTGGCCGTTATCTCACGGCATATCTTTGCAAGATATGCGCCGGTCTCCTTGTTTTCCGGATTCATGTATCCCTCATCGCCTATCTTCTTTATCATCGACGGGTGTCGGGCACGCAGCTTCCCGCACCCTTCCTTTGTCCATTTCCCCACCGGAATGGTCACTACCCAGGCATGCAGCTCCATGCCGCGCTTGTGACATTCGTCGATGGCAAACTTCAGGGCGTCGTAGCCCGGAGCCACGCCCGGTGTGCCGGAGAGGCATCCGTCCCACGGTTCGTATGCCGAAGGGTATATCACTGTGCCGCGTATGCGGGTCTGCAGGAGCACGGTGTTGATGTTTGCTGCCTTCAGACGGTCGAGTATGTCGCAGAGTTCCCGCTTCTGTGTCGCTGCGGAGCGTTCGGACTGTGCATAGGAGTGCGGCCAGTCAAGCCCCCCGATGGTTGTCAGCCAAACGGCCCGCACCTCATGTTTCGGTATGTCGGGCTGTGCGTTGATGCCGTTGTTCACTCCTAAAATGAATGTTATAAAAACTGCAATATATCGTTTGACGGGATGAAAGAATTTCATATTTCAAATATTTGGGCGCAAAGTTATGATTATTTTTTCATATCTCAAATTAAATAGTTACTTTTGCACTAAAGATTTTTTTAAATAAAGTATAATATAATGATATCTTTTGCCCTCAGCCTTTTGGCTTTGATAGCCGGTTACTTCCTTTACGGACGTTTCGTGGAGCGGGTGTTCGCGCCCGACAACCGCGTCACTCCAGCCGTTTCAAAATCGGACGGAGTGGATTTTATAGCCCTCCCCAACTGGAAGGTTTTCATGATACAGTTTCTCAATATAGCCGGAACGGGACCCATTTTCGGAGCGATAATGGGAGCCAAGTTCGGTCCTTCGGCATATCTGTGGATTGTGTTGGGATGTATATTTGCCGGCTCCGTGCACGACTATCTCAGCGGTATGCTGTCGATGCGCAACGACGGGGCGAGCCTGCCCCAGCTCACAGGCAAGTATCTCGGCATGACAACGAAGAAGGTGATGCTTGTGTTCACCGTCCTGCTTCTCATCATGGTGGGCACTGTGTTCGTGTACAGTCCGGCGGAGATACTGCATACCATCGGCGGGTCTTCGGTAATGTGGATAATCATTATCTTTGCATACTATGTCATAGCGACCATGCTTCCGATAGACAAGATTATCGGAAAGATTTATCCGCTGTTTGCCCTGTCGCTGCTTTTCATGGCTTTCGCCCTCATGATAGTCCTGTTCGTGAAGATGCCGGACGTGCCGGAACTGTGGGACGGGCTCGGAAATATGGGCATGCAGACGGATCCGGCGTGGACAGACGGGATATTCCCGTGCCTGTTCATCACGATAGCATGCGGTGCGGTGAGCGGTTTCCATGCCACGCAGAGCCCGCTGATGGCCCGCTGCATAAAGAGTGAGAAGATGGGTCGCCCGATATTTTACGGTGCAATGATTACCGAAGGCACTGTGGCTCTGATATGGGCAACGGTGTCATCGTACTTCTTTTACGGTTCGCCGGCTCCGGGGTATCAGCTGATAGAGGCTGCGCGCGAATCCGGTTTTCACACATCGGCACCGGCCGTGGTCAACATTATATGCAACGACTGGCTCGGTGTGGCCGGCGGCATACTTGCACTGCTCGGTGTGGTGGCGGCCCCGATAACCAGCGGCGACACGGCGTTCCGCTCCGCCCGTCTGATAATAGCGGAGTTTTTGGGTCTTGACCAGCGCCCCATACGCCGACGGCTCTACATTTGCCTGCCGCTTTTTGCCCTGTCCATAGCCATGTTGTTATGGCAGATGGAGAATCCGGACGGGTTCAACACGATATGGCAATACTTCGGATGGGCCAACCAAACTCTCGCCGTCTTCACCTTCTGGACGCTGACAGTCTATCTGTCCCGTGAGGGCAAACCGTATGTCATAACACTGGTTCCGGCACTGTTCATGACCGTGATATGCACTACATACCTGTTCGTATCGCGTCAGGCTTTTCATCTGCCGGAGCCGTTGGCCTACACGTTGGGAGGTGTGGTGCTGCTCATTGCCGTCTGCTGGTTTGCGGTATGGCACAGGAAATATTGCAAGAACAAACTTAAACATTGATATTTATGAAGAGAAAACTAACAATGATGCTTCTCGGTCTTATAATGACCGTTTCGGCTAACGCTCAGTTTGAGAGTGGAAAGATGTATGTCGGCTCGTCTCTGTCGGGTTTGAATATGAGTTATAACGGTTCGGAAAAGGGTCATTTCGGATTGCAGGCAAAGGGCGGCTACCTTTTCACGGACGACTGGATGGTAACGGGACAGGTGGCGTATGACAAGCAGAAGGATGTGTCGGCGGCCCTTTCGCTTGGTGCCGGTGTCAGGTACTATATCGTACAGAACGGCCTGTTCCTCGGAGCGTCGGCCAATTACGTGCATGCCGGCAGCGATTATGATGATTTTATGCCGAGTGTACAGATTGGTTACGCTTTCTTTATCAGCCATACGGTGACGATAGAACCGGAGATTTATTACAACCATTCGTTCAAGAGCCACAGCGATTACAGTACGGTTGGCTTCCGTATAGGTTTCGGCGTTTACCTTTGACAGTATAAACAAAAGTTGAAAAATAAAGATATGTTGAGTGTTAATGAATTGACTGACAGGCTGATAGACCTGTCATTTGCAGAGGACATAGGTGATGGTGACCACACCACGTTGTGTTGTATTCCGGAAGATGCCATGGGCAAGTCGCGGCTTATAATAAAAGAAGACGGGATTTTGGCCGGTGTGGAAGTGGCGCGAGAGGTTTTCCGCCGTTTCGATCCGGACATGCAGGTTGAGGTTCTTATCGGTGACGGCTCGAAAGTGAAGAAGGGTGACGTTGCCATGATAGTGACGGGACGTGTGCGTTCGCTGCTCCAGACAGAGCGGCTCATGCTGAACATAATGCAGCGTATGAGCGGCATAGCAACCATGACAGGCCGCTATGTAGAGCGTCTGGCCGGAACGGGGACACGCGTGCTCGACACCCGCAAGACCACTCCGGGCATGCGTATGCTGGAGAAGCAGGCAGTGAAGATTGGCGGCGGATGCAACCACCGCATAGGTCTCTTTGACATGATTCTGCTGAAGGACAATCATGTAGACTTCTCGGGGGGCATAGCCAATGCCATCAACCGCTGTCATGAGTATCTGAAAACGAAAGGTCTCGACCTGAAGATTGAGATAGAGGTGCGCAACTTCGACGAGCTTCAGCAGGTCATCGACTGCGGCGGGGTGGACCGTATCATGTTTGACAACTTCAACGTGCCCGATACAAGGAAGGCCGTAGAGATAATTGCAGGCCGGTATGAGACGGAATCGAGCGGCGGCATAACGTTCGACACGATACGCGACTATGCCGAGTGTGGTGTCGACTTCATTTCCGTTGGGGCCCTTACCCACTCGGTCAAGGGTCTTGACATGAGTTTCAAGGCATGCTGAGTATCAAGACAAGAGGTATGAAAAGATATGTATTGGCGGCTGCCTTGCTTGCTGCGGCGGGATATGCTGCGGCATGTACAAACTTTATAGTGGGAAAGAAAGCCAGTGCCGACGGTTCGGTGATATGTTCGTACAGTGCCGATGACTACGGCATGTTTCAGAGTCTGTGCCATTATCCCGCTGGCCGTCATGCCAAAGGCGAAATGAGGCAGGTGTATGATTGGGACACTAACGTATATCATGGCGAGATACCGGAGGCTGAAGAGACATATAATGTAATAGGAAATATCAACGAGTATCAGGTCACGATAGGTGAGACCACGTTCGGCGGACGTGAGGAGATGGTAGATTCAACCGGTATTCTCGATTACGGTTCGCTTATTTATATTGCCTTGCAGCGTTCGCGTACGGCTCGTGAGGCCATATCCGTAATGACCACATTGGCAGAAACTTATGGGTATAACAGCGAGGGTGAGACTTTCACTATATGCGACCCTGACGAAGCATGGATAATGGAGATGATGGGATGTGGCCCGGGCAGCAAGAGTGTTGTGTGGGTCGCATTGCGTGTGCCGGATGATGCCATCTGTGCACATGCCAACCAAAGCCGCATACGAACGTTCAACCAGAAGGACAGGCAGAACGTGATGTGCTCGAAGAATGTGGTCAAGTATGCCCGAAAGATGGGATGGTATGACGGTAAGGATGCCGACTTCAGTTTCTGCGACACCTATGCTGCGCCCGATTTCGGCGGACGCCGTTTCTGCGAGGCACGTGTATGGACATTCTTCAACCGTTTCAGCAGTGATATGGCCCGGTACGTGCCGTATGCCGAGGGTAAGGTGAAAGATGCCGAACCCATGCCGTTGTGGATAGTTCCGAACAGAAAGGTGAGTGTGCGTGATGTTGAAGACGCCATGCGCGACCACTATGAGGGAACTCCCTTTGCACTTGACAGCGACATTGGCGGAGGTATATGGCAGATGCCATACCGTCCAACGCCGCTGACGTTTACTGTCGACGGGCGTAGTTGCTTCAACGAACGCCCCGTGAGTACGCAGCAACCAGGTTTCGTATACGTGAGCCAGATGCGTTCGTGGTTGCCGCGCGAGATAGGCGGAGTGCTGTGGTGGGGAAACGATGACGGCAATATGGTTGCCTTCACGCCGGTGTATTGTGCCACGGACAAGGTGCCGGCATGTTATGCCACACCCGGTGCCGATGCCCTGACATTCAGCATGGACAATGCCTATTGGGTATGCAACTGGGTGAGCAATATGGTTTATCCGCGTTACAGTCTGATGTTTCCGTCGCTGAAGGAGGTGCGTGATTCGCTTGACGCATCATATTTTGAAGCCCAACCGAGGGTGGAGGCCCGTGCCGCCGAACTGTACCGGCAGAACCCGGATGAAGCCCGTGCTTATCTTACGGCATATACCGGCGACAAGGCAGCACAGATGCTGGCACGGTGGAAGCAGCTGGCTTTTCATCTCATAGTGAAGTATAACGATATGATAGTGAAGCCGGAAGATTCAAACGGAACTTTCTTGCGTACCAAGGAGGGGCTTGGAGCAAAGGTTAAGCGTCCGGGATATCCTGAAAACTATGCGCGTGAGTTAATCAAACAGACGGGAGACAAGTTTGTTTGTCCTGCGGAATAGCATGGCTGTATACAATAAAAGACCTTTTAGCCAAACAGGCAAAAAGGTCTTTTATTGTGTTTGTAAGCGAAACCGGTTACTTACATTCCGCTATCTTGTTCTTTATCTTGTCAACATAAGCATCTATAACGGCAACGGCGGTGATGTTCACCACATCGCGCACGGAGCACTCGAAGTCTGTGAAATGGATAGGTTTGTTAAGTCCCATCTGTATCGGACCGATGATTTCCGTTTCGGGATACAGAGCCTGAAGCAGTTTGTAAGCACCGTTTGCACTGCTCAGGTTGGGGAATACCATAGTGTTGACGTCACGTCCGTTGAGGCGTGAGAAGGGGTATTTCTTATCGCGTAGGGTCTTGTTGAGTGCAAAGTTTACCTGCATTTCACCGTCTATTGCCAAGTCGGGATATTGCTGCTGCAACTCTTCTACAGCCTGATGCACCTGAACCGGGCTGCCTGACTCCTCCGTACCGAAGTTACTGTAGCTCAACATTGCAATGACAGGTTCCTCATTGAAGAATCTCACTGTCATGGCACTCAGCTTGGCAATGTCTTTCAGCACTTCCTTGTCGGGATGTCTGTTGATAAGCGTGTCGGCCAGATAATATGTTCCCTTCTTGGAATTCAAGATGTGCATTGTTCCGAAGTGCTTGTATTCGGAACGTATTCCGATAACTTCCTTTGCAACTTTTATGGTGTTCGAATACTTTGTATACAGACCGGTGATGAAGGCATCCGCTTCACCGGTCTCCACCATCATCATGCCGAAATAGTTGCGCTCGAACATCTTGTCATTGGCTTCATCGATGGTGTATCCCTGGCGCTGACGCTTTTCGGTGAGCAGACGGGCGTAACGCTCGCGGCGTTCTGCCTGATTGTCGTGGCGCAGGTTGACAATTTCAATGCCGTCGAGACTGAGGTCAAGTTCTTTGGCCAATTTCTCTATGCGTTCGTCGTTGCCGAGCAGTATGGGCTGGCATATGCCTTCGGCCTTTGCCTGTACGGCGGCCTTCAGCATTGTGGGGTGTATGCCTTCGGCAAATACCACTCTTTGCGGATGCAACCGTGCCGTGTCGTGGAGCTTTTGTGTGAGTTTCGTTTCCTGACCAAGCAGTTCGCGCAACTGGTTCTTGTATGAGGCCCAGTCTGTTATTACCTTGCGGGCCACACCGCTGTCGATGGCTGCTTTTGCCACGGCGGCCGACACTTCGGTTATGAGACGCGGGTCAACGGGTTTGGGAATGAAGTAGTGCGGTCCGAACGTAAGATTGTTAACCTGATATACGTCGTTGACCACATCCGGTACGGGCTGTTTGGCGAGATTGGCAATGGCATGCACGGCGGCCATCTTCATCTCTTCGTTGATGGCGGTGGCATGAACGTCGAGTGCACCGCGGAAGATATAGGGGAAGCCTATGACGTTGTTTATCTGGTTTGGGTAATCCGAACGTCCTGTGGCCATGAGTACGTCGGGGCGACTTGCCATAGCGTCTTCGTAGCTTATCTCCGGTACGGGATTGGCCAGTGCGAACACAATGGGCTGGTCGGCCATGGAGCGTATCATGTCCTGCGTGAGGATATTGCCTTTCGACAGTCCCACAAACACGTCGGCTCCTTTGATTGCCTCTTCGAGTGTGTGTATGTCGCGGCGGTCGGTGGCAAAGAATTTCTTCTGTTCCGTAAGGTTGGGCCGGTCGCTGGTTATTACACCTTTGGAATCGAGCATCACTATATTCTCACGTTGTGCTCCGAGAGCCATATAGAGTTTCGTACATGATATGGCTGCGGCTCCTGCACCGTTGACCACTATCTTCACCTGCCTTATGTCTTTGCCGTTTACTTCAAGAGCGTTTTTCAGGCCGGCGGCGGATATGATGGCCGTGCCGTGCTGGTCATCGTGCATCACCGGAATGTCCAAACTGTTTTTCAGCCTTTCTTCAATGTAGAAACATTCGGGTGCCTTAATGTCTTCCAGGTTGATACCTCCGAAAGTAGGGGCAATCTTTTCTACCGCTTCACAAAACTTTTCAGGGTCTTTCTCTGCCACTTCTATGTCGAACACATCGATACCACCATATATCTTGAACAAGAGTCCCTTGCCTTCCATGACGGGTTTGCCACTCAATGCGCCGATATCTCCGAGACCGAGCACTGCTGTTCCGTTGCTTATCACGGCAACGAGATTTCCCTTGTCTGTGTATTTGTATGCATCATCAGGGCTTTGTTGTATTTCAAGACATGGATAAGCCACTCCGGGTGAATAGGCCAGACTAAGGTCGGTCTGTGTGCGGTAAGGTTTGGTAGGCACCACTTCTATTTTTCCCGGTCTGCCATTCTCGTGATATTCGAGTGCAGTCTCTTTTGATATTTTTACCATAACAGTAATGTTTTATAATTAATATGCTGTGTTGTATTATTATGTCG
>ENA-OYXX01000863-OYXX01000863.1-human-gut-metagenome-genome-assembly--contig:-NODE-863-length-12738-cov-4.578570_pt1 | contig 12738 bp, 9 predicted proteins | sample MGYA00243976_ERZ653434 | MGnify/ENA primary metagenome ERZ653434 (study PRJEB26926, sample SAMN06165112) | human gut metagenome | biome: ENVO:00009003; feature: ENVO:2100002; material: ENVO:00002003...
CCCCCCGACGGCAAATCGATGCAGCTCGCCTTAGACAACCTCTCGGCTCAGGAAGCCGCGCTGACAGCCATGTTCAGCGGCACGACAAAGACTTATACGGCCGTATCGACCATCACATTCGAGCCTGACAGCGAGAGCGTCAACAACGAGGTCTTCGTGCGCCTGTCGCCCGTCGACGGCATTGTCGACGCCAACGATCTCAGCGGTGCGCCAGTCTACATCTCGGTCGACATCGTCGAGCAGGGCAAACTCCCTCTCAACGAAAAAGGCGAGACCAAAACATGGCCCAAAGGCGGCGTTGCCTACAATATCCCCGGACGCGCGGTCATCACACTGACCTACGACAATCAGACCATCGCACGCGAGGAAGTCGACCTCGCTCAGTTAGGCGTCACATTCGGTCTCGACCCCAAGCTCTTCAGCGACAAAAAGTCTCCGTCAAAACTCCTTCTCAATCCGGCTACCGGCGCCATACTCGAGCTCGGGCCGGTCAATGAGTAATAACTATGCCATTACGAATCGGCTGACGCGGGTTTGTCCGTTGAGTCAGCCGTTTCTGTAATTATGCCGTCGTCAGGCGGACAGTTATTTTGGCCTTTGCCGCCGCAATTGATTACAAACTCCTGATAATACGCTAATAGCAGCGTTGTTAACGGCAATGCTATTATCATGCCTATCAGGCCCATGAGCGTGCCCCATACCGACAGCGACAGCAGTATGACCGCCGGGTTGAGCCCCATCGCCTTTCCCATAATTTTAGGTGTCAGCACATAATCACATATACACTGGCTGATACCGTAGACTAAAAGACACTTGCCGAACTCCGGCCAGAAACCGACATCGCCCCCAAACGACTGTATCAGGCAGACGAGCGCCACGGGTATCAGCGTGACATACTGGAAGTAAGGTATCATGTATAATATGCCGACCGTTATACCGAGTACGATTGCAAGCGGTATGCCTACAATCGAGAATCCGATACAGTAGAATATAGCCGCACAAAGAGCTATCAGGGCCTGACCGCGGAAATAACGGTTCATGCTGTTTTTGATATCATCACCTATACGGAAAGCTATCGGACGATACTTCTTTGGCACAAGCATCCTGAATCCCACCATCACCGACTGATAGTCTATAAGTATGAAAATCACATAAATAAACGTTAGCAGCCACTCCAAGGTGTGCAGCAGAAAATTTATCACTCCGGCGACAAAACTTGTGCCTGAGTCCAAGATTGACTCGAAATGCTCGCTCTCTATAAGATTATCGATGCTGAAATCATTAATCCAATCCTTAATCGGCGCGACAAGTTCGGGCGCCAGCAGCGGAACATTTACATCACGCCCCGAGCCCGAGTGTATCATATCGTCAAGCTGATGTATCTCACCGATTATCGAAGGCACAAATAAATAAGCCAATAGACCGAAAACTATCGCCACCTCCAAAAGCGTCAGCAGACTTGCTATGACACGCCCCTTTAGATGCAGAACACGCTGATTTATACCGACCAACGGCTCAAGCAAATAAGCAATAAGACACGCTAAACAAAAAGGTAAAAGCACATTGCGCAGCACATTGATCAGCCATATAGCGCCGACGACCAGAGCGACGCCCGCAAGAATACGGACAACGCGGTCAAATGTAAAGGGACGAGATTGATAAGCCGGCATAATGTAATCTGAATTAATGATTCTCTCAAATATCTTTACATTATTCTAACACGCTCGCCTCACTAAAGTTTGTCACTTAAAAACAGCCCGCGTCAAGCTGACGTGACAGCAGGCTGTATATATAATTTTAAAGGTTTATGTTAGGGTTAGCTTAAATGCTGATATAAATTATAAAAACATCTATATAAAAAAAATTGATTGTCTCCCGACAACCAATCCATTTAACCTTAAATCTATACCATGAAAAACACATTGCAAATTTAAGCCGCATCCCGTAAATGCGCAAGCAAAACGACAATAAAAACACATTGTATTAACATTTATTACATCACATTGCAAAACAAAACGCCATTTTGCTATCAAATAGGTTGTTTAAATCACTAATTCAAGCAAAATGACACATCTTCATCCACCGTCGCTCTAAACCCCAAAACCACCCACTAAACACATTTTAACAATGCAGTATCGCATGCAATCCATAGACTTTCCTTGGGCACGTATTATTTGGCCGCAAAAAAACATGTCGACGACATTGAGTGGCAATTTGCAATCGTCCTAAAGATACCAAATTGATTATCAGTCAAATGTAGGGACGTGCCTTTGGCACGTATACGTATCTAATTGATTGCCGATAATACATGCCGAAGGCATTTCCCTACGATTATATGCAATCAGTGTTCTACAACACCCCCATTAAATCTCTCCGAGATAGATTAATGGCTCAATCCCCTTCCCCGGGGCGGGGATTTATGATGTGCAGGGAGTCGATGAGGAGGTGACGGGCTTCGTCGATGTAGCTGTCGGCGGCGTCGGCGTAGCCGTGACGACGCAGGTCGCTCTCGCGTACACGGATGGCGAGGATAGCTTTCTCGCGTGCCATTGAGCCCTCGGGGGCAACAAGCACCGAGTCGACATCGCGACGGGCGGCCTCTCGGGCGGCGGCGCAGTCCTTGGTTTTAGACGACGAGCATGACAGCAGGCCGAGAGCAAGCCCGGCTGACAACAAACCTATGATGAATATACTGGAAACCTTCATAATAAGATAAGCGCAAGTTTTGCACATGCCTCGGCGTCGTCGAGTGCATTGTGGTGATTAATAAGTGATATGCCGAAAAAGTCACAGAGCGAGTCCAAAGAACGCGAGCCGCAGACACCGCGCGGTATCGTGCGGCGCGCAGCCGCCAGAGTGCAAAGGAACTCGTCGGGCGACTCCAAGCCATATACACGGCAGGCGGCAGCGATGCAGCGGTGGTCGAAAGCAGCGTTGTGTGCCACGAGGGTGAAACCGTTAAGCCACTCCTGCCAGTCAGTCCACACGCGGCCGAAAGTCGGAGCATCCCACGTCATCTCGTCAGTGATACCGTGCACGGCCACACAGCCGCGACTGTACCACTCCGGCTCGGGCTTGACGAGGCTGTAACGGCGGTCGACGATAACACCGTCGACGACCTTAACAGCACCTATCGAGCAGATGCTCGTCGGCTCATAGTTGGCGGTTTCGACGTCTATGGCTATGAAATTATCCATTGGCTGACGTGTCGGTCTGTTCGAGCAACTCGTTGACGCGCTCACTCACCTGCTCCATTAGCCATCGCGGTGTGGAAGTGGCACCACAGATGCCGACACTCGAGGCGCCGTCCAACCATGCGCTGTCAAGATGCGATGCATTGGAAATAAGGTATGTGCGCGGATTGACCTCGCGGCAGTGATTGTAAAGTATCTTGCCGTTGCTGCTCTTGGACCCGGCGACAAACAACACCACATCATGTGTCGACGCAAAGTCGCGCAGATGCCCGACGCGGTTTGAGACTCGGCGGCAGATGGTGTCAAACGACTCAAATCTGACGCCGGGAGACTTGCGGCGCTCTATCTCGTCGATGATGGCGCGGAAACCCTCCAACGACTTGGTGGTCTGGGAGTAAAGGGCAATGTCGCGCGTGAAGTCTATGCGATCCAATCCGGCCATATCTTCGACGACTATGGCTCGACCGCCGGTCTGCCCGACGAGGCCGTTGACCTCGGCGTGGCCGAGTTTGCCGTAAATGACAATCTGTGGATGCCGGTCGGTACGCTCACAGGTTGACTTGATGCGCTGCTGCAGTTTGAGCACGACAGGGCATGTGGCGTCGATAATCTCTATGTTGTTGCGGCGGGCAGTCTCATAGGTCTCAGGGGGCTCACCGTGGGCGCGCAGCAAGACCTTGACGTTTCTGAGCCCGGCGAGGCGCTCGTGGGTGATAGTCTCCAAGCCCTTACGCTGCAGTCGCTCGACCTCGTCAGAATTGTGGACAATGTCGCCGAGGCAATACAGACTGCCGGCACGCTCAAGTTCCTCCTCGGCCTTGCCGATGGCGGCAGTCACACCGAAGCAGAATCCCGACTCGCTGTCAATCTCGACACGGACGCTCATCTCGCAACGGCCTCCTTATATCGGTCAAGCAGCCATGCGTTCTGCTCATCAAGTGTCATCTCGCTGTTATCCAAGTCGATGGCATCTGCCGCACGGCGCAGCGGGCTCTCCTCGCGCGTCTCGTCGAGGTGGTCACGATGCACCACATTGGCGAGCACGTCCTCATAGCTGATGGCGTCGCCCTTGGCCACCATCTCGAGGAAGCGGCGGCGCGCACGGGTCTCGGCTGAGGCGTTGACAAAAATCTTGAGTTCGGCGTCGGGAAAGACGGTCGTGCCGATGTCGCGGCCATCCATGACGATGCCGCGCTCGTCGCCGAAACGCTGCATCATGGCCGTCAGACGATGGCGCACCTCGGGGAGTGCCGCTATGGTCGACACGGCGTTCGACACGCGCAGTGTGCGTATCTCCGACTCGACATCGCGGCCGTCGAGCATAGTGTGCTGGGTACCGTCAGGCTGCGGCATAAAATCAATGATCAGCGACGGCAGCGCGGCGTCTAATGCCGCAGTGTCGACATGACCCTCGGCGTCAATCATTCCGTGGTCTAACGCATATAGTGTAACCGCGCGGTACATCGCGCCGGAGTCAATATATCTGTATCCGATGGTCGAGGCGAGTCGACGGGCCATGGTGCTTTTGCCTGACGATGAGTAACCGTCGAGAGCTATGATGATTTTCTTTTCTGACATAATCAAGAAGATGTTTTTATGTTATCAGTGCAGCAAGTCGTCTAAGCTACATGTGAGATTGAGCATAAAAGTTGTTGCGCCGGTATGTGGCTGGGCAAGCGCCACACCGAAACCGAAACTCTTGGCCCGCATACCGGCTGCGAGCGAGAATCCCGAGACAAACGAGCGCGAGTAAGTCGACATGTCTGTGCGTGTCTTGTAGTTGTAGCCGAGTCCGATATAGAAATTGCGGCTCGAAATCAGGTCGGCTCCGAATACGAGGTGTCGCATCAGATTTGACATGAATTTGTCTTTTACGACAGGCTCGTTTTCGGCACTGCCGTCGCCGTTGTCGACATACGGCAGATGCCATTTGGTCAGATTCCATGCCGTGACCGAGAAACGCACGGGAAACGAGCCGAACGACTGCGACCAGCCCAATCTGACATCAAACGGCAGACGGTCATAGGCCTTGTCAAAACGCTTGATCTGACCGCCGAGATTGGCTATGACAGCCGACAGCGACAGGTCTCGCTCGTCGTCATAATAGTTGATGCCAAGGTCGGTCGAGAGGGCAAATGCAGAGAAATCGGCGTAGGAGCTATATATAAACTTAAGGTCCACGCCTCCGCGCAGACGGTCGGTGATGTCGTGACTGTAAGTGGCACCGAAAGCGACATCTTTAGGCGAAAAATCACCCACGATAGAGCCGTCAGGCAGAGTCTCCTTCATCGAGCCGTAGCCGAAATATCTGACCGACGCAGCCCATGCGCCGCGCTCTCCGGCAGCCTGCGCATACTTCAGTCCGGCAAAGTTGGAGCCGCCGACATAATGCATGTAATTGAACGCAACCTGACGGCCCATCTCGCCGCCGAGCAGTGACGGATTCTGGTCGGCCGATGTGATGTCATCGTCGACAAGCGAGATATTCACGCCGCCGAGACCATAGATGCGGCTCGACGATGTGACGTTGAGAAACGAGTAAGCAGACGTGCCGTCCTGAGCCGCAGAGCTGATGCCGAGAGCCGCAATGACAGCCGCGAGTATTGATATATTTCGTTTAAATCGGATGAATCTCATTTTCATAAGCGAGAACAAAGTTACGCAAAAACAGACAATTGTCAGCGCTCCGCCCTCACTATATTGTTAACGTATTGTCGGGCCGCTTATTGTGTGGATACGTCTCGCGGCATCGTTTGTTAAATATTACTAAATGCTGCTCACACAATTGTCCAATTATCCGTCATTATGTTATAAAAAATATAAGTAAAAACGACGCGCTTCAATACTATTTATTTATGAATGTCAAAGGATTAATAACGGTCATAAGCCTGACAGCAGCGCTAAGTGTCACATTGTCAGCCGCACCGCAGGAAAACAACGGACAGAAATATCTCAATCGCCCAATGCCGGCGTCATGGGATGAAGACAACGGGTTTGATACGGCGCCTTATGACGATGCGGCATGGTGGACAGGATTCGGCGACAAGGTGCTTGACTCACTGATTGTCATAGGCGAACAAAACAACTATGACCTCTCGATTGCCGCACGGCGCATAGAGCTTGCCCGACGTCAGTTAGATGCGACACGCTCATCATATTACCCGCAGCTCGGCGTAAGTGCCGGATGGACACGCACACGCCGCTCCGGAGCTGCCGAAGGCCGAGATGTGCCGGCATCCGTTTCGTCGGCATGGGATCTCGGCGCATCGGCAAGTTGGGAGATAGACGTTTTCGGCAAAATAACCTCACAGGTACGACAGGGCAAAGCAAACGTACGCCTGAGCCGTGCCGACTTCGAGGCTGCGCTCGTGTCACTGCGTGCACAGATAGCAACGACATACATACAGTTGCGCGTCTATCAGAACGAGATGGAGGTCGCCCGGCGTCACTCCGAGAGTCAGCTCAAGGTCGTCAGAATAACCGAGGCGCGCCATGAAGCCGGACTCGCATCGCAGTTGGACGTCGCTCAGGCCAAGACGGTCTACTACTCGACAATTTCGCAGATACCTCTGCTCGAAAACTCCATAAACGCCACAATCAACGCGCTCTCGGTAATGCTCGGCGAGTACCCCGACAGTCTGAAAATAAGTCTCACCACATTGGCTCCCCTGCCCGACTACAATCAGATTACGTCAGCCGGCATGCCAATGGACCTGCTGACACGCCGACCCGACATCATAGCCGCACGCGAGCAGATTGCAGTAGCCTCCGAGCAGCTCGGCATCGCGCGCAAGGACTATCTGCCGTCCCTCGCCATTACAGGCTCTATCGGCACACAGGCTCATGACGCCAAAGACCTTTTCAAACGTAACAGTTTCACTTACACCGTCGCACCCGTGCTCTCATGGACACTGTTTGACGGCTTTGCGCGACGGGCAGCCACGGCCGAAGCCCGCGAACAGTTGTCGACAGCCGTCGACAACTATAATCTGACAGTCCTCACAGCTGTCGAGGAGACAGACAACGCCATGTCGGCTTATGTCCACTATCTAAACTATATACGCAGCATCAATGATGTCGTCGAACAGAGCCAAGAAGCCGAGAAACTGTCACTCGATCTCTACAAAGGCGGCCTGACGGCTTTTACAAACGTCGTCGACGCACAGCTCAACCTGCTGACCTATCAGAACTCACTCGTCGTCGCCCAAGGCGAGGCGCTGACAGCCCTCGTCGATTTATATAAAGCACTCGGCGGAGGCTGGCAATTACAATAAACAGTAACCCGTTAACCCACAACATAATGAAAACTACAAAAACCGCCATAATCGCAGCGTCGGCACTGCTGACAATCGCAGCTGCATCCTGCCGGCACAAAGAGACTGCATCCGTGAAGACCGCAGAAACCATTGACGTCGCGCGCCCCGTAGTTGACTCCGTAGTGCTGCATGTCACCTACCCCGGCTACCTGTCGGCCAACCTCGAGGTCGACCTCGTAGCCCGTGTCAACGGCTACCTCACATCAAAACAGTATAACGGCGGAGACTTCGTGCGCAAAGGTCAGGTGCTGTTTACCATCGAAGACAAAAGCTATCGTGACGCTGTCACTCAGGCCGAATCTTCACTGGCCGACGCACGCGCCGCTTACGCTTACGCATCGAGTCAGTATGCCGCACTCAAAAAAGCGCTCGAAAGCGACGCTGTCAGCCAGATGGAGGTGCTTCAGGCAAAAAGCTCCATGGAGGAGGCCGAGGCTCGCATAGCCTCGTCTGAGGCGGCTTTACGCAGCGCACGCACTCAGTTAGGGTACTGCACCGTGACCGCACCGTTTGACGGACATGTGACAAAAGCGACTTATAATGAGGGGGCATATCTCGCGGGAGCTGCCTCACCGGTCACTCTCGCAACAATATATGACGACTCGGAGGTCGTGGCCAACTTCTCTATCGAAGACAGCCGTTATCTGTCCATGATTGATGACTTCAAACGCTCGGGCCGCGTCGACTTTGGCAAGATACCGGTCAATTTCTCCGAAAAACTTCCTCACCGCTATACCGCCGACTTGAGTTATATCGCACCGCAGATCAACCGTGAGACCGGCACGATGGAACTGCAAGCCAAAATGCCCAACCCATACGGCGAGCTGAAATCAGGCATGTACGCGACAATCGCGCTGCCATACGCTGTCGACTCTGCCGCTATCATGGTCAAAGCCGCGTCAATCGGCACGGACCAGCTCGGCAAATACCTCTATGTGGTCAACGACTCCGACCGCGTGGTTTACACCCCGGTCAAGACATCCGAGACCATAAACGACACCATGACGATAATCACCGACGGCATCGGTCCTCGCGACCGTTATGTGACCCGCGCCTTGCTCAAGGTGCGCAACGGCGAACAGGTCAATCCTCACGAGGTAAAATAGGCACTCTCCACACAGTCATCACTTAAAAGATAAGGCAGATGTTTTCAAAATTTTTCATAGACCGCCCGATATTCGCGACAGTGCTCGCGATATTAATGGTGCTTGTCGGCCTGCTGACCGTCAAGTCTCTGCCGGTCGCACAGTTTCCCGACATCACTCCTCCGACCGTACAGGTGTCGGCCATGTATCCCGGCGCAGACGCACAGACAGTGGCCGAAACCGTCGGTGCGCCCATCGAGGAGCAGGTCAACGGAGTTGAGGGGATGATGTATATGAGTTCGTCATCCGGCTCCGACGGCTCTTACGGACTGACCATAACCTTCGAGGTCGGCACCGACATAGACATGGCCACCGTCAAGGTGCAGAACCGTGTGGCGCTCGCCGAGCCGACACTCCCCTCATCTGTCAAGCAGCAGGGCGTCTCGGTGACATCACGCTCGACCAACATCATACTCTTCGTGGCCCTGCAGTCAGACGACCCCGAGCGCTATGACGCTCTATATCTGACCAACTATGCCAAACTCAATATCGTCGACGAACTGTCGCGCATCGAGGGTGTCGGCGAGGTCGGAGCATTCGGCGCCGGCGAGTACAGCATGCGTGTGTGGCTCGACCCCGACCGCATGAGAGTCAGAGGCCTGACGCCGTCTGATGTCTATACAGCCATACAGAGTCAGAACATGGAGGTATCGGCCGGCTCCGTAGGTGCGCCGCCGATGAATAACGACCAGCAGTTTCAGTTCTCGCTGACCTCGAGCGGACGTCTGAAAACAGCCGAAGAGTTCGGCAACATAGTCATCCGCACCAACCCCGACGGCTCAATGCTGAGACTGCGCGACATCGGCACAGTCGACCTCGGCTCCGAAAGCTACAGCATCGAATCAAGCGTCTCGGGGCAGCCGGCCGGTCTGATCGGAGTCTATCAGCTGCCGGGCGCAAACGCTCTCGAAGTGGCAAACCGCGTCAAAGACCGCCTCGCCGAACTCGAACAATATTTCCCGGACGGAGTCAAATATAATATTATCCTCAACACCACCGACTTTGTCACCGAGTCAATCGACGAGGTGCTTGTCACCTTCCTTGAGACCACACTGATTGTGATGCTTGTCATCCTGCTATTCCTGCAGAACTGGCGCGCTGTCATAATTCCCATGATAACCATCCCGGTGTCGCTTATCGCGACGTTCGCGGTGATGAAACTCCTCGGATTCACCATCAACACGCTGACGCTCTTCGGCCTTGTGCTTGCGATAGCGATTGTGGTCGATGATGCGATAGTGGTGGTCGAGGACTGTGCGCGCATACTGCGGCAAGGCGGAGTCACACCCCGTCAGGCCGCAGAGAAGGCCATGGGCGAGCTCGAAGGCCCGGTCGTCGGCGAGGTGCTCGTGCTGCTCTCGGTGTTCATCCCGACAGCATTCATATCAGGCATCACCGGCGAACTCTACAAACAGTTTGCGCTCACCATCGCCGTATCGACCGCATTCTCGGGATTCAACGCCCTGACGTTCACTCCGGCCATGTGTGCTCTGTTCCTCAAACCACAGACCGGCGAGCCGCGCTTTTTCCTTTACCGGTGGTTTAACAAAGTCTTTGACCGCACACGTAACGGCTACAACAATATAGTCGGACGCATGCTCCGACACCCGGCTCTGTCGCTTGTCATCTTTATCGCCATCTGTTTCGCCGCATTCTGGGGTTTTATGAAATGGCCGACATCCTATGTGCCCGAGGAAGACATGGGTTACTTCATGACATCAGTCCAGTTACCGACCGGCGCCTCGCTCGAGCGCACCGACAGCGTAGTCAAGAAGGTCTCGGCCGACCTGATTGCTCTGCCCGAGGTCAAGGATGTAATCTCGATAAGCGGCATGTCATTTCTCGCCGGAGGCAACGGCAGCAATCTCGGCTCGATGTTTGTCATTCTGCAACCGTGGAAAGACCGCAAAGGCCGCGACCAAAGCGTCGACGCTGTCATAGCCAAGACTTACGAGATGACAGCCCCGATACAGGATGCCGTAATCTTCTCGGTCAACCCGCCCGCCATTCCCGGTCTGGGCATGTCATCGGGTCTGCAGATGCAGATTCTCGACATCAACAACCTCGGAGCAAAAGAGATAAAACAGGCCGTCGCCGCCATTCAGGAGGCAGCCGCGCGTACACCCGAGATAAAAGAAGTCTCGACACTCTACGAGGGCGAGGTGCCGCAATATGCGGTTAAAGTCGACCGCGACCGTGTCAAATCGCTCGGACTCACCTTAGAGTCGGTCTACTCTGTCCTTTCGAGCTATATGGGCGGCAGCTACGTCAATGATTTCGTCGAGTTCGGACGTGTCTATCAGGTCAACCTGAGTGCCGACATGGCGGCACGCGGCGCGGCCGACGACGTGCTGAAACTCAGCGTGCGCAACTCAGAGGGCGAGATGGTGCCCTTCGCGGCATTCGCCACAGTCGAGCCTACACTCGGCCAAGGCTCCATCAGCCGCTACAACATGTATACGACAGCAGCCGTAACCGCCACGCTCGCCGACGGCGTCAGCTCGTCAGACGGCATCAGGGCCATGGAGCGGATTGTCGACGAGAATCTCGGCAAGAACTTCAGCTACGCTTGGACCGGCGAGGCTTATCAGGAGACCGAGGCCGGCGTGACCATCTCAATGGTGCTGATATTTGCCATTATTATCACCATCCTCGTGCTCGCCGCCCAGTATGAGTCGTGGACCGACCCCGTGGCGGTCGTCATCACCACCCCGACAGCGATACTCGGCACAATCATCGGCTGCATATTCCTCAACCAGAGCATCAGCATTTACACTCAGATCGGCATTATCCTGCTGCTCGGCATGGCGGCCAAGAACGCTATCCTTATCGTAGAGTACGCCATGGACTACCGCAAGTCGGGGCTGCCGATACGACAGGCCGCGCAAGATGCCGGCTCTGTGCGCTTCCGTCCGATTATGATGACGGCTCTCGCATTTGTCTTCGGTGTGATGCCCATGCTGTTTGCCACGGGCGCAGGCGCCGCAAGCCGACTGTCATTAGGCACCGCCGTAGTGTTCGGCATGGCCGTCAACGCTGTCGTCGGCACACTCTTCGTGCCAAACTTCTGGGAGTTGCTGCAACGATTCCAAGAAAAATATCTGTCGAAAGTTTTCGGTCAGAAAAACGTGGCGTCACCCGCCGTAACATCACCGGATGCCACGCAGGCACACGATGTGACACCTGACGGCACGGCAAGCAACAATGAAGACAAAAATAATTCACAGTCTAAATCTCAGATTTAAGGTCAGATAGTGAGTCCCGGCACAGATTTTTCAAAAAATTTTGTGTCGGGACTTGCACAGACCGAATAAAAAGCATAACTTTGCAGTGCAAATGGCGATTTAGTGTAGTGGCCTAGCACGCCACCCTCTCAAGGTGGAGACCCGGGTTCGATTCCCGGACTCGCTACTCGCCTGAAACGGTCGACTCCACGGAGCCGACCGTTTTTTATGTGCGGAAGGGGGGCAACGGCGTCAAAGTAGGGGCGCAATACTTTGCGCCCCTACCAACAAGCGGCTTGTCATCGGCTCACATACGGCGCTGCGCTGCAGCTCTGACGCGCCGAGGGCGCTACCGACTCGTAAGTCGCTGAAATGTAGAGACATGCCAAAGCGAGCGCAGCGAGCGGCGGCATGTATTAATGGGTCAGCGGCGTCAATGTAGGGGACAATTTAGAATTTTAAGACATTGAATCGTGCCAAACCAAAAGGAAATTTACAATTTACTAACGTTAGTAATACTAATGATGCAATTAAATTTGTAAAAGACACGTCCGAGACTTTTCGACATTACCAATAATTGAAGAGTATATGAAAGTTGTCAGGATTATTGTTTCGGATATTACAACCACACAATTATGACGCATTTCATTACATCACAGTATTCTTTCCATTAACTATCCAACCCCGTTTTTTTCCTTCCGGTCGAGTGATATAACCTTTTTCAGCGAGGTTGTCAACTTGTTTTTGGATAGCGGAGCGGCTTATGCCGAGAGTTGTTGAAATTGTCGTGAGCGAGGCATTAGGATCTGATTGAAGGACACGGAGCTGTCTCTTATACACATCTCCGAGCCCACGAGAC
>ENA-OYXX01000864-OYXX01000864.1-human-gut-metagenome-genome-assembly--contig:-NODE-864-length-12661-cov-8.041568_pt1 | contig 12661 bp, 11 predicted proteins | sample MGYA00243976_ERZ653434 | MGnify/ENA primary metagenome ERZ653434 (study PRJEB26926, sample SAMN06165112) | human gut metagenome | biome: ENVO:00009003; feature: ENVO:2100002; material: ENVO:00002003...
GCATTACCGGCAGAAAATGGATTTTGTCTATAGGTTGATTTGGAATTAGTATAAGACTGTCTTCTAAATCAATGATCTTAATGACGCAGTCTTCCACACGGGAATGTCCTCGATTGGGGTTTCTCGGCATATCGGAAAAGGTTGTGGTGCATTTCGCAGCTAGCTCGTTGAGTGACGCAATCTGCTGAGTCTTGGAATTGATGCGGTCATCAAGGAAACGTGCTTGCAATAAATAATCCTTTGCAGTCATATTCTACACCTCCGTATATCATAAGGTTGCCTTAACAGCTGAAATAAGTTCAGCCTGTGTTGTGTCCTTGGATTTCAGTGCATTCAGTATATTTGCATCAATGGTGTCCTTGGTAATTATGTGCTGTATCACCACGGTGTTTGCTGTCTGACCCTGTCTCCAAAGACGTGCGTTTGTCTGCTGATAAAGTTCCAAACTCCAAGGCAAAGAAAACCATACAAGTGTCGAACCTCCACTCTGAAGATTCAAGCCGTGTCCTGCTGAAGCAGGGTGTATAAGCGCAACGGGGATTTTGCCGCTGTTCCAATCAGAAATATCTTTACTGGATTTTATTTCTCGAACATCAAACCGTTTTATTATACGTTCAAGGTCATGCTTGAACCAGTAAGCCACAAGCAGCGGCTTTCCGTTCATACTTTCGATTATATCCTCCAAAGCGTCAAGCTTACCGTTATGTACCTCAACGATACTGCCATCATCGGAATACACGGCTCCGCTTGCCATCTGTGACAGCTTATTCGAAAGTGCTGCAGCGTTTGCAGCAGTGACCTCATTGTCATCGGAAGTAAGGACAAGCTCCTTTTTCAGCTTTTCGTAATTTTCCTTCTGCTTTTCCGTAAGCTGCACAGTGTACTCCGAGCTTATCAGTTCAGGCATTTTGAGGTGGTCAGTGGCTTTCATCGAAATTGTGATATCCGAAATTCTGTCATAAATTTGCTGTTCAGCGTAAGGCAGCGGTTTGTAGCTGTAGATTATCATGCCGTTGCGCTTGTCCGGCTGAAAGTATGCATCACGATACTGGCTGATAAAGCGTCCGAGTCTTTCTCCCATATCAAGCAGACGAAACTCTGCGTACAAGTCCATCAAGCCGTTTCCGGCAGGAGTGCCTGTAAGACCCACAACGCGTTTCAGCTTGGGACGAACTTTCATAAAAGCCTTGAACCGTTTTGACTGGTGGTTCTTGAAAGAGGACAATTCATCAATAACGGCCATATCGAAGTCGAAAGAAAAACCGCTATCCTCGACAAGCCACTGTACATTCTCACGGTTGATTATGTAGATATCTGCGGGAATACTGAGAGCCTTGCATCTTTCCCGTTCTGTACCGACCACCACACTGTAACGCAGGTTTTTAAGATGCGACCACTTCTCAATCTCGGCTGACCAAGTGTCACGGGCCACACGCAGCGGTGCAACCACCAAAACCTTATGTACATCAAAACTGTCGAAAAGCAGGTCGTTTATTGCTGTCAGCGTGATGCTCGTTTTGCCAAGGCCCATGTCAAGAAGCACTGCGGAAATGCTGTGGCTTTCGATATAGTCAATGGCGTACTGCTGATAGTTGTGGGGTATAAAATTCATTTGGCATCTCCTCCAATCATTTCATCAAGTATTGTCTTTATCTGTTCTGCGCTGTCAATAATGAACACCCGAAAGCCGAGTTTCATCAAAGTTTTGTGTCTTGCTATCTGCAGAGGTCTTGGTTTCTTGCCCGGTGCTTTTAGTTCGGCAAAGGCGATTTTGCCAACAGGAAGGAGTATCAATCTGTCCGGAATTCCATCAAAACTTGGTGACACAAATTTCAGACACAGACCGCCATTCGCTTTGACGGCCTTCACCAGCTTTTGTTCTATCTGTTTTTCACGCATTTGCAGCTCCTTTATCGTCAATGGTGACGGTCGGTGATACTCTTTTTATAAACTTTCCTATAGAGCATTTTTTATAAAAATTCAGCCCTAAAGGGGAGTTTATAATCAGACCTCCACCGACCGTCACCTTTATGGTTTTAATCGTACATAAAGTCTGATTTCAAGCGGATTCCGTAGACTATGACGCCAGTTTTTGTTTTACGCTTTGAAAATCCGGCAGAATCAAGACCTGTGTAAAAATCCGTAGTGCTCCTTGTGTATTCTCCGGTTCTCGCACAGTACGCACGGTACTCCTGATAAAGCTCTCCCGACTTCTGTGTATATGACGCATCGACCTCGCAGCAGTCTTCGATGAACATAGAAAGCCAGTCATTATTCTCACGGTACTTTTCGATGGCATCACTTACACACTGCGGAATAGTCAGCTTGAAATTACATTCGATGACCTTCTTAGCACCTTCGATAATCCATGACAGCACTGCTCCTCCTGCTTTCTCAAAAAGGAAATCCGCATAATTTTTGATGTCAGATTTGCCTTCGATTTTTGCATTGAAGGGTATAACGATAAGCCTGCGCCAAGTGCCCTCGTCATTTGCGCCGACTCTGGGAAGATGGTTTGTGTACAGCACGAGGGTGTGCGTAGGGATAAATTTGAAAGGATCACGATATTTCTTCTCTGCTGAAACTTCATCGGTCGAACACAGCTGCTTTACCACAGAGGTGTTCAGCCGCATGCCCTCTTCAAGTTCCGCAGCGATAACAAGCCGCTTCCCTTTAAGCTCAGCCATCTCGGGTCGAACATTGCGAGTGCACTTCATTGTGAGGGCATCGGCGGATATACTGCCGCTGTACGAACCAAGCACACGGGAAATAGTGTTCCAGAATGTGGACTTGCCATTCCTGCCCTCGCCATAGGATATAATCAAAGCCTCCAAATACACCTTGCCTATTGCCGACAGTCCAACAATCTGCTGAACATATTCAATTAACTCAGAGTCACCGCAGAAAAAGCTGTTCACTGCCTCCAGCCATATATCCATATTGTCATCATCGGGTGACACAGCGGTCACTTTTGTTATGAGGTCAGAAGCAGAGTGCTCGATGCTTTCACCGGTACGCAGGTCATATGTAGCGGCAGGTGTATTCAGGAGAAATTCCTGTGAATCAAAATCCTTTATATCCCGCAGCAGCATAGGCTTTGCCGCCTGTAACGCCGATACGATATACTTCATATCCCTACGTTTCATAACGAAAGCCTTGTACGCAACTGCAGCTGCATATTCTGCAAAGGCTTTTTCGCTGTTTTCATCTATTGCCTTTTGCAGTTCCTTACCTCCCGCCATAACAGCGTCCTTATCAACACCGGATTTTATAAGGGCATTTTCAGCCTTTTCAATAGCAACCTTAGCTTCTGTAAGCTGTTTGTCGAGAAATTCCTCACAAGCACCGACTGCAAGCTGCTTTGACTCCGACCAGCGGATTCCGTCATAGCGCATGTAGTCAGTGGCATCGGTAAATACAAGCTCTCCGCTGTATTCACGGGAGAGAACCTTAGCCTGTCCGATGTCGGAATAATCATCGGGTTTCAGCTTCATATCGGCATTGTACTGTTCCGGAGGAATATATCCGGCCTGCTTGGAAACCTTTTTGCCGAACTTTACTGCACTGTTCCATATTGAATTCAGCTCATCACTTTCAAGGGGAGGGTCGCACTTCTCAGCCTGTTTCAAGAACTGCTGATATGCTTCATCTGTATTCCCGAGGCGCTTTATAACACGTCCGGCAAAATGGGACATGGTTGCATTACGCTGTCCTTCGGGGATAGCAACAGCCTGTCCATTCGGCATATCTTCGTCAAAAATGTCATCTTCAAGGAACTCGGTAAGATTCATACTGCCTTGATATACTTCAACATCGGCGGGATTTGTGCCGAAGAAGAATCTTGCGGCATCAAGAGCCTTTGTATCTAAGAAAGGGAAGAGGCAGTTTATCAGCTTTTTCATATCGTTGTAAATTTCTGCGTCTGTTATATAATCAATAGGGAAAAGCACATGAAACTTCGGTCGTGCCTGTTTGCCGCCTTTTGCTTTCATGTGATTTCTGCTGTAATGGATAGCAAAAGTCACATCCGGAAAAGCCGCCCTTATATCATCGGGTGTTACCCAGTCTTCCGGATTTTCAGAATGGTCATTATCGCAGTCAACGGCAAGACAATCACTGCCGAGAAAATTATCGTTGCTTCTGTAGCTGTTCTTGTACTCGGCGCACACATAGTCATGGCTGACTGCTGCCTTAAGTGTTGATTCATCGAGTATTTTCTGCTCATGGGGATAGATGCAATTTGCCGGATTGCCGATAACATCGGCGCTGTAAATAGTGAACATCATAAGCACTCCTTTCAGTCTTTTTTGTAAAATCCACATTCGTAGCCATCTGCACGAAGCGGAAGGCCTTTTGCCCAAGGCGGAGTTCTGCCCATCATTTTGCAAATGTCGGACAGATTTGTGTCGGTAGGACATTCAATGATAAGTTCATCGTGGACGTGACCGCATATTATGTAATCTTTGAGGTTTTTCATAGCATAGCAGAGAATATCCCTGCTGACAGCCTGAATAATATTTTCCACGAATTTCGGGCCATAGCTTTCGATACGCTCCCATTTCTTTGCAGAACCCACCCCTTCATAGGTAACAGACTCGCCGCCGAACATGTTTTCTCCGATACGGGGCTTAACGTAGGAGAGTCTTCTGCCACTCGGAAGTATAATAAACAACATTCCGCTCTGATATGAAAACTTTACTCCGTGTGTTTCAGTTGGAATACGCTCTTTTACCGTCTGCTTGACGCAGCGTTCTACCTCCCACCAAAAGCTTACTATGTTGGGATTTGAACTGCGCCACATATCAACAAGCGGCTGAAGTTCGTCCTCCGCAAGCCCCATCTCCAGTGCACCCATTGATTTCAAAGCACCTACAGAGCCGCCATAACCCAACGCAAGTTCGGCGATTTTGCCTTTCTGACGCAGATGCCCGTTGACACCGTGCTTTTCCACAGGTACACGGAACATCTGACTTGCTGACGCACAGTAGATATCACCGCCTTTTGTAAATACATCAAGACGCCACTGTTCACCGGCAAACCATGACAGCACTCTTGCTTCGATAGCCGAAAAGTCAGAAACAATGAATTTCATACCCGTTTTCGGCACAAATGCCGTGCGTATAAGCTGAGAAAGTGTGTCGGGAATATCATCATAGAGCAATTCCATAGCGGTGTAGTTTCCGCTTTTCACAAGTTCACGAGCCTGTTCGAGGTCTGAAATATGGTTCTGCGGGAGATTTTGCAGCTGAATAAGCCGTCCTGCCCACCTGCCGCTGCGGTTTGCTCCGTAGAACTGGAACATTCCGTGAGCACGTCCATCTGAACATACAGCATTTTTCATTGCCTGATACTTCTTTACTGAGGATTTCGCCAGCTTTTGGCGGAGTTCCAGTACCTCAACTAAAGTTTTTGGTGCAGTTTTTATAAGTTCCGCAACAGCCTTTTTACCGAGAGTATCGGTATTCAGACCGTTTTCCGAAAGCCATTGTTTCATCTGAGAAACGGAGTTCGGGTTATCAAGAGAGGTAAGTTCCTGCATTTTCGCAGAAAGCTGAGCCTTTGAACGCTCGTCAAAAAGTATTGCATTATTCACAACCGCCATATCGAGAGCAATCCCACGGTCATTTATCTGCTGGTCAAGGCAGTATTCATTCCACACGAAATCCGGAACAGGAAACTTATGCAGTCTATTCTGAATGGACATTTCAACCTCGACGTCACGCTTATTGTAAGCCTTGAAAAGCTCCCATTTTTCGGGAGCGTGAATTGGAAGATTTCTCGATCTTCCGCCATTTGCCTTTGTAGGGGCGCATGGAATACAGAAGTATCTTATAAGGTCTTTGCCTTCCTTAAGTTTCTGTTCGGATAAACCGAGGACTGCTCCCGAACCTGCAAGGGAAAGCGGAAGTCCCATGTATGCCGCCCATATCATAGAGCATCTCCACGATGACGGGTCAAGATATTCTCCGGATGGCAAGCCAAGATACCTCGACAGACACACTCTCTCGAAAGAGGCGTTAAACGCCCATTTTGTGACTTCTTCGTCAGTCAGAGCAGCAATAATATCCTCGGGAATCGTATCACCCTGTGCCAAGTCATAAACCACAACTTCGCCGCCATTTACGGAAACGGCAAAAAGGAGTATCTCAAAAGCGGGAGATTCAACATATCTGTACACACCACACTTGGAAAGGTCGACATCACTGAATGTTTCAAGGTCAATAGACATAGATTTGATTTTTTCCATAGTATTTCACCTCAGAAAAGGGCGGCAGCAGATGCCACCGCCCTGACGGATTACATATCTTTTTTCGAACGCTTACGATACTTGATATACTCTCTCAACACATCAATAAAAATCACAGTGTTTCCGATTACTGTGCCTACCGAGATGCTGAAACAAAACGTAAGCATAAAACTCTGAAAATCTGTCATAATGCACCTCACGCAAGGAAATCATCATCGTCATCGGTAGCGAAATCGTCCTCCGCACGAGCTCTGCCGCCTAAAGGCTCACCGTCTGCAATCTTCTGAAGGTTGTTAAGCCCGCAAGCGATACCCTTGTTGCCATTAGAATTAAAAGCATAAAGGCTGATAGACGCTCTACCGTACACGCCGCTGTAAACTTCGCTGCGCTCAAGAATAGGGTTGCGGTCTGCATCCACGATGCCGGGAGCTGTTGCAGAGTTAGCATTAATAAAATAGCTGTTAGCGTAAGCGGGGTCATCGGGACGCTCAACATCACCGTCACGGAGAGGGGTCTTGATAGCGGAGAGTGCGGGAACGGTGCGGCCGTTACCCTTAAGCTTGGATTCTCCCTCGGTGTATGCAGATTCGATAGCTGCATTGATCTTTGCTACGGTCTTTACATCCGACTTGGGGATAATAAGTGAAACGCTGTACTTGGGAGCGCCGCCGTTGATGGACTTTGCGTCCCATACGTTTGCATAGCTCCATCTTGTCTTAGGGCCTGTAATTACCTTTGTAGGATTTGTGATTTTACTCATAGTTAGTTTTCCTCCTTGAAATCATCATTTGCTGTATTGATTGCCGGACGTTTGTCCGACAAAGGGACTAATGTTGGCTTGCCCTGTGGCTTTTCGATAAGTCCACCGAGCAGTTCATTGAATTTCTTCTTTCCGAGAAGAGCGGTCATAGCGGTAATTCCGAGAACACTGTGTTCAAACGGGTCAAATCCTGCGGACTTGACAGCTTCGGCAACAGCTTTTTCATCGGTATACTTGCGGTTGGCACGTCCTTCAACGACCTTGAAACCATCGTATGTCACGCCACTGAGAGCCTGACGCAAAGCGTATTCCTTAACGTCAGCTGCCCATGATATGAGTTCATCAGCTTTGGCAAGAATAGCGGCAATTTCGATATTATCAAGCATTGCCGGAGGTTCAAAGTCATATCTGGCAAGTTCAAGATTGTACTCTGCACGTTTGTGACAGTTAGTCCTTACCTTGCAGAAGCGGCAATGTTCTCCCGCCTTGAATTCGCCTTCGCCTTTAGCTGCGAGTTCGGCTGCCGGAACAAGAACCGTTTCTGCCCAGCTGAGAAGTTCATCCTTGGAAATTGTGTAGGTGCTTATGTTATCTCTTCGGGGCTGGAAGATGGTCATGCTGACCGTATCGATATCGTAGATACCGTCAAACAACTCCAAAGCGCCGAGAGAATAAAGCAAAAGCTGAGAATTGTTTTCAGCGTGGACTTCCACGCCTTTGCCGTATTTCAGGTCAATTATGGAGAGTGTACCGTCGGCTACTATAACACAGTCACCGGTGCCGAAGCCTTCCGGAACCCATCTGGAGAAATCAAGATGCTGTTCGACAAGAACGATAGGGTCTTCGCAGGCAGATTTTGCCTTTTCGACCTGCTCGGAAATGTATGCAGCGTAATCGGAAGTACAATTATCCATTTCCTCATCAAAGAAGGTGAGGTTTTCGGTAGGGTCTGTAGTTTCCATTCCGAGCATAGTTTTCAGTTTGTGTTCTGCAAGCATATGAGCTGCAGTTCCCGCCATCGCATATTCGCTGGTAGTGTTGGGGAATTTGGCACAAAGCTGAGCCGCCGGTGGACAAGAAATCCAAATATGACTACTTGAGGCCGAGAGGATTGCGTGTTTATCAGGCATTTCCCAGCACCTCCACATATGCGAGGACGGACTCATAGTCTTCGGGTTTTACAGCCGAAAGCTTGTCCGCACCATGCTTAGCGATTATTGCCTTTACTTCTGCAGTGAATCCGGCACGGGACTTTTCTGCACATACGGCTCTGACTTCCTCAAGAGTAAGATGCTTTTTCGACAGTTCCTTCGGCTCAGCACTCTGAATAGTTGGCTTGTCTTCTGTGGAGAAAAGCATATTCAGTCTACCCACAATATCATTCAAAGATGAAACAATATCCGACAACTCTCTGATGATCAGTGCGATTTCGCTTAATTTGCTCATTTTTTCTCACTCCTTCCATTGATTTACTCTGCTGCTCAATCTGAACAAGTCTGTTTGCCAGCCGCTTGGATACTGCACTTATATCTGCAAGAACGCTTATAAGCTCCTCATCTGCTGACTGTACTTTTCTTGTTTCTTCCATATGTTCACCTCCCGTAAGGAGTAGTATCGGTGAACCCCTTACACTACTCCTTGCGGATGAACAAATCGTTTTGGCGGAATATTTTCAAAAATTTTTAGAAAATATCAGGAAATTCGCTCTTTAAGATAGCTGCAGCCTTCTTCCAACGGTCTGTAAAGGTCTTACGAGGAATGCCGATGGTTTCAGAAATAGCCGTATTCGTCAAACCATCGAGACGCATATTAATGATTTCAAGTGCCTGCGGCATAATCTCGGTAAGACGGGCTACAAGAGCTTCAAGAACCATACGATCAGCCACAAGATCCTCAATAAGAGGAGAAGGGGCGGGAATGGTATCAACCATTGCCTTTTCGTTGCCCTCGTCATCACTCATACAATAATCAAGGGAAATGGTGTCGCCGGCTCTTCTATACGGGCATGTGAAGCAGTCCATATCACAAGAAAGACGCTTTTTTGCAGGGCATACGCACTTGCCGTGATACTGCTGACGCTGCCTGAAGGCGTTGATTTCACGGTAGTATCTGTCGAATACCTCCTTAGAAACAGGGATGCAATCGCCTGTAGAACGGTAGTAAATGTAATACTGCTTGTCGTTGATTGTCATAAAAAATCCTCCATTTTTCGATTTCTCGAAACGGAGGACTCATGGTGCTGCCGAAAAAAGGGTATAGGAAACCCAACCGCAGTCCAAACGGAATCTTCCGTTTCGGATTGCAGATAACCCGCTCAAAAGGCAGCTGTGTTATTAAGTTGTTCCACCTGATAACGTTGAGCCATCAGTGATCATATGATGCGGTATCGGATGGTAGAAAGGTATTAAACCTTATCTTTATTTGTAGTATAGCATAGTATTTTCTTCTGTGCTGGACACGGCATGTCCGCTTTAATCGACTACAAAATAAAATAAGGCCAGAACACGAGAGAGAAATTCTCTCATGTTCTGACCTTAGTCTACACTATTTTTTTATTCTGTTTTAAGAACGAAAATCGGGAAAATTTATGACTTGGGTGTATCCATATCCCTTATCATTATGCTGTAGATTTTACGCATATAGCGTATTCGATTATTTGACCATTCTTTAGGGATAAATACTTTTCGTAAATCATAATGCTCTCTGAAGAATTGCGCCCATTGTGCCTGTGTTGTATATCGTGCAAAGAACCCTGGCATGTCCCATTTACGGACTATCTCAGTTGTAATATAGTATTCTGCAAGCAAATAGTGCAGTATCTTGTCTTGTATTTCATCCCATTCAGATTCAGCACTATTATATATGTTTGGAACTATTTTTATTCTATTGAGTACAAAGCGGCTTTCAATACAAAGCATTCGATCGCTATATGGCAGAAACGGTATATTAAGTACTGCACATAAAGCAGCTAATCGTTCAAGCGGTACTTCTTTTGTATTTGATTTCTCCGCTTCTACCGCACATAAATAAAAAAGTTCAACATTATACTTCCACTCAAGCGTAAATAATGCAATAGTAGCAAAAACAACTTCTTCATCTGTTCCATCAAGCTTTTCGATCAACTGATTAACCAGCTTATCATAATCTTGCATGTATTCAATAAATGTGGCATTGGAAATCTTCTTAACATCGCAGATCCTCTTATTTATTATGGCTTTCAGGAGTGGATGGTCGGCCATTGTATTAAGCTCGAAATACTGCATCGAAGTCAGTTTATGCCCCGATAACTTTCCATTCATTGATTTCACGTCTTCTGGTAGAAGTTCGGATATTTCAATTTGAGATGTTTCTTTAATTTGCGAAAACTGCAGATTACGATAATGTTGTGCATAAGCTAAAATTCGGCTATCACGCATTCGCACATCATCGGAATCCGTTCCACGACTGGCTCTAAGTGATTGCTTTGGTTCAGCGAGATAATATGCATCTTTGATAATGAATGTAAGTATACAATTACGAAGATCTTCGATACTAAAAGGGGATTGATCAAACAACTCAGGTTTAGGAAAGAAATTCAATAACCTGTTATCAATCATTTCAATCATTGATAAGCCCATATAATCACCTCTTGGCTACCGGACATGCCATGTCCGATTTTATGAAAAAATTTTATATTATTACATCAAATTGATTGAGAAAAGTCCTAACAGAGTCTATGGATTCAGGATACATAGTGTGTAATGCTTCGTTTATCCATTGATGATTCGAATCAGTTGTTTTAAGCTTACAACCTAAAACCTCAAGTAGTTTTTCACTTATAACGGGAGGCAAATGCATCGCAAAACAAATCAAAACCGCTGTTTCTAACTTCGGTGTGGTTGTTCCTTTGACTATGCGACTGATTGTCTTAGGGTCTCTTTCTATTATAGCACCCAAATCAGTATAGTTCATATTTTTCCAATCCAACAAAAGCTCCATGCATTGCTCAGGATCATCTGTCATTTTTCTTCGAATGTCTATCCATTCTGCTTGCTCTTTTTTTCTCATAGCTATTTGTCGTTCTTGAGGAGCATTTTCATAGCCATTGTGATATTTTACCTCAAATGTTACATTGCTCGGCTCACGATTTAAGAAACAAGCTGTATAATATATTGATTCCACCTTGCTGGTGATTGACATATCGAAAACAAGACAGCATTCATCCATATGGGAGCGGGCATAATCACTTAGCTGTAATTTGCCGTTTTCATCAGAAACAACATATAACGGGGCATTGTACACAAAATGATTATCTATGAAAAGATAGTCGCCATTTGCAGTCTTTTCACGCAGCTCTGCGTTAAAAAATCTTTGTATAGCTGCATCTTGAGCACTAATAGTAAAGGTTTGATTGATAGAAATAGCACCTTTTCGGAAGCCATGAGGTTTAACATAATGACCGTCGACAAAAGTAAAAGTTCCTATTGCCTCTTCAAAACCAAGTTCTACCAGTCGTATTTTAACAGCCTGACGGGAAACGGCGAAATCCTTTTCCAAAGCACAAATGACCATTTCCATTACATCGATTGTATGTTTTGCTCCTGTTTGATGAAAAAATTCGTTAATATATTCTTTTGCTTTAACAATAAAGGGGGTTTTCGGCATTTGAATTCTGGGAGTAAGCTGGTTTGCTTGTTTTTCCATATATTCAGCAACTTTTAATGAAATTCGTGAATCAGCACTGCCCAAAACCTCACAGCTAATATGCGATGCATTAGCATTAAACAGTTGCTCCAGTTTGAATGCTTTTCGATGTTTAGCCCAATGGACACACTCATGTATTATTGTATTGTTGACAGATCCGAGATTTCGAAGGTAATACATTTGGGGATCAACAAGTATGGTTTTTCCATTAATATGTGTCATCACATCTGTGCAAGAAACTTCATCATATATTATAGTGTCAGTATCATCGAAATAAAGCTGACCAAACACAGAGGCATCTTTACGGATTCGCTGGCATTGTACTGACAATCCCAAATTTTTAGCCAAAGCAGTAGGGTCAACCCATACCGGAGGCTGTCCTTTTTTGGAGATGCTTAATGCTGCAGGATAATGTTCGGTCAAGAATGCTGTCGCTACTTCATCCATATTGTCATAAGGAATTATAGGTACAAGAGAGTCATCCATTGGATTTTGTGGGCGGCTCTTTCCGTTGTATTTAGATACGTTAAGGATCTCAAAATCATCAAGATTTTTGTCTAGATCACCTCTGCAATGAGCTATTATCCAAACAATATGTTCATCGTAGTCATCATAATGATAGTTGCCTTCGTGAACATCAAACCAAATTGACAAAGCTACGTCGAAGTGAATTTCCATTTCAGGCTTGTCTTCGACCCATATATACTCAACATTTACATTTGTAATCTCATAATCGCCGGCCCTGTGAATTCTTCTTTGCTCAAGGTCAAGAGTTTGGATGTTAGACTCAAGATAGCTTTCAGCAACAGCCCAGAAATCGTTGTCAAATCTTTGTTTTACATAATCAGCAAATGAACGATGTGCTTGCATTTTCAACACTCCTTGACTAGATGAACAGTTGTTGTCTCTTGTATTTAGAAAAATCCGATTATTGTTTGTTATTTTTAATTATACCTGTCTCTTATACACAT
>ENA-OYXX01000868-OYXX01000868.1-human-gut-metagenome-genome-assembly--contig:-NODE-868-length-12544-cov-7.705821_pt1 | contig 12544 bp, 5 predicted proteins | sample MGYA00243976_ERZ653434 | MGnify/ENA primary metagenome ERZ653434 (study PRJEB26926, sample SAMN06165112) | human gut metagenome | biome: ENVO:00009003; feature: ENVO:2100002; material: ENVO:00002003...
GGCGGAGTATTTTCCTGTACATGCAGTTCCGCGGAAAGTTCCCCGACCAGTTCCGGAGCCGGTTCTTTGCCGATCAGGTTATTGCGGGAACCCCGGTGCGTGATTCCGTCTTTCATGGAGATGACCGGATAGCAGAGAATCCCGAAATCCGGACGGGAGCTGACGCGGTCGATCGCATTGTCCGCTTCCGGACTCCCTTTGTCGAATTTGGTCAGCAGAGTGGCGGCGAGATGTCCGCCGGCAGAGGAGCCGATCACGCCGATCTTATCCGGATTGATTCCCCACTGTTTCGCGTTGGCGCGAATGGTGCGGAGCGCGCGTGAAACATCGGTCAGCATTACCGGATGACGGTATCCCTTGGAGCCGAGACGATACCGCAGTACGAATCCGGCTATGCCGTTTTGATTGAAGAATTGCGCGTAGCTTTCGCCCTCGTGTCCTGTTGCGAGTCCACCATATCCTCCGCCCGGACAGATCAGAATGGCGGGCATCGGTTTTTTGACGTTTGCTGGAAAATAGGCTTGCAGGGTCGGTATGTCCTGCGGCAGTTTGCCTTTTGCAAACGGAGCATCGCCTTCCCAGAGCCGCATTGGTTTTCCGGGTTTTGTTGGGACTTGAGCTGGTGCCGGAGTGTCGGCGCAGATGAGAAATGCCGCGCAGAGAGCGGCCATGCAAAGAGAGAGTTTCATAAACGACCTTTCTGTTTTTGTTGCCGGTTTCCTGATAATATAGAACGGTTCGGAAGAAAAAACAAGCGGGACTGCCGGGATTTAGCCGGCAGTCTGAGAGAGGGTCGCATAGTGACTGCCGGATGCGTCTGCAAACAGTTTCCTGCAGACGTAAAGGAGGATCGCTCCGTTGACAGCTGCGGTCAATCCCCAGGAGATCGGATAGGAAAGCATGAGGTTTTCCATTGTCGGGTCCAGCGGGAAGATGAAGAGGGTCCAGAACACGCGGAGAACGCATACGCCCAGCATGGTCACGACGGCGGGCAGGATTGAATGTCCGAGTCCGCGCAAAGCTCCGCTGACAATGTCCATGATGGCGCAAAGGAAATAGGTCGTGAACAGTATTTTCATTCTCAGGATTCCCCATGCGATCACCTCCGGGTCAGGATTGTAGATCGCGAGCAGCGGCTGTCCTGCCCAGTAGAATCCGAATCCCATCAGCAGATTGATCGTGATGGAGCAGATCATGCAGTAAAGAATGCTTTTGCGGATCCGCCCGTATTTTTTCGCTCCGAAATTTTGCCCGGTGAAACTGATGACCGTCTGATGGTAAGAGTATGCACCGACATACACGATCCCCTCCAGACTGATGGCAGCTGTGCTTCCCGCCATTGCCACAGAGCCGAACGAGTTGATGGAGGATTGGATGATCAAGTTGGAAATGGAGAAGAACGCCCCCTGAAGTCCGGCCGGGAGACCGATCCACAGCATTTTACGGAGGATCGGTCCGTTGATCCGCAGCATGTTTCGTTTGATCCGGCACGCATCCCGTGCTTTGGTCAGATTGCGGATGACCAGATAGGCCGCGACCATTTGGGAAATAACAGTCGCAAGAGCAACTCCTGCAACTTCCAGATGGAAAACCAATACGAACAGCAGATTCAGCAATACGTTGATGATTCCTGCAATGATGAGATAATACAGGGGGCGTCTGGTGTCGCCGGCTGCCCTCATGATTGCGCTTCCGAAGTTATAAAGCAGAATGAATGTGAGCCCGGAGCAGTAGATCCACATATAGATGCAGGATTTCAGCAGGATATTGTCGGGCGTTGCGGTAAGAACGAGCAGCGGCTTGGAAATGAAAAGTCCTGCGATGGTCAGCAGGACGCCGCCCGTCAGAGAGACCATGATTGCCGTATGTGCCGCTCTGCTTACGTTTTTTCTGTCTTTGGCACCGAGATAATTTGCTACAAGCACATTGGTTCCTATGGAGAGCCCGATAAAGACGTTGACGATCAGAGAGGTGATGAACGTGGTTGCTCCGACAGCCGCCATTGCTTCATGTGGCGCGAAGTGCCCGATTACGATAAGGTCTGCCGCATTGAACAGCAGCTGCAGGATGCCGGAGAGGATCAGCGGTACGGAAAACAGCACGATTTTGCTGAACAGCGGACCGCGGCACATGTCAATATGATACTTGTCCGCTTGCATTTGAAGAATAGATTCCCTGATGTTATGATCTGGTGTGCAATAATATACAACGGAAAAATCCGTTTGCAAGACGATATTTATACAGGATTCGTAAATGTCCGGCTCCATAGTATAATCACCGTTTTATCAGGGAAAACTCTGTTTTTTAGCGGGAAAAATACAATTATGATTTGACAAATTCAGCAGTTGATATATATTACGAACCATTCGCCTCCGGTAGAGGAGGAGATGTGCTGAGGATTGGTTCTGAAAAAGTTGAAAAAAACTTTCGAATAGATATTTGACAAAAACGGAATTGATGCTATATTTCAGACCATTCGCCTCCGGTAGTGGGGGAGATGTGCTGAGGATCGGTTCTGAAAAAGTTAAAAAAACTTTCGAATAAAGGTTTGACAAAAACAGAATTGATGCTATATTAAACTTCATGCGCCGCAAAAACGGCGATGATCTTTAAGAAAGTTGCTTTGAAAGTTTGTTAAAATTTTTAATAAATGAGCTTGACAAAATTGCAAGTTGATGTATATTAAAAACCGCGTCACTTCTCGCTGGGAGCTGCAAAATCCTGCGAAAAGAAAAATTCAAAATAAAATTTGAATGGCGTTTGACAAAACGGAAAAGTGTGCTAAATTAAGAACTCGTTGCTCCGCTCGATTGAGAGTGTGAGTGAGTTTGAAATACACGGATGAAAATCCGGTGTTCCTTGAAAAATTGAATAGTGCGAATGGCCCGGATCGGGATTGAACGGAGAAGCAAACTCCGTCGATGTTCGATCAGGAAAATTTGAATCTTAAGTGAATTCAACAGAACTTCTTTTGAAGTGATAAAAAAGCACAGACAAACTCAAGTCTGTTACAAAATAATTTTTTTGTACGGAGAGTTTGATCCTGGCTCAGAACGAACGCTGGCGGCATGGATTAGGCATGCAAGTCGAACGGTGCAGCAATGCACAGTGGCGCAAGGGTGAGGAACGCGTGAGTAACCTGCCCTCAAGTTGGGAATAGCTCCTGGAAACGGGAATTAATACCGAATGTGACCGATTGGAGGCATCTTTGATTGGTTGAAGGCCGCAAGGTCGCTTGAGGAGGGGCTCGCGTCCCATTAGCTAGTTGGTGAGGTAACGGCCCACCAAGGCGAAGATGGGTAGCTGGTCTGAGAGGACGATCAGCCACACTGGGACTGAGAAACTGCCCAGACTCCTACGGGAGGCTGCAGTCGAGAATTTTGGGCAATGGGGGCAACCCTGACCCAGCAATGCCGCGTGCGGGATGAAGGTCTTCGGATTGTAAACCGCTGTCAAGAGGGACGAAACAAATGACGGTACCTCTGGAGGAAGCCACGGCTAACTACGTGCCAGCAGCCGCGGTAATACGTAGGTGGCGAGCGTTGTTCGGATTCATTGGGCGTAAAGGGTCCGCAGGTGGTCTGATAAGTCTGACGTGAAATACCGGAGCTCAACTCCGGAACTGCGTTGGAGACTGTCGGACTGGAGTATCGGAGAGGAAATTGGAATTCCAGGTGTAGCGGTGGAATGCGTAGATATCTGGAAGAACATCGAAAGCGAAGGCAGATTTCTGGACGATAACTGACACTCAGGGACGAAAGCATGGGGAGCAAACAGGATTAGATACCCTGGTAGTCCATGCCCTAAACGTTGTAAACTTGATATGGGGAGATTTACTCCTTTCCGTGTCGAAGCTAACGCGATAAGTTTACCGCCTGGGAACTACGGCCGCAAGGCTAAAACTCAAAGGAATTGACGGGGGCCCGCACAAGCGGTGGAGCATGTGGCTTAATTCGAGGCAACGCGAAGAACCTTACCCGGATTTGACATATATAGGAATGTGATGGAAACATTACAGCTCGCAAGAGTCGATATACAGGTGCTGCATGGCTGTCGTCAGCTCGTGCCGTGAGGTGTTCGGTTAAGTCCGGCAACGAGCGCAACCCATGTCATCAGTTGCTACCAGGTAAAGCTGGGCACTCAGATGAGACTGCCCGTGTTAAGCGGGAGGAAGGCGTGGATGACGTCAAGTCCGTATGGCCTTTATATCCGGGGCTGCACACGTGCTACAATGGTCGGTACAGAAGGAAGCGAAGCCGCGAGGCGGAGCAGATCCCCAAAACCGTACCTTAGTTCAGATTGCAGTCTGCAACTCGACTGCATGAAGCCGGAATCGCTAGTAAAGGCGTATCAGCTACGACGCCTTGAATACGTTCCCGGGCCTTGTACACACCGCCCGTCACATCATGGGAGCTGATTGCACCCGAAGTCGCTGCCCCGACCTGCAAAGGAGGGAGGCGCCTAAGGTGTGGTTAGTGACTGGGATGAAGTCGTAACAAGGTAGCCGTTGGGGAACCAGCGGCTGGATCACCTCCTTTCTAAGGAGAGAGCTGCCGTCGGAAACAACCAAAGATTCCGAAGAGGGCAGCCAGGAGTAAACTCCGGGGAAATCCCGGATGTGGAAGGAAGCAATTCCTTCAAGGGTCATGCGCACTATTCAGTTTTTTGAGGGCACGAAGTGCTCATTTTGACAGACAGGAAAGTATCGGCGGTTTGAGAGATCGAATGAATGGGGCTTTAGCTCAGTTGGCTAGAGCATCTGCTTTGCAAGCAGAATGTCAAGGGTTCGAGTCCCTTAAGCTCCACCAATATAAGATTTGGTGCTGATACGAACGGGGTTTACCTGGAGGAAGCTGTAGGAAGCTCCACAAACGGGCGTATAGCTCAGTTGGTTAGAGCGCGTCCCTGATAAGGACGAGGTCCTTGGTTCAAATCCAAGTACGCCCACCATTTAAGAAGAATCAAACGCGTTGATTTGCAGACGCGGTGATCATTGACAAGTAAGAAGTAAGAATTGTAGGGAAAAGAAATGAAAGCCATACAGGCAGGCAAATACAACTTTGTCAGAGCCGAATATGTTGAACCAGGGAATTGAAGAAATTCTCGAACAAGAGCATCAGAATTAGATAATTTTGGTGGTCAAGCTACATAGGGCACATGAAGGATGCCTTGGCATCAGCAGGCGAAGAAGGACGTGGCAAGCTGCGATAAGCCTCGGGGAGCTGCATACAAGCTTTAATCCGGGGATTTCCGAATGGAGCAATCCAGCAGAAGTAATGTTCTGTTATCTGCAAGTGAATACATAGTTTGCAGAGGCGATACTCAGTGAAGTGAAACATCTCAGTAACTGAAGGAATAGAAATCAACCGAGATTCCGCAAGTAGTGGCGAACGAACGCGGAACAGCCTAAACCGGCAGGTTTACCTGTCGGGGTTGCGGGACTTAGATATGACATGCGGCCGGTTAGCACAACCGTCTGGGAAGTCGGGCCATAGAGGGTGACAGCCCCCTGTGCGAAAACCGAAAGCAGTCTATAAGTATCCCAAGTAGGTCGGCACACGTGAAACTCCGACTGAATCTGGGGAGACCACTCTCCAAGGCTAAATACTAGCTGATGACCGATAGTGAAACAGTACCGCGAGGGAAAGGTGAAAAAGTACCCCTTTTAGGGGAGTGAAAAGTATCTGAAATCATGTGCCTGCAAAGTGTGGGAGCCCTTTTGGGGTGACCGCATGCCTTTTGCATAATGAGCTTGCGACTTACTTTAAGCAGCCAGGTTAAGCCATAGGCGGAGCCGAAGCGAAAGCGAGTGTTAATAGCGCGTCTAGTTGCTTGAAGTAGACCCGAAGCTGAGTGATCTATCCATGGTCAGGTTGAACCTCCGGTAACACGGAGTGGAGGACCGAACCGGTGAGCGTTGAAAAGCTTTCGGATGAACTGTGGATAGGAGCGAAAGACCAATCAAACTCAGTGATAGCTGGTTCTCTTCGAAATATCTTGAGGGATAGCCTTACGCCATTGACTTACGGGGGTAGAGCACTGATTGTCCGCGGGTCCTTACCGGGATACCAACGACTGTCAAACTTCGAATACCGTTAAGTTTTACCGTAGGAGTCAGACTGTGGGGGATAAGCTTCATAGTCGAGAGGGAAACAACCCAGATCGCCGTCTAAGGTCCCTAATTCAAGCTAAGTGGTTGGAAGGATGTGAAGTTGCGTAAACAACCAGGATGTTGGCTTAGAGGCAGCCATCATTTAAAGATCGCGTAATAGCGCACTGGTCGAGTGATTTTGCGCCGAAGATGATCGGGACTAAGCTTGAAACCGAAGACGCGGATGTACAGCAATGTACGTGGTAGAAGAGCGTTGTATGAGGAGCGAAGCGTGAATGAAAATGAGCGTGGACTTCATACAAGTGACCATGCAAGCATGAGTAGCGAAAAACCGGATGGAAATTCCGGTCACCGTAAGACCAAGGTTTCCCGGGGAAGGTTCGTCCGCCCGGGGTTAGCCGGATCCTAAGGCCAGGCCGAAAGGCGTAGTCGATGGACAACGGGTTAATATTCCCGTGCCGCCTTAACGGAGTGACGGAGTGACGCAGTATGCTAAGCGAGCTGGCTATATGCCAGTCTAATGTCGTAGGACGTCAGGGGTTAAATGACCTGACATCAGTCTGAAAACGGATGGGACTCGAAGCCTTCGGGTAACGGGGATTCGCTGATGCTTCGCTGACGAGAAAAGCTCCTAAACGTCGATGTTTTGGCGTCCGTACCGTAAACCGACACAGGTGGTCGAGGCGAGTAGCCTAAGGTGCGCGAGTGAAACCACTTCAAGGAACTCGGCAAATTAGCCCCGTAACTTTGGGAGAAGGGGTGCCGAACGGGTGCATAGCCCGGACGGTTTCAACAAAGAGGCCGCGGCGACTGTTTAACAAAAACATAGCTCTCTGCTAACTCGCAAGAGGATGTATAGGGAGTGACACGTGACCAATGCCGAAAGGTCAATCGGATCCGTTAGCAGAAATGCGAAGCGGTGATGTGAAGCCCCGGTGAATGTCGGCCGTAACTATAACGGTCCTAAGGTAGCGAAATTCCTTGTCGGGTAAGTTCCGACCTGCACGAATCGTGTAACGATCGCGGCACTGTCTCGAAGTGGAGCTCGGCGAAGTTGTAATTCCGGTGAAAATGCCGGATACCTGCAGTAGGACGGAAAGACCCTGTGAACCTTTACTGTAATCTGATATTGGCATTCGGGTGTTAATGTGTAGGATAGGTGGGAGACTGTGAAACAGACGCGCCAGCCTCTGTGGAGTCAACGGTGAAATACCACCCTTTATAACTTGAATGTCTAACCTCAGCCCGTGAATCCGGGCGGGAGACAGTGTCAGAGGGTCAGTTTGACTGGGGCGGTTTCCTCCAAAATCGTAACGGAGGAGCACGAAGGTACACTCAGAGCGGTTGGCAATCGTTCGAAGAGCGTAAGGGTATAAGTGTGCTTAACTGCGAGACTGACACGTCGAGCAGATACGAAAGTAGGTCCTAGTGATCCAGCGATAGAACGTGGAATCGTCGTTGCTCAACGGACAAAAGGTACTCCGGGGATAACAGGCTGATAGCGTCCAAGCGTCCATAGCGACGACGCTGTTTGGCACCTCGATGTCGGCTCATCTCATCCTGGGGCTGTAGAAGGTCCCAAGGGTCCGGCTGTTCGCCGGTTAAAGAGGTACGCGAGCTGGGTTCAGAACGTCGCAAGACAGTTCGGTCCTTATCCACTGTGGGCGCAGGACATTTGACAAGATCATTCCTTAGTACGAGAGGACCGGGAATGACTGACCTCTGGTATTCCAATTGTGTGTAAACACGCAGCGTTGGGTAGCTATGTCGGGAAAGGATAAGCGCTGAAAGCATCTAAGCGCCAAGCCCCCTTGAAGACTAGATGTCCCTGAATAGAAATATTCCTGAAGGCGGGTCGTAGACCACGACCTCGATAGGCCGGACGTGTAAGAACAGTAATGTTTTCAGCTTACCGGTACTAATCCGCCGTGAGGCTTGACCACCTTTTTTCTCTCAACCCGTACGCCAGGACGGATAAACAGAAAAAAGACAAGCTCGTCAACTTTTATCAGTAATACATATTACTCTAACACAAAGTCGTATTTGCATCATTCCCCTCTTCCCCACTCTTCTTCCTTCTTCCTTATATATTTTTTCCCGGTGTCTACAGCAGGCTTGAAACTCACGTTCCCATCCCGAACACGATCGATAAGAGGCCTCACGACGATGGTACTGCACATACGAGTGTGGGAGAGTAGTTCGATGCCGGGATTTTTTTTGCCCATCTCTCAAAAAAATCCTTATCACAAGATTCCTGACCTCCATCAAAAAACAATAACCACAATAACTACTATCTCAAAATAATCCATTACCTCCGGAAAATCTGAAAACGATCCTCTGAATAACCGTTATTTACAACCGATTGCAAGCATTAGCCAAGCGGAAAACATAAATCCCGCTTTCATGTCATAAATATATCCCGCTCTTATTCCTCATCTGTTCCCGAATAAACAAATGAATCAATCGCTAAACTGTACCGTGACACTTTTGCCTGCTTCTTCTCCCGAAGAAAGCACAAAACGGCGTTGCTCTCCGTTAAGCAGATGATGTTATGATTATTACCGCTTTTTCAGCAGAAATGTTCCCGGACGGACTTCAAACAGAAATGAATTTCCGGTTTTCCGAAGAAGAATATCTTTCCCATTCTGTTCTGCGGAATGCAAATCACTTCCTGTGTATTTCAAGGTCAGCGGGGAAGTGATCCGGGAAGCAACTCCGCATTTGAGAATGCATTTCATCTCATTTTCTGTATTTGAAAGAATATGCAGGACTGCATTGTCCCTCAAAATCTTGTATTGAACGACGGCGGAATAGGTATCAACCCAGAGATTTGTTTCGCGCTGTTTCACTTCCCGGAGAAACGATTCAAACTGGTCCGGACTGGAAAACGGCATCCATCCTTTCGCTTCCGGGACAATCGTGTGGATCATGGCTGCCGCATCGGTTTTCCGGGTAATGATCCGGTCCAGAATTTCTCTCCATTTTCCCAATGAGAAGGAGGGGCCGCCACAGGGGAAACGCCAGCGCGATGCTCCCAGATGATGTTCCAAGACAATGGCTTCAATTTCCGGAGAACTGGAACAGCCCGGATAGCAGAAGGTTTTGACGTCGATTCCGAGTTTCTCCCGGAATACGGGGAGCGGAGCGTTGCTTTCCCGGCGGACAGTTTCCATACTTTTTTCCCGGGTCAGCGGGCGTCTGTGGGAGAGCGAGTGATTGCCGATTTCATGTCCGGCTTTGGGAAACAGGCGCAGCTCTTCCCATGTTAAAAAACCGACCGGACAGGCGGGAGTTTCTGTCTGTTCTGCGATACGCCGGACAATTATATAGAATGTTCCCTTGAAACCGTATCGTTCCAGCAAAGGAAGCGCGTAGAGCAAATGATCCCGTGTTCCGTCATCAAAAGTCAGTGAAAGTGCGGCCGCTTTGTTATCTTTGAACTGACAGATCTGCAGAGACTCCACCGGGAAGACGCTGCTTGAAAGAACCGCCAGAAATGCTGTTATCCATCGCTTCTTCATGAGCTTTTCCGCCGTAAACGAGGTTCTGCCCAGTATGCATGGTTGTTCCAGAAAGTTGCTCCGTTATTTGCATCCATGACTTTCAGAGTCAGAGTTTGCGCTGATCCAAGCATGATCCGGCATTCTTTTGCATTGAAATTGCCGGTCATCCGTCCACTGGACCAAACTGTTTTTTCATCAAGCAGAACGAGAAACTCCACAGCACCCGTTCCGATTTCCGCATGAAGTCCAACCTTTGCAGAGAAGAATGTGAAGGTTTTTTCCGGAAGCACCCAGCTGGAAAAGCAGGAGCGTTCACCGTTCATTCCGCTGTGTGGAAGCATTCCAAGTCCGGGAAAGGGGGTCGGTACTCCATTTATCAGAAGTTTGCCGGGAAGAATCGGTGCATTGTTCGGCGGAACTTTTTTATTTCCGTTCAGGATCGCACCTCCGTAAACAAGATCATGGAATTCCTGAATGGCTGGAAGAGTACACAGGTCTTCATCCGGAAGATCTCCCGCCGTTCCCTCCGCAAGGTGGATCGCCGTGAAAACCGCGTTCACTGTCAGTTGGGCTGCTGCCGTAACAGGTCCCTGCGCAAGTTCTTCCGCTCGAACAAGATCATTTGCAAAGAGCGCCTCAATCGTGGGAATGAGGAAACGGCGGCAGGAATAGACGGCTTTTTGCGCCAGACAGGCAAGTTTCCAGGCGGCCTCTTCCGGGGATTCTCCGAGGAGCTGCGGCGTGTCCAGCGTTCCACATTTTCCGCAGACCGCTTCGACGCTGGTATGATAATGAAAATCCCGCAGTCTGGGAATCTCCGGGACCGGGAGCAGCTGGTGGAGAATCTGACCGTTGGAATCAGGATCAGGACCGATGTGTGCTGGTTGTGTACAGTCTCCCATGGCATGACTGAGACAACCGGAAAACTTGACAAAATCATTAAATTCCTTTTTCCGCCAGGATCCAATCATCCGCATCAGCAGATACCTGTAAACCGGGATCCGGGGAAACTGATCGGCATAGGGTGCCGGGACAAAATGGAGACTTCTTGCCGGAAGTCCTTCCGGATAAACCGTATACTTCGTCCATTCCGGATCAATGATTTGTTTCTTTTCCGGCGGAACAGTTGGATCGTCAAAGAGGTCAGGATAGTTTCCAGCCTGTTCAATTATTTCTTCCGGCACAGTTATTGCCGATCTCCACTTCTCGGGAACAGCGGAGAAGGCGCAACGCATAATTTCAGCATGAGAAATTGAGTTCATTTATTTTCCTCTTTGTATTATGGCAGATTCAGACGCAGGGTCAGTCTTGCCGTGTTTCCCGTTCGGAATGTCCCTTTCGGAAACGGGGTGAAGGCAACCGCTTTTTTTGATCCGTAATATCCCCGATGCCAGCGGTATTCCGGGGGAAAGGCCAGTGAGCCGGAGAGTCCTTTCCAGAAAATCATCAGCGGGTTCGTATTGACCAGACTTCCGAATTCGCCGTTCACCGGAAGAAAGGAAAGAATCAGTGAGGCATCCATCTTTTCCGGCGGATTTTTCCGAATCCGGAATTGATATTCCAAAAGAAGACCAGTCTCTTCCAAGGTCAAAGTTTCTTCCACATCCAGATAGTCGGTCTGACCGCGGAGCGAAATTTTCCGGTCGGATTCTTCAATAATGCGGAATGTGCGGGGAGCACCTTCCAAATGCGTGTGACGGGTTTTTCCGTCCCGGGAAACTTGTCCCTGAAGGATCCAGCGGCGTCCGGTGAACAGGGGACGGGAATCCGGAATCCGGTAGAGAAGAGGGATCGAACCATTTTTGTCCAGAATGATTCCGTAGTTTGAATATTCCATCCGTTTCAGCAGATTTTTTGCCGGATATTCCGGGATCAGCCGGTCTAGCGGAACTTGCTTTTTCCGGTCCGCGCCGGAGAGAGCGAGCAGAAAAAGCTGCCCGGAACCATTCCGGCCGGGAGATAAGACGTCGATAGAATCAATGACCTTTTCCGGATATGGATTGTCCCATTCATAGAGGAAGACTCCGACATGGCGGTCTCTCCGTTTGGATGCGGCGGAGTATCCTGCCCATGCCAGCTTAGCCCGCGGCATGGAGCCGCCCCCGTTCAAATAGGTATCCGCCATATACCAGTCATCAATCTCCAGTTTCGGACGCATGGTCAATTCCACAAAAGGAGCTGGAGCGCCGGGGATCCAGGTTTTCCGGTCGCTGTAATTGATCCGGATCGTAAATTGCGGTGCGCCCCAGGCGGAACCGTACAGAAAGACCAGCCGTTCGTGTTTTCTGCCAACAGGAATCTCTTTTACCGAATCCGGAAGAATGCCGACTTCCTTAGTACCGGAAAGAGCAATCAAACTTTTCCCGTGATTCTTTTGCGGATCGACGATCTCAAATGTAACTCCACGCAGAATTTGTTTTCCGACCGGAAATGCGGAGAGGTCGTCATCCGGCCCCTGAGCCGACCAGCCGCGGACCGGGGCAGACGGATCGTCACGAAACCCCCGGTTGCAGAACTCCGCAACTGAAATGGGTGTGTAGGTCCAGTCGGTTCGGGCATTTCTGTCCGGATCAGAATCTGCCGATGCCTGTCCGGGATCCAGAAACACTCCGGCGTTGGTCAGAAGTGAAGAAAGAAGACGCTCCGCTTCCGGTGTCGGCGATTCAAACAGCCGGAGCGTGGAAACGGTGACCGTTCCCTTGCCAACGGGAATTCTGCTCAGGTAGGATGGCCTGGTCAAGGGCTGAGCCGTGGAGCAGTCAATCGCAAAATGGGCAGGATCGGAGCTGCGCGGTTTGCCGCCCGCATCTTCTCTGATCCGGCGGATCGCACGGTTGGTTCCGCTCTTTCCGGCATTCCAGAAGAAATCGCTGTTTGAAATCCCCTGAGTCTGTCTCTTATACACATCTCCGAGCCCACGAGACCGTAC
>ENA-OYXX01000876-OYXX01000876.1-human-gut-metagenome-genome-assembly--contig:-NODE-876-length-12508-cov-5.897454_pt1 | contig 12508 bp, 9 predicted proteins | sample MGYA00243976_ERZ653434 | MGnify/ENA primary metagenome ERZ653434 (study PRJEB26926, sample SAMN06165112) | human gut metagenome | biome: ENVO:00009003; feature: ENVO:2100002; material: ENVO:00002003...
TCTTCCGCACCTATTCCAGCGTGCTGTTCTGCTGTGCGGCGGGCATCATCTGGCTCTGCCGCCCGGTCATGCACATCATGAAATCGAATTACTACTATGCGTGGCACTTTGTGCCCTTCCTGACGCTGGCGTCCACCTGCAGCTGCTTCAATCAGTTCCTGAACAGCGTCTACGTCGTCAACAAGAAGTCCAGCCACAGCCTGTGGACGATGCTCTCCGGCGCGGTGAGCAACTGCATCATGAACTATTTCTTCATCAAGTGGTGGGGCCCCATCGGTGCGACCTTCGCATCCTTCCTCGGCCTTGGGCTGGTGTTCACCCTTCGTGCGCTGGACGCCCACAAGATGATCGGCATGTCCATCCATCCCGCGCGGGTGGCGGTCAACCTTGGGGCGCTGATGTGTGAAGCCTTCGTCCTGCTGGCAGGTGTGCCCCTCTACGGCCTGTGGACCGGCCTCATCACCGCCGCCATCATCCTGTACAATTTCGCCGGTGTCTGGGCTATGGCCCGCCTCCTCCTGCCGAAAATTTTCGGCCAGCGCGGCAAGGCGCTGGTCAATGCCGTGGATGGCTGGGCGAAACCGAGAAAGGCGTAAAAGAGCGGCTTGTAAATTTCATATCTGTATGCTACCATAAGAGTAGGGAAGGGCGGTGAGGTCGTGGCACAAAAGGATGCGACTGAAAAAATTCTGGAATCCTATAACGATGTCTTTTCAGACATTGTAAATGTGCTTCTATTCAACGGCAAACAGGTTCTGTCGGCCGATGAACTAGAAGATCAGGCTCCGCGTTCCTACTACAAAGCAGATGGAAGGATTCGTGAAATCGAACGTGATGTTGCGAAACGCTGGAAGAACGGAAATATCCGTGTGGCCTGTATCGGTTTTGAAAACCAGACCGCTTCTGATCCCAATATGCCGCTCCGTGTCATGGGTTACGATGGCGCAGAATATCGGGCGCAACTGCTCAACGACAGCGAAAATCTCTATCCCGTTGTAACGCTGGTGCTCTACTTCGGCCATGATAAACCGTGGAGTGGTCCACTCTCGCTAAAAGAGCAGCTGAATATTCCAAAAGAGTTTGAGCCGTATGTCAACGACTATAAGATTAACCTGTTCCAGATCGCCTATTTGACTCATGAGCAGGTAGCGCTTTTTCAGAGCGATTTTAAGGTCGTGGCAGACTACTTCGTGCAGAAGCGGGAAAACAGCGATTACATTCCGAGTTCACAGGATCTGACCCATGTGCAGGAAACGCTTCAACTGCTGAGTATCATGACGAATGATAACCGGTTTGAAGAAGCGTATAATACCAATACCGATGGCCAGAAAGGAGGCCCACGCAATATGTGTGATGTACTTGATAAAGTGGAAAACCGCGGCATTGCAAAAGGCAAGGCTGAAGGTAAAATCGAAGGCGAAGATACGCTGGCTTTGCTCATGAAGAAGCTGTTCGATCAAAATCGCATTGAGGATGCAAAACGGGCTTCCGCAGACAAAGAGTATCGTAATCGACTGATGAAAGAACTTGGCATTAGCTAAAACAAGAAAGGCGTCTGCCGTGCTGGCAGACGCCTTTCTTGTTATCCGATAAAATAGAGGCTCACAGCATCTTTTCCAACCGCTCACGGATGGCTTTGATGAAGCCGATGCTGTCCACGGGGGTGGGGATGATGCCCTCGGCGAGGCCGCAGAGGTCCTTGGTCATGATGCCGTCGTTCAGGGTCTGGAGGCTGGCGGCTTCCAGCGCCTCACCGAAGCGGACGAGGTCGGGCAGGGCGTCCAGCTCACCGCGCTTTTTCAGCGCACCGCTCCATGCGAAGATGGTGGCCATGGGGTTGGTGGAGGTGGGTTCGCCCTTGAGGTACTTATAGTAGTGGCGGGTCACGGTGCCGTGGGCGGCCTCGAACTCGTACTTGCCGTCCGGGCTGACGAGGACGCTGGTCATCATGGCGAGGGAGCCGAAGGCCGTGGAGACCATGTCGCTCATCACGTCGCCATCGTAGTTCTTGCAGGCCCAGACGAAGCCGCCCTCGCTGCGGATGACGCGGGCCACGATGTCGTCGATGAGGCTGTAGAAGTATTCGATGCCGGCGGCCTCGAACTTGGCCTTGTACTCGGTGTCATACACCTCTTGGAAGATGTCCTTGAAGGTGTGGTCGTATTTCTTGGAGATGGTGTCCTTGGCGCCGAACCAGAGGTCCTGCTTTTTATCCAGTGCGTAGTTGAAGCAGCTGCGGGCAAAGCTGCGGATGGAAGTGTCCTTGTTGTAGGAGCCTTGGAGCACGCCGCCGCACTCGAAGTCGTAGACCGTGGCGGTCTGCTGGGAGCCGTCCGCGCCGGTGAAGCGCAGCTCCGCCTTGCCGGGGCCGGGGATGCGGAACTCGGTGGCCTTGTACACGTCGCCGTAGGCGTGGCGGGCAATGGTGATGGGCTTTTTCCAGAACTTGACGGCGGGCTTGATGCTGTCGATCATGATGGGGGCGCGGAACACGGTGCCATCCAGCGCAGCGCGGATGGTGCCGTTGGGGCTCTTCCACATCTCGTGGAGCTTGTACTCGTCCATCCGCTGCGCGTTGGGGGTGATGGTGGCGCACTTGACGGCCACGCCGTACTTCTTGTTGGCCTCGGCGGCGTCGATGGTCACTTGGTCGCGGGTGGCGTCGCGGTTGGGAAGACCGAGGTCGTAGTACTCGGTCTTCAGATCGACGTAAGGCAGGAGAAGCTCGTCCTTGATGAGCTTCCAGAGCACACGGGTCATCTCGTCGCCGTCCATCTCCACAAGGGGGGTGGTCATTTTGATCTTTTCCATGATGGGTTCCCTTTCCTCTCTTACAAAAATCAAAAAATCTAGCAAAGACTCCGGCGGCACTGCCAGATGCGCATCGGAGGTTCGGCTTTATTTGCGGTAGGAAGCAGCCAGCTTTTCCAGAGCCGGGAGGCTGCGCTCGACCTTTTCGGTGTCGATGCAGTAGGCCAGACGTACATAGCCCTTGACGCCGAAGGTGTCGCTGGGGACGAGGAGCAGGTCATACTGCCGTGCCCGCATACAGAAGGCGTTGGCGTCCTCTTCCAGCGCTTTCGGGAAGATGTAGAAGGTGCCGCCGGGGCGCTCGACCTCAAAGCCGAGGGCCTTGAGCTTGTCGTACAGCAGGTTCATGTTCGTCTCGTAGACGGACAGGTCGCTGGTGACGTTCAGACAGCGGCTCACGGCCCGCTGGATGATGCTGGGCGGGCAGTTGTGGCCGGTGAAGCGGGAGATCTGGGCCATCATATCCACCAGAATGTCCTCCCCCTCACAGCCCGGACGCACGGCCACATAGCCAAGGCGCTCGCCGGGCAGGCTCAGGCTCTTGGAGTAGGAGAAGCAGGTGAGAGTGTGGGGGTAGAACGCCGCCGGGTAGGGCACTTTTTTGCCGTCAAATGCGATATCCCGGTAGGGCTCGTCGCTGACGAGGAAGATGGTGTGGCCGTAGGCGCGGCTCTTCTCGGCCAGCAGCTCGGCCAGCCGGGTCAGGGTCTCGGCGGAGTAAACCACGCCGGTGGGGTTGTTGGGGGTGTTGATGAGCACGCAGGTGACCTTTTCGGTCAGCATCTGCTCAAAGGCGTCGAGGTTTGGCTGGAACGCCGGGGCCTGCGGCGGCACTACCTTGAGGCGGGCCCCGGTGCCCTCGACGTAGGGGCCGTACTCCGGAAAGTAGGGCGCAAAGGTCAGCACCTCGTCGCCGGGCTGGGTCACGGCGCGGATGGCGTGGGCGATGGCACCGGCGGCACCCGTGGTGGGGAAGATGTGCTTCTGCTGGTAGGGCAGAGCAAAGGTCTTGGCCAGATGCTTTGCCACGGCGGTACGGAAGCCGGGGTCGCCCTGACTGGGGCAGTAGCCGTGGAGGTCTACCGGTTCCTCGGTGTCCAGCAGGTTCTGCATCGCCAGCGTGAACTGCGGCGGGCAGGGTACGCTGGGGTTGCCCAGCGAGTAATCAAAGACGTTTTCATAGCCGATCTCGGCGGCGCGCTGTTTGCCGTACATGAAGGTCTCGCGGATGACGCTCTTGTGGTTCAGCATTCCGCGGTAGGTTTCGTTCAGCATAAATACTTCCCCCTGTGAACGATCTTATTTTTGCGGAGCGACAGAATAGCTCTGCTCCAGTTTGATGATGCAGCTGTATTTGGGATCCTGTTCGGTGACGAAGCGGCACATCTCGGCCATGGCAGCGTCGGTGTCGCCGGTGTAGCCCGCTGGGAAAGTGAGGTCGAACAGGACGTTGGTGTGGCTGCCGCCGGGGACGATGCGCAGATCGTGGATGGAAAGCTGGGGGTCCAACTGGCGGAGGTGCTCCGTCAGCCGGGTGCGCAGCACCCCCACGGCGGCGTCCGAGGTCACGATGGGGTCATAGTGGATGGTGACCTGCAAATTGTCTTTTTTCAGAAAATCCCGCTCGATGTTGTCGATGACGTCGTGGGCGGCCAGCGGGTCGGCCTCGGCGGGGAACTCGACGTGGAGCGAAGCGAACTGGTGGCCGGGGCCGTAGTCGTGGACCATCAGGTCATGCACGCCCAGTACGCCGGGGTAGGACATGACGGTCTGCTCGATGTGCGCCACCAGCTCCGGCGAGGGCGTTTCGCCCAGCAGGGGGCTGAGGGTATCCATGACGAGGCCCCAGCCCGACCAGAGGATGAACGCAGCCACCGCCACGCCCATGATGCCGTCGATGACGTTCCAGCCCGTAACGCGGCAGAGAATGGTGGAGAGCAGGACAGCACCGGTGGTCAGCACGTCGTTGCGGCTGTCGGCGGCGGTGGCCAGCAGCGTTTCGGAAGCGATGCGCTGGCCCACCGTGCGGTTGAGGCGGCTCATCCAGAGCTTGACGGCGATGGAAACGGCCAGCACCCCAAGGCTGAGCCAGCTGAAAACGACCGGCGTGGGGTGCAGGACTTTGCCGATGGACTCTTTGCCCAGCGAAAGGCCGATGGCAAGGATGGTCACGCTGACCACCAGCCCGGCGAGGTACTCGTAGCGGGCGTGGCCGTAGGGGTGCTCCGCATCCGGGGCCTTGGAGGCCAGCCGGAAGCCGATGAGGCTGACGACGTTGGACGAAGCGTCCGAGAGGTTGTTCAGCGCATCGGCCATGATGGCGATGGAGCCAAACAGGGTGCCCACCGTCAGCTTGCCGACGCAGAGCAGGATATTGCAAGCCATCCCCACAAGGCTGGCCAAGTTGCCGTAAGCGGTGCGGACCGCCGGGTCCTTGGTGTCGGAGGGATGCTTGATGAACAGGCGGATCAAAAGCTGGGTCATACCGGTTTCTCCTGATACAGATGAATTTTGTCGGCGAAATGACTTGGAACTAGTATAACATTTTACTTTAGCGTTGTGAAGCGTTTTGCGATGAAAGCGCGGCTTGTTACAGCGCTGTTATATGAAATTTCGTCTTGTTCCGCAGACGCAAAATAGCCCCCAAGGCGGCATCTGGGCCGGTTGGGGGCTGCGGTTTTATGGGGTTTTACAAGGGCCGCCGGAACGCTCAGACATTCTTGGCGGAGGGCTTGCTGAGGTTTACGCTGCGGATGATCTTGCGCACGGGCAGGATGCTCTTGGCGTTCATGGACAGCTCGTCCACGCCCATCCGCAGGAAGGTCTCGGTCAGGGCGGTGTCCGCGCCCAGCTCGCCGCAGATGCCGACCCAGATGCCGTGGCGGTGGCCCGCCTCGATGGTCATCTGGATGGCTTTGAGCACAGCCGGATGGTGCGGATCGAAGAAGGGCTCCAACTTGGCGTTCTGGCGGTCCAGCGCGCAGGTGTATTGGGTCAGGTCATTGGTGCCGATGGAGAAAAAGTCGCACTCGGCGGCCAGATCATCGGCGATGAGGACGGCGGCGGGGGTCTCGATCATGGTGCCGACCTCGATGTTGTCGCTGAACTTCTTGCCCTCGGCGGTCAGCTCCTGCTTGCACTCTTCGAGGATGGCCTTGGCGTCCTGCAGCTCGCGCAGACTGGTGATCATGGGGAACATGATGCTCATGTTGCCGTAGGCCGAGGCCCGGAGCAGGGCCCGGAGCTGGGTCTTGAAGAAGTCCCGGCGGGTCAGGCAGATGCGGATGGCGCGGTAACCGAGGGCGGGGTTGTCCTCGTGGTCCAGCTTCATATAGTCCACGGTCTTGTCGGCGCCGATGTCGCAGGTGCGGACGACGACCTTCTTCGGGGCAAGGCTCTCAAGGACCTGCTTGTACGCCTCGAACTGATAGTCCTCGGTGGGGAAGTCCTTGCAGTTGAGGTAGACGAATTCGGTGCGGAACAGGCCGACGCCGCCTGCGTCATTCTGCTGGACCGCACCCACGTCGCCCATGCCGCCGATGTTGGCGAAGACGTTGATGGTCTTGCCGTCCAGCGTGGTGTTGGGCTTGCCCTTCAGCTCGCTGAGCAGGGCCTGTTTCTTCTGATCCTCCTGCTGGCGCTTGGTCAGGCTCTCCAAAAGGTCGGGGGTAGGGTCTACGTACACACAGGCGTTGTAGCCGTCCACCACGGCCATCTTGCCGTCCCAGTCGTCTTGGATCTCCTTGCACTGGATCAGGGCGGGGATGTTCATGCTGCGGGCCAGAATGGCAGTGTGGCTGTTGGAGCTGCCCTCCCGGGTGATGAAGCCCAGCAGCAGGCTCTTGTCCATCCGGACCGTCTCGGAGGGGGCGAGGTCCTCGGCCACAAGGATGCTGGGCTCGGTGCCCTGCAAAGAGGCGTTGTCCACCCCCTGCAAAATGTCCAGCATGGCCTGTGCAATGTCGATGACGTCTGCGCTGCGGGCCTGAAGATAGGGGTCATCCATGGCTGCGAAGACAGCGGCCTGATTGTCGCCCGCAGTCTTGACGGCGTACTCCGCGCATTTGTGCTGGCCGTTGATGATCTCCTTGATGGTGTCCACGAAGTCGTCGTCGTCCAGCATCATGGCGTGGATGTTGAACACCTCGGCGATGTCCTCGCCCGCCTCGTCCAGTGCCTTTTCGTACAGGGCGGTCTGCTGGTCGATGGCCTTGGCGCGGGCCGCTTCAAAGCGGGCCTCCTCGGCAGCGGGGTCGGCCGCGTCTGCCGTGGAGATCACCGTATCTTTTTTCTTGTAAAGTTTCAGTTTGCCGATCGCGATCCCATTCAGGATGCTTTTGCCGGTGCCTACCTGCATCGTTCATTTCTCCTTCTCATCAAAATGTTCCGTTGTGCGAAAAAGCCCCCGCAGGGAGTTCCCGCAAGGGCTTTGGTTCGCTGGTGCTCAGACGTTCTCGCTCAGGAACTTCTGGATCGCTTCTGCTGCGGCGTCCTCGTCCTCACCCTCGACCTTGATGGTGACGGTCTCGCCCTGCTTGACGCCCATGCCCATCAGGGCCATCAGCTTGCGCAGGTCGCAGGTCTTGCCGTTCTTCTCAAGGGTCGCGGTGCTGGAAAAGCCCTTGACGACCTTGACCAGAAGCCCGGCGGGGCGTGCGTGGATGCCACAGGCATCTTTGACGGTGTACTGGAATTCCTTCATGCTCATTTCTCCTTACCGGTATCCCTTATCATCATCTTAAAAATCCGGGGCCGTTGGCCGCGCCGGACGCAGCCGATCTTGCTGCGGGATATCCTACCTCTATTATAAACCCGGATCGTTCATTTTTCACCATTTCATTTCGCTGATTTTTATACGGTTTTTTTGGTATAGTTCAACAGAATTTTTTGTGGAAAATTTTCAACAGAGTTTATTCGACGGGATACCCCTCTGCGTCGAGGGGGAGATCGGTGTAGCTGTAATCTTCCCCGGAGGTCTGCTGGGCCTGATCGGCGGCGGAAAGCTCTTCGTCGTGGCGCTCGCCCCAGTCACCGCTGTAGTCCTCGCCGGAGGTCTGCTGCGCTTGGTCGGAAGCGCCCAGCTCCTCGTCATGCCGCTCGCCCCAATCGCCGCTGTAATCCTCGCCGGAGACTTCCTCGGCGGGGGTCTCCTCGCTGAGCGCTGCGCTCTGGGCGTCTTTGATGCCGGTGACGGTGCCGGAGGGCTTCTCCAACAAATACGCCCCGATGGCCTTTTTCCGGTAGACCAGCAGCACGCCATACTGGCTCAAATCGCCCTTGCTGGCGGCGGGGATAAGAGCCGTCCACTTTTCGACGGTTTTTCCTTTGTAGCGGGCAAGGTCGAGCCCGCTCTGCTGCACCACGCCGTTGAAGGCCGAGAAGCTGTCGTCCCACTTGCGGGGGATCTTGACCTTATCCGCCGTGATGGACGCGCCGTCCACATCCAGCCCGTAGCCCGTGAACCACGTCTGGATATCCTGTGCGCTCTCGATCTTGTTCACGCCGGCCGAAACGCTGACTGTGCGGGTGCTGATGTACCGCCCCAGCAGGGCGCTGAATGCCACCAGCGCACAGCACATGGCCCCGATGCCGAATTTCTTCAAACTTGCTTTGTTCAGTGTGACCACAAACATGCCCATGCCTCCCACCCTTGTTTGGTTCTGGAAGCATTCTATGCGGGGCGGGCCCGCGATATGCGGAAAGCTTCTATACAAGGCCGCGCTTCTGTGCTAGAATGGGGTCAAATACAACAAACTGCAAAAGGCGGTGATCCCCAATGCCCCAAGCGCCGAAATCATCGAGACCCCAGCACCCGCTGCCGGAATACCCCCGCCCCGCGCTGCGGCGGGACAGCTTCGAGAGCCTGAACGGTGTGTGGCAGTACGCCATCACAAAATCGGCCAAGCTCCCGCCCCAGTGGGACGGCGGCATCTTGGTGCCCTACTCCCCGGAGGCGAAAGCCTCCGGCGTGGGGCGGACGCTCCGGCCCGGCGAGTGGCTCCACTACCACCGCAGCTTTGCCCCGCCCGCGGGGGAGGGCGGCCGGGTGCTGCTCCACTTCGGGGCCGTGGATCACGCCTGCGCGGTGCAGGTCAACGGGCATCTGGTGGGCGGCCACCGGGGCGGCTACTGGCCCTTTACGTTCGACATCACCGACGCGCTGAACGCCGACCACAACCGCCTGTGGGTGGCTGTGCAGGACCCCACCGGCACCGGGCACCAAGCGCGGGGCAAGCAGACGCTCAAGCCCGGCGGGATGTTCTACCCGGCCCAGAGCGGCATCTGGCAGACCGTCTGGCTGGAGCGGGTGCCGGACAACTACATCGAGACCCTGACCGTCACCCCGGACTACGATGCCCGCACCGTGACGGTCAAGGCCCACACGGCCCAGCCCGGCGGCGCGGCGAACCTCTGGGCCGTGGTGCGGGCGGGCGGCGTGACCATCGCCGAGGACTGGGGCAGCGACGAGGCCGGCCAAGACGGCGAGGTGACCCTGACCATCCCGGAGGAGCACTTTTTCCCGTGGAGCCCGGCCAGCCCCTTCCTCTACGACCTGACCGTGGGCACGACGCAGGGCGGCGAAGAGAGCTTCGACACGGTGCACAGCTATTTCGCGCTGCGAAAATGGAGCTGTGAGCCGGACAAGAAGGGCATCCTGCGCTTCTGCCTGAACGGGGAGCCTATTCTGCTGAACGGCTTGCTGGACCAAGGCTACTGGCCGGAAGGCCTCTACACTCCGCCCTCCGACGCGGCGGTGGTCCACGAATTGCAGACCGTGAAGGAGCTGGGCTTCAACCTCCTGCGCAAGCACGCGAAGATCGAACCCCAGCGCTGGTACTACCATTGCGATAAGCTGGGCCTCATCGTCTGGCAGGACATGGTGAACGGCGGCGAGCCCTACAAGCTCTGGTTCGTGACCTACCTGACCAATGTGTTCCAGCCCCTGCTGCGGCACCTGCCCGACGGCGCGGCCCTGCGGGGCCTTCTGAGCCGCCGGAGCGAGGCCAGCCGGGAAACATACCGCCGGGAGCTGGAAGCTACCGTGGAGGCTCTGCGGGGGCATCCCTGCATCGGCTGCTGGGTGCCCTTCAACGAGGGGTGGGGCCAGTTCGACGCGGCCAAGGCTGTGGAGGCCCTGCGCGCCCTCGACCCCAGCCGCCTTGTGGACGAGGCGAGCGGCTGGTACGACCAAGGCGGCGGGGATGTGGACTCCCGCCACAACTACTTCTACCCCCTCCGGGTCCGGCCCGGCAAGCGGGTGGCGGCCCTGAGCGAATACGGCGGCATCGCGTGGCCCATGCCCGGCCATGAGCCGCCCCGCAGGACCTACGGCTACGGCACGGCCAAGAGCCGCGCCGAGTTGACGGAGCGCTACCAGAAATTGCAGCGGGACACCGTGCTCCCTCAGCTCAAAAACGGCCTGTCCGCGCTGGTGTACACCCAAGTGAGCGATGTGGAGGACGAGGTGAACGGCCTGTTCACCTACGACCGCGGGGCCCTCAAGCCCGACCCCGCCGCCGTCCGCGCCGCAAATGAGGCGCTGGAAGCGGAGTTTGAGAGACTGACCCGATGATCGTATAGAACGCCCAAGGCCCCCGGAAGGTTATTGCTTCCGGGGGCCTTGGTGTTGTTATTTGACAGAATCAAAATCGGGATGATTGGATTCTGAAATGATACCATGTGAGGGGGGCGATAGAAGAGGATCTTAGCGATTGGACGAGCTTGCCGGTTCGACCTTGGAAGCGGGGAGTTTGTTCATCGCGGGAGCATCAAGGTGATGCTCCATGGAAGCGCCGTAGTCGGCGAGGGCGTCGGCCAGCTCGTCGCTCTTCAGGTCACTCAGCACCTGCGAGCGGACGGCGTCCAGCGAAGAGCCGTCCAGCGGGTCGAGGCGGACCGCCATGATGAGGGAGAGGGACGAATACTGCACGGCCACGGCGTCGCCGCAGTGCAGGGCACGGATGGCGTCGGCAGAGCCCTCGGTGGTGAAGGTCGAGTCGAGGGTGCTGCTGCCCAGCAGTTCGGTCTGCAGGGAGGTGGTGCTGTCATCGGGGACGGTGGAATCCAGCACGGCGTAGATGCCGCTCAGCGCGTTGGACGCGGCGGCGTTGAAGGCGGCGAACTGGGCGGCGGCATCGTCCGGGGCAGTGGCATTGTAGCTGTCCACGGCGGCCTGTGCCAGCGAGAGCATCTCGGCTTTCTGGTCATCGTCGGCGAAGGCGTAGGTGCTGGTGTTGTAGAGGGGGACGGTGTAGTAAGCCAGCTCGTACATGCTGGTTTCGAGGTGGCTGGTCAGGTCGGCGTCGGAGACAGGGGTCTCGCCGTTCTGGCCGTACACGAGCTCCAGCAGGTCATTGCTCTTGAGCAGGATGCGCTCGAAGCGCTTGAGGGTCTCCAGACCGATGCCGTTGGCCTTGTAGGTGTCGGCGTACTGGTCCATCAGCTGCGAAGCGTAGCTGTCGGCCTGAGACTCCTCGGCCTCGGTGAGCTGGCCGCCCAGTTCGTCGAAGCGGGACTCGACGGCGGCGTACAGATCCAGATTCTTCTGGGTCTGGTCGGCGACGTAGTCGCTGACGGTGGCGGTCTCGCCGCTGTCGGGATCGGTGGTGATGGTCTCCTTCAAAAAGCTCTTGACGTTGGCGGCGTCCTGATCGGAGGAGGCGAGGTTCGCGGCGGACTGGTAGGCGTTGTACTGGGCCAGCAGATACAGGCCGGAGGTGATCTCCACATCGCCGATGGTGCCCACCGTGTCCGGGGTGGAGATGACGCAGCCCGCAAGGTTGAGGATGAGGGCCAGTGCACAGAGAAGTGCGGGAAGTTTTTTCTTCATAAATATACTCCTATTTTTTGTAACTCCCTCAGTCTCGCGTTCGCTCGACAGCCCCCTCTGGGAGGGGGCCAAAAGCCTCCCTCCGGGAGGGAGGTGGCAATGCGAAGCATTGACGGAGAGGTTTATTTGTTTTTCAGAATCTCTCCCATTGCCTTCAGGATGCTTTGCAGCAATTCCAGCGGCTTTTCATCCTTCTGAAGAGTGACGGAGAGGTAGGGCTTGCTGCCCGCCCCGGCGGTGACGCGGCCATTGAAGGCCACGAGCAGCCCCCGGATCATGGGCACGTCCAGCGTCTCCACCTGAAGCACGAGGGTGTCCTTTTTCTGGGTGACCTCATACACGCCCACGGCGGTGGCCTGAACGCGGACAAGGGAGACGTTGACAAGGTCGCTGACCGAGGGGGGCGGGTCGCCGTAGCGGTCGATCAGCTCGTCCAGCACATCGGCGGCATCTTCGGGGGTCTGGATGGCGGCGATCCGCTTGTAGGCCTCGATCCGGCCGGGGCCGTTGGAAATATATTTTTCGGGGATGTAGGCGTCCACCCGCAGATCCACAAGGCATTCGCTCTTGTCCCGCTGGATGGGCTCGCCTTTGGCCCGCGCGATGGCCTGCCCCAGCATCTTGACATAGAGGTCATAGCCCACGGCCTCCATGTGGCCGTGCTGGCTGTGGCCCAGCAGACTGCCCGCGCCGCGAATTTGAAGGTCGCGCATGGCGATGCGGAAACCGGAGCCGAAGGCCGTGAACTCCCGGATGGCGGAAAGCCGCTTCTGGGCGATGTCGGTGAGGGTCTTGTCCCGCCGGAAGGTGAAGTAGGCGTAGGCTTTCCGGCCCGAGCGGCCCACGCGGCCCCGGATCTGGTACAGC
>ENA-OYXX01000879-OYXX01000879.1-human-gut-metagenome-genome-assembly--contig:-NODE-879-length-12496-cov-3.895266_pt1 | contig 12496 bp, 5 predicted proteins | sample MGYA00243976_ERZ653434 | MGnify/ENA primary metagenome ERZ653434 (study PRJEB26926, sample SAMN06165112) | human gut metagenome | biome: ENVO:00009003; feature: ENVO:2100002; material: ENVO:00002003...
TATGTTGCCCGATAATGCCTGCCCGGGAAATATCTGTCCGAAACTGTTGACAGTCCGGCCATCGGCTATATTGACTCCGTCACAGGTCCCCAACCACAGATAGCCGTCGCTGTCCTGAGCCATGGACAGGATCGCGCTGTTCGACAAACCGTCGCGGTTTGATGTCTGCCGCATATTGTACGCACATACGAGCTGCACGACATTTATAAACAGAACAGTCAGTATGATTCTGATTCGAGATTCAGTTTTCATGGTATAGTTTTAGAAAAGGCTCGTTGACATTTTCAGTCTGCAAAATTAATTATCATTTTTGACATACGCAATATGTTGCCCTCACCTAAGCGCCCGGCATACCTTTGAATTTTGTACAGGATAATGACAAAAATGTATTTGCGTGGATACACAATAGATTTGGCACATTCAATGACACATCTTGAGGCAATAGCTGGTAACTTTGCACAGAAACAACAAAATCTCATTATAAAACCTTAAAAACATGAACTTCAAACCTATTATTCTTGCAGCGGCGATGCTGTCAGGAATGTCGACAGCCTGGTCGGCGTTGCGTGCGCCAGCGGTTCCTCTTGTAACGGTTGACCCCTACACCAGCTGCTGGTCCATGTCGGACAATCTGTACGATGACGTCACCCGCCACTGGACAGGCACTCAGTTCCCGATGATCGGAGTGGTCAATGTCGACGGCACCGACTACCGCTTCATGGGCAAGGAGGTTCCCGACCTGTCGATGCTGGTGCCCACCGCCGATGGCGAGGCATGGACCGGCCGCTACACCACCGCCAAACCCGCGGCCGACTGGTACGAGCCCGGATTCGACGCATCGTCCTGGAAAACCGACAAGGGAGCTTTCGGATCCGTTCCGCAGGAACATCTTGCCAACACTATGTGGAACACCGAGGAGATCTGGGTTCGCCGCGAGGTGAACATCCCGTCCGGAATCGGCAACAAGCCGGTCTATCTCAATTACTCGCACGATGATGACGTGATCATATACATCAACGGCATCAAGGTCGTGGATACCGGCAACCAGTGTCATAAAGGCGTGCGCCTCCTGCTTGACGGAGCGGCCCGCAAGTCCCTGCGTCCCGGCAAGAACCTGATCGCCGCATGGTGCCGCGACCGCGGTGGCCTGGCTTTCCTGGACTTCGGCCTGGAAATCGAGGAGAATCCATCCACCACGTTCAACAGGACCGCCGTGCAGACCGCCTGCCAGGTGCTTCCCATGAACACGGTCTATGACTTCAAGTGCGGTGGCGTGAACCTGACGCTTACCTTCACGGCTCCGATGTTCATGGACAACCTCGACCTGCTGAGCCGTCCGGTGAACTATATCACCTACAATGTCGCCAGCAACGACGGCCGTGACCATAACGTACGCATCTACTTCGAGGCCGGCCGCGAATGGGCCATCGACAACATCGCTCAGAAAACGACTTCCGCTCTGGTCGACAAGGATGGCATCAGATGCGCCACCGTCTCCAGCGTGGATCAGAAGGTGCTGGGCAAGAGCGGCGACGGCGTGCGTATAGACTGGGGCACGTTCTATCTTGCTTCCGTGGAGTCAAACGCCACTCCCTGGACGGCATCGTCAAAGACAGCACGCAAGGCATTCAGCAACGGCAGGAAAGCCGGCAAACCCGTCTCCGGTCATGAGGTCGGAATGACGGTCAACATCGGAGAGACCCGGAAAGCCTCCGGCTATCTGATGGTCGGCTACGACGACCAGTATTCCATCCAGTATTTCGGCACCAACCTGCGTCCCTACTGGAACCGAAACAACGATTCCGACATCATGAAACAGCTGCGTCTGGCAGCCGATGAATATTCCTCATTGATGACGCGCACAGCCACATTCGACCGTCAGCTGATGGACGAGGCCACAACCGTAGGAGGCAGCGATTACGCCGACCTCTGCGCGCTGGCTTACCGTCAGGCAATCGCCGCGCACAAACTGGTGGAGACTCCTGAAGGAGAGATCGATTGGTTCTCGAAGGAGAACTTCAGCAACGGCTCCATCGGAACTGTGGACATCACCTACCCTTCCGCCCCCATGTTCCTGGTCTACAACCCCGAACTCGTAAAGGGAATGATGAACCATATCTTCTACTATTCCGAAAGCGGAAAATGGAACAAGCCGTTCGCCGCACACGACGTCGGCACCTATCCGCTGGCCAACGGCCAGACCTACGGCGGCGACATGCCTGTGGAAGAATCGGGCAACATGCTGATCCTCTGCGCCGCCCTTGCCAAAGTCGAGGGTAACGCCGACTATGCCGCCAAGCATTGGAACGTCCTGTCCACCTGGGCCAACTATCTGGCCAAATATGGTCTGGACCCGGAGAACCAGCTCTGCACCGATGACTTCGCCGGACACTTCGCCCACAACGCCAACCTTTCCATCAAGGCAATCCTGGCAGTAGCCTCTTATGCACAGTTAGCCGATATGCTGGGCAAGAAGAACATCGCAAAGGAATACTTCGCAAAGGCCCGCGCCATGGCCGGAGAATGGGAGAAGATGGCCGATGACGGCGACCACTACCGACTGACCTTCGACAAGCCCGGAACCTGGAGTCAGAAATACAACCTGGTATGGGACAAACTCTTGGGTCTGGATATCTTCCCTGATGAGATCATGAAGAAGGAGATTCCCTACTATCTGAAAAAGCAGAACAAGTACGGTCTTCCGCTGGACAACCGCGAGACCTACACCAAGACCGACTGGATCATGTGGACCGCCACCATGGCTCCCGACAAGGCTACTTTCCAGAAGTTCATCGCTCCTGTACATCAGTTCATGAACGATACCCGCCACCGTGTACCGATGAGCGACTGGGTCTACACCGACCGTGCCGACCAGCGTGGCTTCCAGGCTCGTTCCGTAGTAGGCGGCTACTACATCAAGATGCTGGAGAACAGATTGAAGAAATAATCCGAGAAATCAACATACAGCAAATAGAAAGCCGGACGAATAACTCGCCCGGCTTTCTCATTGCACAACTTATAGGTGATCAGGGCAATCTTTTCTTTTTACCTGTCTTCTTGCCTGTCTTATTGCCAGTCTTAACATCCGCTTCCTTGCTGAACGAGTACGGGCGGGCATCGGCCGACACACCGCGCTTCTCATTAGGCTGCGCAGACATCCGGAAACTGATTGCAGCGCCCGAATTCAACTCGTCGTGGGTCAGATAGTTTCTGTCGAGATTCCGGCCGTTGAGCGTCATTGCCGATATATAGCGGTTGTCATCGCTGTTCTCAGGTGCGTTTATGCTTAACGTTTTGCCATTCTCCAGTTTCAGTCTCATGGACTTGAACAGCGGCGTTCCAAGCACATACTGTCCGCTGCCGGGACATACGGGATAGAATCCCATGGCGGAGAACACATACCATGCCGAAGTCTGGCCGTTGTCCTCGTCGCCGCAGTAGCCGTCGGGATTGGGATTGTACATACGGTCCATCACCTCACGGATCCAGTACTGCGCCTTCCATGGCTGCCCGGCGTAATCGTACAGATAGATCATATGCTGGATGGGCTGGTTGCCGTGGGCGTAGTTGCCCATGTTCATGATCTGCATCTCACGAATCTCATGGATCACGGAGTTGTAGTAGCTCTCGTCAAAGATCGGCGGCACTGAGAATACTGAATCAAGCATGCCTGTGAATTCGGCGTCACCGCCCATCAGGTCGATAAGACCCTGCGGATCATGGAAAACCGACCATGTGTAATGCCAGGAGTTGCCCTCGGTGAACGCATCGCCCCACTTCAATGGATTGAACGGCGACTGGAACTTGCCGTCCTTGTTCTTGCCGCGCATCAGTTTGTGCTCGGGATCGTACAGGTTCCTGTAATTCATGGCTCGTTTCTTGAAAGGAGCCAGTTCCTTGGCCGACTTGCCTAAGCTCTGGCCCAGCTTATAGATGCACCAGTCATCGTAGGCGTATTCCAGCGTACGGGCTGCGTTCTCCTTGATATCCACATCGTAGGGCACATAGCCTAACTTGTTGTAATACTCATGTCCCAGACGTCCTGTGGAGGAAACCGATGGATGTACCTTGGTCGTACCGCTCACCACGGCCTCCCACAGTGTGTCCATATCCTTCTGCGGCACCTTTACGCCCTTCAGCCACGCATCGGCCACTACGGATGCCGAATTGTTGCCGACCATGCAGCCCCGATGTCCCGGACTCGCCCACTCCGGCAGGAAGCCGCTCTCGCGGTACGCGTTGGCGAGACCCTCCTGCATCTTCTGATTCATCGACGGATACGCCAGGTTCAGCAGCGGAAACAGGCAGCGGAACGTATCCCAGAAACCGGTGTCGGTGAACATGTATCCCGAAAGCACCTGGCCATTGTAGGGACTGTAATGCACAGGCTTGCCGTCGGCACCGAACTCGTAGAATGAACGGGGAAACAGAACCGAGCGGTACAGGCAGGAGTAGAACGTGCGCAGACGGTCCAGGTCGTTGTCCTCGACCTCAAAACGGCCTAAGACATCGTTCCAGCGGTCACGGCCTTCATTCTTGATACGGTCCAGGTCGCCGTCGCCCAGTTCCTTCAGGTTGCGCCCGGCCTGCTCCTGGCTGATGAACGAGGATGCGACACGGGCGTTGACCAGCTGACCCTTGTGCGTGCGGAATCCCACTATGGCCCCGGCATGGTTGCCCTCAACGGAATTCCGGTCCTTGACGATTTCCCCGTTGTCAAGCACGGTCGCCGTGTATGTGATGGGAGTATCGAACACAATCTCGAAATAATTGCGGAAATTGTCAGGAACTCCCCCGCTGTTCTTGGTGGTGTAGCCGACTATTTTGTTTTCCTCCGGAATCACCTGGACCGCCGAGCCGTTGTCCATGGCGTCGATCACAACATAGCTGTCGTTGTCGGGGAACGTGAAACGCATTGCGGCGGCACGGTCCGTGGGCGCGACCTCGGCCACCACGTCATGGTCGGCCAGATAGACGCGGTAATAATACGGAGTGGCCGTCTCGGCCTTGTGCGAGAACCAGGAAGCCCGCTTGTCCTCGTCGAAAACAGCAGTGCCGGTAACAGGCATGATCGAGAACTGTCCGTAATCGTTGATCCAGGGACTGGGCTGATGCGTCTGCTTGATGCCACGGATCTTGTCCGCGTCGTAGGTGTAGGCCCACCCGTCGCCCATCTTGCCCGTCTGCGGAGTCCAGAAATTCATGCCCCAGGGCATTGCCGTGGCGGGATATGTGTTACCCGTCGAAAGGGAATGTTTCGACTGTGTTCCCACCAGCGTGCTGACATAATCCACCGGTCCTGTGGCACGGCTCACGGCTCCCTCGGCTTCCGTACACACCAGTACCGAAGCCGCCATCACCGCTGCGATGTTCATAATGTTTCTTGTTTGCATTCTGAGTTCTTTGATGTTTTTATGTTGTTTTGTCCTATCTTATCACGTGGAATCTATCCCCTTTATTATTACGGTGTAAAGGTACATAATTAATGTGTCCTGACAGTTTCTATCCTTGCCAAATCTGTATTCATGTCGTAGACAATACTCATTTGGCGCAACTGGATTACACTTTGCCTTTTTTTATATGCTTATTTTGCGGTGTGAAAAGTTTTGAAGACAATTTAAAAAACCTTAAAAACTAATTACACCACATTTACACCTTAAAAAACGCCAATAAACTTTATCAACATAATCTCTAACATGAAAATTAACGGATTTCTGAAATGGTTAGGACTGGCTGCCGTCGCCGGACTGTTCGCAGTCGGCGCAGGCGCATGTTCTGACTCCAACGGAGACGACGTGGTCGGAATGGGCACAGTCTCCGGTACCGTGACCGATGAGCAGCAGACACCGCTGCAGGGCGTCAAGGTCTCGCTTCACAAGACCGAGAACTCAACAACTACCGATGCCCAGGGTAAGTACTCGCTTTCCAACGTGCCGATGACATCAGGCATTATAGTTTTCGAGAAGGAAGGTTACGAGACGACAGCCGTTACCGTAACGGCCAAGAAGTTCGGGGACCTCACCGCGACCACGGTCGACGTGGCCATGGTCTACGCCAACGCGTCGATCAAGGGTACCGTCCTCGACGCTGACCATGACAATGCGCCCCTGGCAGGAGCCGTGGTCAAGGTAAGCGACTTCCAGACCACCGAGACCGACGCACAGGGAAACTTCGAGCTGCGCAACCTGACGCTTAAGGACTATACGCTGACGGTACAGAAAGAGGGATATCCCGATGTGACCAAGCAAGTGAACGTCGACAGTTTCGTTGACAGCGTAGCCGAACTGCAGATCACCATGGGAAGCGCCTTCGTGCTGCGTGGCCTCACCAAGTCGGCCCTTATGGACGCCCCCAAGTGGTATTATAATGAGTACCGCGGAGGCCGCAACGCCGAGAACTATCCCCACTGGGACTGGGCCTGCAACTACATGTGTACCCTGGAGTTCGTCGGCGACTATGAGGAGCAGAACGAGGGTACCACCCTGCGCATCCGCAACTCAGGCGATGACCAGCGCAACAATCCCGTGGACATGGAGATGTTCGACTCCTTCGTTTACGGCAGGAAACTGATCACGGCCGACAACTGCCTGATGACTCTTGAGAGCCGCACCCACAATGCCTCCGATGATGCTCCGGCATACTTCGGCGTTCAAGTCGTAGACCTGTCCGAAGCCGAGCCTGTGGCCCACCTGATCGGGGGCGTCCGCACGCTGGCCTCCGAGAACTACCACCAGATCGTCACCGACCTCAGTGACTACATCGGCAAAGAGGTGATCATAGCCATAGGAACCTTCCGCCACGATGCCGGCGACTACTGGAAGCAGTTCGTGATCCGCCGCATAGCCTTCACCTCGAAACCCATCGACTCGCTGTGGGCATGGCTCCCCGGCACCGAGGTTCCCGGTCTGGAGGGATGGAAACTCACAATGGAGATGGTTCGTTCCACAATGCCCCATACCAAGAGCAGCTTCACCGGCATCAGCCCCGTCAGCGGAAACCGCGACGACTACTTCAACGCTTACCGCTCATGGCGCGACGTGGCACATGTAGCGGCCGAATGGAGCTACATGCCGCTGACCAAGGATCCCGAGGTATTCCCGTCGGAAGGCTTCCTGATCAAGACCCGTGGCGGCGACAACGTCAACACCAAGGTGCCTGAATCCTACTTCTACTCCAAGTTCAGTATCGCCGAGGGACACAACAAGTTCAACCTTACTGTCCGCAACTTCGGATCGAACTACACCTTCTTCAAGGTGACGGCCATCACCAACGACGGCACCGTGACGCACCTGTCGCCGGTCAGCAACAACGCCCAGACCGCCGAGGCCGCTGCCGACGGCTGCTGGAAGTTCAAGCATGACGCAGGAACTCCATCCGATCCCGGAAGCTACTGCACGTTTGTCTACGACCTGTCGAGCTTCAACGGCCAGGACGTCACCATCGCGATGGGCGTGTTCAAGGGTGAGGAGAACGGCGACGAGAACAAGCTCTGCTTCTACTCGATCAAAATGAACTGATCTTCGCTTTTCCACTATGAATTTCTATAATTTCATAAAAAGCACCACACTCAGACTGGGAGCCCTGGCGGTAATCGCCGCCATGGGCGCCACAGCCTGTGGCAGCGACAAGGAGGAGCCGGACAACAACGGCGATCCGCAGCCGGGCACAGAGACCAGCGCCACTGCCAACACCTCGCGCGCCATTGAACTGATCGATGCCGCGATGGAAAACTATTTCAAGGGACCCGGCATGGCCATGTCGCGATACTACAACCCGTACACCGACAGAGCCAGCGATGAACTGGGGAGCGTCTGGATGTACACCTCTTCCATCGAGGCGGTGAACGCCGTGCTCAATTCCCTGAACAGCCTCAAGGCCGAAGGAAAGCCTGAACTTTACGACGCGAACTTCACCAGATATGCCACCCTGCTGGACAATCTGGTGGACAATCTGGAATTCTATGCCGGAACATACGACCTGACTTCATACACCGGAACCAACACCTGGACGGTCTACGGAGTCAACCGTGGAGCCGGCAAGGGCAGCGCGGATGTGACGGGAGTACTCAACGTCTATGACGACCAGATGTGGATAGTGCGCGAGCTGCTTGACGCATACCAGGCCACAGGCAAGGACACCTATCTGAAGAAGGCCGAATACCTCACGGCATATGTGCTGGACGGATGGGACTGCACCCTCGACGCCAACGGCAGGCAGCACGGCGGCATCACATGGGGACCCGGCTACGTCACCAAGCACGCCTGCTCCAACGGCCCGATGGTGACCCCGCTTGCAAAGCTGGCGCAGATCTACAAAGGGAAGAACGACCCCGTCACCTACGGTGTGGTGAATCCCGACAAAACCCGCGGCAGGCAGACCAAGGCAAAAGCCGACTACTATCTGGAAATGGCCAAGGCCGTCTACGAATATCAGAAATCGCATCTTTACGATGAATCCACAGGTGTCTTCGTCGATATGATGGGCAACGACGACAACGGCGGCCAGATCCGCTACGAGGAAATCGACGGAGTCCGTTACCGCGGACACGTGGCACTGAGCGCGGCTGTCGGCGAGCGTTACTCCTACAACACCGGAACGATGGTTTCCGGAGCCGCCGCCCTTTACGATGCCACAGGCGATACGAATTACCTGGAAGACCTGAAGAGTTACGCCGACCGCAGTTTCGCATACTTCGCGAAACCCGTCAACGCAAAACCGGGATGTTACGAAATGGCCCTTACCGGCTTCAACAACTGGTTCAACTGCGTGCTGCTCCGCGGATACGCTGACGCTGTCAAGGCTTACCCCAGGACCGCGGAATACGCCAAGGCTTTCCAGAACAACCTTGACTACGCATACTCCAATTTCCTCTATAACCATATGCTCCCGCCCAGTCTGCTGGCCGGATGGAACACATCGCGCGACCGCAACAACATGGAAGCCATGTTCACGTTCGCCTTCGCAACGGAGTATGCGGTTCTTCAAGCACTCAAGTAATCAACAATAACAATCATGACAAAAACTCCAGACAAAATCAAGAGGCTTGCCCGATTCGTGGCGATAGTCCTCATGTGTCTTGCCATTCCCGTGACGGCACAGGCCCAGACGCTTGTAAACGTCAGCGGTGTGGTAACGGACGAGAACAACGAGCCGCTGATCGGTGCCACCGTGATGGTCAAGGGATCCACCACCGGCACCTCCACCGACATGGACGGCAAGTACTCACTCAAGGCTCCGGCCGACGCGACGCTGCTGTTCTCCTATGTGGGCTACACGCCCCTGACCGAGAAACTCAACGGCCGCAGCGTGCTGAACGTAACCATGGCTCCCGACAGCCAGGTGATGGACGAACTGGTGGTGGTGGGCTACGGCACACAGCGCCGCGGATCGGTAACAGGTTCCGTGGCAAGCGTGAAAGGCACCGAGATGCTTCAGACCAACAGCGAGAACCCCCAGAACATGCTTACCGGCCGTATCCCCGGCCTGCGTGTATGGCAGAAGAGTTCCGAACCCGGAGCATATCAGAACAACATGGATATCCGTGGCCTGGGCGCACCCCTGGTCGTGATCGACGGAATTCCACGCACGGTCGAGGATTTCCAGCGTCTCAACGCCAATGACATCCAGGACGTATCGGTGCTGAAGGACGCATCGGCCGCAATCTACGGCGTACGCGCCGCCAACGGCGTACTGCTGGTCACCACCAAGGAAGGCTCCAAGAGCAAGATCAACGTATCCTACTCCGGTTCCTACACCATCCAGAAGCCCAACAGGATGCCAAGACTGGCCAGTGCCTACGACGCCATGACCATCTACAACGAACAGAAATGGAACAACATCAACGGAGGCTCCGTGGGATTCAGCCAGGCTGACTTCGAGGCTCTGGCAAACGGCTCGCGGCGCACGGCCAACTGGAACGACCTGATCATCGCCAAGACCGCTCCGCAGACGCAGCACGACGTAAGCATCTCCGGCGGCAACGAGCGCGTGCAGTTCTACACCAGTTTCGGCTACTTCTATCAGGAAGGCATCTTCAAGAGTGGCGACCTAAACTACGACAAGTTCAACGTCCGCGCCAACGTGACCGCACAGATCCTCCGCGGACTTAAGTTCTACGCCAACCTGGCCGGCATGTCCGACAAGCGCAACTCTCCCTACACCAGCTCGGTCGACATAATCCGCAACCTGTGGAAGCAGGGTGTCCTCTACCCCGCCTACGCCGATCCCGACAACACCATGCTGAACTATGAGGGCCTTGACCTGGAACAGAACACCGTGGCCATGATGACCTCCGACATCAGCGGTCACCGCAAGTACCGCCAGAAGACCTTCGAGTCATCGGCCTACCTGAACTTCGACTTCGGCGAGTGTATCCCCGCGCTGCAGGGTCTGCAGGCAAAAGCCCTGATGAGCTACGACTACCGCATCGACAACAACGAGGTGTACCGCAAGGAATACTACCAGTACGCTTACGATCCGTTGACCGACTCCTACACCCAGAAGATCTACAACGCAAGCTCGCCGAGCAACCTGCGCCGCGAGTTCTACTCCAAATCGCAGCTCCTGGGCCAACTGCTGCTGAACTACAACCGTGAGTTCGCCGAGAAGCACGAGGTGGGTGCCACCGTAGGCTGGGAGTGGCAGAAACGTACCGGCGACAACTTCTATGCCGTCCGTGACCTGGCTTTCGCCAATCCATACCTGCTGGTCGGCCTGACGGAAGGCCAGATCGGCGCCATGAACGGCGGTAACAACGACCTGTACGAAGTGGCCAACCAGGCGTTGATCGGCCGTATCAACTACGCTTTCGACAACCGCTACCTGATCGAGGCCCAGTTCCGTTATGACGGTTCCTCCAAGTTCGCCAAGGGTCATCAGTGGGGCTTCTTCCCCTCGGTTTCAGCCGGCTGGAGAATCTCCGAAGAACCCTTCTTCCGTGACGCAGCGATCGCAAGCCGCATCGACAACCTGAAGATCCGCGCCAGCTACGGTGAGCTCGGTGATGACGGAAGCCTGGAGTACGACTGGGCGATGGGTTACAGATATCCCTCCGGCATCCCCGCCGACAACGGTAACTACAACGGCTACTCCCCGGGTTATGTGTTCAACGGCCAGTACATCTCCGCCGCGTCTCCCCTGGCGCTGCCCAACACCAACATCACCTGGTACAAGTCCAAGACATTCGACATCGGTCTCGACTTCGACATGCATAACGGCATCTTCGGATTCTCGTTCGACTACTTCCACCGTCACCGCAGCGGCCTGTTCGCACGCAACGAGGGAGGTCTCCCCACCGTTGTGGGCGCCACGGCACCGCGCGAGAACCTGAACAGCGACTCCCACATGGGTATGGAACTGGAACTGCGTCACCACAACCAGGTGGGCAGCGTGACCTACGACCTGCGCGGCATGGTGACCATCACCCGCAACAAATACCTGCACGCCTCGGAGAAAGGCCCGTACGCCAACAGCTACGACCGCTGGCGTCACGACAACCTGAACAACCGCTACCAGGGCGTTCAGTTCGGCTACACCGGCGCCGGCCGCTATGAGAGCTGGAACGACATCTGGAACTACACCGGCTACCAGGAGAAGGACGTACTGCCCGGCGACTACAAGTACGAAGACTGGAACGGCGACGGCGAGATCAACGGCGAGGACGAGCATCCCTTCGCCTACGACCAGACTCCCTGGATGAACTACTCCCTGAACGCGTCGCTGGCATGGAAGGGTCTCGACTTCTCGATGCTGTGGCAGGGCTCGGCCCTCGGTTCAATGGAATACAAGGAGCCTCTCTACTCCATCTGGGGCGACATGGGCGGCGGTATTCTGGAACAGTACACCGACCGCTGGCATCCCGTCAACGCCATGGACGATCCCTACGACCCGGCCACACAGTGGGTAAGCGGCTACTACGCGTACACCGGCCACTATCCCCGCACCAACTCCTCGTTCAACCGCGTCAGCACCGACTACCTGCGTCTGAAGAGCATCGAGCTGGGCTACACGCTCCCCGAGGCTTGGACGCGCCAGTGCCGCATCCGCATCTACTTCAACGCCTACAACCTGCTGACGTTCACTAAGGTCAAGTTCGTCGACCCCGAGCATCCGGACGATGACCTGGGTCGTATGTATCCTCTTAACAAGACCTTCACATTCGGTCTGAATTTCTCCTTCTAAACAATTGACAATAGACATGAAAAAGATAATTTTATCAGCCATTCTGGGAGCCGCGCTGCTGACTTCGTGCAACGACCTGGACATCGCGCCCAAGAATATCGTCACCTCCGACGACCTGCTGTCCAGCGAGTCGGGCATGGACATCTACATGGCCCGCATGTACTCCACGATGCCGTTCGAGGACTTCAAGTATCTGGCCGAGCGTGGTCTGAACGAATGTAACGGCTGGCTGGCCGGATTCGGATTCGACGGCACAGGCGACGCCGTGAACCGCGACGGATACTGCCGGACGTTCACGGGTGAGAGCGAGGCATAC
>ENA-OYXX01000884-OYXX01000884.1-human-gut-metagenome-genome-assembly--contig:-NODE-884-length-12429-cov-3.999353_pt1 | contig 12429 bp, 8 predicted proteins | sample MGYA00243976_ERZ653434 | MGnify/ENA primary metagenome ERZ653434 (study PRJEB26926, sample SAMN06165112) | human gut metagenome | biome: ENVO:00009003; feature: ENVO:2100002; material: ENVO:00002003...
GCCGGGCAGGCCGATCATCGGGATGCCGCGGTGTGCCAGCTCGCGGGCACCACGGTAGGAACCGTCGCCGCCGATGACGACCAGCGCATCAATGCCCAGTTCGCGGCACTTGGCCGCACCCTTATCCTGACCCTCCTTGGTCTTGAACTCCAAGCAGCGGGCCGTGTAAAGGATCGTGCCGCCGGCCTGAATGATGTTGGAGACACTGCGCAGATTCATTTCAAAGCATTCGCCGTTCAGCAAACCATTGTAGCCGCGCTGAATGCCGATCATCCGATAGCCCTTGTGCAGACCTGTACGCACCACCGCACGAACTGCGGCATTCATGCCGGGGGCGTCGCCGCCGCTGGTCAACACACCGATCGTTTTGATTTGCTTTTCCATAAGAGAGATTCCCTCCAATTGTTTCTTCATTCACCTTGGAGCAGCGTTCCCTTCTATCAAACGCCGTTCCTTTGCTTTGCTCATTTTGTATGACTTGCCTTCAATTATTATAGCACAGATTTCCCGTGAATCCAATACCTTTTTGAGGCTCTGTTAAAATTTTATTGAAGTCTGCTTTTAAACGTTTCTGCGACTGATTTTAAGTTTTCACTCTTTGTAAGATTCGTTTCTTGACATGTTATTTTGTTGCAATGTTCTTTTCGCCGACCACGCGCCGCAGCTCCTCAAAGAAGAGCGGGTGGCCCGACGTGTACAACCTGCGCGGGGCTGCCAGCTTCTGTTTGGTGTCCTCCAGATAGAAGATGACCGGCATATCACCGTCAAAAATCTCCAGCAGATTGATCACCTTCGCGTACTGCGGGCAGCTGCGGGAAGGCAGCCGGATATACAGCCGCTGGGCCGCGTCCCGCATAGGGTTGGGGCGGTTCGCCTGTGGGTTCTTCGGGTTGTAGTTTTCAATGGGCGAAATCGTCTCGGCCATCAGTTTTGCAGCCTCATCCTCGCGGACGGACAGCCGCCCCTCGATGACGACGACGGCGTTTTCCTTCAGCACATCCCGGAATGCGTCCAGCACTTTGGGGAAGACGATGACCTCCATTGTGCCGGTCAGATCCTCGACGCTGGTAAAGGCCATCATGTTGTTGGACTTGGTGGTCATCATCCGGCTCTTGACGACGGTGCAGACGATGCGGACATGGGCATTGTCCAGCCCATGTGCCTCCTCGCCGGTCAGAGCCTTGATGGAATGAGTGGCATACTTCGCCGACTGCTCACGGTAAGCGTCCAGCGGGTGCCCGGAAAGGTACAGACCGCTGACCTCCTTTTCCTGCTGGAGCAGTTCGGTGTGGGTATATTCCGGCAGATGCTTGATCTCATACGCCTTCTCGGCGGCGGGCTCTGCACCTCCGCTCATCAGCGAGAACAGGTCAATCTGGCCTTCCAGATTCCGCTTGGCGTCACTTTCCACGCTCTTGATCACGCCATCCACGGCCTCCACGAGGCTGTGGCGGTTCTCCCCCATACTGTCGAACGCACCGGCCTTGACGAGGCTTTCCACGGCCCGGCGGTTCATTTCGTTGCCGTACAGCCGCTTGCAGAAATCGTACAGGCTGGTGTAGGGGTGATCCTCGCGCTCGGCCACGACCCGCTCCACGAGGTTGCGGCCGACACTCTTCACCGCGTTCAGGCCGAAACGGATCTGGCCGTTCGCATCGGCGGTAAAACCACCATTGGAAACATTGATATCCGGTGGAAGGACCTTGATGCCAAGGCGGGCGCACTCGCCCGAATACTCGATGACTTTATCGGTATTATCCAGCACGCTGGTCAGCAGCGCCGCCATAAACTCGCTGGGGTAATGGCACTTGAGGTATGCCGTCTGGAATGCCACATAGGCATAGCACGCCGCATGGCTCTTATTGAAGGCGTAAGACGCAAAACTCGACATCTCATCGTAGATCTCATTGGCCACTTTCTCGGAGATGCCGTTGGCAACACAGCCGGGGCATTCATGGCCCGGCTCTGTGCAGCCGTGGACAAAATGCTCCCGTTCCGCCTCCATCACGGCGTGCTTCTTTTTGCTCATGGCGCGGCGGACATTGTCTGCCTGTCCGAACGAGAAGCCCGCCAGTTCCCGGAAGATCTGCATGACCTGCTCCTGATAGACGATGCAGCCGTTGGTCACATCCAGAATGTGCGCCAGCTGCGGGGTCTTGTAGCTGATCTTGTCCGGTTCATGGCGGTTGCGCAGGTAGGTCGGGATCGAGTCCATGGGGCCGGGGCGGTACAGGCTGATCAGAGCGATGACATCTTCAAGGTTCTGCGGCTGCAGACCGGCCAGAACCTGCTTCATGCCCGAAGATTCGAGCTGGAACACGCCCTCCGTCTCGCCCTGTCCCAGCATCTTGTAGGTGTCCGGATCGTCGTAATTGAGCTTTGCAACGGAAAAGTCCGGGTCCTTTTTCTGGACAGCCACTTCGGCGTCCCGGATGACGGTCAGGGTGCGCAGACCGAGGAAGTCCATCTTCAGCAGACCCAGCTCCTCGATCTCGGTCATATTGAACTGGGTCACGGGGAGACCGTCGTTGGTGGCCAGCGGCAGATAGTAATCCGTCGGCTCCGGCGTAATGACAACGCCCGCCGCGTGGGTGGAGGCATGGCGCGGCATTCCCTCCACTTTCAGGGCGGTGTCGATCAGCTCCGTCACCTTCGGGTCGGTGTCATACATCCGCTTCAGCTCCGGCGAGACCTCCAACGCGCGTTTCAGCGTCATCTTCAGCTCCATCGGGACCTGTTTTGCCACCACATCCACGTCCTGATACGGCATTCCCATCACGCGGCCCACGTCGCGGATGGCGTTGCGGGCGGCCATGGTGCCAAAGGTGACGATCTGTGCCACATGGTCGGCACCGTATTTGCGGTTGACGTAGTCGATGACCTCCTGCCGGCGCTCGTAGCAGAAGTCCACATCGAAATCGGGCATACTGACACGTTCCGGGTTCAAGAAGCGCTCGAAGATCAGGTTGTAGCGGATAGGGTCGATGTCGGTGATGCCGACGCTGTAGGCCGCAATGCTGCCCGCGCCGGAACCACGGCCGGGGCCCACCGGAATGCCCTGACTCTTGGCGTAGTTGATATAATCCCAGACGATGAGGTAGTAGTTGGTATAGCCCATGGTTTTGACCACACCGATCTCGTACGTCAGGCGATCCTTGTTGGCTTGCGGGACATGGGGGCCGTACCGGCGCTCCAAGCCATCCCAGCAGAGCTTCTCAAAGAACTCCTGATTGTCCATCCCATTCGGGGCTTTGTAGTAGGGGATCTTAGTGTGGCCGAACTCGAAATCAAAATTGCACTGATCTGCGATGATCTGGGTGTTGGAGCAAGCCTCCGGCACCATGGCGAACAGATCGTACATCTCATCCGTCGTCTTGACGTAGAATTCGTCGGTCTGGAACTCCATTTTGTCGGCGTCCTGCATGGTCTTGCCGGTCTGGATGCAAAGCAGGATGCTCTGCATCTTGGCATCGTCCCTGCGCAGATAGTGAGCGTCGTTCGTAGCCGCCATGGGGATGCCCGTTTCCCGCGCCAGCTTGATGAGCTGGGGCAGAACGATGGTGTCCTCTTCAAGGCCGTGGTCCTGCAGTTCAATGTAGTAATTGCCCTCGCCGAACAGGTCACGGTACCACAGCGCCGCCGTCTTGGCGCGCTCATAGTCACCTGCGAGGATGGCTTGAGGGATCTCGCCTGCAAGGCACGCCGACAGGCAGATCAGGCCCTCATGGTACTGTTCCAGCAACTGTTTGTCCACACGGGGCTTGGAATAAAAGCCTTCGGTAAAGGCCGCCGAAACCATTTTGATCAGGTTTTTGTAGCCCGTTTCGTTTTTGCACAGCAGGATCAGGTGATTGTTGCCGTCGATCTTGTTGACTTTATCGAAACGGGTGCGGGTGGCAACGTAGACTTCGCACCCGATGATGGGCTTGATGCCCGCCTTTTTGGCCGCCTTATAAAACTGCACGCAGCCGTACATCACGCCGTGGTCGGTGCAGGCAATGGCGGTCTGGCCGCACTCCTTCACCCGATCCATCAGTTGATCGATGCGGCATGCGCCGTCCAGCAAGCTGTATTCCGTATGGATATGGAGGTGAACAAACTCCCGCCCAAGGTGATTGTTTTCGCTGATCTCGGTCAATGCTGTTCCTCCTGTTCCATACGCTCCCGCATTGACTGCGCGAGGGCTTCCAGTTTCTTCATCCGGTGGGAAAGGCCGGATTTGCTTACCGGCGGGTCAAAGCAAGCGCAGAGCGCCGCCAGCGAGAGATCCGGGTTCTCCATCCGTTTGGCAGCCGCTTCCTGCAAGACCTCCGGCAGAGTTTCCAGCGCCTTTTGTTCCTGCAAAAAGCGGATTGCTTTTAAAGTTTGTGCGTTGGCACGCGCCGTTTTACCCAGATTGGCGGTATCGCAATTGGTGTGGCGATTGATCTGGTTGCGCATCTGCTTCATGGCTTTCTGCGCCCCGATCTGCTGCGCCGCCTGTGCCGCGCCCATAAACGCCAGAATGCGCTCCACGTTGGCGCAGCTCTTGACGTAAACGAGGTTCACACCGTTGCGGCGGGTGCGGTGGGGCGCAAACTCGTGCTCAGCCAGCAGCGCTTCAAAATCCCGGGCGAGGTTCGTCCGGGAGGTGAGAAATTCCAGATTATATTCCTTTTGCGGGTCGGTGACCGTGCCGCTGCACAAAAAAGCCGCCCCGATGTAGGCGCTGACGCAGGTCTGGCAGCGGATCAGCTTGGGGTCGATCTGTAAGCTCGTCTCGCTGCCGGTGGTGCCGAACAGCTCATGCAGCCGCACCACCTGTTCCGGCTCCCGGATGCCAAATTCGTACACCACGCCGCTGGGGCGGCTTTTTTCGGTGATGGTTCCCTGCACGCCGCAGCGGGCAAACAATTGCTCGGCCACACGGGCGGTCAGTTCCTGCTCGGTCTGGAGCACAAGGCCCTTGGCGTCGAAATACTTGGCAAAACAGGCGATGCCGTAAGCCGCCGCGCGGACGCAGCAGTCCTTTTGCAGCTGCAAACTGCGCTGCGCGATCTCTTCCCGCGCTTGGGATGCAAAACTCATGTTTTTTTCCTTCTTTTTCTGCCGGTCAGCGGGAAGCGTCACGGTGCTGGACGCCGGGCTGATAGCCAAGCTTCTCACAGTATTCTGCGATCTTCCGCGCAAAGGTGATGGAGCGGTGCTTGCCGCCGGTACAGCCCACCGCAATGGTCAACTGGCTTTTGCCCTCTTTCACATAGAGCGGCAGAGCATATTCCAAAAATGCCTCGTACCGGCGCAGCAGCTCCTGCGCCTCCGGGTGGCCCATCACAAAATCCACGACCTCCTGATCGAGGCCGGTCTTGAATTTCAGCTCCGGCACATAGAAGGGATTGGGCAGACAACGCACATCCAACACAAGGTCGGAATCCGCCGGGACGCCGAACTTGAACCCGAAGGACATGATGGTGAGCCGCATGGCATTCTTTGCCCCGCCGTTCTGTACAAAGAGTTCGCAGATGCGCTCCTTGTTCTGCGCCGTGGAGAGAAGGGCCGTATCAATGATATAATTTGCGCGCTCCTTGAAAGGGCGGAGGATCTGGTGCTCTTTCTGGAAGGCTTCCCGCGTGGAGATGCCCTCGGCAATGCTGATCGGGTGGCGGCGGCGGGTCTCGCTGTAGCGGCGCATCAGCACATCATCCGGTGCGTCCAAGAAGAGGATCTCATAGGAGATGCCCTGCTTGTCCAGCAGACCCAGCGCCTTTTCGATCTCCTCGCTGGAGCGGCAGCCGCGGACGTCCATCGACAGGGCGACCCGCTTGAGCTGATTGTCTCCAGCCATGGAAAAGGCGGTGATGCTCGGCAAAAGCTCCGCAGGAACATTATCAATGCAGAAAAAGCCGATATCCTCCAGCGCGTTCATTGCCACAGACTTTCCCGCGCCGGAAAGTCCGCTCACGATCAGAAGCTCCATACTTGTTTCCTCTTATGCTTTTACGACACGAATTTCTTTTTCCAGTTCGTACCCGGTCTTTTCCTTTACAATGGCCCGCACCTCATCGCACAGCGCCAGAACGTCGGCACAGGTCGCGCCGCCCATGTTTACCACAAAGCCGCAGTGCTTCTCGCTGACGGCAGCGCCGCCGTGGCGGTAGCCCCGCAGACCGCACTGGTCGATAAGGGCCGCCGCGAACGCACCCGCCGGGCGCTTGAAGGTGCTGCCCGCGCTGGGTTTGTCCAGAGGCTGCTTTTCCACCCGCTTGGCCATCAGCTCGTTCATCCGGGCACGGATGGCTTCCGGGTCGCCCCGTTTCAGGTGGAACTGTGCACTCAGGATGCAGCCGCCGTTTTCCTCAAAAATGCTGTGCCGGTAGGCAAGGTCCAGCTTCGCGGCCTCCTCCGTCACGATCTGGCCATCTTGGGTCAGATAGGTCACCTTATCCAGCACGTCCTTCATCTCGCCGCCGTAGGCACCGGCGTTCATGTAGACGGCTCCGCCGACGGTGCCGGGGATGCCGTAGGCAAATTCCAGCCCGGTCAGGCCGTTTTCCAACGCCGCAGCGCACAGAGCCGAAAGCTTCAGCCCCGCACCGGCTGCCACGGCATCGTAGACCTCGCCCGGCGCGGCACCCGGATGACAGACGTTTTCCAAAATGCCGATTCCCATTTTCAGAGCGGTGGTGTCAATGACAACACCGTGGTATCCGGCATCTTCAAACAGGATGTTGCTGCCGTTGCCCAGCAGATAATACTTCACGCCGCATTCCCTGCACAAGGCGATGGTACGGCAAAGCTGCTCTTCGGTCTCCGGCTGGGCGAATACATCCGCCGGGCCGCCGATCTTAAAGGTACAGTGGGCGGCCAGCGGCTCATTTTCCCGATACGCGATGCCCTCAGCCCGCAGCTGTTGTTTCAGTTGTTCCATAAACTCGTTGTTCCTCTTTCCGGGTGTTATTCCATGGTGCCTTCCAAGCCCAGCCGGATGAGCAGCTCCTTCGCGGCGTTATAGCCCATCTTCTTCTGGCGGTTGTTGATGGCTGCCGTCTCCAGCACGACGGCAAGGTTGCGTCCCGGCGAAACAGGGATGCTGGTGCTGGGGATGTTGACGCCCAGAATTTCGTAGTATTCGCTCTCAAGGCCGGTACGCTGGTAATTCTTGGTGGGGTCCCAAGCCTCCAACTGAACGACCAGATCGAGGCTTTCGCTCAACTTGACCGCGCCCACACCGAACACGCGGGCCACATTGACGATGCCGATGCCGCGCAGTTCGATGAAGTGGCGGATGTTCTCCGGAGCCGTGCCCATGATCTGCCGGTTGGAGACTTTGCGCAGCTCCACAGCGTCGTCGGCCACAAGGCGGTGGCCGCGCTTGACCAGCTCAATGGCCAGCTCGCTCTTGCCGATACCGCTGTCGCCGAGGATGAGGATGCCTTCGCCGTACACTTCCACCAGCACGCCGTGGCGGGTGATGCGGGGGGCCAGCTCCAAGTTCAGTACGCTGATCAGGCTGCCCATCAGGGTGCAGGTCGTCTCATTGGAGCGCAGCAGGGCCACGCCGTGCTTCTTGGCCAGTTCCTGCATCTCCGGGAAGGGTTTCAGCTCCTCGCTGCGGCCGACGATCACGGCCGGCGGCTGCTGGCGGAACAGCTGATCCAACGCTTCATAGCGCTTTTCCGGGGAAAGGCCGGACAGAAAATTCATCTCGGCCAGACCCATGATCTGCAGCCGAAGCTTATCAAAATAATCGTAGTAGCCCGCCAGAAATAGACCCGGACGGTTGACTTCCGCGACCTCAACGCTGATGTTTTCGAGGTCCTGCGGCGCATAGACCACATCCATGCTGACTTTTTCGGTCAGCTTCTTGAGCGAAACGGTAAAATTCGCCATCGTTCTTCCTCCTGCGTAGTTTCCTCTCTGCGGATCACACATCTGCCCGCAGACACTCCTTATTTTATTATAAGCGAAATGGTTTCGGATTACAATGTTTCTTTTGAGAAAAGTCCGATGGTTCCGCCCTTGCATCCTCCCGGATTTTCTTTATAATAGGAAGTACCACCCCGTAGGCGGAAAAAGTCCGTCATTTTACATGAGTTTTACATTTCCCCGATTTCCGATTTTACATTCCGTGCTTATACTCACAAATAGGAGAATTTCACGTCAACTAAAAGTGAGGAAAACACATATGACAGTCTTCAACCTCTTTTCGCTTCTGGGCGGTCTTGCTCTGTTCTTGTTCGGCATGGACATCATGGGCAAGGCACTGGAAAAACAGGCGGGCGGCCAGCTCCAGAAAATTTTGAGCAAGCTGACCGATAACCCCCTCAAGGGCTTTTTCCTTGGCCTCGGCGTCACCGCCGTGATCCAGTCCTCCAGCGCCACCACCGTTATGGTGGTCGGCTTTGTCAACAGCGGCATCATGGAGCTGCATCAGGCCATCGGCATCATCATGGGCAGCAACGTGGGCACCACCGTCACCAGTTGGATCCTGAGCCTTTCCGGCTTGCAGGGTGACGGCTTCTGGATCACGATGCTCAAGCCCACCTCCTTCAGCCCGATCCTCGCCTTCATCGGCATCCTGCTCTACATGGGCAAGAACGAAAAGCGGAAAGGCATCGGCACGATCCTGATCGGCTTTGCCGTTCTGATGACCGGCATGACCACCATGTCCAGCGCAGTGGCTCCGCTGCAGAACGAGACGTGGTTCACCAACCTCTTCGTCCGTTTCTCCAACCCCCTGCTGGGCGTTCTGGTGGGTGCTATCGTCACCGGCATCATCCAGAGTTCCAGTGCCAGCGTCGGCATCCTGCAGGCGCTCAGTTCTACGGGCGTTATCACCTACGGCAGTGCCATCCCCATCATCATGGGCCAGAACATCGGCACCTGCGTCACCGCGCTGATCTCCTCGGTGGGTGCCAACAAGAACGCCCGCCGCGCTGCCATGGTGCACCTGTACTTCAACATCATCGGCGTGACCCTCTTCCTCGCCGTGTTCTACGGCCTGAATCTGGTGCTGGACTTCTCCTTCATCCACGAAACGGTGACCCCGTGGGGCATCGCCGTGGTCCACTCCATCTTCAACCTGACGGCCACCGCTGTGCTGCTGCCCTTCGCAAATGGGCTGGAAAAGCTGGCGATCCTGACCATCCCCGACGATGCCGAGAAGGAGAGCTTTGCTCTGCTGGATGAGCGTCTGCTCAAGACCCCCGCCGTTGCCGTGGAGCGCGCCCGCGCCGCCACCGCCGAAATGGCCGAGCTGGCCCGCGTCGGCGTCGTTCAGGCCATGAGCCTGACTCATACGTGGGATGACATCCTCGCCCAGAAGGTCCGGGATGAGGAGCAGAAGGTGGACCAGTACGAGGATGCCCTCGGCACCTACCTCGTCAAGCTGTCCAGCCGGGAGCTGAGCCACGCCGACAGCCAGAGCGTGAACACCCTGCTCCACACCATCAGCGATTTCGAGCGCATCAGCGATCACTCCGTGAATCTGCTGAGCTCGGCCGAGGAGATCCACTCCAAGAATATTGAATTTTCCAAGGACGCCCGCGAGGAACTGCAGGTGCTGGAAGGTGCGGTGCAGGATGTGCTGAGCCGCACCACCGACGCCTTCCGCAAAGACGACCTGCACCTTGCTGGGAAAGTCGAACCCATGGAGACCGTTGTGGATGAGCTAGTGCGTGCCATCAAGGCGCGGCATGTGGCCCGTCTGCAGGCAGGCAGCTGCTCCATCGAATACGGCTTCGTGCTGGAAGACCTGCTCACCAACTACGAGCGCGTCTGCGACCATTGCAGCAACGTCGCCGTGGCCCAGATCGAGGTGGCGCAGGACAGCTTCGACACCCACGCTTACCTGAACGATCTCCGCTATGGCAACGACACCAAGGAGAGCGAGCAGTTCCGCCGCCGTCTGGACCGCTACCGCGAGCGCTATCTTTTCCCGGACGGCGAGCCCGCTGTGGCCAGTGAAAAGGAGGAACCCAACAAATGATCTATATCGTAGAGGATGATGCAGCGATCCGGGAGCTGGAGCAGTACGCGCTCCAGTCCAGCGGATACGAGGTGCAGAGCTTTGAATCTTCCGAAGGCTTCTGGCAGGCTATGCACGCCGCCGAACCGGAGCTGGTGATCCTTGACGTGATGCTCCCCGGTGAGGATGGCTTTTCCATCCTGAAAAAGCTGCGCAACACCCCTTCCCTGCGTCGGCTGCCCATCATCATGGTCACCGCAAAGTCCAGCGAGCTGGACACCGTGCGCGGGCTGGACTGCGGCGCCGATGATTACATCACCAAGCCCTTCGGCATCATGGAGTTTCTGAGCCGGGTGCGTGCTGCTCTGCGCCGCTCGGCTCCGGAAGCACGTCCCAATGTGCTCAGCTTTCACGAGATCCTGCTGGACAATGCCCGTCACAACGTGACTGTGAGCGGAACGCCGGTAGAGCTGACCTACAAGGAGTACAGCCTGCTGCGTTTGCTGCTGGAAAACACCAATCTGGTGGTGACACGCGAGACCATTCTGCAGGTGGTGTGGGGCACCGACATTTCGGTGGAGAGCCGCACCGTGGATATGCACATCCGCACCCTGCGCAAAAAGCTGGGCGATGCGGGGCGTTACATCTGCACCGTGCGCAAGGTGGGCTACAAGCTGACCGATGAGGAGGCCGAAGAAGAATGAAGCTGCGCAGCATGGAAGAAAAGATCAGCTACCGGCTGTTCCTGATGGGCTTTCTGGGGCTTATATTCACCGCAGCGCTGTGCATTTTTGTGTTCCATAAAGCCTTTACGGCGCAGGCATGGTCGGCTTTGGAGCGCGAGACCGACCTTGTGCGCGCCGGGTACGAGCAGACTGGAGACCCCGCTCAGTTGAGTGCCTTTGTGACCGATGATCTGCGTGTGACGTTGATCAGTCAGGACGGCAGCGTGTTGTTTGAATCTGCCACCGACCAACCCATGGAGAACCATCTGACCCGCCCGGAGATCCGCGATGCCATTGCAAACGGCGAGGGTCGGGACATCCGCGACTCCCAGACCATGGGCTACGAGACCTATTATTATGCGCTCCGACTTTCCGGCGGGGACGTGCTGCGCGTGGCGCAGGACGCCGAGACTGTGTGGTCCATCTATGATGCCACCATTCCGGCCATCGTGCTGAGCTGTGTGGCACTGATGCTGGCCGCTGCGGTGCTGGCAGCCCTGCTGACCAAAGCTCTGGTGCAGCCGGTGCTGAACATGACCGAGGATCTGGATCACATTCAGGAAAATGTGCCCTACCGGGAGCTGATTCCCTTTGCGGAAAGCATCCATTCTGACCGCATTCTGCGGGAGAACAACGAGAAGATGCGGCAGGAGTTCACCGCCAATGTCAGCCACGAGCTGAAAACGCCGCTGACGAGCATTTCCGGCTACGCAGAACTGATCGAGACCGGCATCGCGAAGCCCGCCGATGTGCCGGAGTTTGGCCGGAAGATCCATGTAGAAGCCAGCCGGATGATCCAACTGGTCAACGATATTCTGCAATTGTCCCATCTGGACAACGTCTCCGAAAGCCACGATTCGCCCCAGATGGAGACGGTCGATCTGCTGGACGTTGCCAAGGAATGCGTCGAACGCCAGAAGGTCAACGCGCAGAAGTCCTTCATCTCCCTGACCTACATCGGCGAAAGTGCCCCGATCCTTGGCAGCCGCAGCTTGCTGGATGAATTGTGCCAGAACCTTTGCGACAACGCCATCCGCTACAATCACCCCGGCGGCAAGGTTCAGCTCATCACCGCGTGCGCGCGGGACGGCCACTGTTCCCTGACCGTGAAGGACAACGGCATCGGCATTCCAAAAGAAGCCCAGTCCAGCGTTTTTGAACGGTTCTACCGCGTGGACAAGAGCCGAAGCAAGGCGACCGGCGGCACCGGTCTGGGGCTGGCCATCGTCAAGCACATTGCCCGCATTCACAACGCCCGCATCAAGCTGGAAAGTGAAGTGGACGTCGGCACGACCATTACCGTGATCTTCGAGACCGCACACTGAACCCTTAAAATTCCAGCATTTCAACGCTTACCCGCACAGCCGGGTAGGCGTTTTTTGTTGTCAGCTTCTCCCCGCTCCCCTGCTTCAGGGCCCGGACGGCCCCCAGATGCAGAAGGTCCAGCCCGTTTTCCCAGCAGCGGGCAAGGGTCTGGGTACAAAGTGCTTCCAGTTGGCGGCACTGCATCTCCGAAACAGGCGGAGTGCCCGCTTTCCGCTGGCCAGTCAGTGCCACCGCAAAGCCGTTCCCTTCTGCCTCTACCGACACCACACAGCGCCGGAGCGTGATCGTGCTTTCTTCCAGCTCGAAGGAAACGGGCAGCTTCTCCTGCAAAAGCTGCGCCATGGCGGTTTCTTCCAAGGAAAGCGGCGCGCTTCCCTGCGCCGTCAGCAATCTGTCTCTTATACACATCTGACGCTGCCGACGACTCCTTAC
>ENA-OYXX01000889-OYXX01000889.1-human-gut-metagenome-genome-assembly--contig:-NODE-889-length-12399-cov-7.381319_pt1 | contig 12399 bp, 9 predicted proteins | sample MGYA00243976_ERZ653434 | MGnify/ENA primary metagenome ERZ653434 (study PRJEB26926, sample SAMN06165112) | human gut metagenome | biome: ENVO:00009003; feature: ENVO:2100002; material: ENVO:00002003...
CGCACACATTTCTTATGAAGACAGGTTCTAATATCTGCGTAAGGCGTGGTAAATTTATCACGCCTTTTTTATTTATTTGCACTTGAAAAAGACAGCAAAATATGCTAAAATAAAATCACATATGCGGCAAAAGGAGGAAAATATCATCAAAGACGGTACTAAAAGCTTTCCCATAAGAAATCAGATGGTAATGATGTTTTTCATCGTTATACTTCCCCTTTTTGCAGCCAGCATAATGCTGCTGGTGAATATGCGTACCATAATCAAGGATCAGACACTGAGCAGCACTGTCAGCAGCTCCAACAGCATTCGTTACCGCACCATGGATATGGTGGAATCCACTGACAGCATAATGCGTATGTTTGCAGGCAGCGGCGAGCTGAAAAGCTTCCTTGAAAAGCGCTCCTCGGAAAAGTCCGAGTATTATGATTTCTATGCCAAGAATATCCATGTGCAGTATGTTCAGACTTCCCCGCAGGTGAGCAACATATACGTTTTCATCAACAGGAACGAGTTCGTGTATAACTCAAACTATATCTATGCGGACGAAAGCGTGCTTACCCAGAAATGGTATAATTCTGCTGCACAGGATCCAAGCACAGCCGTGTGGGACATTATCAAAAGCCCTACGGACGGCAAATATTATCTTGGCTGTGCTCAGGCGATAACCGATACCTCCAACGAGACCGTTACCGCTGTGGCTGTGGCGGTCATATCCGATGAATGGCTTATGCGTGTTATGCCCGACGAGCATATAAGAACGGTAATGTGCGTGGGCGGAAAGGCATTTTTCAGCGACTTTGCCGAGATAGTCAAGAGCGACAGCGTGTCGGGGGACAATGACCTTAACGTTAACGACATCTCCAAGACCTATGACTATGGCTTCTGGGGATATGACGGCTACACGGTGCTGAATAACTTCACCATAAACCACAATGCGGATTTTCAGCTGGTCATGCTCATTCCAAACTCCTACATAAACTACTCCCTCAGCAGGCTTTCTGTGGTTTACGGCGGCTACTGCGGACTTATGCTCATACTTTCCCTGCTGATAATCATACTTTTCACCAGTGTGTTCTCACGTCGGATAAAGCTCCTCAGCGAGAAGATGCACGCAGTTGCGGAGGGCGATATCAACGTCACCTTCAACGACAAGGGCGGCGACGAGATAGCCGACCTTTACAGCGACCTGAACCAGATGATAGCAAGTATGCAGAAGATGATGGACGACATCTATCAGGCAAAGCTCCAGAACGAGGCATTCAAGTTCGATCAGATGGAGGCTGAGTTCAAAGCCCTTGCCAGCCAGATAAATCCCCACTTCCTGTACAATACCCTTGAAACCATCAGAATGAAGGCGTACTGCAACAACGACAAGGAAACCGCCGATCTGGTAAAGAAGTTGGGCAAGTTCATGCGCCGCTGCCTTGAATTTAAGGACGGCGAGGTAACGCTCCGCTCCGAGCTGGAGTTCACAAACAGTTATCTGGAGCTTCAGACCGCACGATTCGGCGACAGAGTTTCCTACAGCATTTATTCCGAGGTCTCCAAGGATTATATGATACTGCCCCTGCTGATACAGCCTGTTGTGGAGAACGCATTCGTTCACGGCATTGAGGGCTGCAAGTCCAACGGACATATCGACATAAAGGTATATTATCACAACGACTGCGTTGTTATCGACGTTTCGGACAACGGCAGCGGAATAACCCCCGAAAGGCTTGCGGAGCTTGAAGAAAAGCTCAGGCGCAACGATACCTCTTCGGGCAAGAGCATCGGTCTTACAAATGTAAACAAGAGAATAAAAATGTATCACGGCGAGCAGTACGGCTTGTCCATAAAAACGGCTCCCGAGGCGGGAACCACCATAAGGATAACTCTCCCGAGAAATCCTGTTCAGAAAAAGATCACTGTTCAGGATACGGACAAGGAAAAGTAACGTATCCTCAGGAAAGGCGGTTATAATATGTTCAAGGTTTTGCTTGTTGATGACGAGCCTAATGTTCGTCAGGGCATAAAAATGATGATCCCGTGGGACGAGATAGACTGCGAGGTGATAGGCGAAGCGGACGACGGCGATGACGGACTTAACAAGATAATGACGCTCCAGCCCGATATAGTTATCGCAGATATAAAAATGCCCGGAAAGACAGGCATTGAGATGACGGAAGCCGCAAAGGCGCTGGGCTTCAAGGGCAAGGTGCTGATACTTTCTGGCTATTCGGATTTTTCCTATGCCAAGACCGCCATTGCGCTGGGTGTAGAGAATTTTATCCTCAAACCCGTTGACGAGGACGAGCTTATCGAAGCCATAAAGACGGCAGGGAAGAAGATAAAGAGTGAGCGTGAGCACAGATACAAGCAGGAGATAGGCAGGGAATACCTTAATGAGCAGCTTGTCAAGGGGCTTTTTGCGGGTGACCCCATCCAGGTGGCAGCTGCCGTAGATGAATATGATTTTCCAAGCTACTGCGCCGCTATCGTCTGCTCCGACGGCAGTCATCCCGAGCAGTCTGCCGACTATAACACAGTCCGCCGCTTCTATGACGCTCTTAACAACGTGGATATAGTTTCGGTGGATATAAGCGGTGCGCTGGGAATACTTTTCAAGGGCTGGAAATATACCGATGTTATGATGTCCCTTGAAAAGCTGCGCATGGAGCTTTCTCCCGAAGCGTTTATTTCCTGCGGCTGCAATGTAAGCTCTCCGGCAGAGATATGCGTTTCATATTCCGAGGCGGCCGATTTCTACCGCAAGAGATTTATCTTCCATCACTGCGGCGTGGCAAGCACCGAGGTGTTCAAAAAGAGCCGCACCGCCGAGGATATCGACTTTGCCGACAGGATATACGCATATATGGAGATAAACGATACCGAAAAGCTCAACGGCGTTCTTGACAGATTTATGGAGTCTATGCTCACTGCGGACAATACTCCCGAAAAGGCTAAGATAAGCTGTATCACCATGCTTATGGACGTGCGCTCCCAGATGAGCAGAAGCGCTGCGGACAAAAAGCCCGAGAACATGATAAGCGATGATTTTGTAAACGAGATAAGCGATATGCACAGCCTGAGCCAGATGGTGGAGGCTATCAGAACAAAGCTCACCGATATCTCTGATGCCTGCTTCGGCAAGACCACAAAGAGCACCATGGAGCGTGTGGTCCAGTATATCAGAGCAAACTACAACCGTGAGCTTCGCCTTGAAATGCTGGCAGGGATCTTCGGCTACAACAGCGCATATCTTGGCAAGGTGTTCCACCAATATACAGGCGATAACTTCAACAACTATCTCGATGAGATACGTATTTCAGAAGCAAAGCGCCTGCTTGCCATGGACGAATACAGGGTGTATGAGGTGGCTGAAATGGTGGGTTACTCAAACATCAACTATTTCCACAACAAATTCAAGAAATATGTGGGCATGAGTCCATTGAGCTACAAAAAGCAGTTCGGCGGCGGAAAGGACGAATAAGCCTGCATATTTGACAATTCAGAATAAGGGTATGTATAATGTTATATACCCTTATTCTTTTTTTATATTTCTAAAAACGGGCTGTGTATGTTAAGATAAATATATATGCAGAAAATGCGGAATCATACGGCATTTTGATAAATTTTCAGGGATATTTGCCGCCTTCCGTACTGCTTTTTTAAACGAAAGGACAGTGTGAAATGTATAAAATCGTTAGAAAAAAAGCATTAAACCCCACTGTAACACTTATGGATATCGAAGCTCCCGCAGTTGCAAAAAAGGCGGAGCCCGGTCAGTTCATCATTCTCAGAACAGATGAGAACGGCGAGAGAATCCCCCTTACAGTAGCTGATTTTGACAGAGAAAAGGGTACTGTTACCATTATCTTCCAGATAGTTGGTGCAACTACCGAAAAGCTTAATCATATGAACGAGGGCGAATGTCTTCATGACTTTGCAGGCCCTCTCGGCAGAGCAACTCATACAGAAGGTCTCAAGAAGGTAGCTGTTGTAGGCGGCGGTGTTGGCTGTGCTATCGCATACCCCGTTGCAAAGAAGCTCCATCAGGTAGGCTGCGAGGTGCATTCCATCGTCGGCTTCAGAAACAAGGATCTTGTTATCCTTGAAGATGAGTTCAAGGCTTGCTCCGACAAGCTCTGCATGATGACAGATGACGGTTCCTACGGCACAAAGGGCCTTGTTACCAATGCCCTCAAGGAGCTTATCGACAGCGGCGAGCAGTATGACGAAGTAATCGCTATCGGTCCCCTGATAATGATGAAGTTTGTTGCTGCAACCACTAAGGAATACGGCATCAAGACAGTTGTTTCCATGAACCCCATTATGATCGACGGCACAGGAATGTGCGGCGGATGTCGTCTTTCCGTTGGCGGCGAGACAAAGTTTGCCTGCGTTGACGGCCCCGAGTTCGACGGTCACCTTGTTGATTTCGACGAGGCTATGAGACGTTCCACAATGTACAAGCCTTTTGAAAAAAGAAAGTACGAAGAAACCTGCAATCTTTTCAAGGAGGTAAAGTGAAATGCCTAATATGTCTCTTAAAAAGAACCCCATGCCCTCTCAGGAGCCTGATGTAAGAAACAAGAACTTCCTGGAGGTAGCACTGGGCTATACAGCTGATATCGCAGTTGACGAGGCACAGAGATGTCTCCACTGCAAGGCTATGCCCTGCGTTTCGGGCTGCCCCGTAAATATTGATATCCCCGGCTTTATCAAGGAGATCGCTGACGGTAACTTTGAGGGCGCTTACAGCGTTATCTCCAAGTCCAGCTCCCTCCCCGCAGTCTGCGGACGTGTATGCCCCCAGGAGAACCAGTGCGAGGGCAAGTGCGTAAGAGGAAAGAAGGGCGAGGCTGTAGCTATCGGCCGTCTGGAAAGATTTGCAGCTGACTATCACAACGCAAACTTCAAGGGCGAGCCTGAGATGCCCGCTTCCAACGGCAAGAGAGTTGCTGTTATCGGCGCAGGTCCTGCAGGTCTTACCTGTGCAGGCGACCTGGCAAAGAGAGGCTACAAGGTAACTGTATTCGAGGCGCTCCACCTTGCAGGCGGCGTTCTGGTTTACGGTATCCCCGAGTTCAGACTTCCCAAGAGCATCGTTCAGCACGAGATCGACGGTCTCAAGGCTATCGGCGTTGATATCGAAACAAATATGATAATCGGCAAGACCGTTACCATTGACGAGCTGTTTGAAAGCGGCTATGAGGCTGTGTTCATCGGTTCAGGCGCAGGTCTGCCCAGATTTATGAACATTCCCGGTGAGAACTACAAGGGTGTTTATTCCGCAAATGAGTTCCTTACCAGAGTTAACCTTATGAAGGCTTATAAGCCCGACAGCGATACTCCCGTCAAGGAGAACAAGAGAGTAGCAGTAGTCGGCGGCGGTAACGTTGCTATGGACGCTGCAAGATGCGCAAAGCGTCTCGGCGCAGAAGAGGTTTACATAGTTTACCGCCGTGGCGAGGCTGAGCTTCCTGCCCGTGCAGAGGAGATCGAGCACGCTAAGGAAGAGGGCATCATCTTCAAGACCCTTACCAACCCCACCGAGATACTTGGCGATGAGAACGGCTTTGTAAGCGGAATCAAGTGCGTATCCATGGAGCTTGGCGAGCCTGATGAGTCAGGCAGAAGACGTCCTGTTGTAAAGGAAGGCTCCGAGCATACCGTTGATGTTGACTGCGTTATCATGTCCATCGGTACATCTCCCAACCCCCTCATCAGAAACACCACTGAGGGACTTGAAACCAACAAGCACGGCTGTATCGTTACAAAGGACGAAAGCGGTCTTACCTCTCGTGAGGGCGTTTATGCAGGCGGCGACGCAGTAACAGGCGCAGCTACTGTTATCCTTGCAATGGGTGCAGGCAAATCCGCAGCTCAGGCTATTGACGAGTATCTTCAGAACAAGTAATAGATAAGCTTTTCACCGTATCCGTTCTGCGGGTACGGTGAATTTTGATATGCGGGAGTTGGGAGCAGACAAGATGGATAAGGCAAAAAAAATAATACCGTATTTACCTGTTATCTTGGCGTTGCTTTCGGTTATTTTAAGGATAGTTCCCGATTGGTTGGGTTTTTTTGATGTGATGGTCGGAAAAGAGGGACTGAAAAATGTAATTGCCGACCTCATTTTGACTATGTTATCCCAAATGATGATATGTGTTCCTGTTATTCTTTTGGGAGTTGGAGCAGCAGCTTTTTCCGTTCATTTTTTTAAGGAAAGGAAAAACGGCGGCATAAGACTTGCTGCTTTTTTGCTCACATTAGCGATTATTCTTATCCCATTCGGTATTGTTGGAATGATAAATTTTACCAAAGATTTTGATAATGCCAAGCTTACGCTGTATTCAGCCGACGGAAAGAGACATAATGATTTTCAGCTGTTGGGATATTGTGTAAGTGATTATTTTTCGGACGAATATGATACCTATACCGTAAACAAAGTATATTCCGATGATGGATCATGGTCAAGATACAGCAGACGGGAATACGAGCTTAGGGGATATTATGATACTCTCGGTTTAACGATAGAAAATAATGAGAAGTTTTCGGCTCAGATTGGAAAAACCGACTATAATAGCTTAGAGAGCTCCTTGCCGAAAGGCTTTGACATTACGGTGACGATATATAAAAAATCACGCTTTATCAGAAGCATTAAGCCGTCTGTGGAGTTTGGCAGAGATGAAAGTTATGAGCATATTTTTGAAATATCAGTAAATGGTGATAAGGTAGTACGCTCTGACAAATTGGCGGCTTTTGAATTGGAAAATCTCACTTGGTGCGAATTTTGCAAGGGTGAAAGTGCCGATATAAGCAATGCGCTTTGCAGCATAGGCGCAGAAAAATCCCTTGAATATCCCTATGCTTTGAGGGAAAATGAAATATGCCTTTATGCGTGGGTAGATGGGGGATACAAGAGGGTAAGCAATATGATTTACAAGGAAGATATCAGCCAATGAAAAAATACATTATCAATTTCAACGACGCAGGACAGCGTGTGGATAAGTTCATACAGAAAGCGGCTCCAAGCCTGCCCCAGAGCATGATGTACAAGGGCATACGCACGAAAAATATCAAGCTCAACCGCAAGCGCTGCGAGATATCCACCCGACTTTCCGAGGGCGATGTGCTGGAGCTGTATCTGCCCGATGAATTTTTCGGCAGTGATGAAAAGGAGTATGAGTTCCTTAAAGCCCCTGCGGATATCACCGTGGTGTATGAGGACGAAAATATCCTGCTGATGGATAAGAAAAACGGACTTGTTGTACATGAGGATAACGACGGTTCCGTTGATACCCTTGTGAACCGTATGCTCCACTATCTTTACGCAAAAGGGGAGTATGACCCTGCGGACGAAAACAGCTTTACTCCCGCCCTCTGCAACCGCCTTGACAGGAACACGGGTGGTATCGTAATTGCGGCAAAAAATGCTGAGTCTTTGCGTATCCTCAACCAGAAGATAAAGGACAGGGAGCTGGAGAAAAAGTATCTTTGTATCCTTGTGGGAGTTCCGCCCAAAAAGTCGGACACCCTTACCCATTATCTTTTCAAGGACAGCAAGACAAATACCGTTACCGTTTCCGACAAAAAAACAGCCTCCAACAAGACTATAATAACAAAGTACCGTGTGCTCAGGACCGATGGAACTCTTACCCTTGCGGAGATAGAGCTGATGACGGGCAGAACTCACCAGATAAGGGCGCATATGGCTTATATCGGCTGCCCTCTGCTGGGAGACGGAAAGTACGGCATCAACAGGGTGAACCGAAGCTATAACATCAAAACTCAGGCGCTTTATTCCTACAAGCTGAAATTTGATTTCACCACCGACAGCGGCATTCTCTCGTATCTTAACGGCAGGGAATTCACCGCAGAAAACGTGTGGTTTGCGGACAAATTTGTTAAATAGCACAAACTTTTTGCCTTGAAAATGTGCAGTATTGTGCAAAGGGCAGTTCTTGAGATTGTGTTCTTTTGTTCACAAATTACCTGTTGAATATGATTTTATATTCCGCTATAATAAATGTTAGACTTCTAACTGATAGATGTCTAACATTTTTCTTTTTCTTGGAATAAAGGAGCTGATGAAATGGAAAATGCCGACTGCGGCTATAGAAATGAGGATGAGCATATCGGCAGATACATAAATCATCTTTCCAAAACATTGCGCTATACCACCAATGCCATGATGATGAAACAGGGCGAGATAATAACAGGGGAGCAGTGCAGGATAATTTTCTATATAGCTCACCGCACGGCCCACGGCGAATGTGTGTATCAGCGTGATCTTGAAGATGATTTCGGGGTAAAGCGCTCATCCGTAGCGAGCATTCTGGGAAATCTTGAAAAAAGCGGGTACATTGCAAGAAGCGTCTGCGAGGAGGACGCACGCATCAAGAGGATAACCCTTACCGAAAAGGGACTTCGCACAAGCAAGCAGATGTACGACAACATCTGCCGTTTGGAGCAGTATCTTTCAAACGGTATGACACCTCATGAGCGTGAAGAGTTCATACGCCTGATGAAGCTTGCAATAGAAAATTTAGAGAAATTCAAAGAAGAATAACTACAAAGGAGTGGTCAACAGATGCTGAAAAAGCTTCTCGCCTGTGTGGGTGAGTACAAAAAATATACCATTCTCACGCCTGTGGTAATGATAGGCGAGGTACTGATGGAAGTTCTTATACCATTGGTAATGGCAAAGATAGTGGACGTGGGAATTGCCAACGGCGATGTGGCGTTCACAGTAAAAATGGGACTTATCATGGTCTCCATGGCAATATTCTCCCTTTGCTGCGGCGCACTGGGCGGAAAGTTTGCCGCAAAGGCAGGCATGGGCTTTGCTAAGAATGTAAGAAAGAAGCTTTTTGACAAGGTTCAGGATTTTTCCTTTGCAAACGTGGATAAGTTCTCCACAGCTTCTCTGGTAACAAGACTTACCACTGACGTTACAAACGTTCAGAACACCTTTATGATGATAATCAGAATGGCGGTACGTGCGCCTTTCATGCTTATCGTCGCACTTATAATGTCGATCTCCCTCAATGCAGAGCTGGCAGTTGTGTTCCTGGTCGCTATCCCCGTTCTGGGCGTTGCAGTGGGACTTATCACAACAAAGGCATTCCCCAGATTTGAGAAAATGCTTGAAAAGTATGACTCCCTCAACTCCAAGGTACAGGAAAACCTTATCGGTATCAGAGTTGTAAAGGCATTCGTAAGAGAAAGGTTTGAGGGCAAGAAGTTCGTAGCTTCCGCTGACGAGGTAAGAGCCGCTCAGGTAAATGCCGAAAAGCTCGTTATTCTGGGTCAGCCCGCAATGCAGATAATTATGTATGCCTGCATCGTTGCCGTTATCTATTTCGGCGGAAATATGGTTATCGGCGGTACATTCCTTGTCGGTGAGCTTTCCAGCTTCATCAGCTACGTAACTCAGATACTTATGTCCCTTATGATGCTCTCCATGATCTTCGTTATGACAACTATCTCCCTTGCTTCCATGCACAGAATAGTTGAGATATTCGACGAAGTTCCCGAGATCAGAGATGACGATGCAGACCCCGCACTTGTTCCCGCAGACGGAAGCATCAGATTCAACAATGTTTCTTTCAGCTACGCCAAGGACGAGGAGAACCTCACCGTAAAGAATATCAATCTTGATATCAAGTCTGGCGAGACCATCGGCGTTATCGGCGGAACCGGTTCAGCAAAGAGTACCCTTGTTCAGCTTATTCCCCGTCTCTACGACGTGCTTGACGGCAGCGTTGAGGTAGGCGGCAGAAATGTCAAGGACTACAAGCTTGATAACCTGAGAAACGAAGTTGCAATGGTTCTCCAGAAGAACGTTCTGTTCTCAGGCACTATCGAGGATAACCTCCGCTGGGGAAATGAAAATGCTACCCACGAGGAGATCGTTGAAGCGTGCAAGCAGGCACAGGCTCACGACTTTATCATGAGCTTCCCCGACGGATATGATACAGATCTGGGTCAGGGCGGCGTAAACGTGTCAGGCGGTCAGAAGCAGAGACTTTGTATCGCAAGAGCGCTTCTTAAAAAGCCCAAGATAGTTATTCTTGATGACTCCACCAGCGCAGTCGATACTGCCACCGATGCGAAGATCAGAAGCGCATTCAGGCAGGAGCTGGCAGATACCACAACGATCATCATCGCCCAGAGAATTTCCTCCGTCAGCGACGCTGACAGGATAATCGTCCTCGAGAACGGCGAGATAAACGCATTCGATACTCACGATAACCTTATGAAGAACAATGAGATATACCGTGAAGTTTACTACTCACAGCAGAAAGGAGCTGAAGAATAATGCCTCCACGTAAGCAAGGACCTATGCAGAAGCCCAAGAACGCATTCGGCGCATTCAAGAGAATACTTTCCTATATGGCAGAGTACAAGGCGCTGCTCCTGCTGGTAGTCGTTTTCATCATATGCAGTTCACTTGCAAATGTAATAGGAACCTCTTTCCTCCAGAAAATAATAGATAATTACCTTACCCCCCTTATCAAGGACAGCGGAAATGCCGAGCTTTACAGAGGTTTTATGGCAGTTCTGGGACAGATGATGCTGGTGTATGTTATCGGCGCTCTCTGCACATTCGGATATTCAAGGATAATGCTTAATATCTCCACAAAAACACTGTTCAAGATAAGAACAGACCTGTTCACACACATGGAGACTCTCCCCATAAAGTATTTCGATACCCATACCCACGGTGAGCTTATGAGCCGCTACACCAATGATATCGATACTATCCGTGAGATGCTCTCCAACGCAGTTTCAAGCTTTATTTCTTCGGCTGTTACCATTATCGGCGTGTTCGTAATGATGGTTTACTACAGCTGGCAGCTCACTCTCGTATCTATCGGAATGCTGTTTGTCATTCTCTTCCTCACAGGAAAGATAGGCGGCAAGAGCGGTAAGTACTTCAAGGAGCAGCAGAAGGAGATAGGCGCTGTCAACGGCTACATCGAAGAGATGATAGACGGTCAGAAGGTAGTTAAGGTGTTCGTTCACGAAAAGCAGGCAAAGGAAGAATTCGAGCAGCTCAATGACCGCCTTTGCGAAGCTTCCACAAACGCAAATACTTTTGCAAATATTCTCGGCCCCGTAAACAACAACCTCGGTCACGTTCAGTATGCACTGACCGCAGTTGTGGGCGGAATACTTGCTATCAAGGGCGTTCATTCCTTCAGCGGTCCCATAATGGTCGGTACAGTCGTTGCATTCCTCCAGTACACAAGAAATTTCTCAATGCCTATTTCTCAGGTTTCACAGCTGTTCAACTCAGTTCTCTCCGCACTGGCAGGTGCTGAGCGTATCTTCAATATGATAGATGAGCCCTCCGAGGTCGATGACGGCTATGTAACTCTGGTAAATGCCAAGGAAGCTCCCGACGGAACACTTACCGAGTGCTCAGAGCGCACAGGCGTGTGGGCATGGAAGCATCCCCATAAGGCAGACGGAACCATAACCTACACCAAGGTACAGGGCAGGGTTGAGTTTGATGACGTAACCTTCGGCTACGAGGAGAACAAGACCGTTCTCAACGGAATAAGCCTTTACGCAAAGCCCGGTCAGAAGATCGCATTCGTAGGCTCCACAGGTGCGGGAAAGACCACCATCACCAACCTGATAAACAGATTTTACGATGTGCCCGACGGAAAGATACGCTACGACGGCATCAACATCAACAAGATTAAGAAGGATGACCTGAGACGTTCGCTGTCAATGGTTCTCCAGGATACACACCTTTTCACAGGAACCGTTATGGATAATATCCGCTACGGAAAGCTTGATGCTACCGATGAAGAGGTCATCAAGGCAGCAAAGCTTGCAAATGCCGACTCCTTTATCAGACATCTGCCCGAGGGATACGATACTATGCTTTATTCCGACGGCGCAAACCTTTCACAGGGTCAGAGACAGCTTCTTGCCATTGCAAGAGCGGCCGTTGCGGATCCTCCCGTTCTTATCCTTGATGAAGCAACATCTTCCATTGATACAAGAACGGAAGCGCTCATCGAAAAGGGCATGGACAGTCTGATGGAGGGCAGAACGGTATTCGTAATCGCTCACAGACTTTCCACCGTAAGAAACTCCGATGCGATAATGGTGCTTGAACATGGAAACATCATAGAGCGTGGCAACCACGACGCACTTATTGCAGACCATGGAAAATATTATCAGCTTTATACAGGTATGTTTGAGCTTAGCTGATAACGAATATGACAGAATGCTGCTTCCGAAAGGGAGCGGCATTTTTGGTGGACTAAACTTTTTACCTTGTGCTTATACTAATCCTCAATCAACCTATAGACAAATCCTCGGCTGAAATAAGACCATTCTTCGTCAAGCTCCCTTGCCGGGCGACAAGCCCGCCTGCAGTCGCTTTCC
>ENA-OYXX01000894-OYXX01000894.1-human-gut-metagenome-genome-assembly--contig:-NODE-894-length-12346-cov-7.990644_pt1 | contig 12346 bp, 11 predicted proteins | sample MGYA00243976_ERZ653434 | MGnify/ENA primary metagenome ERZ653434 (study PRJEB26926, sample SAMN06165112) | human gut metagenome | biome: ENVO:00009003; feature: ENVO:2100002; material: ENVO:00002003...
TCTACACGTAAGGAGTCGTCGGCAGCGTCAGATGTGTATAAGAGACAGGAAAAGACACACAGGAATATCAGGTTATCGAGGCTTTAAGAAAAGAAGGCGGATTTGCCACGCTTCGTCGGCTCAATGAAGTGATGGATTTTTCATCGTGGAAGACAAAGACACCGGAAGCAACTGTCAGAAGACTTGTACAGATAAGCAAGGAGATATTCAGAATACAGCCAGGATTATGGGCTTTGGAAGAGGCACGCGAACAGGTCCTACGCAGATTTGATCTGAAAACTGGAGATAAACAGAGCGAGGAAAAATTCAGTCATGGGTATTATCAGGGATTGTTAGTCGAGATAGGCAAATACAAAAACAAGACAACATATATTCCTGCACAAGATAAGAACAGAATGTTTCTCGACAAACATTTGGAGGATGTTACAGACACAATTCAATTACCACACTTCACATACGATAAACTATTGAAGAAGGCAAGAACCGTGGATGTTATATGGTTCAATGAACGTGAAATGCCTTCCGACTTTTATGAGGTGGAGCATACTACGGATATTAAAAATTCACTTTCCAAATTCTATGAACTTCAGGATTTCTTTGCAGGATTCTATATTGTAGCAGATATCAGCCGTAAAAGAGAATTTGAGGATAAGATTCATGTTTCCATGTTCAATACCATTGAAAACCGTGTACGATTTCTTGACTATGAACGTGTTTCGGCAATGCATACAAGTTTAAAGAACATAAGGGATATAAGTTGGTAAGGAATATATATTCTATATAAATGAGAGATACACTGGTATTGGATGATGAGGTCAGAGAAAAGGTCGGGCATGCGTGCGGGGATGGCGGAGCTGAACCTGCGGCGCATGCCCCTAAATCATTCTTCCTCCTCTTCTTCCGAATCAGAGCGGAATTCAAATATCAGGTCTGAAGCAGGGATATTACATTCTGCAAACATGCCGCGGAGGATGTTTATCTTTGCCGTGGTATTATTGTCCGTCCATACGTACATGCCTGGAGCAAGTTCACGCCTCCATGTCTCCGGTGTGGAGGAGAAACCGGACTTCTCGTTGGCGCACATCCATTCTATCGTCGAACGCTTCTCGCGCAACATGTGTCCGCACACCTGAATGAGCATGTCTTTCCATGTGTTCACCGCGTAGCGCACACCGCTGAGGATATACGCCTGTATCTTTTTTCCCGTAAACTCAAAGTCCTCGTCATCCAGTGATGCCGTTTCCTGCTCACGCCTTACAGGCTCAAAGCCGGCGGCAGGCATCGGCCACAGTTTAAGAAACACTCCGAGCAGTTCCTGCTGGCGCTGCCTGAGTTCCGTCTCCGTCCATTGTCCGCATGCCTTGACGTAGTTGTTCAGCCGGAAGGCACTGTCGTTGTATCCCTTCTCCATGTTCTTCTTTTCGAGGAATGTGAGGTTGCTGTATTGCGAATTGTAACCCGTGAGCGTAAGGTTGGCCATCGTGTGCAGATACTGCTGGTGTATCCGCTCCCAGTCGTCACCCAGCGCCGTCTTCCATTTGTCAGAAAGCGTCTGCGGCATGATGTGCTCGATGGTTATATTCTTTTCCGCAAGCTCCTTCACCACATCGTGGCGCTCGTTGCTGTCCCTGTTCTCCATGCGTTCCATGATGAACGTGCGGGTGTTTGCCGGCATCTTATACACCTGTCTGGTTGCAAAGTCCGCCTTCACCTCATCGTCCGTGGGGAACGCCGCCGAACGGCCTTTCCTCAACAGCACGTATGTCAGCACGTCGGTGTATGAGGGAACGCTACTGCCCTCCGCCTTGCCGATGTGGCCGAGCACGTCCCTGTGCAGGGTGGCAAACACCTTGTTCAATACGTTCGACGGCAGATTGCAGATGATGCGCCGAGCCCAATAAGCCTCTATGATGTCAATCACATTATATATATCACCGTCAGACATGCCATGTTCCACGGCGTAATCGAAAAAGGCCATGAAGAAAGGATATGCGATGGCAGAGTCCAGCGTCCGCAGCTGTGCGAGCTTGCGGTTCAGCCTGTCCGTCCCCACGCATGCGTTGTCTATCTGACTGTATATCCGGGCGTAGCGGTGCATGTCGGCCAGTAACTCCGCCCTGCCGGCAGAACAGCGTTCGGCATATTCCTTGAATATGAAGTATATCTTGTCTATACGTCCGATTTTGCCCTGCTTCATCGTAAGGTAATCGCGCACGAACGCCGACGGATTGTATTTCGTGTATTCCTCAATCGGGTTCCAGAAACGATTGTACAGGTCATCCTGTTCCGCCGGAGGCAGCGACATCAGCAGGTAGTTGCGTATCTTGTCAGCCTCGCTTAAGTCGAGCCCTGTAGAGTTGAGGCTTTCGAAGATTAGCTGCGGGTCATCGTCTTCGTCGAGCCTGATGTTTATCACCTCAAGCCGCTTGACGGCGTCGAACAGCTCGTCGACGGTAAGTCCGGAATGTACCACGCGGTCGAAGAAGAAATCATAGTTGCGCGTCACGTTCGACTCCCGTACATAATGTTCCTTGTCTTTATAAAGCAGCGCATCGAACGCCTGCATGTCCTTCTTGATGGGTTTCAGCTTCACCTTACGCTCATCCTTCTGATATTCATCGACGAGATAGCACTTGAAAATCTTTTCCACAAGTTTCGCGTCCGTTGCCTCTATCAGTCCCTCCTTGTTTGCGTTTACCATGGCTATCAGCAGCAGCGATATTGTCGTTATCCGCTGCTGTCCGTCAATGATATAGCGGTCTTCCGTACCCGTCTGGATGCTTGACACGATACTTCCGAAGAAGTGTCCCCTCCGGTCACTACGGTGCAGTTTCATAAGGTCTTGGAAAAGCTGTTCGCAATTCTCTTCCTTCCAGTCGTAATTACGTTGGTATAATGGTATGATGAACCGTTTGTCCGCTCCGTCAAAGAACTTTATCAGCAGTTGGGCTTCGCCTTTCATGTTTATTCCTCGTTTTATATATGGTTATGGGTAATTCAACTGCAAATGTACTATAAAAATCCGGAAACAGACAGCGCTGCAATAAAGAAATACGAATATATCATCATTAGAGAGTGTTTTAAAATGGCTGCATTGTGCTTCCTTTTCATTTTGACACTCCCTCCGCCATTTCTTCACAAATGTTAATCGGCTAAGCGGGAAATTTGATGTAACTTTGCACCATGGAATTTTTTGAGAAAGATATTGCTGCGAAATACGGACTTGACACCGAAGCCATACGCGGATTTGCCGGGCATCTTGAACGCACGGAGGTCGGCAAATCGGAGTTTCTTGTTGAGAAAGGATGCTTCGATGACAATTTCTATATACTCAAGGACGGTATCCTGCGGGCTTTCATACCTACGACAGACGGCGAACAGACCCTGTGGTTCGGATATCCGGGACAGGTCGTGTTTGATGTTTGGTGCTATCATTACAGAAAGCCGTCGCGCATAACAATCGAGGCAGTCGTCCCGAGCGTGCTGTACGCCATAATCCCAATTATACTTTAAACAACAGAAGATACACTTTAAGCAATAGAAAAATGAAACCGACAAGCAAATCATATTTCATATTTCTAATCATATTCCTCGGAGCGTTGTCTGCCTTCGGACCGTTTGTCATCGACATGTACCTTCCCGCGCTTCCCGAGATGACGGAAGTGTTCGCGTGCGATGCCTCCGTGGTGCAGCTCGGACTGACATTCAGCATGATAGGTTTGGCAGCGGGACAACTGCTCTTCGGACCGGCGAGCGACAAGTACGGCAGGAAGCCGGTGCTGGTGTTCTCGCTGATGATATTCGTGGCCGCCTCACTACTCTGCTGTTTCGCAACCTCGATAACCGTATTTACGTGCGCGCGTCTGTTTCAGGGAATCGGTGGAGCCGGAGGCATAGTCCTTTCACGCTCGATAGCCGCCGACCTGTATTCGGGAAAGGATCTCGCAAAGCTCATTGCGATACTTAGCGCAATAAACAACCTCGCCCCCGTGGCGGCTCCTGTAACGGGCGGATGCGTGGCGCACACATGGGGATGGCAGGGAATCTTCGCTATACTCCTCGTCCTCGGCGTTATACTCCTTGCGTTCTGTTGGGCGTTGCACGAAAGTCTCGGACGCGAAAAGCGGTTCACGGGCAGCCTGGCATCATCGGTCAAGGGATATAAGACAGTACTGGGCGTAAAGGGCTTTCCGGCATACAGTCTTATGTATGCCATGGCGATGGCGGCGCTTTTCGCCTACATCTCCGCTACCCCATTCATCGTTCAGAAAGTGTTCGGATTTTCCGAACTCCAGTTCTCGCTTGTTTTCGCCACGAACGCCATAGCCCTTGCTGTAGGCTCGGCACTTTCGCTAAGGTTCCGGACTATGAGCAAGGCCGCCGTCTGCGGAACCGTCATCGGCTGCGTCTTTGCTGCTGCCGGCATTGCGTCGGCAGCGTGCGGCGTTTCAAGTTTCATAGCGTATGAGGTTCCCACATTCCTCATGCTGTTCGGCATCGGTCTTGTGCTGACCGGCTCCACATCCCACGCCATGAATCTCGGACGAAACTGTGCAGGGGTAGCCTCTGCCGTAATCGGGGGCATCGGCTACATCGCCGGAGGCCTCGTCTCTCCGCTGGCTGGCATCGGCAATATCAGCATCACCTCAAACGTACTCTGCCTGATGTTCCTGTGCTCGGGCGTTATTGCTTGGAAGGTTAAAGGTTGAAGATTGAAGGCAGAAGTCGATAAGTAGGCCGCAAACAATTATTTTATACTTTGAACACAGAGACACGGAGACACAGAGGATTATTTTAGACAAAAACTTTCTAAACGCAAAGGTCGCAAAGACACAAAGACGCAAAGGAGGATTATATTTTTGAACAGTAGAACATCGGATAATCGTTTCCGTATCTTCAAAAAGAAATCTTTGCGTCTTTGCGAACTTTGCGTTTTTAATAAACCCTCCGTGTTTCCGTGCATTATAAAAAATAATCCTCTGTGTCTCCGTATCTCTGTGTTAAAAAATAGGTATTATTCGAACACCACGAAGCAGTCTTTGAAGTTGACGGTCACCTTATTGAACTGATTGATGACAGCCATGCCGATATTACCCGCATGCGGAACGATCCGACTGTCTTCAAGCGACACCGCCACATCCCGCAGTTCAATATCCCTTCCTCCAAGAGAAATATTCCAAGTGGGAAGGATAAGTACATCGCGCTCCTCCACGGCACCTATTCCGCCCGTAAGGCGTTTCGTCCGCCGGGCTTTCATGTCAATCTCAGCCTTGTTACTCTTGTAGAAACTATATGATAGGGCAGCGTTGCCGTTGCCCGTGTCGAGGAAAAAGCCGTATGTGTTTCCGCCGCTTCCGCCTTTCACTATCGGCGCCATATTGTCGATGTACATATTGCTGCCGGAGGCTGGCTTCGGCGTCGGCCGTGCCGGAACAACGATTCTGCCGTCGTGAGGGAATATCTGCACCTCGCCGAGCAGCGCCATTATGTCCGCCCCGATTAGGAAGTCGATGTCTTCCACACGGTTCAGCGTGGTGTCCGGATTAATCGTCACCGGAACATTCCTCACCGTGATGCCGCCAATCCGCATGCTGTCCGCCACGCCCACCTGTCCGTAGACCATGCCGCTGCCCTGTATTCTCAGTGAGTCTGCGATCACTCTTACACCAGCCTTTTTGGCAAATGCCGCCGACATGAAAGTTGAGCCGGCGCCTGTGTCGAATATAGCCCGATATTCATTTCCGCCCACAGTCACCGGCACATGCATCATTGTGCCTCTCTGTACCGTGTCGTTCTCTATTTTCAGCACGATGCTGTCGTTCGTCATCGCTATCACGGCATCGCCCGCGGGCCGCACGGCGCTCATCGGCGGACATGTGCGGAATTTGCCGTAGTGCTGCGCCACCTGATCTATTGTAGTGTAGTCCATCTCTATGCCCTGCGCCCTCAGCTGTGCAGCGAAGTCACTGAGCATGTCGGCCGCTGCGCCGTGGTTGCCCCTCTTAGCCTCCGCCGCAGCCTTCACGAACAGCATCGACGTGATGTTGCCAAGCCCGAGTTCGGCCTGATGGTTCCGCAGCAGCGAGTCAACACACGTCACCGTTTCATCCGGACGGTTGAAGTAATGGCCCAGCAGAGCCTCCGACATGAGTCTGAGCATCGGTGTCTGCACACTGTCTCTAAGCGCGGGATATTCCGCTTCGAGCGCAAACCAGTTGCCGCCGTTCAGCAGCTCGCCCACACGCATGTCTGCCGCCTGTGCCTTCGCGCCCGTCGCCATGGCGAGCATGAGCAGGCAGAGCAAAATCCCGATTGTCTTTCTGTGAATCATATATACATTTAAATTATGTCCGTATCAGACACCGTTTAAAAACGTTTGTGCCAACGGCAAAGGTACGTATAATTATCGTAACCGGGTATTTACATCTAAAAAATCTTTTAAAATTCATCCGCTTCATATTGCATTTCGTCCGTCATGTTCCGGCAGTCCGTCGGAAACAGGTTGCGAGACGGAAGAAAACCGGCTACCTTTGCCGCGTCATTCATTCAAAACATACATATAATGCACTACAAACTATCATTGATGACACTGCTTGCGGCTTTTCCGCTATTGGGACTATGTCAGGGATATGTCCGCTACGACTATATGCCCTCGTCTTCTTTGAAAGATAAGGACGGAAACAAATACGGTTCGGGCAACCTGCAGCGCATATCGGGGAGATACACCGTCCCGCTGTCAAGAAGCACAAACGAGAGAAATCAGCCGACGGCATGGGCATTTACGTTGTCGGCATCATATGGCATGATGGAGAACAAGGGCGAGGTAAAGGAACTGAATCCCGATAAAATACTGAACACGGGCCTGACTGTCTCACATCTGCGCCCGTTATCCAAGCGGTGGAGCCTGATAGCATCGTTGGGCGCCGGCATTTATGCCTCACCCGATGATGTGAGCTGGCAGAACCTGCTGGCAAGCGGGGCTTTCATCTTTGCCTATCGCCTGAGCGACAATCTGAGCATCGGGTTCGGAGGCGGACTGACCAATTCGTATGGAGTGCCCATAATCATGCCAATGGGATATCTGAGTTGGCGGACAGGCGGACGTTATGAAGTGCTCGTCGACATAGCCAATGCTATGAAGGTGCAAGTGGCCAAACAAATGGGAAAAGCGGTGAAGCTGGAACTGATGGCAATGGAGATGGACGGCATGACGGCAGTAATTCACACAGACGGCAGACAGAAGCTGTACTCGTCCGTGATGATAAGTTCCGGGGTTGACGTCTCGTTCCGGCTCTTCAGACGGACAAGCCTTCATGCAGGCGTAGGAGGCATGTGGCTGCGTTCGTCAACGATTACGGACAGGACTCTGAAGAGTTTTTTCAAAAGTCTCAGCGATGATGACGGGAGCAAGCTCAGGTTTACCCCCGCGTTCCATTTCTCAGCCGGTTTGCGATGTGACCTTTAGCCCTTTGCTCATGAAATAAAAAAGCGATTCTGCCCGTTATAAAAAGAAAGAGAAAGCAATATGGCAAGATACCTTATCGTGGAAGATGAGCTTCTGGCATACGAAGAGCTGCGCCGCATGATGCGCAAGTTGCGTCCTGATTACGAGTTTGCAGGATGGGCGGGAAGCGTGGAGCAGGCTGTATGTCTGCTCTGGAAAGAGACTGTCGACCTGATGATTATTGACATACGCCTGTCAGACGGTGTGAGCTTTGAGATATTCGAGATATGCCCGGTGGAGGTTCCCGTCATCTTCACCACCGCATACGATGAGTATGCTTTGGAGGCATTCCGCGTGAACAGTATCGACTATTTGCTGAAACCGATAGGCGAACATGAACTGAACGCGGCTTTGGACAAGTTTGAACGCCGGTGCAGCCTGCACTCTGCCACTGCGACATTCAGGCAGTTGGAGACAAGATTTATGTCTGGCGGCAGGAAAAGCCGTTTCCTTGTACAGGCGGGCGATACATTCCGCCCGGTTGCGACTTCCGATGTGGCGTTCTTCTACAGCGAAGAAAAGTACACCTACCTGCATTTGTTTTCCGACCGCCGCTATATCATCGGTTATCAGCTTGACCGTTTGGAACAGATGCTTGACCGTGACAGTTTCTTCCGTGTGTCGAGAAACTGCATAGCCAACATACGTAGCATACAGAAAATAAACAAATACTTTGCAGGACGCCTGTCGGTGCAGTTCCACCCCGAATGTCCTCACGAAATCATCGTCAGCCGCAGCCGTGCTAAAGAATTTTTACGGTGGGCGGATGGTGTGGAATAACTCTTTGCCCGCATATTTCATGATAGATATATTTTTCCCAAAATGGAAACCGGACAGGACTATAGTCATGATTTTCTTCCTGTCGATCCTTATTCTCTCAATATGCTTCTGCTCGTTCGGCATCATTGCCGGTAACGGCGATTTCCAGTGGCATGTCATTCTCCGCAATCTGATGGGCAACATTCCGGCATTCCTGTTGATGGCTTGGTTGGACAATTTAATCCTTATATATCCGCTACACCGCAGGGGCACTCAGGAATGGTTCATGCTCCGGCTCCTTACAGCCACCCTTTGTGTTCCTATGCTGCTATGCTTCATCGTCTATACAGTATGTTCCATTATCATTATCCGGTTCGACTTCCTGTCCAGCATCATCCCCGGGACACTATGCAACGCCATCATCGTGCTGCTCCTCAGCATATACCGCTACGGCAAGTACCAGATGGAAAGCCGGCAGCGGCTCGCTTTGATGGAGAGGGAAAAGATGCGCTATCAGTTTGAGGCTCTGAAAAATCAAGTAAAACCTCACTTCCTGTTCAACAGCCTCAACGTGCTTGCCTCGCTTGCCTACCATGATGCAGACAAGACGAATCTCTTTGCAAAAAAACTGGCGGAAGTTTACCGCTACCTGCTAACCACGCACGACCGCCAGACAGTATCCCTTGAAGAAGAACTGCGCTTCACCGAGGCCTACATCTATCTTGAACACATCCGCTTCGGTGAGACTATGAAAGTAGCAATCTGCGGCAATGTCACACAGCCACATCGAACGGTGATTCCTGCAAGCCTGCAAATGCTGGTGGAAAATGCCATCAAGCACAACACTGCCACCATGAAATCTCCCCTTGTCATCCATATCGACATTGGGAATGACGGTATCACCGTTTCCAACAATCTTCAACTGAGGCAGTATGTCGGGACGAAAAACGGCATGGGACTTACCAATCTCCGCAACCAATATACTATGTACGGAAAGGAACTGACCGTGAGAAAAACGGCCGCGGAGTTTATTGTGGAAATTCCTTTCATAAAGTAAGAAATGATACAAGGCGCATTGCTGGCCTGACCTGTGGCAGACAACAAACGGTCCTGTGATTTGTGAATCCTGCAAAATCCGTTATTTATGACATATAATCTGTAATTTGTATAGCTGTCGTTTAAAACCAATTTCATAACTTTGCAGAAACGATGATATACATACAGATAAACCATTAAAAAGTATCATAAACAACATGGACAACAACAAGAATATGACACGCCGCGAAGCTTTGCGCCGCATGGGTGTTGCCGTGGCCGGTGCCGCAATGGCATCTTCAGGACTGCTGTCGCTCACATCGTGCGGCGAGAAGCGCACAAAGCGCATCATACTATATTTCACTGGCACGGGCAACTGCCTGCACGTGGCGCGTGAACTGGCGGCCGCTGCCGACGGAGAGACCGAACTGATGAGCATCCCGCAACTGATGAGGCACGGAAAATTTGAATTGGAGGCCGACGAGATAGGCATCGTATATCCCATATATGGCCACATGCCGCCGTACATGGTGCGCCAGTTCATCAAGAAAGCCAGGCTGAAAGCGGCCTATAAGTTTGCCGTGCTCACATACGGCAACCGCAAGTGCAGCGCCGTGGAGATTTGGGACGGCATAGCGCGTCGGACAGGCAACGCCTTCGACTATATCTGCACGCTCATAATGGTGGACAACTGGCTGCCAAACTTCGACATGAACGAGCAGATGAAGATAGACAAGCACATCCCCGAAAACCTGAAGAAGATATCCGCCGACCTCGCCGCACGCCGCCGCTACCACGAGCCGGTGACCGAAGAAGAGCGCATGCAGCATCAGGGCTTTATGGACCGCACAGGCGCCGACCCCGAAGTGGGCTTCCTGCTAAAGAGCGAAAAGTATTTTACCGTCACGGATGCCTGTATTGACTGCGGTGTGTGTACTGACGTGTGTCCCCGTGGCAACTATCGCCTCACGTCGCAGGGCGTGAAGATGCAGGGCGACTGCGAGTTCTGCTTCGCCTGCATACAGAACTGCCCGCAGAAGGCCATTCTCTTCGCGCCCAACCCCGATGATCCGCTGCTGGCACGCGGAGAAAAGAATCCGAACGCCCGTTACCGCAACGAGAACATATCGCTGATGGACATCAAGCGGGCCAACAGCCAGCACATCTGAACACGCAGGTGGCAAGTGTTGCAACTTTTGTCACGTATGTAGCGACGGGTGCCACATGTGTAGCAAATGGGGCGTAAAGCAAATATAATACAGTTATTTGAGACGGTTGGACAAAGGAAAGAGAAACTTTTTGGTTAACTTTGCATGTGGTTCCTGCAGAATTTCCATAATATCCTGTACGGATTCCTATAAAATCAATCGCAGCGTAAAACGTAACCTGGGGCGAATCTACACTTTAATTATATATGTCAACAGAACAAATAGCATTATCGTCCAAACCGAGATTCGAGATTCTCGACGGACTCCGCGGCGTGGCCGCAATGATAGTGGTGGCATTCCATCTGTTTGAAACTTATTCGGCCGGACCGTCACATCAGATTGTCAACCACGGCTATCTCGCCGTGGATTTCTTCTTTGTGCTGTCTGGATTCGTGATAGGCTACGCCTACGACGACCGTTGGAGCCGCGGCATGGGCATGTGGGACTTTGCCAAACGGCGCCTTATACGCCTACAGCCCATGGTGGTGCTCGGTTCGCTCATCGGTGCGTTCTGGTTTTACTTTACCGATGCCCCCATCTTTGGCGCCGTCATGCAAACGCCGTGGTGGATGCTGATTGTCATCCTCATCATGGGATGCCTCATGATTCCCACACCGCCGTCGATGGATGTACGCGGATGGCAGGAGGTGAACTCGCTCAACGGTGCGGCATGGTCGTTGCTGTGGGAGTACGTGGCCAATATCCTATACGCCCTGTTTGTCAGGCGGCTCGGCACGGCCATGCTTGCCATGATGGTGGGGCTTTCGGCGCTGCTCACGCTCGACCTTGCGCTCGATTTCGATGTCTTCGGGCTGCTTGAGGCGCGCTCCTACGCCCGCTACACCGTCATAGGCGGCTTCTGCCTCACGCCCGACCAACTGTACATCGGCCTCTGCCGACTGCTCTACCCGTTCTTTGCCGGTCTGCTGCTCTACCGTGTCAGCCGGTGGCGCATCAACATAAGGCGCGGTGCCATGCTGTGGTGCTCGGTGGCCGTGGCCGTAACGCTGGCTGTGCCGCACATCGGAGGAGAAAGCCATGAATGGCTCAACGGACTATATTGTGCCATCGTCATCCTCATTGTCTATCCGGCCATCGTCGCCGCAGGTGCGGGCAGCAGTCTCAAAGGCAGGCGCACAACGGCCGTATGCCGCTTTCTCGGGCTTATTTCCTATCCGCTTTACATCACCCACTATCCCATGATTTACGCACAGATGAACTGGGCAGCACGTCATGCCGATGCTCCGGTATCGGTTCATATATTCGTGGCCGTAAGCATCTTCATCGCCGCCGTGGCCGTGGCCTACGCCAGTGCCAAGGTTTACGATATGCCCGTGCGCAAATGGCTTTCGGACAGGCTGATAACGAAAAGAAAAGGCTGATGACGGAAGGAAAATCCGTCAACCTTGTCATCCCCTTACCGTCGACCGTATCATCTCAAACACCTCATCATCTCCAAGTTCCGTTTGGTATGGTACGGCCGTCACCTGCTCACGGCTCACGCTACCCTCGAAAAACATCGGGATGCCGAACGACGCGAACAGCTCCGTCAGCCGGCGGGACGATTCCTCTATGGAAGAGTCGAATCCGAACTCCAAGCTGTATAAGGAGACCTACGGCATGGCGCCGACGTTTTCGTGAATCGGTCTTTATACAGTTCCCTATGATAAACCGCCATTTTATGAATAATTCCGCCAACGCCCCCTATAATCCCCCAAAGGGGGATGTTGGATTGATGCTTCTGCAACTTGGCATCCCCCTTTGGAGGGATTATGGGGGCGCTCATTTTGTCCTGATAATTCTTAAAATTTAACATTTCTTTTTTCTCGAAATAGAACGG
>ENA-OYXX01000902-OYXX01000902.1-human-gut-metagenome-genome-assembly--contig:-NODE-902-length-12314-cov-6.954319_pt1 | contig 12314 bp, 11 predicted proteins | sample MGYA00243976_ERZ653434 | MGnify/ENA primary metagenome ERZ653434 (study PRJEB26926, sample SAMN06165112) | human gut metagenome | biome: ENVO:00009003; feature: ENVO:2100002; material: ENVO:00002003...
TGTGTATAAGAGACAGCCCTATAATCCCCCAAAGGGGGATGCCAGGGCGCAGAGCCATCAACCCTGTATCTCCTTTTGGGGGGTAGGGGGACGTTGGCGGAATTATTCATAAACGACCGGTTTACCGTAGGGGTGTGTGAACCTTATTTTGATACTGCCTCTCCTAATTACGCCCCTACCATTGCATGATTGTGCCATCGGGTATTAATATATCACTCTAAATGTCGGACGGGCCTCTTTTCCTGCTTGTTCGGAATACGCCCGATGGATATTTCATTTGATTTTCATTCTTGTCCAAACCCACCGTGGCAGCATTTGCCAAAAGAACACCAAAATGCGGTATGGCAGGTTGATGGTGACCACGGCCTTGCGGCGTTCGAGCGCATTGACGATGTCGGCGGCCACTTTGCCGGCGTCGAGTTGCATGGGGAAATCACTTCCTTCTATCAGTGGTGTTCTGACGAATCCGGGACGTATGTCGGTGATGTGTATGTTGCGTATGCCCTTTATGCTTGTCAGTTGGCAAAGGCTTTCGAGGTAATGGCTTGTGAAGCGTTTGGATGCAGAGTAGGCCGGTGCGGCTCCGAGCCCCTTGGTCCGTGCGATGGAACTGATGACGGCGATGTGCCCGTCTGTCTCACCGTGTTGCTCAAAATAACGGAAGGCTTCGTCCACAAGTCTCGCCATGCCGAGACAGTTGGTCTCGATGGTGCCCAACTCTTTGCCGGCTTCAAGGTCAATGTTTTTGTATCCTATGCCCGAACTGTGGAAATATAAGTCCAGCCGTCCTAATTTGCCGATGAGTCTGTGCAGACCGTCGGTGGCCTGTGCCGACGTAACGTCGATCACTTCGCAGGCGGCTATGCCCTCATTTTCCGACATCATCTTTACCATGATGTGTTCCCGCCTTCCGGCCACGCCAACTCTCCAGCCACGCTTTGCCAAAAGTATCGCCACCTCGTAGCCTATTCCGGAGGTGGCTCCCATGACAATGGCCGTTTTATGCCCGACGGTTGTCTGTTTCATCATTGTCATTCGTAAATCGTTGCTACAATGCGGCGTGTCCCGCCGTAATCACGAAACTCGCAGAGATAGATGCCCTGCCATGTGCCGAGATTAAGGCGGCCGTCGGTTATAGGGATGGTGACGCTCACCCCAAACAGCGAACTCTTGGCGTGGGCGGGCATGTCGTCGGAGCCTTCGAGCGTGTGGGCATAGTAAGGCTCGTTTTCGCGCACGAGACGGTTCATAATCTTCTCCATGTCTGAACGCACGTCAGGATCGGCGTTTTCGTTGATGCTGAGGGCGCAAGAGGTGTGCTTTACGAACAGGTTGAGAAGTCCTGCCCGGGGAAGGGGGCGCGGCAGGTTTGCCAGTATCTCCTGTGTCACGAGGTGGCATCCCCTGCGTTTGGCTGACAGTGAAAATTCTTTTTGCTGTATCATAATTCTTTTCGTTAACCCCTGAAAGGTAAATCGAGTGCAAAAATACACTATTCCTTTTAGAATTTATCATATTTAAAACAAAAATCAAACTTAAGCGTGAACATGATATTGACTGCTTTAAATAAAACTGATAATCCCTAATGTGATTCAAATCAGCCGTCGTGTTTTTCCATATTCCACTTTTTTGTTGTATATTTGCATCTTTGAATAAATAATTATGAAAGAACCGCTGTTATTCAGAGCGGTAAAAAACATGAAGAAGTTATGGAACAGAAAAGACCGTTGATATTGATATCGAACGACGACGGCTATCACTCCAAGGGACTGAAGAGCCTGATAGATATGGTCAGTCCGTTGGCCGACCTGCTCGTGTGCGCCCCCGAATCGGGCCGCAGCGGGTTTTCGTGCGCCTTTTCGGCAGCCGAACCGCTCAGGCTCAAACTGCGCCGCCGGTGGGAGGGCGTGGAGATTTGGTCGTGCAGCGGCACGCCGGTGGACTGTGTCAAGATAGCCCTCGACCAGTTGTGCGCCGACCGCAGGCCCGACATGGTGATAGGCGGCATCAATCATGGTGACAATGCGTCGGTGAACAGTCACTATTCCGGCACGATGGGAGTGACGATGGAAGGCTGCATGAAGTACATACCCTCGGTGGCTTTCTCGCTCTGCGACCACAGTGACGACGCTGATTTTGCACCACTTGCCGGCCTTGTGCGTTCCATAACCGAACGCGTGCTTGCCGAAGGGTTGCCGAAGGGGGTATGTCTCAATGTCAATTTTCCGCTTTTGAAGGACTTTCGCGGTGTGCGCATATGCCGTATGGCTCGTGGCACATGGGGCAAGGAGGTGGTGAAGTGCCGCCATCCGCGCGGATACGACTATTATTGGATGACGGGTGAGTATACCAACGATGAGCCGGAGGCCGAGGATACTGACAACTGGGCGCTCACTCATGGTTATGTGGCCATCACGCCCACGCAGATAGACGTGACGGATTACGGCATGATGGAGCGGATGAAGACGGAATGGACGTTCTGACCGATGATGACCTTCTGACATTGGAGTCTTTCCGAAAACAGAGGCTTTTTCTGATATAATGTTTTTCTGATAATAAAAAAGTAGGGGATGAGATATTATCTTATAGCCGGTGAGGCAAGCGGCGACCTTCATGCGTCGCGGCTTATGAACGCTCTGAAGCGGTATGACGGTACGGCTGAGTTCCGTTTTATCGGCGGCGACCTGATGGCTGCCGAGGGTGGGACAATGGTCAGGCATTACAGCGAGTTGGCCTATATGGGTTTTGTGCCTGTGCTGATGCATCTGCCAACCATACTGAGTAACATGCGCCGCTGCAAGCGGGACATAGAGCAGTGGAAGCCCGATGTGGTGATACTCATCGACTATCCCGGATTCAACCTCAGCATAGCAAGGCACGTCAAGGCCCGTACCGGCATCCCCGTATTCTATTATATCTCGCCCAAGATTTGGGCGTGGAAGGAGTACCGCATCAAGAACATAAAGCGTGATGTTGACGAGCTGTTCTCGATATTGCCGTTCGAGGTGCCTTTCTTCGAGCAGAAGCACGGTTATCCGATACATTATGTGGGTAACCCGACGGCCGACGAGGTGGGTGAGTTCCTGCGTGCCAATCCGCCGTCGGCGGTGCCGTCAAAGCCGGTGATAGCTCTTCTTGCCGGCTCACGCCGCCAGGAGATAAAGGACAATCTGCCGGCCATGATTGAGGCCGCGCGTGATTTTATGGCTGACTATCGGGTGGTGCTGGCCGGTGCCCCCTCGGTTCCTGCCGATTATTATGAACGTTTTGTAGCCGGAACAGGTGTGGAGGTTGTATATAACAGCACTTACAGGTTGTTGGCGAAGGCCACGGCTGCTCTCGTCACCAGTGGCACGGCAACGCTCGAGACGGCGCTGTTCGGTGTGCCGCAGGTGGTGTGTTATGAGACTCCGGTACCGCGGCTAATCGCTTTTCTGCGGAAGCATCTGCTCAAGGTGCGCTACATATCGCTTGTCAATCTCATTGCCGACCGTGAGGTGGTGACGGAACTTGTGGCCGACACGTTTTCGGTGGACAACATACGCCGTGAGTTACGTCGTATATTGCCCGGAGAACAGGCCCGTGAAGATATGTTGCAGGGCTATGCGGAGGTACGCAAGAGGCTCGGCAAGGAGAATGCTCCGGACAATGCAGCTCGTATTATGACCGGTATTCTCGGCAATATCAGGCTCGCAGGAGCAAAAAAATAGGCGAAAATTTGGTGCATAGCGTAAAGTTTTGTATATTTGCTGCATAAAAATAGAGACGTATAGAAAAATGGAAAACTTTACAAATCGACTTAACCGTTTCTGCCAACCGGCCATGAAGCTCGATTGGTGGTTGTCGTGGATGGGCATCTTTATCGGATGTACCATCATGGCGGCAGGGTTCGTGTTCTTCATCAACCCTTATAACATAGTGCCCGGTGGCGTTTATGGTGCAAGTATTGTGTTGCACAATCTTTTCCCGTCAGTACAGGTGGGAACGTTCGGCTATATGTTTGACATTCCGTTGCTGATACTCTCGGCCCTCCTGCTCGGAGCCAAGCTTGGTGCACGCACTACGGTGGCCGCGCTCACCACTCCGCTCATCATGAACGTGATGTCTGTGGCGATATATCCCACGCGCGAGGCCCTTCACCGGCTCGACCCTACGCAACTGTTGGGCGGTTGCATGGATATGACGGACCATCTGATGCTTACAAGTCTTGTCGGTGCGACGCTGATAGGTATCGGTCAGGGTGTTGTTGTGCGTAATCAGGCCACTACGGGTGGCAGCGACATCGTGGCAATGATAATACAGAAATACTTCCATATACGCTTTTCCACGGCCATATTGCTGGTTGACGCAGCTGTTGTGGCGTTTGGTCTGGTGGTGATAGGCTTCGGTATAGGCAGTGCCGACGATGTGTCGTCGCCCTCATGGCTTCTGTCGTTCTATTCTCTCATTGCCATATTCGTGTCATCGCGTGTGCTGGCGTACATGCTCAATGGTGCAAAGGATGACAAGCTGCTGTTTGTCATCAGTGACAAGAAGATGATAGACCTGCATCGTTTCATTCTCAAAGACCTTGACCGTTCGGCCACGCTCATAAAGAGCAGCGGACTGTATACCGGCGCCGAGAAGGAGATGCTTTTCCTCGTGGTGAGCCACAAGGAGGTGACTGCAGTCAAGCACAAGATAAAGGAGGTTGACCCGAGGGCTTTTGTTGTGGTCACCGACGCTTACGACACATTCGGTGAGGGGTGGAAGCAGTTGCCGTCGGTGGATGAGGTGCAACCCGAGTGATTGACATAAAGACATGTTTCTTTTAGACATAAAGACAAATTTGTTTTTTGGACATAAAGACAAATTTGTTTTTAGACATAAAGACAAAAAGGAAAAACATGTTCTTTTGACATAAAGACATAAAAAACATAAGGCTTCACATATACTTAATAAGAAAAAGTATAGGTGCAGCCTTATGTCTTTATGTCCCAAAAGAAATATGTCTTTATGTCTAAAAAACAATATGTCTTTATGTCCCCAAAGAATATGTCTTTATGTCTAAAAACAAATATGTCTTTATGTCCAAAGAAATATGTCTTTATGTCTAAAAACAAATATGTCTTTATGTCCCAAAGAAATATGTCTTTATGTCTAAAAGAAACATGTCTTTATGTCTAAAAAGAATATGTCTTTATGTCTAAAAGAAACATGTCTTTATGTCCCAAAGGAACAAGCGGTCTTTATGTCAGATTTACATGAGTGTCAGAGTGTAAAGATATACCACTGCCGCTGGTATGGCGAGTAGGGAAGAGTCGAAACGGTCGAGCATGCCGCCGTGTCCCGGCAGGATAGTACCACTGTCCTTTACGCCGAGAGTGCGTTTCAAAAGACTTTCCACGAGGTCGCCCCATGTGCCGAAAACCACGACAACGAGGCCGAGACCGACCCATTCATACACGTTGAGGGAGAGGTCGTTGATGCCATAGGTCTCGGTAAGGTGCCAAATGAGTACTGATGCTCCGGTAACGAAGACAGCACCGCCGATGGAACCCTCCCAACTCTTTCCGGGACTGATGCGCGGAAAGAGTTTGTTGCGGCCGAGCATCGAACCGCAGCAGTATGCCCCAGTATCGTTTATCCATAAGAATACGAATACGCTGAGTGGCATGAGCCATGTGTAGGCCACACCTTCAGGGGTGGCCCGGAAAGCCAGCACGCTGATAAGTGAGAAGGGCAGGGCGATGTACATCTGGGTCATCATGGTGTATGCCCAGTTGTTTATAGGGTCCTTGCTCTTGGCGTACAACTCGGCAATGAGCAGATAAATGATGGTGATGAGGTATGGGATGAACACCGTCGGGGGAGTGATGTTGCCACAGAATCCGGTCATGGCGAAAAAGAGATACACACCGGCCACGGTACATATGAAGCGGTTGATGTCAGTCCCTTCACGCATGTTGACAAGTCCGGCAAACTCCCATACGGTAAGTCCCGTGACAAGGGCAAACAGCAATGTCATTGTCATAGGCTTGATGAAGCATACAACGATGGCTGCTACAAAGAACACACCGGTTATGGCACGTATTATGAAATTTTTCATACGAATGTATTTTTATTAGTCTTTCTGAAAAGTGACTTGCTCACTCTGCCGTTGTGTTGCCGCTTGGCTGTGTCTGCCGGTCTTGACCGTTGCCTTCAGCTTTGGCGGCAGCCTCGCGCTCCAACTCTTTCGCACGTCGTTCGGCCATAGCTTCGGCTTCGGCTCTCTGCTGAGCCTCGAGCAGTTCTTCGGCGCGGCTTGCCCATGGTCGTTTGCCGAATATGCGTTCCACGTCTTCGGCGAAGATTACTTCACGGCTCACCAACAGGTCGGCCAGTTGGGCGTGACCCTCTTTGTGCTCCGTCAGTATGCTCTTGGCTCTCTCATACTGCTCGTTAATCATCTTGAGTACCTCGTCATCCATTATCTTTGCCGTGGTCTCCGAGTAAGGACGCTGGAAACTGTATTCGTTGTTGTTATAGTAACAGATATTGGGCAACTTGTCACTCATGCCGGCATATGCAATCATGCCGTAGGCACTCTTCGTAACGCGCTCGAGGTCGTTCATGGCACCGGTGGATATTCTGCCGATGAACAGTTCTTCTGCGGCACGCCCTCCGAGGGTTGCGCACATCTCGTCAAGCATCTCTTCTTTGGTCGTTATGGCGCGTTCTTCGGGCATGTACCATGCTGCGCCCAAGGCACGTCCGCGCGGAACGATGCTCACCTTTACCAGCGGGTTGGCGTGCTCCGTAAACCATGATATGGTGGCGTGTCCGGCTTCGTGTATGGCTATGGCCCGTTTCTCGGCAGATGTCATTATCTTCGTCTTCTTCTCCAAACCGCCTATTATACGGTCTACGGCATCAAGAAAGTCCTGTCTTCCTACGGTCTTGCTGTCGTGGCGGGCGGCGATGAGTGCCGCTTCGTTACATACGTTGGCGATGTCGGCACCGGAGAATCCCGGAGTCTGGCGTGCCAGATAGTCAACGTCGAGTGTCTCGTCGGTCTTCAGGGGTTTCAGATGCACGCGGAAGATGTCCTTGCGCTCACTAAGGTCGGGCAAGTCGACGTGTATCTGGCGGTCGAACCGTCCGGCGCGCAACAGGGCGGAGTCGAGCATGTCGGCACGGTTGGTGGCGGCAAGGATTATGACACCGCTGTTGGTGCCGAATCCGTCCATCTCGGTCAGCAGGGCATTCAGCGTGTTTTCGCGCTCATCGTTGCCTCCCATTGCCGGATTCTTGCTGCGGGCGCGGCCTACGGCGTCAATCTCGTCAATGAAGATGATACATGGTGCCTTCTCTTTGGCCTGACGGAACAGGTCGCGCACACGGCTGGCACCCACGCCCACGAACATTTCAACGAAATCACTTCCGCTCATGGAGAAGAACGGCACTCCCGCCTCTCCGGCAACAGCCTTTGCCAACAGCGTCTTACCGGTGCCCGGAGGGCCTACGAGCAGTGCTCCCTTGGGAATCTTTCCGCCCAATTCGGTGTATTTTTGGGGATTCTTCAGAAACTCTACAATCTCCTGCACTTCCTGTTTGGCTCCCACTTGGCCTGCAACATCCTTGAACGTGACGTTTATCTCGCCGCCCTTTTCATACATTTTGGCTTTGCTCTTGCCCACATTGAACACGCCGCCTGCATTGCCGGAACCTCCGCTCATGCGCCGCATGATGAATATCCATATACCGATAATCAATACAAACGGCAGCAGATTGTAGATGATCATGTTGATCATGTTGTTTTCCTTTTGGTTGTCGTATTCGTATTCACCGGTGAATTTTTTCTGTGCGCGGGCTTCATCGATAAATTGTTCCACCTTGTCCACGGAACCGAATTGAACGCTGACAGTAGGGTCTTTGCCCGTCTTGTCGGCACCCTGCTTGAATACGTCACGTATGTGTTCCGGTTTAACGTGCATACGGAGCTTGCTCTGCTCCTTGTTGACAACTATTTTAGAGGCATAGCCTTTCATGACCATTATTTTGAACTGGCCGTAGGATGTCTCGGTGGTCACGCTCGAATTGTCTGTTCCTCCTCCTGTGAACCAGAGTGCAATGAGCGTGACAATGACAATGCCGTAAATCCAGTTCATGTTGAATTTCGGCATGTTCATCTTCGGGTTATTCTGATTTTTTTGATCCATTATTTTCAGTTATTCGTTTATATTTTAGTCGAGGTCGGGGATGCGCGTTATCGGCGCGTCCTCCCACAGGTGCTCCAAATCGTAATATTCGCGCACGTCGGGCAGAAATATGTGTACCAGCACGTCACCGTAGTCCATGGCCACCCATTGGGCGTTGCCCAGTCCGTTGATTTTGATGGGCTTTTCGCCGGCGTTTATGCGTGTGAACTCTGCCACGGAGTCGGTTATTGCCTCTACTTGTGCCGGTGATGAACCTTGGCATATCACGAAATAGCGGCATATGGCTCCATCAATGCCGCTGAGGTCTGCTATGGCTATGTTGCTTCCTTTTTTCTCCTGTATTCCCAGTGTTATCGCTTCTACGAGTTGTTTTGTTTGTTCCATTTATTTTTTTCTATTTTTGTAATTCTGTTAATCTCGGACAAAGTTACTGCAAATCAGTATAATGACAAAATAAATTGGGATTTATTAGCATTTATGATATGGCTTTTAGGGGAGTGGGATAAATGAAAAAAGGCAAGCAACCTGTTTGCGGTTTGCTTGCCTTTTTGTTGTTGGGATACTCGGACTCGAACCAAGAATGACAGGACCAGAATCTGTAGTGTTACCATTACACCATATCCCAATTTTTTTGTTGTTCTCAGGTGTTCCCTGATTGCGAGTGCAAAGGTAGTGGAAATTTTGTAAACGGCAAAACTTTTGGAGAAAAAAAAGCGTTTGAAGCTTAATTTTTCTGCTTTTTGTACAAAATGACATGCCGGCAGTCAATGGCGGTGGCGTAAAATGACATAGATTATCACCGGAGCCCCCATGATTGGTGTGACGGCATTTAGAGGAATTATGCCCAAATTTCCGGGAATTATGCAGATGATGTTGCAGGTCAAGGCCACGATAGAGCCGCAAAGGATGGTGGCGGGCATGAGAAGGCGATGGTTGTCGGTGCCGGTCAGCATGCGCGCAATGTGAGGTACAGCCAGTCCGATGAAAGCCACAGGACCGCAGAAAGCTGTGGTGACGGCTGTCAGCAAGCCGGTAATGAAGAGTAGGGCGTTGCGTGTGAGAGTGATATTCACACCAAGATTCTCGGCATAGCGCTCACCGAGAAGCAGTGCGTTGAGTGGTTTTACGAGCATCAGCGAACCGATGAGACCGATGACGGTGACTCCGGCAAACCATGGCATCTGTGACATGGACACGCCTCCGAAGTTGCCGAGTCCCCAAATCATGTACGACTGCACACCTTCTTCGGTGGCGAAGAAGTTAAGTATGGCAATGGCCGATGACGCTATATAGCCAATCATGATTCCGATGATGAGCAACATGACGCTACTGCGCACGATGTTGGCGAAGAACAGGATGAGCCCCATGACGGACATGGCACCCGCAAAAGCGGCGGCGAGCACGGCCATGAAGCCTGTCAGTGACACATCGCCGGCCGTAATGTTTCCGTCGAGCAGCAGCATGACCAGAGCAACGCCGAGGCTGGCCCCGCTGTTTATGCCGAAGACGCTCGGTCCGGCCAAAGGATTGCGGAAGGCCGTCTGAAGCATCAGTCCCGACACGGCGAGTGCTCCGCCGCAAAGTGTGGCGGTGATGGCCTGCGGCAGGCGTGACTCCATGACGATATATTGCCATGAGGCGCGACTGCTGGCATCTCCCGTTAGTATTGACAATACTTCGACGGCCGGAATGTCTACAGCCCCTACGAGCAGGTTTACCGTAAAGAGGACGGCTATGCAGAGAGGCATTGCGATGACAGTGAACTTCATTTCTTTTTTTGGGTTTTTATTTCAATATAACGAAATAATTATGCCGTTTATTTCATCCTGACAAAATATTCGGGCTGTCCGAGGCTGTCGGCGAGCGGGGGATGGCAGATGATGATGAAGTCGCGCAGCAGCTTGTCGGGATTGAACGGTGTGTCTTCGAAAAATGTACTGTGGCTCGTGTTACATCCATATACATTCCCGGTCTGCCATGCCTTGAATTGGCTGTAGCCATCTTTGTCGGCTTTCAGATCGGCAAGCGTCAGGTCATGTGGTGCACCGTAACGTATTATCCACACGTCGCAGTGGGCTGCATGTTCAAGCACACTCTCAAACGGCAGCGGTATGCTTCCGCTGTGTTTGTCGGCGGGAAAGGGGTGATTGGCATTAGCGTCGCGCAACAGGCCGCCTATGGTGCTGCGTCCTCCAGGCATATACCACACCGAACTGGTCTGACGGTCGAACAGCACCGAGAGGCGGTCGTTGGCTTTGCTGGCTATGGCTGTCAGCTCGCCGTAGCGCCGTTCTATTTCCTTAAACATACTGTCTGCGCGTTCTTCTTCTCCGAAAAGCATGCCGTAGAATTTCATCCATTCTGCCCGTCCGAGTGCTGATGTTTCCATGTAGTCGGCCACTTCAATGATGGGTATACCTATTTTCTCTACCTTACCGTAACCGCCACTGTTTTGGAATGGTGACAGCAGTACGGCGTCGGCGTCGGCGTCTATGATTTTCTCCACTGTGGGATTTGTGCCGTTTCCACAGTCGGTGATGGTGCCGTTGGCTATGCCACGTGTAATTTCCGGCAGGTTGATGTATTGCGGGTCACATACTCCGGCGATTGAGCTCAGCTTGCTGAACGACGAGATAAGACTGCAGTGCGCTGATGTTCCAACCACGGCACGTTTCAGCGGAGTGCGCACAACCGTGCCTTGAGGCAACGCTTTGGGCATGTTCTTGTCTGACGGTACGAGCAGATATGTGTGGAGGATGCCCCCGCTGTTCCATGGGTCGGCAATGTCTACGCGGATAAAACCCTCGTTCCGGCTTATCTTCAGCAGCGAGGCATGGCTAAGCGAGTCGGCGGCATCAGTGGAAGTGGCGGCGGCCTTGCCCCTTCCGCCGCACGAGCAGAGAGACAAGACCGCTGCAAATAGCCAGCAGATACCGATGGTTCTGTTATTCATATTTTACAGTGGTGTTTTTGATGATAGCCGTAGGGCCTACACCTGTCGGGCATGTCTTCACCAGTTTGCCGTTCATGTCGTACACATTGAGATAGCCATCGGCGGCGTAGTTGGCATAGCCTGTGTCACTGTTCTTCTGGTGAGAGGCTATGTAGACATAGCCGCGTATGGGGTCGGCCGATATTGCAGACGCCGAGAATGGTGCGTTGGCATCGTCGGAAGCGATGAACTCTGTAGTTTTTCCCGTAGTCATATCATAGACGCTGTATATGGGGACAGTGGCAGGAGTGGTATACGGAGCGTTGTACGTGAATATCTTGGTTCCGGCAACAGCCATGTTTGTGGCAGGTACCACATCGCTGACCTTACCGTTGGATATCTTTTTCACTCCGGCGCCTGTCTGGTTCCAGTTCTCGTCGTATTTGCCGTAGTCAAGCACATAAAGTCCGTCTTCAGCAGCGTAAACGGCATTGGGGTTGTTGATGTTATCGTCGGTGAAGAGTGTCACGTTGCCGCTTGTTATGTTAATCATGGCAATCGACGGATACATGCCGTTGCCAAGGCTTGAATTAGCTACATAGAGATTATTGTCGTAAACGCACACTCCTTCCGGATAAACCTTGTCGGCGTTGTCGGCGTCGGGGGTGGTGGCATATACTTTCTCCACTTCGTAGGTTGCGGTGTCGATGACGGCCACATATCCGGAGAACGTAGTTACGTATACATGTCCGTAGCCGGCGGCAATATGACGCGGCTGTTTGCCCATATTCTCACCCATGGCCTTGGTGGTGTTGATCTGTTTCAGTGAAACGAGCGAATTGTTGTCCATCACTTCTATTGTGTTTTCACCTGTTACTACAACATACAGTTTCGAGCCGTAAACGATACCGTCGTTGGCTGTAAGGCCGAGACTGCGGCCGTTGGCTTTGGCGAATACGTCTTTCTCCGATGCCCATGTCGATGCGTCCAGATATGTGAGGCCTCCGTTTATCTGGTAGCCCTCGTTGCCTGAATTGACCACGTATACACCGTTGTTTACAAGAACCGGTTGGGGAGTGTATACCGGGTCGTCATCATCGCATGATGTCAATACTGTTGTGCCCATGAGGAGCACAGAGATGCTCAATAGATACTTTTTCATAAAATCTTTTTTTTATTAAATGAATCTGTTATAGTTT
>ENA-OYXX01000906-OYXX01000906.1-human-gut-metagenome-genome-assembly--contig:-NODE-906-length-12269-cov-4.364582_pt1 | contig 12269 bp, 16 predicted proteins | sample MGYA00243976_ERZ653434 | MGnify/ENA primary metagenome ERZ653434 (study PRJEB26926, sample SAMN06165112) | human gut metagenome | biome: ENVO:00009003; feature: ENVO:2100002; material: ENVO:00002003...
GATTAGAAACGTAAATGATTACAGCCGTTATCTTGGCGCACCGGATCAGCATCCGTTAGTCTGTGTAATCAATTACGCCGAACTGTCGCCGACGCATCACACACTTAACGATTACAGTGTCTACGGTCTATTCTTTATGGACGAAGCCGACTTAAGTCTCGAGTATGGCTGCGGCAAATATGACTACAAGGGCGGTACGATGATTTGTGTCGCTCCGGGTCAGATTGGAGGCAAGGAGGACAAGGGCGAACTTGTCAACCTTAGCGGCTGGGGACTATTGTTCCATCCCGACCTGCTGCATGGTACGGCGTTGGAACGTAAAATCAAGGATTACAGCTTCTTTGATTACCGGGTCAATGAAGCTCTGCACCTGACTGACGGCGAGCGCGACATTATCAGTTCGCTCTTCAGTCAGTTGCGCGATGAACTTGGCAATGCCGACGACCATTATCAGAAAGAAATTATAATAGGATATATTGAGCTTATTCTGTCTTTCTGCGGTCGCTTTTACAATCGCCAGTTCCTCACCCGCCGATTGGAGAACTCGGATATACTTATGAAGTTTGACTCGTTGCTTAAGGAGTATTACGACAGCAAATTGCAGCTTACCAAAGGTCTGCCCACCGTGCAGTATTGTGCCGAGCAGCTATGCCTCTCGCCTAACTATTTCAGCGACGTTATAAGCCGTACGACCAACGAGACAGCCGGCAACTATATCCGCCGCTACGTCATGCAGATTGCTAAAAATCAGTTGGCCTCAGGTGCCAACATCTCTGAGGTGGCTTATGACTTGGGATTCAGCTATCCGCAGCATATGAGCCGCATGTTCAAGAACTACGAGGGCATCACGCCCTCGCAATATGTCAATAGTCTTAAGAAATAGGTTTATTTCTTAGGGTAGATAAAGCGTGCGAGTCCGTAGATATATCGGCGGAATCCGGGGCGGAAAGCCAGCAGCCGGTCAAACCAACCCATATGGGGATTAACGGTCCTCACGACATAACCAACGTAAAACATCGCGAAAAGCGTGCCCGGTCCGACCACGGTCCGAGGCCATGCGCCGAAGAAGCAGTAGCCGCTGATGACGGCAAGGATGACTAACGCGGTGTCAACCATTATCTTGACCGTAGGGAACGGACGTCCTGTCACACGGCTGATGGCAACCTGTATGCCTTCGCCCGGCATCGTCACCGAGCCGCAGCGTATTTCGCAGGCAACAGCCATGCCCAAAACCGTCGCTCCGACCAACTGGGCGATAATCTGATTGGCAAGCAAGTCGTAATTGAAAATCGACGTCAGCCACATGTTGATGTCAAGCATTGCTCCGAAAACAAACCCGACGGCGAGCTGAAAGAGCTGCACTTTCTCAAAGCGCCGCCGCAGTATCGCTATTTGTGCCGTTACCAAAGTGACATTCATTATGTTAGTGTAGCCGCCGATGGTCCATCCGGGAGTTATCCCGGCCTCGCCGGCAAGTGTGAAAGACATCGGTATGGCCGAAATGACGCCGCTGCCTAAGTTTGACCTCACGCATAACGCCACGCCCAAGGTCATGAAATACATCGATGTGATTAAAAGTACGTGCTGCCAGACAAATTCTACTACCTTATCCTTAATTGAAACCGTTTGTGTAATTTGCATTATTTAAAATCCCTTTCTGGCTGCAAAATTACAAAATTTCCACGATAGGAGACAATTTAAGAAAGTGGAGCGGCCCCGTACGAGGCCGCTCCACAAAAAAGATTCGTAATATTTTATCCTATCATTGTGGCGATGTCCTGTTCGACAGTCGTGATGGTGCCGATATTGAATTTATCCTGAAGCACCTTGAGAATGTCGGGAGTGAAGAATGCCGGCAGGGTAGGACCTGTGTGGATGTTCTTCACACCCAAGGCGAGTAGGGCGAGCAACACGATGACAGCCTTCTGCTCATACCATGCGATATTGTAGACGATAGGCAACTCGTTGACATCTTTGAGTCCGAGCGCGTCACGCAGGGCGAGGGCGATGCGCACGAGTGAGTAGGAGTCGTTGCACTGGCCTGCATCCAATACTCGGGGCACCCCTTCGATGTCGCCCAACTGCAGTTTGTTGTAGCGATATTTGGCGCAACCTGCCGTCAGTATCACGCAGTCATCGGGCAGAGCCTCTGCAAATTTGGTGTAATATGCGCGCGAGGGAAAGCGTCCGTCGCAACCTGCCATTACGACAAATTTGCGTATCTTGCCGCGTTTGATGAGGTCTATGATTTTAGGAGCCAATTCGATGACCTGATGATGTGCGAATCCGCCTATGATCTCGCCATGCTCGATTTCTGTCGGCGGCTGGCATTTCTGTGCATGAGCTATCAGTTCCGAAAAATCTTTCGGCTTGCCGTCGCGACCTTCCTCGATATGATGTGTGCCCGGCATACCGACGACGCCTGTCGTATAGACGCGGTCAAGATATGTGCAGTTCTTACGCGGCGGCACGATACAGTTTGATGTGAACAGGAAGACACCGTTAAATGTCTCGAACTCGTCTGTCTGGCGCCACCAAGCGTTGCCATAGTTGCCGGCGAAATGGGGATATTTCTTGAACGCGGGATAATACTGACCCGGCAGCATCTCTGAGTGGGTGTAGACGTCGACGCCTTTTCCGGCGGTCTGCTCCAACAGTTCCTCCAAATCCTTGAGGTCGTGGCCACTAATCAGGATGCCGGGACGCTTGCGCACGCCGATATCAACTTTTGTGATCTCCGGGTTGCCGTAGCTCTCAGTGTTAGCCCGGTCTAACAGAGCCATTACTTTGACGCCGCCTTCGCCGACATTAAGTACGAGAGACAGCAGTTCGTTGACATCAATGTCTGTTCGTGCGGTTTCGGCCATGGCGTTTTCGATAATGGCATATACGTCATCATCTTCGTATCCGAGATTTGCGGCATGACGTGCATATGCCGCCATTCCTTTACAACCATATATGGCCAGCTGTTTAAGACCGCGTATATCGGCATTTTCTTCTGCAAGGACACCGGTTACGTCCTCGTATTTCTCTGCTTCGTCAGGCTCGGCGTAGAACTCAACAGGCGCGAGGTCGGGCAGTTCGATAGCCTGCTTTTTGGCTGTTCCGGCAAGTATATTTTTTAATTCAAATGCGCGGCGGATATAATCGTCTAACGAATCGTTGTCGAAGTTGGCATTTGTGATTGTAGTGAACAGCGCGTCAATCACCAAGTGATTGGCCTCTCGTGACGGTTCTGCTTTTGCGCGAAGCGCGCGGTTGATGATGCATATGCCTCTAACGGCATAAAGCAGCAGGTCCATGCGGGCCGATGTTTCGGGCTTTTTGCCACACACTCCCAATATGTTACATCCTATGCCGCGTGCCGTCTCCTGACACTGGTAGCAGAACATTTTGTTATCCATAATTCAATCGTGTTTGATTTTTACAAGCATTACTTTAGCATCTGTGACAGCATGGACAGAGTGGGGGACTCCGTCGCCCACCAAGAGCGCTTCGCCGCGGTGGATATGCACCGGTTTGTCAATTACAGTGAAAACGATTTCACCGTCAAGTACATACACCATCAGTTCAGCAGGTGCGAGATGCTTGGCAAGGTCCTGACCGGCGCTGAAAGATAATAGCGACACGCCTCCGTTGTCATTCTTTAAAATCTCGCGGAACTCCACGTGCTCATCACTGTTTACGACCTGATCGGCGACGGTAAACGCCTCGCCGAATTTATAATCTGTCTCTAACATAGGCTGTTAATGTTTTTGTAGTTTATAAATGTAGATTTATACTGACATGCCCTTGCATATCCGACAATTAAACATTCCCCGGCCGCCGTTAGTTCAAAAATAAGGTATTATGCAAAACAAGTTGTTAAATCAAGCGCCATCACGGCGATTGTAAGAGATTTTTGTCCGCGTAGCGGTCAGAGCCACATAGTGGCGAAAGCATGTTAGGCCACGGTAAGTAGGCTGTAGGCCTGCGCAACCGTGGTTTCAAAGCTCACCCTAAAAAAAAGCGCTGTAGGTGCGCCGCGACAAACATTATAATAGATTCGCCTCATCTTCAAGATTTCTTCGTGCCCTGTCTACAATAGAGGATATTATCTCTCTACCATACTCTTTTGAACGTCAACGATGACTTTTTCGCCGTTGACGGACATGATTACCTTGCAGTTTTTGAAAACGGTCAGACGCTTGAATTTCAATTTATAGACGACTTCACCATTGACCATGTCGCATCTTATCTGTTTTGCCGGATACTCTTTGCCGTTGTTAGACAGGACGGCGTCGGTTACTTCTGCCGTTTTAGGAGCATTTTTGTCGACAAGGACAATGTTTGTGTCTTTGATATTGTCGATGCTTTGATACTTGATTTCAGCAGATGCTGAGCTCGCCGGTGACTGAATCCATTACGAAGCCTTGCACCCGAATTCCTTCGGCCGGCATCAGCGGATGGCGGGCAATCGCATCAACGGTTTCGCGTACAGCCACGTTGGTGTCTTCAAATCCATGCAGCCATTCGCGCAGATTAATTCCGCAATGCTCCATAAGTGTGATATGCTCCTGACTTACCCCACGCTCTTTCATCAGATGCAGCATTTCGTCGGCGTCCATGCCCTGCACTCCGCAGTCAGTGTGGCCGATTACCATAATCTCATTCACCCCGAGTTCGTAGACTGCTATCAGCAGACTGCGCATCGTGCTGTCAAACGGATTAGTTATTGTCGCGCCGGCATTCTTGATCATTTTTACATCGCCGTTGCGTATTCCTAATGCGGCAGGCAGAAGTTCCACCAAGCGAGTGTCCATACATGTGACGATAGCAATTTTCTTGTCAGGATATTTGTCGGTGGCAAAGCGACGCGCTCCATCCTCAGCTACAAACTTTTTGTTGAATTCGAGTATCTCCTGTATCATATTCTAAAGCTTTAAATTATGCGGTTTCTTCGTCAAATATTTTGTTGAAAAGTCGCTCTATCTGTGATTTGTCTTTTAAAAGTGCACGGAGCATCTCAAGGTTTCTGGCATTGTCGCTCCATGGAATCCACACTTTCAGATAACCCTGCGGACCGTATTTCTTGGTGAGGTGGTCAATCGTTCGCTGCAGATGCCCCGCGCGGTCCAACTCAGGATAATTCGCCAGGCCATATTGCACGCATCGGCGTATTATCGTCTCCGGCATGATATGGCGGTCAGCCTCGGCGACAATCAGTCCGTATTTGTTGCGTGGTTTGTGGTCGCTTGACGCACGATGGTCCTCGACAGCTTCGCCCATCTCGCGAATTTGCTCCGGCGTGAAATGTAATTTCAGAAACTCGTCACTCTCGACTATGCGCCGCGAGTCTCTGTGATGATTTTCGCGGCCGTGGACAAGCCCGAGATCATGAAACGCCGCCGTGACATATGCCATATCTGTATCTACCTCAGGCATTTGCGCGGCGAGCTTAAGACTCTGCTCTATGACCATGCGCACGTGCCCCTCTCGGTGAGCCTTGTCAAATGACGCATAGCGAGGTATAACCTCGCGCTCTACATAATCGATAATTTCCTGTGAAACAGCTCTATCCATATTAAATGTTAACTTACAAATACTTGCTTGCTTCTCTGAGGCTGAGTGGGGCCATGCGGTCGCGATATTTGTCAATGAAATCTCTGACCCACGCCGGGTTGGTCTTCGAATAGTCGCGCAGGCTCCATCCGATTGCCTTGTTGATGAAAAATTCGTCGCTACCGAAATTATTGACTATAATCTTCTCTAACAACTCCGTGTCAGTGGCATGTTTGCGCAGCAGCTGATGGTCTATCGCCAAGCGTCTCACCCAGAAGTCCTCGTCTGTCGACCATCTCAGCATCAGATCATTGATGCGCGGGTCACGAAACGCGATGCCGCCCACTGTCCTGTCGAGTCCGTCAATCGTGTCCCACCACTGCTTTGAGCGTATAAACTTTTCGACGAACGGCACGTCTTCGTAAGTCAGAAATTTCTGCATCGCCCGGAGATAATCCGTGACAAGATAATGGAATTCACGGTGCTCGTCAGCCCAGCATTGCTCAAGAAACTCTCGGTCTATGGCTCCGCCATTCTTGTCCCGAGCGATAACGTCTTTATAAACCGCGCGTCTCTCAGGCGTCTGCAGACCGTAGAATTTGAATCTGTCGCGCATATACGCCTCCATATGCCGCGCGTTCTCCTCATCGCGCAAAAATTCAAATGCCCCTTTGACCTTCTGATACTTACTCATTACTATACATCAATTTGCAGGGACATGTTTCCGGCATGTATGATTACTCTCATGCCAAAGCACATGTCTCTGCAAATATAACATTTTTGCAAAGAAATTTAGTATATGTTCATCTCTTTATCTTACCACTTGACGGGCTCGTTGAGTATATTGCCGTCAGCGGTATCTTCGTCTGTAAAAGTATTGCCTCGGTATTGCACGCAGATCATTACGAGCGGCTCCGTGCCGTTGTTGCGCACCGAGCGCTTACCGGCAGGAGCGACGCGTACGACAGAGCCTTCTTCGACCGGGAAGACGTCGCCGTCGACCTGAAATTCGCCTTTGCCGGCGAGGAAGAAATATAGTTCCTCATGTTTCTTATGTGTGTGCACGAAGCCTGTTTCCTGACCGGGTGCAAAAACCTGAAATGAGAACTCTCCGCCGGTTGCGCCGACAGCCTGACCGCCGAACACTTTGCCGGGGATTTTTACATCCGGGCCTAACTCGAGCACATAATCCTTCACGTCGGCGAGCTTGCTGAAATTAGCGGCGCTGAAATTGTCGCCTGTTTCGATAGTCTGTATCTGTTTCATCTTTTCATGTATTTAAAACTTTATGGTGCAAAGTTACGGTGCAAATAATGCTGTGTCAAGAACTTACTTTCGCGGCACATACTAACCTTTTGATAACTATTGCAGATCATCAGGAGATTACGGAGGCAAAAAATTTCAAAAAAATTCATTTTCTTGTATATATGCGTTTGTGTTACTAACTTTGCAATATAAAGTATGAGCAAAATGACAAAGGAGAACAATTCTATCATTGAGATATGTCCGATACGCAATGTCGTGGCGCGTTTCGGCGACAAGTGGTCGCTGCTCGTTTTGCTGGTTATAAACGGGCAGGGCGTAGTTAGGTTTAATGAGCTTTGCCGACTTATTCCGGACATATCGACTCGTGTACTCTCGACCACACTCAGGACGCTCGAAGCCGACGGCCTTATTGACCGAAAGGTTTACGCACAAGTGCCACCCAAGGTCGAATACACCCTTACCGAGACCGGCAACTCTCTTATACCTCTGATAATGCAACTCACTGACTGGGCGCAAAAGAATATGAAGAACGTCATGTCGCACCGTCAGGCATATTTGTCATCTGTAGTCCGATAATTTACCTTACCCGCTGAACAAACCGGCCGCAAAAAGTATTCACCTATATAACATGCTTTAGGCTTTATATAGATGAATGACACGATTTACACCCGCTTTGCTGCTATTGTAAGAAAATGTCCCGATGCCGTTGCCATCGTGGAGGACGGTCGGTCCATAACATATAGCGAACTTGACCGTCTCGCTGACCGCATCCTTGCAAAGTTTGCCGGAAACGGGTACAAAGCTGTCGGTATAGTTATGACACACAGCGTTGAGATGATTGCCGCCATGTTCGCCGTGTTGAAAAGCGGTGCCGCATACGTTCCGGCTGAGCCATCGTTGCCCGAGGATCGCCGACGCTATATGATGGAGAGCGCCGGTGTCGGTCTCGTTATTACTGATGACTTTTGCCGCGAACTCCCTGACGACGAGCCTTCTGCCGCAGACCGTTCAACGCCTGACTCGCCTGCGTATATACTTTACACCTCAGGCACGACCGGTCGTCCCAAGGGCGTCATTGTCGAGAATCATTCGGTGGTCAACTATGCTGAGGCCTTTGAGGCGGAGTTTCACGTCGGCCCGGGCGACGTCATGCTACAGTTCTCGGTCTGCGCCTTCGATATCTTTGTCGAGGAGGTCTTCACTACGTTGCTCAACGGCGCCACGCTCGCCATACCGCCCAAGAGTGTCCGCGACGGCGACGTTGACACCGTCATCGACTTCAGCGAGCGCCACGGCGTCACTGAAATCAGCGGCTTCCCATATCTTCTCGCAGACATGAACCGTCACCTCCGCTATCCCTCGCGCCTGCGCCTGCTCATCAGCGGCGGCGATGTCGTCCGCGAGAGCTTTATCAACCGCCTCCGCGGCCGCGGCTTCATGATTTACAATACCTACGGCCCGAGCGAGACAACGGTTTGTGCGACATATCAACGCATAGACAACGCACCGGCCTTGGACGACGGCACTTTCCCCGTCGGTCGTCCGGTCAAGGGCGTTGACGTCCGTATCCTTGACGACCGCCTCCGCGAAGTCCCGGCCGGCGATGTAGGGGAGATATGCATCTTCGGCGAAGGCGTCTCGCACGGCTATCTCGGAAATCCGCCCGAGCAGGCCAACTTCACTGTGTGGCATGACGGCCGGCGCATGTATCGCAGCGGCGACATCGGCTACGTCCTCCCCGACGGCAATATCGCCTTCCTCCATCGCCGCGACAAGCAGGTCATGATACTCGGCCGACGCGTCGAGCCTGACGAGGTCGAGAACATTCTCAACGAGTCGCCATGCGTCGAGCGAGGCATAGTCCGTGCGAATTTAGACGAGCAGGGACTTGCATATCTCACCGCATATATTGTACTTTCGCATAAATATTGCAAGGTGAGCGACATCCGCGCTTTCCTTGCGTCTAAACTTGCCGATTATATGATACCTGAGTTCTTTGTGAAGATGGAGGAGCTGCCGCTGACCCCGCGCGGCAAAATAGATCACCATGCCCTGCCCGTGGTGATGAAGGAGGGTAGGGCGCAATGAAACTTACAGTCCGGCCGCTGACCGACATCAGCCGCCTCATGACGTGGCGCCGTGAGGTGATTCGTGCCGTCTTCGGCGTCGAGCCGTCCGAGGCTTTGCTTGACGCCAACTGCCGCTACTACGAGACACACGTCGCTGACGGCTCGCACGTTGCCTTCGTAGCCGATGCTGACGGCGCTGAGGCGGGTTGCGGAGCGATATGTCTGACTGACGAGCTTCCCTCGCCCGACAATCCCTCGGGCCGCTGCGCCTATCTTATGAACATCTATGTCCGCCCCTGTTTCCGCGGACACGGCGTCGCCACGGCTATCGTTAATCGTCTTGTCGAAACAGCCCGTCTCCGCGGTTGCGACAAGATTTATCTCGAAACAACGGCCTCGGCTCGCGCGTTGTATAATAAGACGGGCTTTAAGAATCTGCCCGGTATAATGAAATATGCAGACACTAAAGATTGATAATCTTGATATTACGCTGATAGGCGGCAATCCCGCCCGTATCTGCTACATGCTCTATCCTTATGACGAGGTCATCGGGTGGGCCGAAGCGGCGGCAAAGAACTACGACGTATCAATCGCCGTTATCACCAATATCGATTGGGACAACGCTTTGACTCCTTGGCCCGCGGCAGGAGTTCCTACGGGCAGTCCCGACTTCGAGGGGCTCGCCCCTCAGTTTCTTGAGCTAATCAGGGATAAGGTCATTCCTCAGGTTGAAACGGCTCTCTGCATCGCAGCCGGAGCGCAGCGTACGCTCGTCGGAGTTTCCCTGTCGGGACTTTTCACGTTGTGGCAGTGGCTCGAATGTGATCTCTTCGACAACATCATATCGCTGTCGGGCTCGTTTTGGTATGAGTATTTCGTTGTGTGGGTCAAAAGCCGCAAGGTAGGCGCGAAACGTGGCCGCGCCTATTTTCTGCTCGGAATCAAGGAGGCACTCTCGCCTGTTCCGCAGTTCAAACCCGTGCAGACCGACACCGTTGAGATTGTCGACTTCCTCAAAGCTCATGGAGTCGACTGTGAGTTTGAACTCGTCCCGGGCAACCACTACCAGTTCGCCGACCAACGCCTCACCTGCGCCTTCACGTGGATGTTCGGTTAATGCAATGCTACTCAAGTATCTTGACGAGGGTAGCGCATTGTGTGCCGAAGTCGGTGCCTTTGAATTGCTCGGCGAGGTCGTTGAGGACTTTCACGGCATCAGTGCGTTTGTGTAATCTAAGATAGGCCATGACGAGTTCCCGGCCGGCTCGTTGCAAATCAACTGACGAGACATTCTGCTGCCGATAGGCGTCATAGTATCGCTCTAACGCGGGCAATTCGCTTTCGACTTTGTCAAGCGGCATTTGCTGCGTGGGGATATATAGATTCTCTTGATTTATATATGTCTCGTTGATATACAGCGCGTTATCACATAATCGAGCATTGATGTGGTTGTTGATCGGAATAATGACTGCCGCGATGAACGCAGCGGCGCAGAAGGCGGAGATTATCCACGGACGGACTCTGTGCCACAACGATTTTTTGTCCCTCGCTGCAAAATCAGGCTCTGAAGCGTATGTAATCGGCTGATTAGATGGGCCGCGTCTCCCTAACCGGTAATGCATATTTGACGCGTTTTCACTTACTATACTTTCTTCTCCATCGGGTACGATCATAGAATAACAACATTCGACGTTAGCGGATTTCGGCTCATCGTATAATTCATATTCTTCCGAGTTGACTTTGTCGACCGGATTCAAGCCTAATATGATGTCATAGAACGCGTCGTCGCTCATTGTGCGCATCGCGTTCTCAAAATCGGCATTATCTTGCTCCGACTCTTTAATAAGTCCGTCGATTATCAGACTGTCAATATATCGGTCTAAAACTTCTTCTTTCATAATCAGTTAGTTTATTAGGCCGACTCGGCGCGCGGTGTCTTTAACTCGTTTTTTCAGATTCGAGAGGCAGCGGCTCATCGTCGTAATGGCGCTTCGCGACGTATTGTAGTTCATCATGTCAGCGATTTCCGTCATGTTGAATTTCTCGAAATAGTATAATCTCAGGATTTTATTGCAGGTGTCAGGTATATAGCCTAATTCGGCAGCAAGAACAGCCTGCAGCTCAGGGTCGCGGAATATTGACTCCTCCTCTTCGCTCCTCTCGGTGGCTTTTCGCTCGAACTCGGCCATATCGAAATCATTCTCATCTATAGATGTAACGTCATTGCGGCGACGTGACTGATTGCAGGCCTTGTTAAAGCCCATCCTAAGAATATATGATTTCCATTTGGTGTTCGGTCTGACATTTCCCTCTTTGATATTCTTATGAACGTCTAACCACACCTCGCTGTATAGGTCCATTATCGAGTCATAATCTATGTAGAAATTCTTTCGCAGAAAGTTGATGAAGAGTGGCTTAAGCTCCTCAAAAAACTCTCGCACAATGTCATCGTAAAAATACGGCATTTTGCTTATCGAATTATAAATGATTCGCGTTAAAGTATCATTTTACAAAGTTATATACCAAATCCGTGAAAAGGTAAACAAATCATAAAATATTGTATGAAAATAATCGTGAGATGTATGAACTTGCGTCGGTGCGAAGGGGGCTTTAAAGTGTTAAAATGTCAGGTGTGCAAATTTATCACCTTTGCAAGAGTCTGCGTGTCTATCTTTGTGCAAAAAATAAAGCACTATGAAAAAGACACGCAAATCCGTACAAAAGACCATCACCGCACGCATCCCCGTCGAACTAATCAGTCAAATCCTCGCCGACCCCGAAAATATCTCGCTCTGCCATGCCCTCGTTTCGGCTATCATCACAGCCGAACGTATCCGCAAGCCCGACGGCGTAGCCTCTGACCTTGACGACAGCAGTCTGAAACCCGCGAAGTCGCCCGAGGCCGACTCGATGGCCGAGTATGCACGACATCGTGTCAAGCGGGCTAAAGAGCGCCGCGAGCGTTGCCTGCAGAGGACCGAAAAACGTGTTGCCATCCTTCTGAAAGTAATGCGCGACAGAAAGCCCGTTGAGTTGGCGGCGCTTTTCGGCTCGGGCCTTTTCACACGCGAAGAGGAGCGTGCCATCGACGCACTGCTCAATCCGACTGTCCGCACAATCAGAAAGCTGTCATTCGAACAACTCCGGGCCTACTTCCTGCCGCTGTTTGTCAGAGTGACCAATACAGACATCAATACGCTCTCTGCCGCCGACCGCCGCCACGTCATCACCCGCGCCTAAAGCAATAGAAGAAATGGAGGGCCGATTGGCCTCCCTTACACCGAATAGCCGAGAAGCTCTAAAATCATCGGCGCGAGGAGCGAGGTGAACAGGCCGTTGAGTGTCAGACCTGTCTCTTATACACATCTGACGCTGCCGACGACTCCTTACGTG
>ENA-OYXX01000921-OYXX01000921.1-human-gut-metagenome-genome-assembly--contig:-NODE-921-length-12164-cov-4.512677_pt1 | contig 12164 bp, 9 predicted proteins | sample MGYA00243976_ERZ653434 | MGnify/ENA primary metagenome ERZ653434 (study PRJEB26926, sample SAMN06165112) | human gut metagenome | biome: ENVO:00009003; feature: ENVO:2100002; material: ENVO:00002003...
CGAGATCTAGTACGGTCTCGTGGGCTCGGAGATGTGTATAAGAGACAGGAGAATACCGCGTTGAGCTTTGACATCGACGTGCCGCTCGGCATGGCAGCAGTGATGCCCACGATACGGTGGTCGCCTCGTGCAAGCTCCACAAGCGTTTCGCCGAAGACATCCTGAAATTTGGGAGGGACGGGTGTCGGCGAGGTTTTCTTTATCTTGGCCCCTGTCGAGGGGTTGAAGAGGCCGGGAGCGTGCCAGTTGGCCGGGTCGGCTTCGGCGGGTGCGAAACCTTTGCCCTTGACCGTGCGCAGATGGAGCAGACGCGGCCCTTTCATGTCCTTTATGTCTGAAAGCACCCTGACAATGCGCTGTATGTCGTGGCCGTCAAACGGTCCGAAGTAGCGCAGGTTGAGGCCTTCGAAGAGATTCTGCTCATGGACAATGAGCGATTTGAGGCTGTTGGTGAATCTCAAAATCGAACCGCGGCGCCGCTCGCTGACGAGACGCATCTTCTTCAGCATCCTGTAGGCCTTGTAGCGCAGGGTGTTGTAAGCTTTCGAAGTCGTCATGTGGGCAAGATATGAGTTGAGCGACCCGGTGGGACGGTCGATCGACATATCGTTGTCGTTGAGGATAATCAATAGATTGGCGTTTGCGTTGGCGGCGTTGTTGAGCGCCTCGAACGCCAGGCCGCCGCTGATTGAGGCGTCGCCTATGACTGCCACGACATTGCGCTCGGGCGATTCGCCCGAGAGATGCGTGGCTACAGACATGCCCAGTGCTGCAGATATCGAGTTGGAGGCGTGTCCGGCCGTGAATGTGTCATATTCGCTCTCTTCGGGATTGGGGAATCCCGCCAGACCTCCGAGTTTTCGGAGAGTCTGGAAACTGTCGCGACGTCCGGTCAACAGTTTGTGACCGTATGCCTGATGTCCCACATCCCAGACTATGCGGTCATAGGGCGTGTTGAAGACATAGTGGAGCGCCACGGTCAGCTCGACGGCTCCCATTGATGAGGCGAAGTGGCCCGGATTGTGTGACAGCGAGTCGATTAGAAAACTTCTGATTTCGGCGCACACCTCGGGCAGCTGCGCGATGTCGAGACGTCTGAGGTCGGTCGGAGAGTCTATTTTCTCAAGCAGCGGATAGCGGCTATCTGTCGTTTCGTTCTTTCCCATTCTGCTTCTTGAATTTCTTGTAAACGGGTACGAAGACAATTATTCCGGAGGCGACCACAATGAAGGCCACCCTTAGCGTAAACGGCTGATAGGCCACCACGAAGTAGCAGAGAATCAGCCACAGAAGGACGAGGCACGTGAATCTGAACGCCTGATATCCGGTCATGGGCGTGCGGGTCAGGAGAGAGCGGCGAGTGTCGCTTTGAGTGATTCAATCTTGGCGTCGGCGTCGGCCAGTTTCTTGCGCTCGCCGTCGACAACGGCCTGCGGAGCTTTGGCGACGAAGCGCTCGTTTGAGAGCTTCTTCATAATCGACGCGCGGAACCCTTCGAGATAGTCAATCTCCTTGTTGAGTTTGGCTTTCTCCGATTCAGTGTCGACCATGTTGGCCAGGGGCACTTCAAACGAGGTGGTGTCGACCATGAATGGCGATGCCGTCGGGTCTTTCTCAGCCACGGTCTCGATGGCACTCAGATTGGCCAGCTTGGAGATTATGGGAGCAAATACGTCGGCCTCGGCGCCTATGATGTGGAGGCAGAGTGGATTTTTGGGAGCGATGTTGCGCTTGGCACGCACGCCCCTGACGCCGTTGATAATCAGTTTGGCGCGTTCCATTCCGTCGAGCAGGGCTTTGTCGGTCTCTTTCACTTCGGGCATGGAAGCATACATGATTGACTCTCCGTCGCGGCGTTCGGTCAGATGCTGCCAGAGTTCCTCGGTGATGAAGGGCATGAACGGGTGGAGCAGACGCAGCAGGGCGTCGAAGTGACTCAATACGGCTTTGAGCGTCATAGGGTCAACCGGAGTCTGGTATGCCGGCTTGACAGCTTCAAGATACCATGACGAAAACTCGTCCCAGAAGAGACGATAAACGGTGTTGAGCGCCTCGCTGAGACGGAATTTCTCAAAGAGGTCGTTGATTTCGGCTACGACCTCATTGAGTTTGGCGTCAAACCAGGCGATGGCCAGACGTGCGTTTTCGGGCTGTTTGGCGTTGTTGTCGACTTCCCAGCCTTTCACGAGGCGGAAGGCGTTCCAGATTTTGTTGCAGAAGTTGCGGCCTGTCTCACACAGTTTTGTGTCAAACAGTATGTCGTTGCCTGCGGGAGCTGACATCATGATGCCCACGCGCACACCGTCGGCGCCGTATTCGTCAATCAGTTTGAGGGGGTCGGGCGAATTGCCGAGCTGTTTTGACATCTTGCGGCCGAGTTCGTCGCGCACTATACCGGTGAAGTAGACGTTGTTGAACGGCTGTTTGCCGGCAAACTCATATCCGGCCATGACCATGCGGGCAACCCAGAAGAAGATGATGTCGGGGGCGGTGACGAGCGTCGATGTGGGATAATAGTAGCGCATCTCCTCGTTGTCAGGCTCAAGGATGCCGTTGAACAGTGACAGCGGCCAAAGCCACGACGAGAACCAGGTGTCGAGTCCGTCTTCGTCCTGAAGTAGATCGGCAGCTTTCAGCGACGGATCTTTTATCTGAGCGAGCGACAGAGCCTCGTCGGCGTCTTCGGCCACTACATATGAGCCGTCGGGCAGATACCATGCCGGTATACGGTGACCCCACCAGAGCTGACGTGAGATACACCAGTCGCGTATGTCGGTCATCCAATGGCTGTAAGTGTTCTTGTACTTTTCGGGAATGAAGCGTATGATGTTGTCCTCAACGGCTTCGAGAGCGGGTCTGGCCAGGGTGTCCATTTTCATGAACCACTGGTCTGAGAGACGAGGCTCGGTGACGGTGTCGGTATTGCGCTCGGAGTAGCCCACCTTGTTCTCGTAGTCCTCGACTTTCTCGATGAGGCCGGCTGCTTCGAGGTCTTTGGCAATCTGCTCTCTGACGGCAAAGCGGTCCATGCCGACATACATGCCGGCGGCTTCGCTGACAGTGGCGTCGTCGTTGAAGATATCTATCGACTCGAGATTGTGCTTTTGGCCGAGCATGTAGTCGTTCATGTCGTGGGCCGGGGTGACTTTAAGACAGCCCGTACCGAAGTCTATCTCGACATAGTCGTCCTCTATGACCGGAATCTCGCGGCCGACGAGGGGCACAATCACGTGTTTACCCTTGAGATGTTGATTTTTCGGGTCGTTGGGGTTGATACACATTGCCGTGTCGCCCATGATTGTCTCGGGGCGAGTGGTGGCCACGATTGCATAGCCGTCTTCGCCGACAATCTTGTAGCGGAGATAATAGAGCTTTGAGTGCTCTTCTTTATAGACAACCTCGATGTCTGACAGAGCAGTTTTGGCCTTGGGGTCCCAGTTGACCATGCGCTTGCCGCGATAAATCAGACCTTTGCGATAGAGGTCGACAAAAACCTTCGTGACTGAACGCGAACGGATGTCGTCCATGGTGAAGGCTGTGCGGCTCCAGTCGCATGATGCTCCGAGTTTCTTCAGCTGCTCAAGGATTATGCCGCCATACTGGTGAGTCCAGTCCCAGGCGTGTTTGAGAAATTCCTCGCGGGTCAGGTCGCGTTTGCTGATTCCCTCTTTGGCCAGTTTGGCCACAACCTTGGCCTCGGTGGCGATAGAGGCGTGGTCGGTGCCGGGCACCCACAGCGCATTTTTACCCTCCATACGCGCGTGGCGAATCAGGATGTCCTGAATCGTGTTGTTGAGCATGTGGCCCATGTGGAGCACGCCCGTGACATTGGGCGGCGGTATGATGATGGTGTAGGGTTCGCGTGAGTCTGGGACAGAGTGGAAGAGATTGTGCTCCATCCAATAGCCATACCATTTGTCCTCGACTTCGCGTGGACTGTATTTGGGTGCGATCTGATTCATTTGGCTCTATATGTTGTTGTGATTGATTGTTTATTTCTGCATTGCGCGTGCCATCGAGCGACGGTCGTCGCGCTCTTTGATTGACTGGCGCTTGTCATATTCCTTTTTACCGCGGGCGATACCGATGACGAGTTTTGCGAGCCCGCGCTCGTTGATAAACAGACGCAGGGGGACGATGGTGAATCCCACGTCTTTCTGTGTCTTTTCGAGTTTGGCAATCTCCTTGCGGTTGAGCAGCAGTTTGCGGTCGCGGCGTGCCGTGTGGTTGTTATATGTGCCGTAGAAGTATTCGGCTATATACATGTTTTTAACCCATACCTCGCCGTTGGCGATGTAGCAGAATGTGTCGGCCAACGACGCTTTGCCGGTCCTGAGGGCTTTGATTTCGGTGCCGGTCAATACAATCCCCGCTGTGAAGGTGTCGGAGATGGCATAGTCAAACGTCGCGCGTTTGTTTTTTATGTTGATGTCTTTGATGTTCATATTGGCTCTCAGACCGGAAGTATGAGATGAAACAAGAAGGAGAGAATATAGGGGGGCAGCAATACACCCAGCACGTTCAGAATCATGAACGGGCCCGTATGGTCGCGCCTGATGCGCATGTAGCGCGCACCTTTCCACATGACTATGGCCACATAGATGGGCAGGAAAAGTGTTATGGCTATGGCTGTGGGCAGACAGTTCTGGATTATGGTGATAATCTCGAGTAGCCCTATGATATATATGACAAAGGTGTGATAGCGCTCCTCGCTCATTTCGCCCTCGTCGACATGTGGCTTAAGAAAGACCGACATGACAAACGTCGAGATGAAATAGCCCAGAAAATACATCACAAATGTGATGACGGCGCCGGTCAGCAGGTGGCCCAGGGTCAGCCCTTCGTGATAGATGCGGCTGATGAAGACCGAAAGGGCGGTCAGCGCGGTCAGTGGGTAAAGTCCCGAGGCCGCAAGTTCGCGATAGGGCAGACGGGTTGCTGCGACGTCTGTCCATCCCTGCCCGGGCGACAGAATGAGCTGCACCAGATGTTTGAGATATTTCAGCATGACAAGTTATCCTCAGAACGATAGACTGTGGCTTGCAAAATTACAAAAATCCCGCCATAAGACAAAATGACCACTCTCCGTGGCACAACGAAGCGGGAGTCCGTCTGCCGCCATGATACGGCTCCGGCCTCCCGCTCGGTTATCGTTGAAGCGAATGTGTTTCTGTTTGCTTATTTATCCTGAGTGAGCGAAACAAGGAGTTCCTTGCCGTCTTCGGTCTCCTGAAAATTGACTTTGTCCTCGCGGGCAAGCCATCCGAGAGCGGCGTAAAGCTCTTTGTCTTTCAGTTTGGTGATTTTTTTAATCTGCTTTGTTCCAAGGGCTTCGCCTACGTTGAGAGCCTCCCATACGAGACCGGCGTTCTGGCCGATAGTTTCGGTGTTCATTGTTGCGAATTTAATAAAATTAGACAATTAGGTTTCCTTCCATTTGTTAAGTATCGTTTGCAAAATTACGATTTTTTTGCAAATTCCAACTTTATATAACTAACAATTAACACCTCAGGAAAGTTCAGTAAAGCCAATTGTTTAGGCCTCAGCGTGTTGGCCGGGATGAACTTCTGGCGGCCTTTCAGAGCAGAAAACGGTGTTTAAGTGACGCCTCGCCCCCGACACTCTCCTTGAAGGCCATCAGCCCGTTGTTGAGAGTTTCATAGCTTCCGGAAGGACCGAGGTCAATCAGACGGGTCTTACATCCGCTGCAGAAGTAGTGGTCTGCAAGCTCATAAGCCAACATATTCATAGGATGAGACTCCGCTTCGAGTCCGTTGTCACCCCAGTAGACGAGTTGCTTTATGTCTGGAGTGACGCTATTGAGCATTGCGGCGGCAACTCCCGTTTCACCTTTGCGGAGTATGAAAAACTCTGATTTGACGATTCGCGACGTCGATTTCACATCGTTTAGGCTCATAGCCAGCGGATAACCGCGCATAGCGCGGTTGGCCGCTATTATCTCATAGGCCTCGTCGGCTCCGCATGGAGAGAACGAGAATTGAGCCCGCTCGGCCATACGCAGTTTGTTGCGTGCCTTTGAGTCGAGCGACTCGCGTAACGCCGTGGGGGAACGGGTCACGTCGATGTGGTGGTTGAACATACGCTGTTCCGTAAATCCGGCGGCCGATAGGGCGTAGCGGGTCTTGGCGTTCTGTGACGCGAAATATATCTCGGGGGGCATGACAATCTCGAGCCGGCGACCATCGGCCCACCGAGCAAGAGCCTCACAGATTTCAACCATTTTCTGAGGCTCCTGTTCGCGCGTGGTGTCAAATCCGCCGAAAGGCGACGAGAAGCCGCTGACAAGGCACCCGTCGGCGCGCTCGCCGAGGGTGATTCCCGCTCTCAGACGTGTATCGCCGAAGAGCAGGAAGAAGATACTACTGACTTTTGCGGCATTGAGATGGGTGAAGTCTGTGGAGTTGTAGACGTGGGCGGCACGTATCGACGCCGCGTAGTCATGTACGCTGACCTCTGTGACCTGAATCGCCATAGATGTCAGAGGGCGGCGAGGTCGGCTATGGCGCGGGCGGGGTCGAGGGCGCTGAAGACAAATGAGCCGGCCACGAGGATTTCGGCTCCGGCCTCAACGAGTCGGCGTCCGGTCTCGACGTTGACGCCACCGTCAATCTCAATCAGGGCTTTAGAACCGCAGCGGTCGAGCAGCTGGCGGAGGCGACGGGTCTTGGCTACGGTGTGCTCGATGAACTTCTGACCGCCGAAGCCGGGGTTAACGCCCATGAGCATGACGATGTCGAGGTCGCAGGCTATATCCTCGAGTGTCTCGACCGGGGTGGCGGGGTTGAGCGTTACTCCGGCTTTCATACCAGCCTCGCGGATGCGCTGCACCGTGCGGTGGAGATGGATGCACGCTTCCTGGTGCACGTTCATGATTTCGGCGCCGGTGTCGCGCACCTGATTGACGAATTTGTCGGGCTCGACAATCATCAGGTGCACGTCAAACGGTTTCTCCACGAGTCGCTGAATCGACTTGAGCACGGGAAATCCGTAGGAGATGTTGGGCACGAAGACGCCGTCCATGACGTCGATGTGATAGTAAGCGGCCTCGGTTTTGTTTACCATGTCGATGTCGGCGCTGAGGTTGGCGAAATTGGCCGACAGAAGCGACGGAGCTACTTTTGTCATTTTTTACGTGGTTTGAAGGCGTTGAAGAGTATGACGCCCACACAGATGAGGCCTATGGCCAGACCTGCATAGGTCAGATAGTCGTTATATTGCTCTACGCGTGTGAAGAGTTCGTCGAGGGGGACAGTTTGTCCGAGCCAATAGCCCAATGCGGCCAGAACACCGTTCCACACCAGGGCTCCCAGCCCGGTGAAGATGACGAAGACGCCCAGATTCATGCGAGCCAGACCGGCGGGAATGGAGATTAGCTGTCTGACGGCCGGAATCAGTCGGCCTATAAATGTCGATATGGCGCCGTGTTTGTCAAAATAGGCCTCGGCGCGCTTGACCTTGGCGCGGTCTATCAGGCAGGCGTGACCCAGACGCGAGTCTGCAAACTTGTAGACCAGCGGACGTCCGATCCAGAGTGACAGAAAGTAGTTGATGAGCGCGCCGCAGATGGCGCCGGCTGTAGCCACAATCATCACCATCCAGACATTCATGTCGTCGTTGGTGCAAGCCAGGTAGGCGGCCGGTGGCACGACCACTTCACTCGGGAAGGGGATGAAAGAGCTCTCGACCGTCATGAGCAGGAAGACCAGCAGGTAACTTGCGTTGTCGACCACCCACTGGAAGATGGACGCGGCGTCAATAATGGATAGCAGTGTCGTCATTATTTCTTTTCTTTGTTTGGCGCAAAGTTAAGGATTTATTCACGCAAAGCCAAAAAGGAGGCCGCGGCTCCCGAGAGAGAGGGCCGCGGCCTGGATGATGGAGTTGATCTTATGGTCAGCCGTGATGATTATTTGACGGCAATCTTGGTTTTGTTGACGATGTAATATCCGGCGTTGAGGCCGTCGACAGTACAGATCCCCGAGAAGGCCGGAATAGCCTTGATGACGCGGCCTGCCAGGTCAGCGATGACAACGTTGACTTCGTTGGCTGCTTTCAGAGTGATTGAGCCGAAGCCGGGAACCACGATGAGGCCGCTGTCGGTGTAGAGGCCGTTGAGGCCTACAGAGAGAACGATGGTGCCCAGGTCGAGGTCATCTTCGCCGATGGTGACGGTGCGGGTATAAGGCTCGAAGCCTTCGCCTGTAACTGTCAGGGTGTAGTCGCAGTTGAGCTCTGAAGCGGTCAGATCGAATGTGCCGTCGTTGGCTGATACGGTCTCGATTTCGTCGCCTTTTTCAGGAGCCATCTTGACAGTGAGGCCGGCAGCGGGAGCGCCGTTACATTCAAGTTTACCGGTGACTTTCACCTCGAGTTTTCTCAGCTCGATGTCGGGAACGGTGAACTCGGTGTTTTCACCGAACTCAACAAATGTCCAGCCGGTGTAGCCGGGATAGCTGACAGAGATTGAGCCGGTCAGGCCATAGCCCTTCACTTCGCGGATGAAGTACTGACCTCCCATGGCGGTGTCATATTCATACATCGCGCCGCTTTCGTTGACCACGAGGGTTACGTGAGCGTCGTTGACGCCTTCGCCCTTGATTGTGACTTTACCTGAGACATAGACAGTCTTCAGAACAAGGATGATATCCTCGTCGATAGAGTTGGCACCGGGGTTGAGGATGACATTTTCGGTGTAGTCGTGATAGCCTTCTTTCGAGATGGTCATCGTATATTCGAGACCGGTGTTGGTGGTGGTGATGTTAATCTTACCGTTTTCGTCGGTCTTGGTCTCAAGAGTGATGTCGCCGCTGACAAGTTTGACGTCGGCGCCGGCCAGAGGCTGGTGGTTCTCGCTCTCAAGAACGGTGGCGGTGAATGTGGCCTCGAGTTTCTTGAGGGTCACGTTGAGGACGTTCTCGCCGTTGACGAGGGTCACTTTATTCTCATAGGTCTCAAAGGCGTCTTTGCTGACTGTCATGTTGTACTCTTTGTCGATGGCTGTTGTCCAGACGGAGTAGCGGCCTTCGGCATCGGTGGTGGCAGTCAGTTCGGTTGTGCCTTCGGTGAATTTGACGCTTGCTCCGGCAACAACTTCGCCGGTCGATGAGGTAACGACGCCGCTGACGTCAGCGCCAATCATCGTCATGACGATGTCTTTGGCGACATTTCCGTCGGCGAGGCTTACTTCCTTCTCGGTGAAGTCCATATAACCGGCCTTGGTGGCGCTCAGGTCATAGGCGAGTTTGCTCTGATAGACGTCGAGTTTGTAGAGACCTTCGGCGTCAGAGGTGGCACTGTAGATTACATCGCCGCTGACGAGCTTCACTTCAGCGCCTTCAATGATTTCGCCTGTTCTCTTGTCAGTAACCTTACCTGAGAGTGCGGGAACGTCGAGAACCTTGCCGAAGATGGCTGCGGGCAGCTTGGAGAGGTTCACGGTCTCGGTCTGGTTCCATGAAACGTAGTTGTTATAAATAGCCGCATCGGGATAGTTCGGGTCTATGCGATACTGGTCATAGAGGTTGCTGGCCCAGTACCCGCTGCCCGATGTCCATGCTTCGCTCTTCTCGGCTACGAGAGTTACACGGATGTTTTCACCGGTGTATTCAAAGTTGTCCGAGAGCTGTGCGGTGGCATAGGGAAGGAAGTCGTTGTATAACACGCTGGTGTCAAACTGAACGTCACCGTCCATGACGAGTGTCATCTCGTTGACATCGCGATATGTCATGTCGCTCGAGGGTTTCTCGTCGGTCGTGTTCTCCATATAGATTTTGACCCTGGTGGGAGTTCCTGGGCCGGTAGAACGGGCACCGATCCACTGCAGCTGACCGATCTTGTCGCCTGCAGCGAAGCCTTCGAGTGTGGCTTTGGGATAAACCATCTCACATTTGTATTCAATAGCAGAGAATGCGCGCACGGGGGGCTGGCTGCTGTCATCCGAGCGGGTGCCGGGGGTGCCGACAGCGACGCCCATCAGAGCTGATTCGGGAATGATTGTAAGGTCTGACTCAGCGGTCTCATAGGTATTGTCGCCTGAGTAGACTTTAAATTTAATCTTAAATGTGCCGGCTGCGTGAGGTGTATATAGTATATTGAAGTCGGCTGAGTTTTCAGAGACAAATTCGGGAGCTTCGGCTTTAGCTACTTCAACACCGTCGATGACGAGTGCTACGGTATAGCTGTCGGCGGCGAGAGTCTCGCCGAAGTTGTTGATATTGATTGTCGAGGTAGTTGGGTAGTTGACCGTACCTTTAGTGGCAGGAGCCGACGAGGTGATGTAGAGGTCAACGGGTTTCAGAATTTTTGTGCCGCCGCTGATTTCGTCAACATATACGTTCTGGCCGAAGAAGCGGACATAATATTCGCCGGCGGGCATATCGACGCTGTGGGTGGCTGTGCGGCGCAGCTGTGAGTATTTGTCAGTTACAGCGCGGTCTGAGTTGAGCTTCAGCAGTTCGTCTTCGTTGGCGGCAGTGAATGTCGCCAGGTCAGTCCAGTTGGTGCGGTCGGTCGAGTATGCTACGGCAATCGAGGGCTGATACTGGTCGTTGATGGCCATGTCGAAAATCAGTTTTCCGTTTTCGCCGAATTTGAGCATCGGGGTGATGATGCCCGAGGCGCTCGAGGTCTGAATCATAGCGCGGTCATCTTCGCCTTTGGAGAGACCTTCGGGAAGGACGTCGATTTTCCAGCCTCTGTCAGCGATATAACCTACAGGGAACTGTTCCATGCCGTCGAAGTTGATCGAGTAGGCTTCGGGGTCTTTGATTGCTGCGCGGACATTGAAGGTCTTGTCGCCTTCTTCGACGGTTGTAAATGTGATTGTGCCCTGATGAACACCGATGGCATCGCCTGTAAATTTGAGGGTGAGGTTTTTGCTGTCTTCGGGCTGGAGAGTGAATGAGTTGCCACCGTCTACCGCGATTTCAAATCCTTCGGTGGCTGATACGGCTGTCACGGTCACCGGACATTTCAAGGCTTTGTTTGTCAGAGTGTACTTGCCTTCGGGTCTGGCGGCTGCAGTGCCCTGCCCGAGCTGGATGGCATAGGTGGAGATCGCAATTTCAGACCCTTCGGTGAAGAAGCGCATTTCGGGCTTGTAGGGATAGAAGTCATATTTGGCTTCGCTCGTATAGTATGCGCCCGGTTGCATGGTCTTCACCGGTTGGCAAGTGTTTGATACTTTCTCTTTCAAGCCGATGCCCGGTGAGTTGTAATAGTTGTCAAACTCCACATAGTCGTCGCCTTCGGGAATGGTCAGAGTCAGGTCGACGGTGAATTCTTTCGAGTCATTGACTGCCAGCGGCTCGTCCAGACGATATGAGCCGAGAGGTTCATTCTCACGGTGAGGAGCTGAGTATTTGTAGAAAATGATGTCGAAATCAACTCCGTCGAGGTCTTTCGTGCCGGTGTTTGTCACATTGACAGTGGCTTTGAAAGGCATCTTGCGCTCGGCGTCGAGTCCGATTGCGCCGGTCATCGAATAGTCTGTGACGATGCTGTTGATTGTAACTGCCGTAATCTCCTGTACATCGGCTGACCCGGCCTTGAAGTTGTCGAGGTCTGCATAATAAATCATGATGGCGATTTTAGTGGGCTCGTCACCGATGACGTCAGCGGGAATGGTCACCTTGGTCCAGTCGTCTGTATTCACGTCAGAGAGACCGATAATCTTGCCGTCGAAAAATGAGGTGTCATATCTGTAGTAGTTAGTCCACATTTCGGTCGGTTTCGCGATTTTGATTTCGGCGTCTGCAGTGGATTTGCGCAGATAGAAGCTGATTTCGCCTTTGACCAAAGGTGTGACAAGCCAGTCTTCTTTTGACCAACCTCCGTTTTTCGGGTCGTCCATGTGGAGATAGGCTCCGTCGTCAACGCCGCCGGTCTGCGGGTTCGTATAAGAAAACTTGTAGTAATCTGATGCCGGACGCGACCAATACTTGATTCGGCAGTCCGTGCCTGAGATTCCGACTTTGTCAAAATTCTCCGCGTAGTTGGAGATTGTGACATCCACCGGATCCGCAGCCTGTAGCGTTGGAGTCGCCAATAGCATGGCACCCAAAGCCGAAAGGAATAGAGATTTTCTCATTAGGTATAGGCGGTTGATGCGCCCAAATGAAAGATAATCGCTACTTTTGTAGCAT
>ENA-OYXX01000925-OYXX01000925.1-human-gut-metagenome-genome-assembly--contig:-NODE-925-length-12081-cov-4.916348_pt1 | contig 12081 bp, 9 predicted proteins | sample MGYA00243976_ERZ653434 | MGnify/ENA primary metagenome ERZ653434 (study PRJEB26926, sample SAMN06165112) | human gut metagenome | biome: ENVO:00009003; feature: ENVO:2100002; material: ENVO:00002003...
GTCGGCAGCGTCAGATGTGTATAAGAGACAGGAATATTAATATATATGATGTTTCTAAAAAAGCTGGTGTGTCCATAGCAACTGTCTCAAGAGTACTTAACGGCAACGCCAGGGTTTCCGAAAAGACCAGGGACAAAGTTATTAATGCAATGAAAGAATTAGACTACACTCCTAATGTATTTGCAAGAGGATTAGGTCTTAATACTATGAAGACAATTGGCATTATGTGCATAGATTCATCTGATATATATCTTGCCAACGCAGTTTATTACCTTGAACAAGAGCTTCGCAAATACAACTACGACTCTATTCTTTGCTGCACAGGTAAAGATTATAATAATAAAAGGAATTACCTTGAGCTTCTTTTAAGCAAAAGAGTCGATGGAATTATTCTTGCTGGTTCACAGTTTGTTGAGAACACTAGTGAGCATAACAACGACTACATTATTAATGCAGCTAAAGATGTTCCTATAGTGCTGGTCAACGGCTATCTGGATGCTGACAACATTTATTCTGTTATGTGCAATGATGAAGATGCTGTATACAATGCAACAAAACTCTTGATAAATAATTCACATCGTAATATAGTTTACTTATATACAAGTACTTCATACAGTGGCATGAATAAGTACCGTGGCTATCTTAAAGCAATTAATGAAGCTGGTATTACTCTCCCGGATGAATTCCATCATCTGTGTGGCAAGAACATATCTCATGCCAGGGATTATCTTACATATCTGTATGATAAAGGTATGAAGTTTGATGCCGTTATGACATCTGATGACTCTATCGCTGCCGGTGCTGTCAAGTTTGCACATACTCACGGAATCAGAATTCCTGAGGATTTAGAGGTTATTGGATACAATAACTCTGTTCTTTCATTATGTACAGAACCTGAGCTTACCTCTGTTGACAGCAAGGTTGAGGAACTATCCTCATGCGCGGTAAGCGTGCTTATGAAGGTTTTATCCGGTGAAGATGCTGATAATCACAGTATCATCGCCGCTGATATAATAAAACGCAACACAACAATATTTTAATTCACAGGAGGATTATGAATCATGAAACAGTTCATGGACAAAGACTTTTTACTTTCAACTCCAACAGCTCAGCATTTATTCCACGATTATGCAGCTAAGATGCCAATACTTGACTATCACTGCCATATCAACCCTAAGGAAATCGCTGAAAACAGAAAGTTCGAGAACATCACACAGGTATGGCTTGGTGGCGATCATTACAAGTGGCGTCAGATGAGAACTAACGGTGTTGATGAGAAGTACATCACAGGTGATGCTTCTGACCGCGAGAAGTTCCAGAAATGGGCTGAGACTCTTGAGATGGCTATCGGTAACCCACTTTATCACTGGAGCCACCTTGAACTTCAGAGATACTTCGGATACAACGGCATTCTCAACGGCGATACAGCTGAGGAAGTATGGAATCTCTGTAATGCAAAGCTTCAGGAAGATTCTATGTCAGTTCGTAACCTTATCAAGCAGTCAAATGTTACATTAATCTGTACAACAGATGATCCTGTTGACTCACTTGAGTGGCATCAGGTTCTTAAGGATGATAAAACATTTGACGTACAGGTACTTCCTGCTTGGAGACCTGACAAGGCTATGAACATTGAAAAGCCTGAATATCTTGATTACCTTGAGACATTATCTAATGTCAGTGGAATTAAAGTTAATTCATTTGCTACATTAATGGATGCTCTTAGAAACCGTATGGATTTCTTTGCTTCTATGGGATGCTCAGTATCTGATCACGCTCTTGAGTATGTAATGTACAAGCCATACACAGAAGAAGAAATCGAAGCAATCTTCGCTAAAAGATTCTCTGGTTCTGCTATCACTACAGAAGAGATGAACAAGTTCAAGACAGCATTCATGGTATCTGTAGGTAAAGAATACAATAAGCGTAACTGGGTAATGCAGTTACATTATGGTACAATCCGTGATAACAACAGATTCCGTTATGACCAGTTAGGTCCAGATACTGGATTTGACTGCATCAACACATATGACTGCTCTGCTGAGATGGCTCAGTTCCTTAACGCACTTAATGCTACAGATGAGCTTCCTAAGACAATCATTTACTCACTTAACCCTTCAGTTAACGCTGCTATCGGAACAGTTATCGGATGCTTCCAGGATTCTAAGGCTGTTGGCAAGATTCAGCAGGGTTCAGCTTGGTGGTTCAATGATCACAAGGTTGGTATGACTAACCAGATGACAAGCCTTGCTAACTTAAGTCTTCTTGGTAACTTCATCGGAATGCTTACAGATTCAAGAAGCTTCCTCTCTTACACAAGACATGAGTACTTCAGAAGAATCATGTGCGAGCTTATCGGTGGATGGGTAGAGAATGGTGAATACCCAGCAGATGAGAAGGCATTAAAGAAGATTGTTGAAGGTATTTCATACAACCTGTCTCTTATACACATCTCATGCGGATTGCATGAGAGCTTTTTTCTTTTAGGAATCAATTACTCTTCTTCCTCTTCTGGTTCATTCCAGTTATGATATACATTCTGAACATCATCATCTTCATCTAAGAGTCCTAAGATTCTGTTCATCTTCTTAATATCATCCTCAGATGTAAGGTCTACCGTTGTCTGTGGAATCATAGTAATCTCTGCTGAAGCAAATGTTACTCCTGCATCAGCTAATGCCTGGTTAACAGCATCAAACTCCTCTGGTGAAGTAAGGATTTCATAACAATCCTCTTCTTCATTAAAGTCATCTGCACCAGCATCAAGAGCTAACATCATAAGCTCATCAGCATCTCCAGTATATTCTTCCTTATCTACAATCATCTGTCCCTTGTTATCAAACATGAATGATACACAGCCCGGAGTACCAACATTACCGCCACCCTTAGTGAATGCACTACGGATATTAGAAGCTGCTCTGTTTCTGTTATCAGTAAGAGCTTCTACAATAATAGCTGTTCCATTAGGACCATATCCTTCATATGTAACTGATTCGTAGTTTGACATATCATTACTTGCAGCCTTCTTAATAGCTCTGTCAATTGTATCATTAGGCATATTAGCTGCTTTACACTTAGCAACAACCTGTCTTAACTTACTATTATTATTAACATCCGGACCGCCTTCTTTAACAGCAATCATAAGCTCCTTACCAAGTCTTGTAAAGATTTTACCCTTAGCTGCATCATTGGCTGCCTTCTTATGCGCGATATTCGCAAATTTTGAATGTCCTGACATAAAAATACCTCATTTCAAATTATTGTTGTAACTATTCAGAGCCAGCCTCCAAAATGCGAAGCATTTTGGAGGTGTGGCGTATCCGCCAGATAGAATTTCAAAATCAGATATAGAAATGCAAGCATTTCTAATCTGATTTATGAAATTCTGCCTGACTCTGAACAGTTACATATTAGCTTTAATCTTCTCAATCATCTCTGCATATTCAGCATCTGTAAGATACTTCTTATCTGGGTTCATAAGGAATACGCCACCCCATTCGAACTCGTCCTTATACTTAGGGCAGAGATGGAAATGAAGGTGATGACCTGTATCACCATATGCACCATAGTTAACCTTATCTGGGTGGAAAGCAGCCATGATAGCTCTTGCTACTCTTGCAACATCCTCAAAGTAAGCAGCTCTCTCTTCTGCAGTTAACTCGTTCATATCACCAACATGCTTCTTATGTGCTACGATACATCTTCCAGGATGACTCTGCTCCTTGAACAGATATACCTTAGATGTCTCAAGCTCACATATCTTAATACCAAACTTAGCTACGAGGTCACCCTCTACACAATATGCACAATTCTGATCTACCATAATCGTATCCTCTTTTCTATAACCAAATATAACTCATGCTTCTATATTGCCGGGTTTGAACAGATACAATCTGTTCAAACCCGTATGTAATTGGCATGAGAACATGCCAATTACATTATTACATTGCATCCTTAATTGAGAAGCTGATTCTTCCCATCTTATCCTTACCCATGCACTTGCACTTTACATGATCGCCAAGTGTAAGAACATCTTCAACATGGTTGATTCTCTCATTAGAAATCTTAGAAATGTGAACCATTCCTTCCTTACCAGGAGCAAACTCTACGAATGCACCGAATTCCTTAATGCTTACAACCTTACCTTCATATATCTTGCCTTCTTCGAAGTCTTCTACGATAGTCTTGATATACTTCATAGCCTTATCCATTCCTGCCTGCTCAACACCACATACAGAAACGAATCCATCATCAGTAATATCAATCTTAACACCGCACTCATCAATGATTGCGTTGATTGTCTTACCACGCTGTCCAACTACTTCACCAATCTTAGCAGGGTCAATAGATGTCTGGATAATCTTAGGCGCATACTCACCAACAGTCTTTCTAGGCTCAGCAATAGCAGGCTTCATACATGTATCCATGATGAAAAGTCTTGCTTCTCTTGTTCTTCTTATAGCCTCTTCAACGATTGGTCTTGTAAGACCGTGAATCTTAATATCCATCTGGATAGCTGTAATACCTTCTGTTGTACCTGTTACCTTGAAATCCATATCTCCAAAGAAATCTTCAAGTCCCTGGATATCAGTAAGTACAATATAATCATCATCTGTCTCACCTGTAACAAGACCACATGAAATACCAGCTACCATTCTCTTAATAGGAACACCTGCTGCCATAAGCGACATACAAGATGCACATGTTGAAGCCATTGATGTAGAACCATTAGATTCAAATGTCTCAGAAACGGCACGGATTGCATATGGGAACTCTTCCTCTGATGGAAGAACAGGAACAAGTGCCTTCTCAGCTAATGCTCCATGTCCGATTTCACGACGTCCTGGTCCTCTTGATGGCTTAGTCTCACCTACAGAGTATGAAGGGAAATTATAGTGATGTATGTATCTCTTAGTAGTTACATTCTCATCAAGACCATCAACCTTCTGTGCCTCTGATAAAGGTGCAAGAGTAACAACATCACATATCTGTGTCTGTCCTCTTGTAAACATTGCAGAACCATGAACTCTAGGAATAATATCAACCTCAGCAGCAAGTGGTCTGATCTGGTTAATAGCTCTTCCGTCCGGTCTCTTATGATCCTTTAAGATCATCTTACGAACAGTCTTCTTCTGGTACTGATAAACAGCCTCACCAAGAACTGCAAGCCATTCCTCGTTATCTGCAAATGCTTCCTTCATCTTCTCAGTTACAGCATCAATATTCTTCTCTCTTGTCTGCTTGTCATCTGTGAATACAGCAACCTCCATCTCTTCTGGAGATACAACCTGCTTCATAGCCTCAAACATCTCTGCAGGAACAGCACAGCTTACATAAGAATGCTTTTCCTTACCAACCTCAGCAACAATCTTATCAATAAATGCAATGATTGTCTGGTTGATATCATGAGCCTTATATATAGCCTCAATCATCTTATCTTCTGGAATTTCATTAGCTCCTGCTTCAATCATGATAACCTTCTGCTTAGTTGAAGCAACTGTAAGCTGAAGATCTCCATCCTGCCACTGTGCCTGAGATGGGTTAACAATGAATTCTCCATCAATCATACCAATCTGTGTTGTAGCACATGGTCCATCAAATGGAATATCTGAAATAGATGTAGCAATAGCAGAACCAATCATAGCAAGTAATTCTGGTCTGCATTCCTCATCAACTGACATAACCATGTTATTAAGAGTAACATCATTACGATAGTCCTTAGGGAATAATGGTCTCATAGGTCTGTCGATAACTCTTGATGTAAGGATAGCATTCTCAGACGCCTTACCCTCTCTCTTGTTAAATCCGCCAGGAATCTTTCCTGCGGCATACATTTTCTCTTCATATTCAACGCTTAATGGGAAGAAATCAATTCCTTCTCTTGGTTCTTTAGATGCTGTTGCTGTTGAAAGAACAACAGTATCACCATAATGCATTAATGCAGCACCATTAGCCTGTGCACACACTCTGCCGATATCAACTCTTAAAGTTCTTCCGGCGAGTTCCATTTCATACTGTTTAAACATATGAACTCCTTCCATGAATAATATATTTAACAGAAGGTCCGAAACAACTGAAAAACACACCATGAATCCACTTTCATGATATACATTTCAGTGGTCTCGGGGTATCCCTTCTGCCATTAACAACGCAATAGGGCGGAGTTATACACTCCGCCCTGATTAATTACTTTCTTAAGCCTAAACGCTCAATAAGATTTCTGTAAGATTCAATATCTGTATCCTTAAGATAAGCAAGTAAAGCTCTTCTCTTACCAACCATCTTAAGAAGACCTCTTCTTGAGTGGTGATCCTTCTGGTTAACCTTAAGATGTTCTGTTAACTCAGCAATTCTTTCTGTTAAGATAGCTACCTGAACTTCTGGAGAACCTGTGTCTCCTGACTTTCTTCCATAAGTAGCAATGATTTCTGCTTTCTTTTCCTTAGATATCATGTCTGATTCCTCCTAATTATTAATCTCCTGTTACTAAGCTTCAGGTCGGAGTGTCCTATAGCTGGGTAACGGCTCATACTCGATTATTGTAACACAGCAGTTTGTCCTTTGCAAGCACTAATTATCCAATAAGAAACATATTTCTTGCAAAATCTGAATCTGCTGCTATCTGCTTTTTCAATCCTTCAACATCTTCAAACTTCATCTCTGGTCTGATAAAATGCATAAATTCAACATCAACCTTCTTGCCATACACATCCTTCTCAAAATCAAAAAGAAATGTTTCAACACTAATCTCCGGTGCATCACTTACTGTAGGTTTGGTTCCTAAGTTAGTAACGCCATAGTATTTTTCTCCATCAACAGTTGTCTGCGTTGCATATACTCCGTTAGGAGGCAGAAGCTTGTACTCTGTCGGATAAATATTAATTGTAGGAAAATCTATCTTTCGTCCCAGCTGGTTTCCCAGAGAAACAATACCTGTCACATTGAAAGGCCTGTTAAGAAGGACATTAACAGTTTCCATATGACCAAGCTTAAGCTCTTCCCTTATATATGTACTGCTGATTTCCTTATCCTGATACTTTTCTTTTTCAACAATAATAGTTGTGAAGCCCAGTTTCTCACCTTCCTCCACAAGCATTGCCGCATCTCCAGCCCTATCCTTGCCAAATCTGTAATCAGTTCCCACAACAACATATTTTGCATGCAGCTTGTCAATAAGAATCCTGCGTATAAAATCTTCAGGCTCCATATGCATGAAATCATCTGTAAAAGGATATTCAATCTCGACGTCAATGCCAAATTTCTCACACAGTATACGCCTTTCATTGCTTGTAGATATGAAATGCTGGTATCTCTGTGGACATATAGAAAGTGGAATACTGTCAAATGTAAACAAAACTGCTAAAAGATTCTCTTTATCTGCTTTCTGTCTTACAATTTCAATCAGCTTCTGATGTCCGGTATGTATCCCATCAAACTTTCCCAGAGTAACAGCACTGCATTTATTCAATTGAAAATCATCTGTACCATGAATATATTCCAAAGATGATCACGCCCCTTTACTTGTTGTCTTCGTAAAATATCTTAACCGGATAAAGTACTTCTTCTCTTAATTCATATATACCAATAAAGTCCTTAGCTGAATCATACACTCTGTACCGCTCATTATCAACAGCTCGGATATCATCAGGTATATTATCACCTGAAATCTTATTGCCATTATGCAGATATCTATCTATTTCTTCTGCAAATGTTATCTCAGGATAATCTTTAAATATATTGTCAATATCAACCATTCTCTGCTCAATCTCGCCCTTTAATACAAGAGCTGATATCTGATTGAGTGTAAGGGTATCATCTAGTCTGAAATCCCCGACACGGGTTCTTGTCAGCTTCATCATACACGCTCCGCATCCAAGTTTTCTGCCAATGTCGTCACACAAAGACCTGATATAAGTTCCTTTAGAACAGTCAACTGTTATTGTAACTGTTTTCTGCTTATCCGCCAAGTTAATATCATTAACTCTTAGTGAATTAATATGAACAGTTCTTGGCTTTCTCTCTATTTCAATACCCTTTCTTGCAAGCTCATAAAGCTTCTGTCCATTATGCTTTAATGCTGAATACATAGGTGGAATCTGTTCATATTCACCAATAAATTCATTGCACACCTTAAGTATATCAACTTCACTGACATCAACCTCTGACTGTGCGATAATCTTGCCTGATATATCCAGAGTATCCGTTGTAGTACCAAGAAGCATTACCGCTTCATAAGTCTTACCCCAGTCAGTTATAAGATCACACAGCTTGGTAGCTTTCCCAATGCATACAGGAAGAACTCCCACAGCATCAGGATCAAGCGTACCTGTGTGACCTATTTTTTTAGTTTTAAGAATTCCACGCAGTTTTGCAACCACGTCATGAGAAGTAAATCCCTGTTCTTTATAAACATTTAAAACGCCATTCATGCATTATCCTCATTATACTGCTGCTCAATCATTTCTCCAATCTTATTAACGATAGAATGAACATTGCCCTTAGCAGAGAATCCTGCTGCCCTCACATGTCCTCCACCGCCAAAATCAGCAGCGATTCTTGCAACATCTATCTTCTTCTTAGAACGAAGACTTACCTTATATTCGTTCTTATCAGTTTCATAAAGGAATATTGCCACCTCAACACCATCAGTAAGTCTGAGCTGCTCTATTACCCCTCCCAGTTCCTTTCCAGTAACACCATAGAAATTCATTTCCTCTATAGATACACTAGAGAATATGCATTTGCCATCATAAAACAGCACACTTTCCAGTAATGCTCTTCCAAGAATCTGGTTCTGAATATAACTTTTCTTATAAAAGCTGTTATCGATAATGTCAGAATAATCAATACCCATTTCCATCATCTTTCCGGCTATATCCATTGTTCTTCTTGATGTACAGCTGTATTTGAATACGCCTGTATCATGGATTATTCCTGTATATATGCACTCTGCAACATTCTTATCAACTTTATTCTCGTCAAATGTTGTATAGAGAACCTCACATGCTGAACTTGACTGTAGTTCAACAAGATTAACATCAGCAAATGAATTATTGCTTATATGATGATCTATGCAGATAGTCCTGTCAGCATTTTCAAAGCAGCTCATAAATGGCTCAATTCTGTCCATTGAACTGCAGTCAAGCACTACGAATAAATCAAAATGTTTATCCTCAGCTTCATACTTAATATCATTAATACCAGATAAATAATTAAATTCATCTGATGGCTTCTCAAGATAAACAGTAACCTGACACTCAGGAAGATTCTTCCTGATATAATTATATAAACCTAATGTTGAACCAACACAGTCACCATCAGGACGTATATGTCCTGTGATTCCTATAACTTTCGCATGTCCGATTTCTTCAATAATATTCATAATTAACCTCTTTAATTATTCTGTCTCAGAAGACTCCTCAACGTGCATCTTGTTATCATGTTCTGTAACTTCATCAATAAGCTTAGACATATTAATACCATACTCAATTGACTGATCAAGAATGAATCTGATTTCAGGAGTATTTCTTAAATTGACAGTTCTTGCAAGCTGTCTTCTTATATATCCTTCTGCACTCTTAAGACCTGTAATCGTATCCTTCTGTGACTTTTCATCACCAAGAACACTTATATACGCCTTACATGTCTTAAGATCAGGAGCGACCTCAACCGCTACAACCGAAGTCATAGGGTTGATTCTAGGGTCTTTAATCTCACTTCTGATTATATTACTTAATTCTTTCAATACCTCACCGTTAATACGGGTATTCTTTACACTATTTTTACGCATATATTCTCCAAATCAATAACTAAATCCTATCTTGGCACCTCTACCATGATGTGAGCCTCGATCATATCCTCTGGCTGGATATCATTGAACTTTTCGAATACCATACCACATTCAGTTCCGGCCTTGATTTCCTTAACCTCATCCTTGAAATGCTTGAGAGATGCGATTGGTCCTTCATAAACCTTCTCGCTGCCTCTTGTGATACGTACAACAGAATCTCTTGTGATTCTTCCTTCCTCAACGATACAACCTGCGATATTACCAACTCCTGAAGCCTTGAATATCTGCATAATTCTAGCATGACCAATAATCTTCTCTTCATAGATTGGCTCAAGCATACCCTTAAGAGCTGCCTCAACATCCTCAATAGCATTGTAGATTACGCTGTAAAGTCTTAAATCTACCTTTTCTCTCTCTGCAACTATACGTGCCTGATTATCAGGCTTAACATTAAATGCAATTATAATAGCATTAGATGCAGATGCAAGTACTACATCGGATTCATTAACATTACCAACACCACCATGTATTACCTTAACAACAACTTCCTCATTAGAAAGTCTTACAAGACTTGACTTAACAGCCTCAACAGAGCCCTGTACATCAGCCTTGATAATAATATTAAGCTCCTTCATATTACCAGCCTGAATCTGCTCAAAGAGTGCATCAAGAGATACCTTATGCTTAGTATCATCAAGAAGCTTCTTTCTGCCCTCACTGATAAATGTCTCTGCTGTGCTTCTTGCTTCCTTCTCAGAATCAGCAGCCATAATGATTTCACCGGCATTAGGAACATCATTAAGACCAAGAATCTCAACTGGTGTAGATGGTCCGGCAACCTTCACTCTGTTACCCTTATCATCAATCATGGCTCTTATCTTACCGTAGCAAGAACCTGCTGATACAGCATCTCCTACGTGAAGAGTACCCTTCTGTACAAGGATAGATGCTACAGGACCACGTCCCTTATCAAGCTCAGCCTCAATAACAATACCTCTTGCCTTTCTGTCCGGGTTAGCCTTAAGCTCGTTAACCTCAGCTGTAAGAAGAATCATATCAAGAAGTTCGTCAATACCTTCCTTAGTATGGGCTGATACTGGTACAAATGTAGTTGAACCACCCCAGTCTTCTGCAATAAGACCATATTCAGTAAGCTCCTGCTTAACCTTCTCAATATTGGCATTAGGCTTATCAATCTTATTAATAGCAACAATAATCTCAACTTCTGCTGCCTTAGCATGGTTAATAGCCTCAATAGTCTGTGGCATTACACCATCATCTGCAGCAACAACAAGAATAGCGATATCAGTAGCCTGTGCACCACGCATTCTCATAGCTGTAAACGCTTCATGACCAGGAGTATCAAGGAATGTAATAAGACTTCCATGTACATCTACCTGATAAGCACCTATCTTCTGTGTAATTCCGCCTGACTCCTTAGCTGTTACATGAGTCTCTCTGATTGCATCAAGTAATGATGTCTTACCATGGTCAACGTGTCCCATAACACAGACAACTGGTGGTCTTGGAACAAGCTTATCCTCTGGATCTTCATCTTCCTTAAGAAGCTCTGCAATAACATCGATCTTTTCTTCATGCTCACAGATACAATTGTACTCAAGAGCAATCTCCTCTGCTGCATCATAATCTATCTCTTCGTTGATAGTAACAACCTTGCCCTGTAAGAATAACTTCTTAACAAGAGCTGCAGGGGCAACCTTCATCTTATCAGCAAGTTCCTTGATAGTAAGAGTATCCGGAAGAACAAGCTGCTTAATTGTTTCTTCTTCCTTTTCCTTCTTCTCTGGCTTTGTCATAGGCTTCTTGTCAAATCTGCTGTTAGCGAACTTAAGATTTTCCTTAGCCTCATTATCTCTCTTTCTGTCATTCTTCTTGCTGTCTATTCTTGAATCATGTCTTCTTGAATCTGGCTTAGCTGAGAAATCAAACTCTTCCTTAGGTGCAGAATCTCTTCTGTCATTATTACGTCTCTGACCACCATTAAAGCCATTGCGGTTCTGGTCATTATCCTTTCTGAAGCCACCGTTTCCAGACTGTCCATTTCTGTCATTTCTGAAACCACCGTTGTTGTTACGGTCATTATTTCTGAAATTGCCATTATTATCACGGTTACCATAACCACCATTGTTGTTACGGTCATTATTTCTGTATCCGCCATTATTATCACGGTTGCCATAGCCGCCATTGTTGTTGCGGTCATTGTTTCTATAACCGCCATTGTTGTTACGGTCATTATTTCTGTATCCGCCATTATTATCACGGTTGCCATA
>ENA-OYXX01000926-OYXX01000926.1-human-gut-metagenome-genome-assembly--contig:-NODE-926-length-12081-cov-4.508232_pt1 | contig 12081 bp, 10 predicted proteins | sample MGYA00243976_ERZ653434 | MGnify/ENA primary metagenome ERZ653434 (study PRJEB26926, sample SAMN06165112) | human gut metagenome | biome: ENVO:00009003; feature: ENVO:2100002; material: ENVO:00002003...
TTCAGGACGCCGAGGATAAGGGCACGCCCCGCGTGACCGCCGCCAACGCCTCCGGCATCAACGACGGCGCTGCCGCCATCGTGCTGGCCTCCGGCGAGGCTGTGGCCAAGTACGGTTTGAAGCCCATGGCCAAGCTGATCGGCTGGGGCCAGGGCGGTGTGGATCCCAAGATCATGGGCGTCGGCCCCGTGGTCGCTTCCCGCAACGCCATGAAGAAGGCCGGCGTCACCATCGATGACATCGACCTGATCGAGGCCAACGAGGCCTTTGCCGCCCAGTCCATCGCCGTGGCCCGCGAGCTGCACTTTGACATGAGCAAGGTCAACGTCAACGGCGGTGCCATCGCTCTGGGCCATCCCGTGGGCGCCTCCGGCGCGCGTATCATCGTCACCCTGCTGCACGAGATGCAGAAGCGTCCCGAGGCCAAGAAGGGCCTGGCGACCCTGTGCATCGGCGGCGGCATGGGCACCGCGGTGGTCTTCGAGAAGTGCTGAACTGAATGAAAAAGAAGCGGCTCTTATGAGCCGCTTCTTTTTGTACACCGAAAAAACAGGGAGGCCGCGCAGCGGCCTCCCAAAATCTTTATTTCTTGATCTCGCCGTTAGCGGCGGCGGTCAGGTACGCGTTGATAAACCCATCGATATCGCCGTCCATCACCGCCTGAATGTTGCCCATCTCATAGCCGGTGCGGGTATCCTTGGCCAGAGTGTAGGGCATGAATACATAGGAACGGATCTGGCTGCCCCACTCGATCTTCATCTGCACGCCCTTCAGATCGCTGATCTTCTCCGCGTGCTGCTGCAGCTTCAGCTCCGCCAGCTTGGCCCGCAGCATCTTCATGGCGTTGTCCCGGTTCTGGAACTGGCTGCGCTCCGTCTGGCAGAATACCACGATGCCCGTGGGCAGGTGGGTCAGACGCACGGCGGAGGACGTCTTGTTGATGTGCTGACCGCCTGCGCCGGAGCTGCGGCAGGCCTGCATTTCGATGTCCTCCGGCCGGATCTCGATCTCGCTGTCGTCGTCCAGCTCCGGCATGACCTCCAGCGCGGCAAAGCTGGTCTGCCGCCGGGCGTTGGCGTCGAAGGGGCTGACGCGCACCAGCCGGTGTACGCCGTTCTCGCTCTTGAGGTAGCCGTAGGCGTTCTCGCCCTCGATGAGGATGGTGGCGGACTTGATGCCCGCCTCGTCGCCGGCTTCATAGTCCATCAGCTGGTAGGTGTACCCGTGGCGCTCGGCCCAGCGGGTGTACATCCGGTACAGCATCTCCGTCCAGTCCTGGGCCTCGGTGCCGCCGGCGCCGGCGTGGAAGGTCAGAATGGCGTTGTTGGCGTCGTATTCGCCGCTGAGCAGCGCCGCCAGCCGGCGCTCGCTGATCTCCTTTTCCAGCGTCTCGTACCCGCTGATGACCTCCTCCAGCTGGCTGGGGTCGTCCTCCTCCTGGGCCATCTCGCACAGGGTCAGGGTGTCCTCCCATTCACTGACCAGCTTGTCGTGCTTCTTGATCTTGTTCTCCAGGCGCTTCACCTGCCGGCTCACCTGCTGGCTGCGCTCCAGATCGTTCCAGAAGCCCTCCTGCTCCGTCTCCTTCTGCAACTCGGCCAGCTCCTCACGGGCCTTGGGGATACCCAGCGCCTTCTCCAGCTCGCCCAGGGTGGGCTCCAGCGCCTGCAGTTTCTGCTTATACTCGTCGTACTCGATAACGGCCATATATCGTCTCTCCTTGTGCCTGTAAATTTCCTTAGCCTTACCATTATACCAAAAAACAGCCGTTTGTAAAGGGGACAAAACAGGCGTGCGCGAAGCGCACGCCTGTTTTCACTTACTCAGCTTGAAATAGTCTCCCGAGCCCGCCAGGTTCGTGACCTCCGTCAGCACCAGAATATCGTCGGCCTCCGCCGCCAGCTCTGCCATGCTGCCCCGGTAGTACCGCAGGTCGATCATGGTGATGGTCTCATAGTCGCCGGTGAGGAACGGTACGAAGGAATTGGCGAAGGAGTCCTTCACCAGCAGCAAGTGCTTCCCGTTCTCCGTGCCGGTGGTGATGGCGCACTGGCCGTAGTTGCCGCCCAGAAACAGCTCATACTTATCCTTCTGCTCCAGGGCGGACAGGTCGTACAGCGCGCCGTCTTTCCCGTCGCACACCACGCTCTCCACCGTGATCTCCGGCGCGTAGTACACGCTGTCGTATACGCTGTCCGGCAGCAGCACCTTGGAGTACAGCGTGCCGCGGAAGCTGTCCGTGGCCAGCGTCAGGTCATAGCTGCGGGCGGTGTGCCCCGTGGCCTGTGCCCACAGTGTATAGGCCGCCTGCGCGCCCATGGTGGTCCAGTGGTGGTCCGTGTGGTAGTAGGGATCGTCCACCGCCGATAGCGTTTCCCGGCTGTCCAGTAGCGTACCGCCCAGAATATCACCCAGCCGGCCGAAGGCCTTGTCCTCGTTGAAATACGGCGCGTTCTCCGGCAGCATATCCCTCAGAATTCCGGCCGGGCTGGGCACGATCAGCGCCGTGCAGGGCTTACCGCTGGCGGCAAAGAAATCCCGGATATACCCGGCGTTCTTCTCCAGCCTTACCCAGTCAAAGCTGTCGTCGGTCACCTTGGCAAAGTACCTCCCGTCCGCGCCCAGATAGGTGCCGCTGATGTCCTCCTTGCCCTCGGCCCGCTGCAGCACCGACCGGGCGGCGGTCCAGAAGTCCCGGAAGACGATCTGGTCGCTGGTATAGTCCTCCACGTCCTCCATAAAGTCGCCGGACATGATGCGGTCCCAGGTGAGTCTGGGCGTCAGCTGCAAATAGCGGTTCTCGTTCTCCGAGAATGCCCGGTCCGGCGTCAGGAAGAAGCTGCCGACAGACAGCGCCAGCAGTATGCCGCCGATGGCGATCAGCGGCGCGATGCCGCTTCGTTTCTTCATAGCGCCGCCTCCTTAAAATCTAAAGTACAAAAACGGGTTGTAACTGTCGCCCACCAGAAACGCCATGCTCACCAGCAGTACGACGACTACCCACACCGTTCGCAGTCCGTCCGACAGGGCGGGGGAGAGGGCCTGTTCCCGCTTTTCCCACAGCCGCTTGGGAAGGCTCGTGCAGCCGATGACGCCCAGGACCAGCAGCAGCCAGCCGCACCGCAGCAGGTACGCCGTGGTGCTGTCGGCAAAGGTTCCGGAGAACATATGGCCCACATAGGCCCCCAGCGCGCCGAGGTCTGTGATGGCGAACAGCACCCAGCCCATGACGAAGCAGAAGCAGGTGTACACGTGCCCTACGAACCGGGGCGCCTTGTCCAGCCACTTCAGCAGGAACGTCTTTTCCAGCAGCAGCAGTACGGCGTAGTATACGCCCCACAGCACGAAATTCCAGCTGGCGCCGTGCCACAGACCGGTCAGCAGCCAGACGATGGCAATGTTCAGGAGCTGCCGCCCCTTGCCCTTGCGGTTACCGCCCAGGGGGATGTAGACATACTCCCGGAACCAGGTGGACAGGCTGATGTGCCACCGCCGCCAGAACTCGGTGACGGAACGGGACTCATAGGGATAGTTGAAGTTCTCCAGGAAGTGGAACCCGAAGAAATGCCCCAGGCCGATGGCCATGTCCGAGTAGCCGGAGAAGTCAAAGTAGATCTGGAACGTGTACGCGATGGCGCCGATCCACGCCGTGACCGCTGTGGGGTCCGACATGGCGGCGATGTCCTCCCAGATGGCGCCCATCTGGTTGGCGATGAGCACCTTCTTGCCCAGACCGATCACCAGCCGCTGCAGACCCTCGCTGGCCTCGCTCACCGACTCCCGCCGATGCTCCAGGTCGTAGGCCACCGTCTTGTACTGCACGATAGGCCCCGCGATCAGCTGGGGGAACAGCGTTACATACGCGCCGAAGTCCACGATGTTCCGCTGGGGCGGCACCAGCCCCCGGTACACGTCGATGGTATAGCTCATGGTCTGGAAGGTGTAGAAGGAGATACCGATGGGCAGCAGCAGCCCCAGCGCCGGGATGGCTGTGCCCAGCAGACCGTTCAGGTTGCTGATGGCAAAATCCGTGTACTTGAAAAAGCCCAGGATCGCCAGGTTTCCCACCACAGAGATGACCAGCACCGCCTTGGCGCCGCCCGCCCTTCCCTTGCTCCGAAAGTGGCCGATGGCCAGACCGTTGCAGTAGTCGAACACCGTGGAGAACAGCATGATCAGAATGTACTTCGGCTCACCCCAGCCGTAAAACAGCAGGCTGAAGACAAGCAGTAGCCCGTTCCGCAGCTTCCGTGGGCAGATATAGTATAAAATAGCCACCAGCGGCAAAAACGCCAGTAAAAATGTGGTGCTGCTGAATACCATGTGATGTGCTCTCCTTTGCGGATAGTCAGAAAAAGGAACAGGGCGGGCTTGCCCGCCCTGTTCAAAACAGATGTCACTTCACGCCGGCCAGCTTACCCATTTGATAGCTGCCGCGTATGGCGGACAGGTTGTTGACGAACAACACGTCCGTCACGCCCTTGGCCTTGGCCAGTGCGCTGACGCTGCCGCCGTAATACCGGTAGTCCACCACATACACCGTCTGGTAGTGGTCCACCAGAAACGGTACAAAGGCGTTGCCGAAGGACTCCTTCACCACGATGCAGCTCTGCCCATTGCTGACTTCGGGGTTCTCGATCGCGGTGAAGGGGTTGTCGCCCATGATGAACGCGCCGTATTTCAGGCTGGCCGCTGCGGTGGACTCGTCAAAGATCACCTTGCCGCCGGTGAGCTCGCTGTTCTCGCTGCTGCCGTACTTCATGGCGGCGGTGCTGCTGACGGGATGATAGGCGTTCACCGTATCCGGATCATCCGCCATGGCCTGAGGCTTGCCGCCGTCGTTGTAGAACGAGCCCAAAAAGCCCGTGTACTGGCTCACCTCATAGTCGCTGAGGTCGTGGGGCGTAATGCCCTTGACATTGCAGAACTGTACATAGGCGTAATAGGCGCCCAGCGCCGTCCAATGGTGGTCGGTGCGGAAATAGATGTACTCCGTCCGATGGGCGTTCAGCGCGTCATGCAGGGGCACCGTTTTTATATTCTGCCCCATTCCCGCCAGAATATCCTTTTCGGCCTGTGCCTGATCGCTGCCGGGTATGTCGCTGAGCAGGCTGTCCGGCAGGGTAATGCTGCTGGACAGGGGGATGGCCATGGCGTAGACATTGCTGACGCCGCTGAGGCTGTCCGCCACGGCGTTGACCGTGGACTGGTACTTCTCCGCCAGGGAGCCCACATAGTTGTACATCTCATATCCGGCATTGCCCACGATGTATACGCCGCCGGACTGATAGGGCGTGGCATCGGTGGTGATGACATTGGAGGCTGCCGGCTTCGTGGTGGTCACGGTGGACTTATCAGTGTTCCCATCGCCATTCCCGCTTTGACCACCCTTTTGATCGCCCTCCGGGTCCTTCGCGGTGTTGTCCGCGTCGCCGGTCCCGTCAGGCTCGCCGTCCGCGGGCTGGGTGACGGCAGGGCTGTCTGTATCCTTGTCCGGCGCCTTTTTTCCGCTGAATACATCGGTGAAGATGGCCAGCACCGCCACCACCAGCGCCGCGGCGGCGATCAGAAGCAGCAGCGCGCCGCCTCCGCCCCGCTGCCGCCGTTCATAGCGCGGACTCATCCCACATACTCCTTGATGACCGCATTGGCGGTATCCGTGTCAGAGGTAACGCACAGCACCACGCAGGTGCCGTAAGTGGCGAAAACGGCGTTGTTCAGGCGCTCAGCCTCCTCGGGCTGGTAGCGCCCGGCCTCCTGCGTCTGGCTGTCCAGCAGCTCCTGCATGGCGATCTTCACCGCCGATGCGTCCGTCTTATCCTTGCAGGACACCACAAAGATCTCCTCCATGGTGCTGCCGTCAGACATATAGGCGGCAGCGCTGCTGTCCTCGGGCAGCTCCAGATAGTCTCCGGCGTCGATAGCGCTCATGGTGCTGTCAAACTGTACGCGCTCGGTCAGCGCCTTGCCCAGCCCCTCGGCATCCACCGTGGCGGAGGACTTGTCGCCGCAGGCGGCCAGGGACAGGACCATCAGCATGGCCAGCAGCAGGGTCATAAAACGTTTCATAGAATTGCTCCTTATCATTCACTCAAGACTGTTTTGCCCGCCGGTACGCAAGATACCGGCTCAATACATCATTATAATACAAACCGCGCGGAAGTAAAAGGGGGTAAATACAAACAAGCCATTTATTTTCCGCCAAGGCTTTCACTACCTATGACGGAGCGACCCCGCCGCGGGTTCCGAAAAAAAGAGACCGCAAAGCGGTCTCTTTTTCAAAAGTCGATGGTCCCGTTCAGCACCTTCAGGTCGTAGGGCTCGAACACCACCCTGCGGTAGGCGTCCACGTCCATCTTCACGCCCGTCCAGTCGCTGTGTATCTCGCCGTTCTGCTTGATGAGGATGTCGTACAGAATGTCGTAGGTCACGCCGTCCGGCCCCTTCTCCTCGATGGTGGAGTAGGGCAGCGTCTTGTGGTACGTCATGTGCAGGCCCTTGTATTCGAAGTGGAAGCCGTTGCGCATCCGGCAGCCGTCCAGCCCCTTGTAGGTGAACAGGCGCTTCAGGTCCTGCAAGATCTTGTCGTGTTCCTCTTCGTACAGGTTCTCCGGTGTCGTCTCGGTGTAGTCGTACCGGAACTGGATGGGAATACGATAGGGCAGGAAGCGCTCCACATAGTCCACCAGCTTCGCCGCCGGATAGTTCTTGTACAGCACGCAGTTGATCCGCGTGGGGCAGGCGATCTTCCCCAGCACCTGGTCAGGGCTCTCCTCCACATAGTGCTGCAGGTGGCGGGAGATGTTCATGCAGGTGATTTTGTCCTTGTTCCTCTCCGTGAAGGCCAGCATTTCCTCGAAGGAGGTGTGGGCCTGGGCGGGAAAGGTGGTGTTGATATAGATCTTGTGGGTGGCGGGGATGGCGTCCAGCATCTGCTGCAGTGCGTTCAGGTCGGCCAGCGGCTCGCCGCCGGTGAACACAAAATCACACCGGGGCGTGATGCCGTCCATCACCCGGATGCTTGCCAGTATCTTCTCCAGACTGAAGCCGGAGCAGTCCGCGTATTCTTTTTTGTTGATGCAGAAGGGGCAGTTGTTCTGGCAGTCGTAGGGTACGAACACCGTCACGGTGGCGCCGCCTTCCCGCGTTTTATAGGGATGGGCCATGTTGTTGACAACCTCACATCAAAATGTACCAAAACATTGTAAAACAAATAGTGATGGAAAGCAAGGGAAATGTTCAAAAATCCATTGTTTACAAAAGTCAAGCATTAAATGCGCACAATTTTTCACTTCTTGTTTTGTCTAATTTTGACAATCCAACATGGCCGCCGTCATATCCCATGGTCGGCAGCCTGTGTATTTTCCTGTTCAGTTCTCCGTGTTCCGCTCTGCTCACGCCCTCTCCCCTCGAATGTCTGCTGTGCTGTTTCTTCCTGTTACGCGCTCAGTCCGATCTCTCGCAGGCACTCCCGGAACATGACCTCGCTGCTCTTGTACCCCAAGATTTTTCGAGGATAGTTGTTAATCCATTCCTCCGTGGCCGCGATCTCCGCCGCGCTGACCTTGGAGAAATCTGTGCCTTTCGGATGCCGCCGCCTGATCATGCTGTTGGCGTTCTCGTTGCTGCCACTCTCCCACGGGGAATACGGATGGCAGTAGTATGGTTGCCGCGCTGGCGCACAGGCCGTCGATCTTCGCCGTCACCGCCGCCGGGTGCTGTTCAAGCTGGTTGCCGATGGCCTGCGCTGCGAACACGTCGCCGCCGCCGCTGTTGATGCGCACCGTGATCTCGTCCAGCGCTCCCAGACCGGCCAGTTCCTCCGCAAACTGCTTCGGGGTCACCTCGTCGCCCCACCAGCTCGTCTGCGAAATGTCGCCGTAAAGCAGCAGCTCCACCTTGTTTCCTGCCTGATTGCAGAATTTCCAGAATTTCTTGTTTTCGGGCATTTCTGTTTTCCTCCTATTCTCCCGCCGTCTGCGCTTTTCCGATCTCGTCCACCTCGCGCTTGCGCTTGGCCTCCGTCACGCGCAGTTTGATGTTGCGGTTGTAGTCCCCGCCGGTCATTTGCGCCGCCTCCTCCTGCGCCGTGCTGAAACCGGCATCCACCCGCTTGATGGCGGCATCCACCTCCTGCACGGGGTTCAGGTTCGTCCGTGCCGGGCCGTTCCACGCACAGGCCGTGTACGCCTTGCGCCGCGCCGGGTCGGTGAAAAAGCCCGGCGCGTGGATACGCCCACGGGCGACCGCCTCTGCGAACCACTCCTCATAGACCGGCTGGCAAAAATCGTCCGTGAACCAGTCCCGCTGCATACTACAGGTGCGCCAGAACTCGTTGAGTGCGCCGCGAGCCGCCGAATAGCTGGTGGTGAACTGCTTCATCATCACTTCCGGCGGTATCTCCAGCCCCGCGCCGATCAGGCGGATGGTGGCGTTCGTGAAGTCGTCGTACCCGGTGTTCGGGTGCTTCGGGTCTGCAAACTGCACCTCTTCGCCGGGGTTCAGGTCAATGATGGCCCCCGGCCCCAGCTCGATGCTGCTCTGGTCGGCGTTGTCGATCAGCTCCTCCGCCGGTATCATTTCTCCAAACGGTCTGCCGTCCGACGGGTTTTGTGACTTCACGAACACCGTGAACATGGCGCTGATCACCGCCGCCGTGATCTCCGCGTCCGTGTAGCGTCCAAGCTGTTTCAGGCTCTCCAGCACAGGGGCCAGCAGGGGAACGCCCCGCCGCTGGCCGATGCGCTCGCGGCTCATGATGTGCAGCACGTTCCGCCGCCCGGTTGTATCGCCGTAGGCTTCCACTCTTTGCCACGTCAGCCCCGCCGCGTCCACGGCGCTGTTGCTGCCCAGCGGATGCCGGTTGCATATCCAGTATGCCGTCACCATGCCGTCCGCTGCCGTCCGCGTCGGTCTCCACGCCCTGTACGATGCTCTGTACCTCGTAGCCCTGCACCGTGCAGGGCATCAGCCTGTCAAAGCCGTCCGGGCTGCATACTCGGTCTGCCTCGATCAGCCGCACACGCAGGTCATACGGCGCTCCCGCCTGATGCTTCATAGGTAGCAGGGCAATGGTGTCGCCGTTCATCAGGTAACTCAAAAAGGCGAGCTGCTGGAGCTGATAGAAGTTGTCCATTCGCTCCGCGTCGCATACCGGCGTGTCCGCCCACAGGGCGAACTCCAGCACGAACTGCGCTTGCAGCTTCTCCACCGCCGTCTCGTCCAGTCCCAGATAGTCGCTGTCAAGCTGCGGCGCAGGCATCAATCCGCCTGCCACTACGTTCGTCCGCATGGTTTTCAGCGCCGCCGTTGCCGTTGGGATACCCATGTAAGCGTCTCGGCTCCGCTGCTGCAGAATGTCGATGTTGTCCTCGATGTCCTCCTTGGCGCTGCCGCCGTGGTACATCCAGCCTCTCATGCTCTTTTTCGTCAGGTTGGCTCCGTAGCTGCCGTACCCGCTTTTGATCACGCTCAGTGCGACCCTCGCCGCCGCCCGCTTCGCCGCGTGGACGGGAGCCATGGTCATGATCGCCCGGTCAAGGATATTCGGTTTCTTCATGTGCCCCCTCCTCATACGTCGCGGGCCACGGCACGATAGGCGCGGTTTCGTCCGCCGTGCTTATGTCTCTTGCCCAAGCCGCTCGCCTCCTCCTTTTCCATGCAAATAGATAAAAAAATAAATGCGGGAAAACTCTTTTCGAGTTCTCTCGCATTTATTCTAATTATTCAGCCATAAAGGTGAACACAGCGAAAGTGAAAAGTTTCATGACACCTCGACAACTGAATAGCAACGCAATATTCTGCGCTGCTGAAGACAATAAAAACACCCGAGGCTGGTTATCTTAACCTGCCTCGAGTGTTTCTCATTTCCCGTATTTCTCTTTTAGGCTCTGGTGTCCCTGTTGGTCGCGGCGGCGCAGCTCCTCTGCCGAAAAGATCTTCCACTGGGGCCCCTCATCGTTCAGGTTCAGATGCGCGTAAGATTCCGGATAATACCGCTCCGGGTCAAAAGTAAAGTCCTTTGCAACAAGCCGCTGCCATATGCTCGGCTCATCGGGCAGGTCGATCTTGTCCACCTCGTAACTTGTCAGCTCATGGGTGATATCGATCTTTCGCAGGAATTCCTCTGCGGTCAATTTCCCTTGAACATATTCCTCCCGTGCCAGCCGAGCATTCTCGCTCCACTGGTCGTACTGCTCGTAGTCCATGGGTATCAGGTTGGAACGGTCAGAAGGTGCCGCGTCGATCCAGCGCAGCAGGCGGGAATACATTCTGTCCCGCAACTTTTTACAAACCAGAAGTGCCTCATCCTCCGAAGTCTTATCCAGCCTTGCCAGATTTGCGCCACGCTGTTTGCAGCTCTGTCCATCGGTCACCCGGTCACAGTACCGGGTGGCCTTTTTCGTTTTCGGGATGAAATAGCCCCAGCAGTAGTCACATCGGCAGACCCGCTGGTTGTCCTGCTCGAAGTAGAGCGCCAGCACCAGCATCCGCAGCTCCATCAGACTGCGAAGCTGGAATGACCGTGGTTTTTCCAGCTGCGGCAGCTTCGCCGGATCGCAGATCCGCGCGATGTCGGCGTAAGCCGCCCGCAGCTTTTCATACTGCTCCGCCGGTGTCATTCCTGCTGTGCTGTCAAATGCGACCTCCATGATATTCCGAAGGTAGTTCTGTACACGGAGGGGTTCTTCCATCACCCGCAGGATCTCCTGTCCGGCAGCCAGCAGAAACATCGCCGTGCCGTCATCCTCTGCCTGCAAAGTCCGGTGCAGAATGTCCGTCACAACAAATCCGCTCACAGGATCGATCTCACACAAATCTGGTGTCAGCAAAATCGCCTCCGCAGCAAAGTCCTCTAAATCGCTCACAGGAATATCGATCCGCTCCTCAAACAGAGGATGCTCGTTCCGCAGCCACCGCACCGCCTTGCGGTAGTCCATATAGTCCAGTTCAGAAAAGGCGATCAAGGTCTCCGCGGGAGTCAGTGCAGGCATCCGCGTGATTGACCTGTCATCACAAAGCAGGATGGAATAGCGTCCATCGCCCACCTCCATCAAGTACAATTCCGAAGCCATGCCGATACCTCCTCAAAGATCACTTCCTGATGTAAGCCGCCTTGAAATTATTCTAACATAAAGGTGAACACAGCGAAAGTGAAAAGTTTCATGACACCTCGACAACTGAATACCCGCAGCCGGAGTGCATACACCGTGAGGGAAGCAGCGCCAAGATCCGCAAAGGGGAGCGTGCCGACACGGGACAACGCCGCAGAAAGTCTGGGGCAGGAAGGTGTACGGTGTGCGGCCAATCAAAATCAAAACAAAAAAGAAAGGAAAATCAAAAATGAAATCATCTGTCTACAAAAGCTACGATGAACTGCCGCTGTTCCTCAACTCAGATCTTGTTGCAAAAACACTCGGTATCGCTCCGTCCAGTGCATATGAACTCATGCACAAAAAAGATTTTCCCACTCTGTATATCGGCAACCGTATGGTCGTTCCGAAAGAAAAGTTCATCCAGTGGGTGGAGGAGCACACGAAGGGCGGTGCCATTACATGAGAAGAACGAAACCTCCCGTTGGATGGGAGCATGTGAAAAACTGCTTCCCCGTCCCCAACGAGCTTCTCGATTTCGATTTGCCCGGTGGATCAATCGCTGTCTACATCTTCCTGCTGCGTCATGCAGACCGAAGGACTGGCCAGTGTCATCCAAGTACTGCGACTATGGCTAAAAATCTTCACTACTGCCGAAACACCGTCGCAAGCTATGTCCGACTGCTGGAGGAACGCGGGCTCATCGTCACGGAGCATACTAAAATCATCACAAAGAACGGCATCAAGAAAAACGGCAGCCTGCTCTACACGATAATCCCCTTACAGAAAGTCATGGAACAGCACCACGAACAGCAGTTCAATGCATTAGAGCGTGCAGCAGAGCGGCGGAAGGCGCAGGCAAAGCTGGCAGAGCAGCTCGGCGCATAAAAACGAAGTGTGCTTTTTTCCGCACTCTGTAATCACGGTCGGCCAAAACCGTGAAGCCCATCAATGCGGTGAAAGAAACAGCAATGGGATCACGCAGCCC
>ENA-OYXX01000927-OYXX01000927.1-human-gut-metagenome-genome-assembly--contig:-NODE-927-length-12077-cov-4.799035_pt1 | contig 12077 bp, 8 predicted proteins | sample MGYA00243976_ERZ653434 | MGnify/ENA primary metagenome ERZ653434 (study PRJEB26926, sample SAMN06165112) | human gut metagenome | biome: ENVO:00009003; feature: ENVO:2100002; material: ENVO:00002003...
CTATAAAGTTCACCGGTCTCCCTCGGCCGGACTATTGCTTCAACCGTGAAAAAGTCTTAGCTTTGCAGTCTGATTGACTAACCCTATGAATCTTATTGATAAATATTTTCCCGGACTGTCTGACACTCAGCGCTCGCAGTTCATGACCATGGAACGTCTCTACCCCGAGTGGAACGCCCGCATCAACGTCATTTCGCGCAAGGACATCGACAATCTCGAGGAGCGACATATCCTTCACTCGCTTTCGATTGCGAAGTTTCTGACCCCTGTGGCCGACACCTCTTTTCTCGACCTCGGCACAGGCGGCGGCTTCCCTGCCATACCCCTCGCCGCTCTATGGCCCGACTGCCATTTCCATCTGATTGATCGTATCGCCAAAAAGCTGCGCGTCGCTCAGGAGGTCGCCCGCGAGTGTGGTCTGACCAATGTCTCGTTTCAGCATGGCGACTCGGGTGAATGTCACGACAAGTTCGATTTCGTCATTTCGCGTGCCGTCATGCGCCTTGACGAGCTTGTCCGCATTGTCCGGCCTAATATCTCCCGCGACCTCCGCAACCGTCTCCCAAACGGGCTCCTCTGCCTCAAGGGTGGCGATATCGCTGACGAGGTCCGCGGCGTCAGCCGGCCGGTCATCGAGGTTCCCCTCAGCGACTATTTCTCCGAAACGTTTTTCAAAACCAAATTGTTGATATATGTAGATATGGCTTAATATCCCTCTTATTCTTATGAAAATAACCGGTTTTGAATTCAATCTTTTTGGTGTTAACACCTATGTGACCTGGGACCCTGAGTCCCATGAGGCCGCCGTTGTCGACCCCGGCATGTCAAACAAGTCTGAAAATGAGACTTTAGACCGTTTCATCTCTGAATATGGCCTGAAGGTCACTCATCTGTTGTTCACCCACCTCCACATTGACCACACACTCGGCGCCGAGCATGTGATGGAGCGCTATGGCGTTCGACCCGAAGCTAATGATGCCGACGCTTTCCTCGGACAGCAACGTGATATGCAGTCCTCCATGTTCCATCTCCGCGTTTCGCCCGGTCCGCTCGAGATTGACAACATCATACGCGAGGGCGACGTGATTAAGTTCGGAAACGACGAACTGGCTGTCCTCCTTGTTCCCGGCCATTCACCCGGCAGCGTCGTCTTCTGGAACAGCCGCGAGCGTTTCGTCATCACGGGTGACGTCCTCTTCAACGGCAGCATCGGCCGCACTGACCTCCCCGGCGGCAATCATGCCCTGCTGGTCGAGGGCATCCGTAAGAAACTGATGGCTCTCCCCGAGGATACCACCGTCTATCCCGGTCACGGATCCGCCACAACCATCTGGCGCGAGCTTCGCTCAAACCCCTTCATCCGATAATCATTTAACACCTCCATTCATCCTTTATGCTTCATTTCGACTGTGACTATATGCGGGGATGCCACCCCGAGATTATGCGTCGTCTCGCCGAGACCAACCTTGAGCAGCATCCCGGCTACGGACATGACCCTTACTCCGACCGTGCCCGGGCTCTGATTCTTGAGGCTTGCGGCCTCGGTGACAAGGCTTCGGTTTCTTTCCTGGCAGGCGGCACACAGACCAACGCTGTCGTCCTCGACTCCCTCCTCGGTCAGTGGCAGGGCGTCATCTGTGCCGACACCGGTCATATCAATGTCCACGAAGCCGGCGCTATCGAAGCCTGCGGCCACAAGGTGATCGCTCTCCCGTCGGCCGACGGCAAACTCTCGGCAGAAACCGTCAGGTCCTGGGTAGCCGAATTTTATAAGGATGACACATGGCCACATATGGTGCAGCCCGGCGCCGTCTACATTTCTTTCCCCACAGAGCTGGGTACGCTCTATACTCTCGACGAGTTGCGCGCGCTGCGCCGCGTCTGCGATGAATTTGACATGGTGCTCTATCTCGATGGCGCACGACTTCTCTACGGACTTGCCCCCGAAACTGACGTCACGCTCCACGACATCGCCTCGCTGACTGATGCCTTCTATATCGGCGGAACGAAATGCGGCACACTCTTCGGCGAGGCTGTTGTCCTGACCGGACGTCGTCACGTCCCCGCATTCTTCACCCGCATCAAACGCCACGGTGCACTTCTGGCCAAAGGCCGTGTCGCCGGAGTGCAGTTCATGACGCTCTTTGAAGGCGACCTCTGGCAGCGAGTGGGCCGTACAGCCGTCTCGACAGCCCTGCAGCTCCGCGACGGTCTCCGGGCACGCGGCTACGAGACATTCGTCGACTCGCCGACAAATCAGCAGTTCTTCACTCTCCCCAACGCCCTCATCGTGAAGCTGCGCCAATACGCTACTTTCGAAAACTGGGGCGCCCCCGGCCCGGAGAGCTCCCGCGTCCGCTTCGTCACCGACTGGGCCACCACCCCGGCCGACATCGACGCCCTCCTCACCCACCTCTAACCAATCCCCTTCTTATCCCTCTTTAATCCTCCACCGGCTAAATCAGCTAAATTAGCTAAGTTAGCTATTTCCTCTCCAACCACGTCCTCCTCGCGCCCGGTCAGCGCCGCAAACGGCGCAAACTGGGGCGCCCGGACCCTCATGTCCATCTGCCCCCTCCACCTATTAGCCATATTTGCCACATCCGTCACATTAGAAACATCAAACTTTCTCAGATAAAAATTAGTGAACAAAGGTTAATTCGCATATCGTTAACACGATTTAACAATTGGGGGGGGTAATCAGAGTCCTTATACCTACATTTGTCTTTCATTCATTACCAACCTATTGTTCACATTTTAAATTAAGAGTTTTGAAACGTACTTTATTATGTCTGCTCTCAATTTTAATGAGTGCGACGACCATTTTTGCGGCTTCTGACAGCTGGGTGGAGTTTAGTGCTAATAACTTTCCTGACAAAACTTTCCGCGACGCTCTGCTATACTGGTCCCTGAAATCCACTAAGACTTCCGGTGGAAGTCCTTATGTGATAGACGATACTAAATTCAGGGTTGAAAATGGCAAAGCCATGATCAATCGTGATATGTTTACTGAGATCGACATCAATAAAACAAAAGGGACATTCACATTGCAGGATGCTCTACCGTCAGTTGTTCAAAAACTCGTTGATTATGCTGCGAAGACTAAAATTCTGACTGTCGACTATCCCGCAATTAAAAAGCTTGACGGTATAAAGCTTTTCCGTAACGTTATGACCATTACGCTACCGAATCCCGGTGCAAAGAATCGCAAAACACAATTGACAGCGCTTGACGTAAGCGGTATGCCCATCCTTGAAACGATAACGAATCTTTCAACAGGCGATCGAGGGTTCCCTTATAGCATAAACAATTCAGGAGCCACTGGATTGCCGAGTGCCGCGAGCGGTTTCACGTGTCCTGTCACTCAGGTTATTGCCGACGATTGTCCTCTCCTGCGCGAAGTTAGACTCTCTTGCTACACGACTTTAAAAAAGGTCTCATTCAAAGGCTCAGACAATATTGTCAATCTATATCTTGTTAAAACCGGTATTGAGACACTCGACATCTCAAATCTGACCAAACTTTTCAACGAAAAAACTGTGAATTCATGGAATGATCAGGATTTCGATGAAGCGATGGGTATCCCTGGATATCCCAATGATGCCGCTAAAATGGCCGTAACGTTTGCTCTGAATGGCTGTAGTGAACTGACTGATCTTAATCTCGGCGATGTCAACATCCATATCCTCGATGTCAGCGGTTGTAACAAGCTGAAAAAACTTGATGTTTCTGGACAAACGGACCTCTATTTCCTGTTCGCAAATATGTCAACAACCACAACTACGCCAGGAGCGCTCTCCGATTTTGACAATATGCATTCTAACAATCATGTTGGTAGGAATCTTCCTGCCGGAGCTATTGAAGAGGTGACATTCGGACCTAAGAGAATCATTAAGATAATTTCAATTAAAGGTACACAGATAAAGGAGATTGATCTTTCGACTGTCTGTGAAACCGTGCAGTCTCTCAATCTATCCACAAACAACCTTCAGTCAGTTGACCTGACAAAACTAAGACTTGCAACGAGTATTGAGATTGACAATAACCGCATCAGATCACTTAGACTGCCCCGGAATCATAATATCACGACTTTCAATATTGGCTGGAACTGTCTCACCACTCTTCCGCAATATGATAATAAATATACTGGCTTAAGCAAGTCCGGAGCCTATTATGCTAAACCTTTCCAGATCATTAATATTGGAGAAAATGACTGGCGTGTGCGCGTGCTTGACAATCCTGAAGATAACATCTATGTGATGAAAGAAAATTCATCTTTCACAAACTCAAGTCGTAAACCCTACTACTATGCACCCAAGAATTGTCGTATGGGTGACCCTGCTAAAGATGAATATGACGGACAGGGCAATCCGACGGGCCGTAAGCAGGACCCTTGCTATCTTTACTTCTTCAATTCAGAAGCCGATGCTGATGCCGGTATACCGAGCTCTGAGCCCCGTATGGACGCATTCTATTATTACAGCGATGAATACCGCCCGAATGATACGAAGAAAAATCCGGCGACATATTACGCCTACAACTGGTTCAAAGTCTATTTCTGCCGCCACTCGGGTACTCCGGACGAAATCATAGATCTTCCGGTATTAGTTCCCGCGGGATTCTATCTTGTAAGCGAAAGTGACAACTGGGCGATAAAGCCTGAATACCGTTTCAGCGTGACCGATGAGCAGAACGGTATGTACGGTCTCACGCTTGACTCAGTGTTGCAACATGAGTTCCGTATCCACTACGTTGACGAAAACGGCAACGTGATTTATAATTACGGCGGTCATGAAAGCGATTACCCCGAGGGATCGAAAAAGGACCACGTTTACTTCAAACGCGATTATCCCTACAAGCTGGGCACAGATCTCTCCAAGCACTATACAACACACTGGGACGACGAAGACACCGAAGGTAGTATCATCTCTCCGTCATTTGTCCTGCGTCATCTTCCCGGAGAGGACGAAGCTCCAAACAATTACGTAATGCTGACCGGTGGCACAATAACCTCGATTGACACCTTTGAGGCTGATGATGTCGACGTTGAACCTATATACTACAATCTTCAGGGCATGCGCGTATGCAAACCCGTTAAAGGTTCCATCTATATCCGCCGTTGCGGTGACCGCGTTACTAAGATAATCTTTTGAAATAAGATAATCTACTGACAATAATAACCCCCAAATAGGCTGCTCCAAAATCGGCGCAGCCTATTTTAATACCCATCCGCTACATCAGCTACATCCTCTCGATCCCCCTCCTCGCGCCCGGTCAGCGCCGCAAACGGCGCGAACTGAGCCGCTCTGATGCTAATATCCATCGGCCTGTGACGCTTGCTGTGTTACTTCCGAAACACATACGGTTTCTTACTGTCACATTATTTCCGTCTCAGTTTTGAAAGATACTGAGGTGTGATTTTAAGATAACTTGCAATATCCTGAAGAGGCATATCCCGAATCAGTTCCGGATAAGTGCTGCAAAGAGCTTCATACTGCTTTTTTGCTGACCCTGCACGCAAATACATTTTCATTTCGAAATGATAGAGTTGATTTGACATCCACTTCATTGACCAATGACAAAAATCTAACGAATTTTTGGCGAGCATATCATAATTTTCTTTACTGATTCTTATTAGTCTGACTGAATTACACGCTTCGCAGTAAAAAGTGGATTCCGCAAGACCGAAGGAGCAGTGGTAATTAAAGAAAATTGAAGGGACAAGAGAAAAAAATATAATTTCTTCCCGGTTGTCCTCCCAATACCAGAATTTCAGGATACCCTCCAGTGTGATATATAGAGATGTTGCTTTATCACCGGGCACAAACAAAAATTCTCCTCTATCTAACACAACTGTTTCTGACACCTCTTCTAATCTTAACATCGTGTCGTCCTGTAACTGATCAAGCCCCTTGCGTTGGAGGAGCTTTTTAAGAATCTGCTTGTCTTCTTCGTTTATATGTTTGGTTATTTTCATAGAGGAAAGTCTTATTCGGGTAGTATCTCGAAAATCAAAATTAACCTCTCGAAGATAATGAGAATCAGGAGGCCAAAAGTCTACAAAAACCAATCAAAGTAAGTGACCTGATATGATTCGGGAACTATTATTAAAATAACGTGTATTTCCCTTTTTTATTATTGAAGAAAAAGACCATGTACAGGCACTCATTGCTATTAATTGAAGAAATTGATTTTTTAATATTGTTTCAGAGCCTTGGTCGTGGAGGATTGTAGATTTGCATAAAAATATTAAAATCAAAATTAAACATTCAATAATGAATAAGTTTCTACAATCTTTCAGTAGAGCAGGTTTTACTGCAATTTTAAGTTTCACATGCTTGTTCTCTCTTTCCGCAGCAACCGGAATACATAAGTCTGGTGCCGATGAAGTCGACGGAGATATCATATTCTTCGAGGATTTTTCAGGATGTACGGCTGCGTTAAATGATTCCGTGCCTTTGAGAAATTCCTCGACTGCTATGCTTGATCCCGAAATGCTGGGTGAAGAGGGTTGGTGGGGCGGTTTTGCTTACTGTTCAAGTGGGGCGGTTGCTCTTGCCTATCCTAATTATGGTGGATTTATTACTACTCCATCCATGAATCTATATGGTAGAGTTACAGTTTCCTTCCGTTATAAAGTTCGTGAAGGTAATAAGGGTATGAGCAATTTCTGGGTACATGTTTACAGAGGCAATCCTGCCGTTAATGAACCAGTTATTGACTTGAACGAGAGTAGCAGAAGTGTGGTCTATATGTCTAATGAGTGTGAAAAAGGGTGGCAGGACTTTTCACTTTCTTTTGATAATCCTTATGACGGTGACGACGTTTTCGTCCAGATCAATGCTCAGTTTTTGCCCGTTGCCGGTATCGAGATTGATGACTTGAAAATATCCAGAGTGGTGGATTTCGTCACCGCTCCAACGTCTGTTCGTGTCACAGAAGTTACTGACGATGGTTTTAAAATGGCTTGGAATCCCGGCGCGGAAAACAAAAGCTATAAAGTGAATTGCATTGAGCAAAAAGTGCTCTCTGATCAACCCGAAAGTTATTCAGAAAATTTTGCTGGCGACTCAATGCCTGAAAACTGGGAGGGTGATGGCAATATTGCAAAAGGTGCTGGCTTCGAAGATCAGGATGCTGTCGAGCTTTCTTTGAATCAGACGCTCTATGCTCCCGTTAACTTTTCCACAGTGAAAGGGCTCGTTTTTTCAGTGAGACCCGAAGGTCTGACAGATATGTATGGAATGTCTGTCGTAAAAATATTGGGACTGACCGAAGAAGGAACATGGGAGGCTCCTTCTGAAATAATGCTGCTGCTCGTTCCGGCTGAAGGTATGGTTATTGATATTGCTGAACAGGCTCCCTCGTTCCTTGACAAGTATGTTGGATTTGGATTCAACTTTTATAACTATCTTGACAGCGAGTCAGGAAAAGTCCTTATAAGTGATGTGAAATGGATTACTGACGGTAGTAAGGAAAGAAAAGCTCTCCTTCATGAAGAATCAGTTTCTGAACCTTTTATCTCAGTCGAAAATGTAGACCCCGATGCCAGTCATTTCATTCAGGTTGCCGGAGTCAATGGAAAACTTATTTCAGATTATACCGCAATGACCAAGGTTATTGGCGTCGCAGCTCCGAATAATTTGAAAACAGACAATCTCTCAAAAGAGAATCTCTCGTATACTGCCGAATGGGATAATGTGACGAAAGCTGATGCGGGATATGTCGTAAGGAATTTTATTGTGACGAAACCCTCTGAATCCATTGAAGGATATACCGTGATGGACGAGAGTTTCACTACAGACCTTCAAGGGGTCGCCTATGTTGAGGACCGGACTCTCGATGCTTTCACTGATATCCCGGGATGGACTGTTGAAAGTAAGCCTGACGCCATTGGCTATGCCAAAGTGGGTGGTGGTCAGCTTGGTGCTGACGGTAGGGCTATCCTTGTCTCACCCGAAATGTCCTTGACTAATAATGATGGAACATTTACACTTGAGTTCAAACTTGCGGGACATGGTAATGTCGCTCTTGATGTTACGGCAGGGAATGAGACTCAGACAATAGTCCTGCCGGGCGAATATGACTGGGAAAACGACGCTGAGGTCTATGCTGAGAAAAATTTCAGTCTGACTTTCCATAGCGGTACTCCCAATTCTCGGCTCAGATTTACATCTTCTAACTGGCATGCTTTCATGCTCAGTAATATTAAAGTGAAGCAGAATATACCGAAAGATGAATATATCTATCGCCTTCTCGGTAAATTCAATGCTGAAGCTGGAGTGACATCTATTGACATTGACAACAAAGATTTCGGCTATGGCCTCTATGCCTTCGGAGTTCAGTCTCTGATGGGAAATAGTGAGGCTGGGTCCTATGAATCTAAAGTGGTCTTGTCTCCTGTTGTTGATTTCGAGTCTGGACTGGATGTTAAGACTTTTGATATGGAAGTTTCGGCAGGCGTTACAGGTAAAACGCTATGGATCTATCTACCTATTAATGATGACATCCAGATTTATTCTGCCTCTGGCTCTCTGGTTCTCAATCAGCATGGAGTTTCTGGTATTAACACTTTCAAATCTCTCTCTTCTGGTCTATATATTGTTAGAAGTCTTGGCAAATCATTTAAACTAATGCTCTGACTAATCCTGGACTAATATCTGATTACTGCAATTATCCAAACACACCGGCCTCAGTGCCGGTGTGTGGCGTGCTCGGCATGCTTAATGCTTTTAATCAGTAATAATTTTTTAAAGTCTTTTCTACCAATAGCTTATCCAATGAACATGATAAAACCTTTAATATTTCAATTCTTAATCGTTGGTTCCTTTTCTGCGGCTCATGCACGAGTAGTCGATTTCACGTTCGACAGCGGCCTGACTCAACATGAATACTATGGTAATAATATAGCCCAGACATATGATATCGCTATTCGTCTTGACAATCCGCTGATTATTGGATCAAAAATCAAGTCTCTCTCAGTCGATCTCACTGATTCAGGGGTGGAAAACACCTCAGTTTGGCTTTCATCTGATCTTAAACTCAAGAAGATCAACGGTAGGGGAGTCAATGATCCTGACATTTGTTCAGTCCCTGCCGTCGTAGAGAACGGCAAACTCAATGTCGAGTTTGATGCTCCTTATATTATACCGGACGGTGGACTTTACGTTGGCTACTCCTTTACTGTTACTGAACTAAATGAGAGTAATTCACAACCTGTGAGTGTGGTGGAAAGTTCAGATTCAGACGGATTCTTCCTCCACACATCGCGTACTAAGACACAGTGGGGTTCAATGACGGTCTCTACCTCTAAGGCCAGTACTATTTCTGTTGGCTTAGAGGGCGATTTTCCTCTTAGACAAATGACTGTGAGACTGCCTTCTGTTGAGACATTCCCTGACGAAAATGGTAGTGGAACTCTTTCGTTTATAAATACTGGAGCTGAACCCATAGAATCTGCCGTCTTGTCACTGGAGGGCGAAATGCTCCCGGAATTGACTGTTGAGGTCAAATGTCCCCATCCCGTTAGATTCCTCCATAATCTTGATGAGGCAGCTTCATTCTCTCTTCCGCAGATTAATTATGCTGGGACATATCCCATCTTTTGTCATATTGATAAGATAAACGGTGAAGATGTGATGTCAGATTCTTACTCGGGATTGCTCATTGTATATCCTTTCAGACCGGTTGCCCGGCCATTGATAGATGAGTATACTGGACTTTGGTGTGGATTTTGTCCTAAAGGATATGTCGTGCTTGAGAATATGAAAAAACGATATGGCGACAGATTCATTGCGGCCGCTTATCACTATAATGACGCTATGGCCTTCGCCGGAAAGATGCCAAATCGTGTTTCCGGTTATCCGTCAGCATTTGTAAACCGTAGATCAGAGATTCAAATAGAGGACATACCTGTGAAATGGGACTCTATCTCTAACTTTATCCCGGATGCCGATATTGAAGTGTCGGCCGTATGGTCCGATGAAACTCACAGGTCAATTATAGTTAATTCCGATGTCCGTTTTATCAGAAGTAGTCAAGGCGTTTCTTATAGAGTAAGTTATATCCTGATTGCGGATAATCTTTCCAATACTGAATGGCAGCAACACAATTCCTATGCCGGTGAGTCGGTGGAAAAATATCCTTATCTTAATAATCAGCTGGGAAGATTGTTTCTTGACGGTGATGAATATGTGAAGGGACTTGTCTTTAATGATGTCGCACTTACTGCGACTGATGCAACTGAACCTGAAGCCTTCCTTACGTCGGATATCGCTGCTAGAGAGGTTTATTCTCACGCCTGTGTATTTGAACTTGATGAAATAAGTGCAGATCTTCTGACGCAACCTGAACAGCTGAGGGTTATTGCAGTCTTGAGCAAGGGTTCAGAAAATTCTTTCGTGAACTGTAATTCGTCAGCGTGGCTTAATGGAAAACCGTTTGCACAGGCTTCTTTAAAGAGTGACCATATTGAAGAGACACGTCACGAAATCGCCAGATTTTCAATAGACGGACGTTTGGTGACGAGAGAAACACCAGGCATTCAGATTGTGCGTTATTCCGACGGAACAGCCTCAAAAGTGTTAGTGAGGTAGTTTTTTCTGTCAGTCTCTTCCGCGACATCCGTCACATCAGCCACATCCGGCTCCTCCTCGCGCCCGGTCAGCGCCGCAAACGGCGCGAACTGAGCCGCTCTGACGCTAATATCCATCGGCTTGTGCCGCTTACTGACGGGGTGGGGAAGCCCGACGATGTCCTCATACGGAAACCATTCATCTTCATTCATGCCTTGTGTCCTCCTATCTGTTGGTTGCGCTCGCGCTGTGTTGCCCCGTCGGCAAAGTTGAGCCCGGTCAGCAGCGCGTTTTTACCAAAGTGCTGTCTGACGTTCAGGATAGCCTTCTGACGTCGACGCTCCCGCTCAAGCTCACGTGCTTCCTCCCGACGTTGCCTTTCAAGCGCCTCATAGTCAGTGAATAGGTCGAGCTGCACAGCTTCTTCGTGGTTCAAAGCAGCGTTTTCCGGTTGTAGCCCGTTGGTTGACAGCGTGAGACGTCTGACGAGCAAAATCGGATTGGCGATGCGCTCAAACAGCTCTTTGACTTGCTCGACGATAACACGTGATGACGAGGTGTAACGCTCAAAATTCGCCGTCCCGTGACCATGATAGGGCACACGGCGTCCATAATAGTCCGTGGATATGCGCCCCTCATAGCGGTCCCTGATTTCGGGCCTGGTCAGGTTCTCGACATCATATCCTATTGTGAGCGTTATCTGATTGGTTTTAAGCCTCTTCTCAACAAGCTCAAGCGAGGCGCTGTCGGCCATCTCCATCGCCACGGTTTTGGCTTTGTCATAGCTGTAGGCGCACTGTAGCACCTGTCCGGTCGAGATTGACCGGGTCTTCGGCCGGTAGGCTTTGACAAGGTCCATCGTCACCGGTTCCCAACCCCAGGCATGGTCGATTATCAGCTCGGCATTGACGCCAAACTCCTTGTAGAACCAGTCCTCGTGGGTCAGAGATCTCCGCGCCACGTCGCCTAAGGTCCACATTCCGGCACGCTCAAGACGCAGCGCCGTGCCTCGTCCGAGACGCCAGAAGTCGGTGAGCGGCTTGTGGGTCCACAGTTTGCGACGATAGCTCATCTCGTCAAGCTCGGCTATGCGCACTCCGTCCTTATCAGCTTTCATCTTCTTCGCCACGATGTCCATGGCCACCTTGCAGAGATACATGTTCGTCCCGATTCCCGCTGTGGCGGTGATGCCTGTCTCGGCTAAGACTTCGCGTATCATCTTCATGGCCAGCTCGTGTGCGCTCATCCTGTAGGTCCACAGATAGTCGGTTACGTCTATAATGACCTCGTCAATCGAGTAGACATGGATGTCTTCGGGCGCGATGTATCGCAGATAGATTCCATATATCCGTTTGGAGTAGTCGACATAGAGCTTCATCCTCGGCGGTGCCTTGACATAATCCACCGCAAGCTCGGGACGTCGGGTAAGCTCGCTCCCTGATGTCGAGGCGCCGCTGCGCCCGCGTCGGCGGTTGACATCGCGCAATATCTGATTCACCTCGA
>ENA-OYXX01000929-OYXX01000929.1-human-gut-metagenome-genome-assembly--contig:-NODE-929-length-12062-cov-4.798118_pt1 | contig 12062 bp, 2 predicted proteins | sample MGYA00243976_ERZ653434 | MGnify/ENA primary metagenome ERZ653434 (study PRJEB26926, sample SAMN06165112) | human gut metagenome | biome: ENVO:00009003; feature: ENVO:2100002; material: ENVO:00002003...
GTATAAGAGACAGCTCGGGAAGGACGATGTTCTTCAGGCTGGTGCAGCCATAGAAAGGAGAATTGGTATAACCGTTATCGCTGCTGCCGTTGGGTGTATCCAGGATAACCAAATCCACAGGGGTCTGCCCCTCCGGCGTTTCGGTAAAGATCAGGCTCTTAAGGTTGGAGCATCCGAAGAACGCTTTGTTTCCGATGGACGCAACCGTGCTCGGAATGACGATCTCCTCCACTGTCTGACAACCGTAAAACATGGAAGCAGGGATTTCACTCAAGCCTTCCGGCAGGGCGATCTTCGCAAGCACGGCACAGCTGCCGAACGCTTGGCTGCCAACGGTAAGCGTCTCGCCTTTTTTCAGTACACCGAACCGAATCTCGGTCACCACCTGGTTGTAGTAGAATGCGTTTGCGGCAACGTTCGTCACGGTATCGGGAACCGTCACCGTGGTGCTTCCCGCCTTCCTCTGCGGGCAGAAGAGCAGAGTGGAAAGGACGTTCTCTGTTGTTTCCTTACCGTCTGCATCAAGCACCTTGTTTCCGTCTGCGTCCAGTACCGGCTTATCGGTCCTCTGATACAGGACATTCTCAATGGCAACAAAATTGGCGCTGTCGCTTGCGACCGTAATCTTTTCGAGCTTCGGGCAGGCAGAGAATATCGTAAACTCGCCCTTCTCGTTCAGATCCATCGCTGTGAGCGACTTCGGAAGAGAAATCTCGGTCAGCACGGAGCAGGTTGCAAACGCACCGGAACCGATGTGAGTCACGCCTTCCGGAATGGTCAGGCTGGCAAGCTTGCGGCAGGATGCAAACGCATTCGCCCCAATTTCCGTAAGACGTTCCGGAAGTTGGATTTCCTCCATGACGGAGCATCCGTAGAACGCTTCATCCGCAATGGTCAACCCCACGGTGCTGTCCGCAAACTTCACAAACTTCAGCTTGCTGCAGTTGCGGAATGCGCCGACGCCGATGCGCTTGACATTCTTGCCGATGGTGATACCGGTCAGACCGGTCTTCCCCTGGAACACGCGGTCGCCGATTTCGACAATCGTTTCCGGCAGTGTGTAATCGCCTTCGCGGTCGGTCGGATAGTAGACGACCTTGGTTACCGCTTTGTCGAACAGCACGCCGTCGATGGCGGTATAGTTCTGGTTCGCCTCATGCACCTTAACGCTCTCGATCTTCTGACCGAACACGCCGGTGATCTCAAATTCAGGAACCTCCGCACCCAGCTCCACGTGCGTCACGTAGAAGAGCGTCTGTGCGGTGGAGGAGGAAGGAATGCTTCCGAATGCGTTGGCTGCAAAGTCAACGGTGTACTTTCCGTCCTCGCCCGAGGCAATCCCCTTGGAGTTGACGATAACCTTCGTCAGCTTGGAGGTGTAACCGAACGCATTGGCTTCCATCTTGACCAGACGCTTCGGGAGTGTCACGGTAGTCAGTCTGGAGCAGCTGTAGAAGGCGCCCTCACGGATGGTGAGTCCGTAGCCCTCTTCGGTCAGGTCGATTTCCTCCAGACCGGAGCAGGACTTGAACGCTTCCTTCTGAATCTCGGTCACAAAGCCGGGAACCGTCAGCTTGGTCAGCTTATTGCAGCCCTGGAAGGCATTCGGGGCAATGGTGGTCACGCCGTTCGGAACCGTGAACTCGCCGGCCATGCCCTTCGGGCAGAATACGATGGTATCCCCCGCCGCGTTGCAAAGCACCTTGCGACCCGCGTTTCCCTTGGCGGTGTAGTTTCCGCCGTTTCCGGCGATGTCAATGGAGGACAGTGCGGAGCAGCTGGAAATGGTATTGACGCCGAAGGAAGTCAGCCGCGCGGGGAGGGTGACGGATTCCAGCTTGGAGCACAAATAAATGCCCTTATCCCGGATGGTCAGCGGAACTTCCGCAACTCCTTCGGGAGCCACCAGGAACGTGATCTTGGTCAGGTTGGAGCAGCTCTGGAATGCGTTTGCGTGAATCTCCGTCACGGTGTGCGGCACGATCACCTCGGTGAACTTCGCACTCTTGAACGCACCTGTCGGGATGATTGTCGTCCCCTCTTCGATCGTCAGGGAGCCAGTCTTCGCGTACGGATATGCCTTGATCTCCATGCCGGTGAACTCGTTGTTGTAGTAAAGGACACCGTCCACCGAATGATACCGGATATCCTTGGCTCCCTCCACCGGATAGATGGTAATCGCCTGGAGGTTGTTACAGCCCTGGAACGCAGAGCCGATGCCGTTGATGCCCTCGGAGCCGATCTCAATGAGCTTGATGGTATTCGGGATCCGGATTTCCTTCAGGGTATTGCAGGAAACAAACGCAGACGCCTCCACCGTGGTGACGGGAAGCTCGTTATACGTGGTCGGAATGGTGATGGTGGTCAGCGTTCCGATACCGTAGTCTCCCTGCGACACAGCGTATGCGGTTCCGTTATCGATAGGGGTGAACTTCAGAGTCTCTGCAAAATATGCATACAGCGTGGTCTCGGAAGGCAGATTCCAGCGGATCAACGCCTCGCCCTTCTCATCCGAGTAACGGACACCGACGCCGTTCGGCTCGGAAAACCAACCGATGAAAAGCTTGGTGGGATCGCTGTGGGTTGCGATCGGCAGCTTGTTGTAAAGTCCGTAAGTGACCTCTGCCGTCTTGGACGCGACCTCTCCTCCCTCACCGGGAATCAGGGTAACATTGTATCTCTTTGCAGACCATCCGGCGTAAAGCACGGTGTCGCTGCTGCCCTCGAAGCGGACGTTTTCATATCTCTTTCCGCCGGTAAGACCTGCGGGAGAGGTAAACCATCCGGCAAAATCGTAGCCGTCGCGGCTGGTTTCGGGCAGAGTGATCTCATCGCCGAATGCCACATAGACGGTCTTGACCGCCGCACCTCCGCGGACGTCAAATTCGACACCGTAGACATCCACCGTGATGGTCTTCCGCGCGGATTCATCTCCGTTTTCATTGATGAAGGAAACAGAAATCTCCGTGGTACCGGCTTCCAGGAAGGTAACCTTGAAACGGTTGTTCTTTCCGTCCACCGTGTAGGTCTTTGTTCCGATCTTGACGCTGTAGCTGTTTGCCGTAATGACCGGAGCCCAGCTGAGAACGCCGTTATCATACACGACATCGCCCATGCCGGCGTAATACACCTCGACAGACCCGGAGTACGGAGAACTGTTGGCTGCATCGTCGGCGACCGCCTGCACGGAAACCGTGTAAACAGCGCTTCCGGAACCGATCATCTCTTCGGTGATGGTAAAGGTTGCATCGGTCGTGTCGTATGCCGTGCCGTTGACGTTCACCTTGTAACCGGTTGCGCCCTCAACCTTGTTCCAGCGGATGACACTGCCGCTCGCGGTGACGCCGTCGGGACGTGCCAGCACGGTCTTGGTATAGCTGACCGCTTCGGCAGGCGCACTGTAGTAACCGGCGCTGACCGGGGTCACCTTCACGGAAATCATACCGGCATCCAGATCCACGATGCTGTAGGAGGTTCCGCTGGTCACATACGCATTCTTCAGGACCTTTCCGCCCTTGGAAATCTCCACATAGTAGGCGGTCGCGTTTTCAACCGGATACCATGTGATTTTTCCGTTGTCCACCGTAACGCCCGTTACGGCATCCAGTCCGAGGTAGTATGTATAGGAGGAAACGGATTCCATATACCCTTCCGCCTTTGCCATCACAACGAACACGATGCCGTCCTTCGGCATATCGCAGTTGGCAAAAACATAGTTGGTGGAGGCTCCGTTGTTTACCGCGGTGTGCGTATGGTTTGCATTGCCGCATTTGACCGTAATCAGGTAGTTCTGCGCGTTCGCCACGGGATCGAACACCAGAACGCCCCCGGACACCACGCGGAAGTTGGATACGCGATCCAGCGCCTTGTTCTTATAGTATGCAGTGGCAGACTGCCCGTCGCAGGACACGGTAACCGTGTACTCGCCCGCCGCCTGACCTGCAAAGTCAAACCGGAACTCATTGGCACCGACGTTCTTGTCTTCGAGCACCATGTCGCCCTTTTTGACGGTGACGCGGTAGCTTGCCGTGGGCCCCAGTGCATTCCAGCTGATCGTTTCCGCATCCACGGAAATGTTCGGAATGCCGGCGGACCGGAAGACCGCAAACAGGATCGTATCCTCGGTCAGAGTCTGACCGGTGTACTGATAGGTCAGCTTGTCGCCGGACTGATAGTCACTGACCCACCAACCGGCAAACTCCGCGCCTTCCTTCGCCGGAGTGGGGAGCTGATAAACAATTCCGTTGACTGTCCGGATCGGATCGTAAACGGCACCGTCGCAGGCGAAGGAAACCTTGTACTCCGGTCTGCCTGCGGCATGCTGCTCAAAGCGGGCATATACCGTTGTATCCGCGCTGATGGCGACGGTATCGAAGGCAAATGCGGTCTGGTACTCCTGATCGGCATACCATCCGATGAACGCATACCCGTCCTTTGTCGGATCCGCCGGCTTTGTTGCGGTGGCGCCGTTGAGAACCTTCTGTGCCGCCACAGCACTTCCGCCGTCCACCTCAAAGCTGACGGTGTAGTAGGTTCTCGGCACCATGCGGTAAGTTCCGCCGTTATAGGTCAGCTTCAGCACACCGTTCTCCAGGACAGCGGACGCCTGTGTGTCGTCCCCCGTTTTGAACGTGAGTGTCAGATTACCGTCCGCATAAACGAATTTACCGGTCTGTTCCCCGTTGAATCCCGAAATCAGGAAGGAATTTCCCGAAATCGTGAACAGATATTCTCTGCCGTCGTCTTTTGCATAATAGACGTTATCAATCCCGTAATCCGTCTGGATGACATCGGGCGGATCCGGATTGTCCGGCTGCTTCTTGTCTTTGCACGCAGTCATGTGAAGCAGGGTGAAGCAGAAAATTGCAAGCAGAATCAATACGGGCAATTTTCTTTTGTGTGTTTTCATAGGTCTCCCTCCTCTTTTCCTTTATTCAAAAGGATGCATATATTATAGCAGATTAGAGCCGAAATTGCAAGATATTTTTATAAAAATTCTATTTTTATCCGTTGTATATAAAAAATAGTCGCCCAAAGCCCGATTTTCTTCATTACACTCACAACCAAAAGCCATCGCATTGCTGCTTTTTTCATCAGAGCACGGATTTTAGGTTGCAAGCGGCACCTGGCAAAATTGCAAATCGGCAAAAGATGGAGTGGTTTTTTCGTCATTTTCCGACATTTTCCCGGTGCCCGGAGCAGTGCGCGGAAATGTCCGAGTGATCTCCTCGGCGTTATGCGTTTTTTCGTAGTTCTCAAACAGTTGCTCCCTTGCTTTATTGTGCAGCGGGCTGTTGCACAAATTCCGTCATGCAAGCCTCCCCGTATTCCTAAGTGAGATTCTCTTACGAAAAAAAGGAGGGCGCTCGATTGCGCCCTCCCTGTCTGTGCGGGGCGTTTGAACGCCCCTTATCCGGTACCGTGAAACCGATCAGCCCCACATACGAAACATCCACAGCAGAATGTCTTCTCCGGAGGCGTTCTTATGAGGTTTGAATGCGCCGCCTACGGTATCGGTCACAATACCGGTCTCAACTGCCCAGTCAAGAGCCTTGATATAGCTTGCGCGATAGTATGTATCCGTAAAGTGAACGTTGCCTTCCGCAAAAGGCTTGCCGGATATGCCGTACATACTCATAATGATCATCTGCCGTGTCATAACGCTGTCGGGTTTCAGTTTCCTGTGATAGGGTGTATTGATGTACTTATGCTCCAATGCCCACAGGACTGCTTCATAGTAGTATGCGTCAGCGGGAACGTCGACGAAATACATCGTGCGCCCGGTTGCCGCCGGTGAACCTGCCGCCTTCCATGCGCGATACCAGAATTCACCTATCGTCATACTCTTTTTCGGATCAAAACTGCCATCATCCTCAAACATACCGGATTCCAGCGCCCAACGAATGGCGGCTTCCCATTCGCTCTCCCAAACAGCAAACAGCGTTACGTCCGAATTCAAGGTAAAGGATACGACTTCGGTGCCGTTCTCCAGCGCCCACCCCTTGAAGCGGCAGCCGTCTGGTGCGACAAAGCTACAATCGGGGGCGGTAAAGGTTTCCCCGATCGTCCCGGTAACGGGAAGCATAGTTCCCGATCCGCCGTTCGCATTGAAGCAAACGGTGACCGATTTGAGGACCTCGCGGATCACATAATCGCAAACGGTACAGGTCTGAGGCGTTGTCTCGGTGGCTTCCGCACCGGGGATATGAGCCGCTACATCCTTCTTATCTCCGCAGACGGAGCACTCATGCCAATGGTTTGTCTCGTCGGTTGACCATTCGGTCTTGTAGTTATGCGCCGCAAGTTCGCCGTACTCCTGACCGCAGATCGAGCAGGTCGCCTTTTCCGTACAGGTTGCCGTGCCGCCCGTGTGGACGGTCAGTTGCTTCCCGCAAACATCACACTTGTGATCCTTGTTGACGTCCGCACACTCGCTCAGCGTCTTTCCGCAAAGGTCGCACTTGTGATCCTTGTTGTTGTCTGTGCATTCGCTCAGCGTCTTTCCGCAAAGGTCGCACTTGTGATCCTTGTTGACGTCAGCACATTCGCTGAGAATCTTGCCGCAGGTATCACAGTTATGGTCTTTGTCAGTGTCGGCGTGTGCCGCTTCATCGGCTTTTCTGCCGCAGACGACGCAGGCGTGCCAGTGTGTGTATGCATCGCTCGACCAGTCGGTGGCGTAACGGCACATGGACAGCATTTTGCCGCAGATATCGCACATGTGGTCATTGTTCGCGTCGTTGCACATACTGATGGTCAGTTGACAAATATCACAACCGTGGTTCCCGTCGGTGTCCTCGTGCGCCGCTTCCTCACTCCGTTGCCCGCAGGCAGTGCAGGCGCGCCAATGCTTTTCGCCGTTGGCGAACCACCCATCACTGTAATGGTGCGGGAGTGTTTCACCGGAGGTAAAGGTTTCTTCGCCGCTGACGCCGCAGGAACAGCTGTAATAGTACACTGCCTTTGCGCGGCAGGTAGCGGCAGATTTGAGGTAGATTTCGTCGGGATTCTCGCAGTCAAAGCTGTGGGTATGCCCGGTTGCGGGCATGATTTCATAATGGCAGACCGTACAGAGCTGCGGGGCGGTTTCGGTGGCAGCGTCACCCGGGGTGTGTGCCGCTTCGTCCGCCTTCTCACCGCAATCGGCGCATGCGTGCCAGTGTCCCGTGGCATCCTTGATCCATCCGCCGAACGTATGCCCCTTGGCATTTCCGTACCGCTCCCCGCAATTCTCGCAGATCGCCTCTTCGGTGCAGGTCGCCGTGCCGCCGATGTGCCGGCAGTTATAGTAGCATTCGGTACACCAGCCGTTCTCCCAGGTATGCGGTTCGGGGGCGCCGATGATCACGCCGCACTTGCATCTTTCCACATGGGTAGCGTTGTCACACGCGTACTTCTGGGTATACTTGTGCCTGTTCGGGTTCTTTTCCCCATAGGGCTCCCCGCATTTTTCGCAGTGCGCCGGCTCCATGCAGTTCGCCTCGCCGCCGGTATGCTCGCATCCGTAGTGACAGGAGCGGCACACACCGTTCTCATCCGGATCGTGCGGCTCGGTCTTTACCATACCGCAGCAGTACCAGTGTTTATCGTGCGTGGTTTCGGTGATGTTCTCATAATTTGCCGACCATGGCTCTGCGTGATTGTCGGGGTCAACGTCGCCGAAATGCTCCCGGCAGACGGAGCACCATGCCGGTTCCTTGCAGGTAGCCGGCCAACTGTCACTGTCTCCGTTGGCGGGGATGACGGTTCCTTTGGTGATAACGCCACGGCAATTCCAGCAAACGGTGTCGCCGGTGTAGCCCTCCTCGGTACAGGTCGGCTCTTTTTCGTCGGCAACATAGGTGCCGGACGGATCGAGATCGTGATTGTTCGGGTTGATTTCCTCGGTGACAAGACCGCAGATCTGGCAGGTGCCCTGTGCGACACAGGTTGCCGGGAAGGTCAGCGGGTGGGAGCAGACACAGCCGCAGGTCGGGCACACGCCGTCCAAAAAGGTGTGGCGTTCGTACGGGTGCTCAACGGTGCCGCAGCAGCTCCACTTGCTGATATGTCCGTCAACATCGCCCCATTCGTCTTCATTCCAGACCGGGGTTCCGATGTGGTTTGTGTAGTCAAAATTGCCCTCGGAGATGCCGCAGCCCGCGCGCAGGCAGGTTTTGACGGAGCGGCAGGTTGCCGCCTTCCAATCGTGACCGAGCGGCGCAAGCACACGCTCATCGACGTAGCCGCAGGCGGAGCAGGTAAAGACCTTGCAGCCGGCGTCCGTACAGTTCGCTTCGCTTGTCACCGTACCCTCATCGAATTTGTGACCGTCGACGGCGCAGTTGTACGTAACCGTCAGGGTGGCGTGCCAGGAACGGCGCAAACCGTTATAATTTTCGTCGTTGGGCTGGTTTTTGACGATACAGCGGTACATGTATCCGCTCATATCCTGCGACACGTTGCTGACCGTCAGGGTGGTGTACCAATGAATCTCCCCGTTTACGACTTCGGAGTACACATTGACCGTGCCGTCCTCTGCCGTCACGTCGACCATGGTCTTGCCGTCCTTGCTGACCTGCCAGATGACATCGGTGCCGTAGGGGAGCCCCTGCGTGATGTCAACGCGGAAAACCGCGTCGGTGTGCTCGGGCACCGTCAGATCCTGCGGGTTGCTGGTGGTCGGCGGATACAGCGTTCTGGTGGTTGCGACGTCGGAGATAACCGAACCGAAGTCGTTGTACACGATACAGCGGTATTGCCAGGTCGTACCCGCAGCGACCTTGTACCAGCCTTTGGTTCTGGCTTCGTCTTCGTTCGACAGATCTTCAAAGGTTCTGCCGTTGTCCTTACTTCTCTGCCACCGGTAATGCAGATCCTCCCCTTCTGCTTCCACGGAGAAAGCATAATAGGTATCAATGATGATCGTTATTTTATCCGGATCGGGCGGAAAAAGGTCGTCGAGCACCTCCGTCAACCTGTGAACCACGCTTTCGGGGTGCTTGGTAATGACGGGCAGTTTTCCGATTGTATCAATGGTGACCGGGTCGGTAGTGCCATCCGACAGCTTCTTGCCGTTTGCATAGATACTGTAGACGACACGGATCTGCCAGCCTTCCATGGCATCGGTGACGGCTGCCGTTTCATACACGGCGGAGTCGCCTTCCTTCACCGTTTCCCAACGGATGCCGCCACTACGGCTCAGCTCCCAGCGGTACCCGAAGGTAATGCCGTCAAGGGTTGTGCCGTGGGTCATCTCCAGGCGCGCCGGCTGACCGTCGACATAGCGATCCGGCTCCTTCAGCTGCGGCGTATCCACATACAAGGTGGCGTCATAGTAGTAAGAGGTTCTCTCCCACGTAAAGGCATCCCAATAGCAGATCTCGCACCGATAGATGTATCCGTTCTGCTCCTCGGTGATCTCCGGGAGCACGTATTCAAAGCGGATTGTTTTTGACGCATACGGACCGTCCGTATTATCCGCAGTCGGTCCCTGTGTTCTCTGGACAAGCCCGAAGCTCTCGCCGCCGTCCTTGCTGACATACCACTTGACCCAGGTGACAAAGGACTTTTGCAGGTCGGTGGGATTGCCGCCGGCAAGGGGGGAGAGCACCACATTGTCGCCCGCCTTGGCAACGAAAACCCCGTTCTCCTTCAGGGTAAAGGGCGTACCCGGCGCAAAGGTGTTGGTTCCGTACTTTAAGGGAAGCGTCTGCTCATCTTCCCGAATACAGTCCGCAGTCGGATAAGCACCTATCCGATGCGGACGGTCGGCTCTGTCCGTCCAAAGATACAGCATTTTGTCGCCGTTTTCCGCGATGTGGAATTTCCCTTCAAACCAAAGAAAATCCCGTTCCTCCACCTCACGGATAATGCATACCCTCCGGAAGTAGTCATATTCCGTTTCCGCCTTGTAGGCGAATTTGTGAACGGTGTTGCCGGTTCCGTCCACGACGTTGCCGTAATCGGGGATGTCAATATTGCCGCTCGAATATGTTTCGTTATCCATTACGACCTTGACGGTCTTTTCCACATCTCCGGAGACGGTCCCCCCGTGGAAGATCACGGTACCCTTGCCGCGGACATCCAGCCCTTTGATGATCCCGGAGCCGCCGCCGCCGTTGATCTCTATGGTACCGCCCTCCAGATAGATGGGCTTGGTAAAGGCATAGTCCCGGTCTTTATCGAACTTCAGAATCAGCGTGGCGCCCGATTTCACGGTCATTTCGGGAATCTCAAATCCCTCATCGACATAGGGATTGACCATGTTTGTGCTGTTTTCCATCGCCACCAGCTTGGAAATGCTCAGGGTCTTTGTCATAACGTCTTTCAGATTCAGCGCGTCACTTTTCCGGTCGAAGGAACCGTAATATTCGCCGTAATGAGTCGGATACAGATTCTTTTCGCTGTAAGACCAGTATTCGTACACCCCTTTTGAACTGAGGAAAATGCCGTCGCAGGTATAGACGGTAATCTCTTCGCGGCAGCTGCCGTCGGTGTCCGTCCGGTACAGCAGATTCTCCGCAAACGAAATGGAATCCGGGCGGAGCTGCTGAATCTTGGAGCTTCCATCCGGCTTCGCTGTGGACATTTTCAGGCGGAGAATGCCGGCGCCGTTGAATCTGACCCTGCCGCCGCCGCCGCTGTAGCCGTACACGACGGAATTGATGTAATACTCGTTGGGATTATACCAGTTATAGATGTTGCCTTCCACAACGCCGCCCTCAATATTCACGACCGGTGCGTCAATGGCATAGAGCGTTTTGTCTCCAATGTCGTAGCCGGCGGGGTAGACATTGGATCGGATCTCACCGCCACAGGCATAGACACCGCCGCCGTTTTTTCTTGCTGAAGCACTGGATGCCGGCATAACCGCGATTGCTGGTATCCGCGCCAAGCTCACAGTCCGATTTGAGGAAGGAGCCCTCATAGACCTTGACGGTATACGTCGCGTAGATATTCATGGTAGGCACACCGGCGCCGGCATGACCCACGGTCGTATTGACATGGCTGTTTTCCTTCAGCGTAATGTCGCGGGCGTGCAGCGTATCGCCGCCGAATGTGACCACCTCGACATCCCTTGCATTGTCAAAGATGAGCGTACCGCTGTTGTCGCAGAAAATACCTCTGTAGTTTGCGCCGACGGTCAGCTTGGCATTGCCGGTGATCGTAACAGTGCCGCCGGAGTTATAAATGGCGGTATACGCCCGGTTGCTCTTTTCATATGCCCGGTTTGCAAAATTGGGGTCGCCGATATAGCTTGGGCTTCCCTCCGTGCGGATGGTCAGATCCATTTTGCCCTCGGCATAAATGATGGCATACAGGTTGACCTTCGAGGGATAATGGCCGAAGAAATCTTTGCCCATATTGTATCCCCAGGTGGCTAAACCGAAGCCGTTGAGCACCAGAGTATTGGTCTCCGGCTCAAACTTCCAGCCGTCGCCGGAAAGATTTTCGCTCGTGACACGGTCGCCGCCGATCCACAGGTTATACTGGACCGGGTCGGCGTTTACGTTGACAACGAGCAGCACGGTGACCGCCGCAAGCGTCAGAAAGAGCGCCGACAGGGTCATAATATCCCTTGTATTTAGGGTTGGATATGATGCCCGACATTGTGGTGTGAGCAATTTTGTTGCCGTTGTAATTGCGGTAGCCTTGATCGTAGAAAATCTTTTCAAGCTGCTTCATACTGTATTCGCCCGTGGCATAAAGGCGGAACAGATCTCGCACCATCGGTGCTTGGCTCTCGTCAATGACAAGTCGCTTATCCTCTTTCTTGTATCCGAAGATGCGGCTGTTGCCAAGCACAACGCTTGATTTGATGGCTTGCTGATGCCCGAATTTGACTCGGGAGGACAGCTTGCGAAGCTCGTCCTGCGCAATCGAGGACATGATTGTAAGGCGAAGCTCCGCATCCTCATCGAGGGTATTGATGTTATCGTTTTGGAAGAATACGCCGACGCCCATATTCAGAAGCTCTCTTGTGTATTGCAGTGAGTCGAGAGTGTTACGGGCGAATCGGGAGATCTCTTCTTGTGTCAAGTAGGGACTAAAAAAATTTTGAGAATTTACAAGCCGTTCAT
>ENA-OYXX01000930-OYXX01000930.1-human-gut-metagenome-genome-assembly--contig:-NODE-930-length-12057-cov-4.746292_pt1 | contig 12057 bp, 10 predicted proteins | sample MGYA00243976_ERZ653434 | MGnify/ENA primary metagenome ERZ653434 (study PRJEB26926, sample SAMN06165112) | human gut metagenome | biome: ENVO:00009003; feature: ENVO:2100002; material: ENVO:00002003...
TGGAACGGAACTGCTCTTTGGCCGCATCCATCCGAAGGCCCTTCACTTTCAACAGATAATGAATGATCCGGAAACTCTCGATGTTTTCAGGCGTATAGTACCGTTGGTTGGTGGAGCTGCGCCGTGGGGCGCATTCAGGAAATTCCGATTCCCAGTACCTCAAGGTGGACGTGGGAACGTCGAGCATTGCCGACACGTCCCTTATCTTATAGTATTTCTTATCGAAGATCTCGTTGTCCATAACCGTATCAATCCATTATATCACCTGCATTCTCGGCCGCCGACACGAATTCGGCATATTCCTCGGGGTTAAGGTCAGTGAAGCCATAGTTCACCGGATTCTGAGCCTCACCCCGGAACCGCACCTCGTAATGCAGATGCGGAGCAGTGGATTTGCCCGTTGACCCTATCCGGCCTATCTCCTGACCTTTCTCCACACGCTGGCCGGACTTTACATTCATCTGCGACAGATGCATATAGCGCGTCTGGTAATTATAGCCGTGGTCAATCTCTATGATGTTGCCGTGAATGTTCTTGCGTTCGGCCGTGGTGACCTTGCCGTCGGCCGCTGCATACACAGGCGTTCCTATGGCGCCTGAATAGTCTATTCCCGCATGGAACTTGGCCATCCCCGTCACAGGGTCGCGACGCATCCCGTAGCCTCCTGACAATGCAGTGCTTTTGGGAGAAACCGGCAATATGGAGGGAATGTGATCCAGTTTCCCTTTCTGCGACTGAGCCGTTTCCTTCAGTTGGTCGAACGACAGGGATTGCGCGTATATCTGACGCTCCAGCATATCCACCTTCTGAGTCATGAACTTGATCAGCCCTCCGTCTGACACGCTGTTCAGTTCCCTATAGCGCTTGTCGTTGTTCAGTCCGGCATATCGGTACATATCGTTTACCGGCTCCATCTGGAGCATGACGCGGTACAGTTTGTCATCTCGGTTCTGGATCTTGGTCAACACCACTTGTGCATTGTCGACACGACGGTTCAGGATGTCGTACTGCTGTTTCAGCGTGGCGTTCTCCTCCCGGAGCCTCCGCTCGCCAGGTGTGTCGAACATATAATAGAATATCAGGAACAGGCCCACTCCGATCACCGAGGATATCAACAGATAGCGGCCCGCGCTGGCCATCCGCCGCCGAAGCGTCGGAAAAACCCGCTCGAAATTATCAGTTTCCGGATTATATCTGTAATATTGCTGGTTACTCACGTTCCTTAAGCCTTGTCGAGTTGCAAAAGTAGTGAATTTTTGCTAATTTTGCAATTCAATTTGAAGCCAATACAAATAAAGATGCTTACTGCAAAGGAAATAAGAGAATCGTTCAAGCAGTTCTACCGCGAGCGCGGACATAAGATTGTTCCCTCGGCCCCCATGGTCCTGAAGGACGACCCCACGCTGATGTTCACCAATGCCGGCATGAACCAGTTCAAGGATATCATCCTGGGCAACAGGGTGCCCGAGAGCCGCCGGATGGCCGACTCGCAGAAATGCCTTCGTGTATCCGGAAAACACAATGACCTGGAGGAAGTGGGTCATGACACCTATCACCACACCATGTTCGAGATGCTGGGCAACTGGTCGTTCGGCGACTATTTCAAGAAGGAGGCCATCGATTTCGCATGGGAATATCTTGTGGATGTCCTGAAACTCGACCCCAAGCGTCTGTACGCCACTGTTTTCGAAGGATATGCGCCCGAAGGTCTGGAACGCGACGACGAGGCCGCGGCCATATGGGAACAGCATCTTCCCGCCTCACATATCATCAACGGCAACCGTCACGACAATTTCTGGGAAATGGGAGACACCGGTCCCTGCGGTCCTTGCTCCGAGATCCACATCGACCTGCGCGATGACGAGGAGCGTGCCAAAATCGACGGCGCAGAGCTCGTAAACAAAGACAATCCCCTTGTGATCGAGATCTGGAACCTGGTGTTCATGCAGTACAACCGCAAGGCTGACGGCCATCTGGAACCCCTCCCCGCCAAGGTGATCGACACCGGTATGGGATTCGAGCGTCTCTGCATGGCCTTGCAGGGCAAGAAGTCAAACTACGATACAGACATCTTCACCCCCCTGATCTACCGCATCTCGGAACTGAGCGGCAAGAAATACGGCGTTGACGAGAAAGTCGACGTGGCCATGCGCGTGGCTGCCGACCATGTTCGCACCATCGCTTTCTCGATAGCCGACAACCAGTTGCCAGGCAACGCCAAGGCCGGTTATGTGATCCGCCGGATCCTGCGCCGCGCGGTCCGTTACGTCTACACTTTCCTGGACCAGAAGGAGCCGACCCTCTACAAACTTGTGGATACCCTTATCTCCGAGATGGGCGAGGCTTATCCTGAACTGCCTGCACAGGCCGACCTGATCAAGCGAGTGATCCGCGAGGAGGAGGAGTCATTCCTCCGTACGCTCGACAACGGCATCAAACTGCTGGATTCCATCATGGACAAGACCCGCAAGGAGGGGAAGAACATGGTGAGCGGCACCGATGCCTTCACTCTCTACGATACATACGGATTCCCTCTTGACCTGACCGAACTGATTCTGCGCGAGCAGAACATGGAAGTGGATATCGAGGGATTCCAGGCCGAGATGCAGAAGCAGAAGGAGCGCGCACGCAACGCCGCCTCCGTCGAGAATTCCGACTGGGTCGAGATTAATCCCGGGAATGAGGAATTTGTTGGATATGACAACACGGAAGTCAAGACCCGCATCCTGCGCTACCGCAAGGTAAAGCAGAAGAACAAGGAATACTACCAGATTATGCTGGAGCAGACCCCATTCTACGGCGAGATGGGTGGACAGGTCGGCGACAGAGGCTGGCTGATCGCTCCCGACGGCGAAACGGTTGAGATCTTCGACACCAAGAAGGAGAACAACACAGCGGTTCACCTCGCAAAGAAACTGCCGACCGACGTGAACGCCGAGTTCACCGCCAGGATCGATGCCGAGGCACGCGCCAAGACATCGGCCAACCACTCGGCCACACACCTTCTACACGAGGCGTTGCGTGAGGTGCTGGGTACGCATGTGGAGCAGAAAGGCTCGCTGGTATCACCCGAGGGACTGCGTTTCGACTTCTCGCATTTCCAAAAGGTAACTCCCGAAGAACTGCGCAAGGTTGAGCATATTGTCAACGAACGTATCCGCATGGCCACACCGCTTGAGGAGTGCCGTGAACTTCCCATAGCCGAGGCACGCCGCATGGGAGCCATGGCCCTGTTCGGCGAGAAATACGGCGACAAGGTTCGCGTCGTGAAGTTCGGCTCCAGCATCGAGCTGTGCGGCGGAACACATGTCGCCAACACGGGAAACATCGGCATGGTACGCATCATCTCCGAAAGTTCCATCGCAGCCGGCATCCGCCGTATTGAGGCCGTGACCGGTCAGGCAGTTGAGAGATTCCTGGACGAACTGCAGGACCTGATGTTAGACCTGAAGGGCCTCTTCAGCAACGCAGGCGACCTGCGCGCCACGATCAAAAAGACCATCGAGGAAAATACCGACCTCCATAAGCAGCTCAACAAGTTCATGGAAGACCGCACCAACGCCCTGACAAAGGACCTGATCAAGAACGCCAAGATCATGAACGGTGTCTCGGTCGTGATCCTGCCAGGAATACGCATGGCCGAGGTAGTCAAGAACATAGCGTTTACAGTCCGTAAGGAGTGTCCGGAACAGACTGTGTTCATCGGACTGAACGTTGTGAATGGCAAGCCTATGATCACTGTGGCGTTGAGCGACGACATGGTAGGGCAGGGCTACAACGCAGGCAAGATCGTGCGCGAGGCGGCCAAGGCCATCAAGGGTGGCGGTGGGGGTCAGCCATTCTTCGCCCAGGCCGGAGGCAAGGACGTAGAGGGCCTCGACAAGGCAGCAGAGATCATCCTGCATGAACTGCACCTCACCGACCTGAATTAATCAAGACAAAGACCAAGACTCGATAATGAAGTCAGGACAAGTAATCCTGCCGACATCATCACGATGGGGAGTATTCATGCTTTCCTTCGTGGTGATGTTCATTTTCACAGGCATCTGCACCGGGGTCCTTGAAAACCTCGGACTCACGGAACGGACAAGAGTTCTCACACTGTCAGTCATCCAGGGAATACTGGCGTTCACGATGCCTACGCTGCTGACATGGATGTTGACGTCGCGCGACCCGGCCTCTGAAATCGGACTTCGCCAACACGTGTCCTCGCGATACTGGATATGGATCATAGCCTTGTATCTGTTAGCGTATCCCGGTATGTGCCAGACTGTATTCTGGAACGAGCATATGGATTTCCCGGCATCGATGTCAGGATTGGAACAGACCCTACGCAAATGGGAGACCGCCGGAGCCGATACAACAGACGCCATACTGTCAGTGCAATCCGTATGGGGACTGATAGTGAACATATTGATCGTAGGGCTTTTCACCGGATGCGTGGAGGAGATGTTCTTCCGCGCGGGCCTACAGAATCTAATGGTCCGGTCGGGAATCAGGCCTGTCGCCGCCGTATGGATCGCTGCGTTCATCTTCAGCGCGGTCCATATGCAGTTCTTCGGGTTCCTCCCCCGCCTCCTGCTTGGCGCCATGTTCGGCTACGTATATTACCGCACCGGCTCCTTACCGGCATCCGCGCTGCTGCATGGGCTCAACAACTCCGTCGTCGTGTTCACCACATGGCTTTCGGCCCATGGAATAATAAACAATGACATCGATTCGTTCTTCATCAACGAGTCTGGATTCCCATGGATATTCCTGATTTCCTTAGCCGCGACGGCTGCGTTCCTGTATCTGACAGGACGCAATTCACGGATGTTTAAAGAAAAAACTTAATTCCGACACAGTCACAGTCATGCCCGCAGTCACCGACCATCGCAAACTTATCACCGACATTCGTGCCGGCAAACTCCAGCCGGTCTACATATTGATAGGCACCGAGACCTACTTCATCGATATGATAGTCGATGAACTGGAAAAGCATGCAATCAATCCCGCTGACAGGGATTTCAACTACAACCTGTATTACGGCAACGACACCAACGCCGAGACTGTAATCAACTGCGCCCAGCAGTTCCCGGTCATGGCCGAACGCAAATTAGTCATCCTCAAGGAAGCCCAGGGACTGCAGAACGCCAAGTCCGATCTGGACAAATTCGTGCCTTACATCAGCCATCCCAACTACTCCACGACGTTGGTGATAACCTACACCGGCGAGAAAACAGCCGCGGCCGCCGAGATCCAGAAGGCTGCCAACAAGGCGGACGCCGTAGTGTTCAAGTCGGAATCTCCCCGGGACTACCAACTGGCTCCCTATATTAAGGATTACTGCCAGCAACACCGGATCGGCATAGACGACAAGGCTGTGGAGATGCTGAGGGAATACATAGGCACTCCACTCAGCAAACTGTTCGGCGAGCTTTCCAAACTGATACAGATCAAGAACGGATCGGGGCGGATCACAGCCGCCGACGTTGAGAAAAACGTCGGCGTGTCCAAGGATTTCACCAACTATGAGCTGCTGCGCGCCATATGCCGCAGGGATTATCCCAAGTGCTGCCAGATCATCAGATATTTCCGCCGCAATCCCAGGCCGAACCCCACGATCGTGACCGCAGCCATGATCTTCAACTATTTCTGCAAGATCACCATAGCGCATTTCCTTCCATCCAAGGACGATAATTCACTGATGACTGTCCTGGACAAGAAGAGTCCTTACTTCCTGAACGAACTCAAGGACGCCATGCGTGCCTATCCCCCGGTCAAGGCAGTCAACGCGATCCACTATCTCAGGGAATTTGATTCCAAAAACAAGGGCGTCAACTCGTTCGGCAATGAATATGACCTCCTGCAGGAATTGATATTCAAGATTATGACCTGATTTTTCAAAAAAAATTCACATTTTTCAAATAAAACATTAATTTCTTTGTTATACAAGATAGGGTTAATCACAAATGGCCGGGAATCAAGGCGGTGTAGACCTCCATTTAACTGTTGGTTAAATTGTCAATACAAGGAAAGAAGAGATTTTTCTGAAATAGAATATGAGACAACTCAAGATAACAAAGTCAATCACCAATCGCGAGAGTGCGTCGCTCGACAAGTATCTGCAGGAAATCGGCCGAGAGGAACTGATTTCCGTAAGCGAGGAAGTGGAACTGGCCCAGCGCATCAAGAAGGGAGACCAGGCAGCTCTGGAGAAGTTGATCAAGGCCAATCTTCGGTTCGTTGTTTCGGTCGCAAAGCAATACCAGAACCAAGGTCTGAGCCTTCCCGACTTGATCAACGAGGGAAATCTCGGACTGATCCGCGCGGCACAGAAATTCGATGAGACCCGGGGATTCAAATTCATCTCCTATGCAGTCTGGTGGATACGCCAGTCCATCCTCCAGGCATTGGCCGAGCAGTCACGTATAGTGCGTCTCCCTCTGAACCAGGTAGGCTCGCTGAACAAGATCACCAAGGAAATGGCTCGATTCGAGCAGGAGAACGAACGGCGCCCGTCCACAGAGGAACTCGCCGAACGTCTGGATATGTCGGTCGACAAGATCTCCGACGCCATACAGGTCTCCGGACGTCCCATCTCGGTTGACGCTCCTTTCGTCGAGGGTGAGGACAACTCCCTGCTGGATGTACTGGCAAACGATGACAGCCCGATGGCTGACGCCGACCTCAACAAGGAGTCCCTGTCCAAGGAGGTGGACCGCGCGTTGAAGCAACTTTACGACCGCGAACGCGAGATCCTGAAGATGTTCTTCGGCATCGGATGTCAGGAGATGACGCTTGAGGAAATCGGAGCCAAGTTTGACCTGACCCGCGAACGTGTCCGCCAGATCAAGGAGAAGGCCATCCGTCGCCTGAAGGGTCAGAAGAGCAAACTTCTCAAATCCTACCTCGGAGAATAAGACACAAACAACAACTTAATCCTTAGCCTATGTCAAAGAATATACCATTGTTTATATTCCTTGTCATGGGCTTGTTGCTTTCTTCAGGAGGCAGTCAAGCCCTGGGCAAAACCATAAAGATCCAGGTGAAGTCGGCATCCGGGCTCACTCAGAAATCGGAAACGACGGACAGCATGGCCAGGACGGAGCAGTTCTTCGACTCCGGAGCGTTGGTGACCATCAACGAGCCCGAGCGCGTCACCGAAAGTCTGTTTCCAGGCAGTTCCCTTGACCTGGCCTTGTCGCACTTCACATGGGGTGCCGAATTCGGATCCTCGATTGACCTGACTGCCCGAAACATGTCCACCTTCGATGTGGATGTGAACATCGGATACAAGAGCGCGCTGTTCAAATTGATAGGCGTGGGTGCCGGGTTCCACCGGGGAATCTCCTCCGGCATCAACTTCATCCCTGTCTACGCCGTGATCCGAACGTCGTTCCGTAAAAAGCCCTCGCTGTTCTTCCTGAACGCGCAGGCCGGCTACTCCTTCAACCGTATCCCCGGTTCCAAGATGCACGGCGACCTGGTGGCAGCATTGGGTTGCGGCATCAATCTGACCCAGTCGCGCCACGCCAAATCCTACATCATTCTTTCCGCAGCCTCGCGCTACTTCAACAAGAATCATGAGGCCGAGACCGGAATCGACGCCAGGTCCATTGTCTTGGCCAAACTGCAGATAGGCATCAATTTTTAAGATAACCTTCATCACATGAAAAAGACAATAATTTTTACAGCCTTAACAATCATGGCATTCGCAAGCACAGCCGACGCCGGTGGCAACAATCCTCTGATCACCGGCACCACAACACTATATGGCACCATGCCATTCTCCCGCCTTACGGCAGCCGACATGGAGGAGGCGGTTCTGGAAGGCATCAGGCTTCAGAACCAGGAAATAGACGCGATCGTAAACCAGCGCAGCGTTCCCACCTTCGAGAACACTATCGTTGCTCTGGACCGCAGCGGTCAGGTGCTGACACGCTCAATCCTGGCTCTCAGCAACATTGAGTCAGCCGACGGCACCCAGGCAATAATGGACGCCTACACCCGCGTCACTCCCGTGCTGTCAAAGCATGAGACGGACATCATGCTGAACGAGGGTCTGTGGAACCGTGTCAAGCAGGTTCACGACCTGGCCGCAAAGGATGAGTCGCTGACACCCGAAGACCGTCGCCTGATCGACAAGACCTACGACAGTTTCGTTACTTCCGGAGCCAATCTGCAGGGTGCAGACCGTGAGAGGTTCCGTCAGCTTCAGGCCGAACTCTCGGACCTGAACGTAAAATTCTCGCAGAACGTCACAAACGAGATGAAGGATCCAAGCCGTCGCATGTGGCTCACTGCCGACCAGCTCGATGGTATTCCGGAATCGATCAAAGCCGCCTACCGTGCCGCTACCGCCGACGCTCTCAAGGCTGATAACAAACCAGATGACGGCTCCCTGTATCTGGTGACAATCTACCGCCCCAGTTATTCTCCATTCATGACTTACAGCAGCAACCGCGACCTGCGCAAGCGTCTGTACAACCTCAACAACACTACCAACATCGCGGGGCCCTACGACAACACCCAGATCCTTAAGGATATCGCCAACATCCGTCTGGAGATAGCCCGGCTGATGGGCAAGAAGAACTTCGCCGAATACCAACTGCAGCACACCATGGCAAAAACGCCTGAGACCGTCAATGAATTCCTGGAGGACCTCAACAGGAACTACACAGACGCCATGCGCCGTGAAATATCCGAACTGCAGGACTACGCCCGTAAGACCGAAGGTGCTGACTTCGTGCTGCAGCCATGGGATTACTCATACTGGTACGACCGTCTGAAAAACGAACGCTACGCATTCAATGAGGAAGACATGAAGCCATACTTTGAGCTTAACAATACCATCAAGGGCGTTCTCGGCCTGGCAACCAAACTCTACGGATATACGTTCAAGGAGAACAAGGATATCGATGTATATCATCCGGATGTAAAGGCTTTTGAAGTCTATGACCGTGACAAGAAACTGCTCGGCGTCCTGTACACCGATTTCTTCTACCGTGAGACAAAGCGTCCGGGCGCCTGGATGACCGAATTCCGTTCCGAATCCAAGGATGACAACGGCAACCGCATCCTGCCCCTCATCTCGATTGTGTGCAATTTCTCCAAACCTGTCGGCAATGATCCAGTCCTGCTGAATACAGACGAGGTAGAGACTTTCCTGCATGAGTTCGGGCATGCCCTGCACGGTCTCTCCAGCCAGGCGACCTACAACTCCCTGGCCGGTACCAACGTGGACCACGATTTCGTTGAGCTGTTCTCCCAATTCAACGAGAATTACCTGACACGCAAGGAATTCCTGGACACATTCGCCAAACATTACAAGACCGGCAAAAAGATGCCCAAGGAACTGATCGAGAAACTGATATCGTCCTCTCAGTTCGGTGCCGGCTACCAGACCATGCGCCAGCTTGGCTTCGGCTACCTCGACATGGCATACCACACCATCGAGGAACCTCTGCGCGCATCTGCATCAGTCAAAGACTTCGAGGAGAAGGCTATTGATCCTGTCCGAATCTTCCCTGCCGTAGGAAACGGCATGATATCTCCCTGTTTCTCCCACATTTTCGCAGGTGGTTACGCAGCTGGATATTATGGATACAAATGGGCCGAGTCCCTTGATGCCGACGCTTTCGCCGCTTTCAGGGAAAATGGAGTGTTCGACCGCAAGACCGCCGACAGATTCCTGAAGATGCTCCAGAGCGGAGACACTGTGGATCCTATGAGCCTCTATGTGGAGTTCCGCGGCAAGAAACCCACCACTGATGCGTTGCTGGAACGTGACGGCATCAAGAAGTAAACTCAACATCATTACATACCAAATGAAGACACGCGAAGAACTGATCGACGACCTTCTGGACCTTGCCTTCGCCGAGGATATCGGGGACGGCGACCATACCACACTCTCCACTATTCCGGCCGATGAGATGGGAAGTTCCCAACTGATAATCAAGGAAGACGGTGTATTGGCAGGCGTAGCCATGGCTGAAAAGGTCCTGAGCAAGGTAGACCCGACAATCAAGATGCAGGTGTTCATCACGGACGGGACTCCTGTCCGCAAGGGCGACATCGCATTCATAGCCGAGGGCCCTGTACGCTCGCTGCTGATCGCCGAGCGCACCATGCTGAACATCATGCAGCGCATGAGCGGTGTGGCGACCATGACCGCCAGGTACCAGAAGGAACTGGAAGGACTGCATACCAAGGTTCTGGACACCCGAAAGACCACCCCCGGCATGCGCATCATGGAGAAGGATGCCGTAGCAATGGGCGGCGGCAAGAACCACCGGATCGGTCTTTTCGACATGATCCTGATCAAGGACAACCATATCGACTTTGCCGGTGGCATCGAGAAGGCCATAGACCGTGCCCGCGAGTACTGCAAGGATAACGGAAAGGACCTGAAGATCGAAGTCGAGGTACGCAGTCTTGACGATATCAGACGCGTCATGGCTCATGGAGGAGTGGACCGCATCATGTTCGACAACTTCACGCCGGAACTGACCAAAGAAGCCGTGAAACTTGTCAACGGCACGATGGAGACGGAATCATCGGGTGGCATCACGCTGAAGACCTTGCGTTCCTACGGCGAGGCCGGAGTGGATTTCATCTCGGTCGGCGCGCTGACGCACAGCGTGAAGTCCCTGGACATGTCGTTCAAGGCAATCTAAGACCGATGACCGACAAGCAAGAGCAAGGCGCCTCCAACCGAATGTGGGGCGCCTTTGCTGAACAAAAAGCGGCAGAGTATCTTCGCACGTTAGGATATGTGGTGCGTGAACGGAATCTGAGACTCAGGAATATCGAGATAGACATAATCGCCCAGAAAGGGAACGTGATGGTCTTTGTGGAAGTAAAGGCACGAAGCGGCAACGATCAGGATGCCGTCGAGGCCGTCGACACAAGGAAAAGAAACAGGATGATTGCCGGAGCCGATATCTATCTCAGCAACCTTAATCATGATTATTACTGGCGATTCGATATCATAGCACTGACAGGCACACGGGAATCATATAGACTGGATCACATACAGGATGCTTTCTATCCTCCTTGCGTATCAGGGCAGACAAGGAAATAGGGACGGCAAGGATATCAGGGGTACCATCTATGGTGTCCGGCATTCCCTTCCGGACATCAATCAGGCCAGTCTTTGCTGAAACTGAGCCAGGACTATGGCCGTGGCGATCGACACATTCAGGGATTCTCCGTGATTGCTGTTGGCCGGAGGAATATTCAGTCCCACGGTAATCATGTCACGAATCGACGGGCTTATACCTACACCTTCGTTACCCATCACTACAAAGCCGTTGGAGGTCAATGAAGTCTTAAATATATCGCTGCCTTGCAGCAATGTTCCATACACGGGCATCTTCCTGTGCTGACGAATCAACGCCTCAAGGTCACAGTAATGCACACGGACAGCTCCGAGCGACCCCATCGTGGCCTGCACCACTTTCGGATTATAGCAGTCCACCGTATCGTAGGATGCGAATACATCATAGATGCCGAACCAATGGCATGTGCGGATTATGGTGCCCAGATTCCCCGGATCACGAACTCCATCAAGCATCAGGTAAAGTTTGTCATTGTTCACTTCCGGCTCCTCGGCATCGGGAATATGGAACACACCCATCACCGATGAAGGAGTGGTGAATCCAGACATTCCCTTCATTTCCGATGGAGTCGCCTCGTAGATATTCGGGGCCTCGGCCCGTAGTTCCGGCCCTACCTCACCGTCAGGTCCAAGTATCAACGCCTCCAGTCGGAAATGACGCGATATGTCTGAGACCGATTTCAGTCCCTCGGCCGTGAACAGTCCATGACGTCTTCGCATCTTCACGCTCTGTAGATTTCCGTACAGTGCATATTTGGTTCTTGACAACTTCATATGTACAAAATTACAAATACTTCTCATTAATTCAAAAAAAATAATTAACTTTGTAGGAAGTAACAATGTTACAGTTTTGACGTACATGTCATAATGTACCCCTTAATTAATAACTTACCCTTAATTAGGGTTCACTGAAAAATAGTTAATATATTGCGTAATATGTAATTAAGTAGTCG
>ENA-OYXX01000931-OYXX01000931.1-human-gut-metagenome-genome-assembly--contig:-NODE-931-length-12050-cov-5.302126_pt1 | contig 12050 bp, 7 predicted proteins | sample MGYA00243976_ERZ653434 | MGnify/ENA primary metagenome ERZ653434 (study PRJEB26926, sample SAMN06165112) | human gut metagenome | biome: ENVO:00009003; feature: ENVO:2100002; material: ENVO:00002003...
ATCCATTCCCTACGGTCTCTCTTTCCTGGCCACCCACAACGCCCACTCTTTCGTGCCCGGCATAAACGATCTCATCGACGGCATCGAGCTGACGGAAGAGGGCGACACAGTGAGAACCGTCAGCTATGCCGAAAGGATCACACTGGGACGCCGCGCCCATGAGTCGCTTCGCGCCTTCGATTCGGCCTCGGCCCAGGGGGACACCGCCGCCATGGCCCGCACGGCCCGCGAACTGGAGGCTAACTATCCCTATTTCGGCTACGGTTATCTCGACTCACCCTACGAAGCTGTGCCTCCGGTTGGCATAACGTTCTACGCGTTCCACATAATGGTTATTCTCGGCGGATACCTGTTCCTGTTCATCATTGTCTGGCTCTGGATGGCCTATAAGCGTCCGTCGTGGTACTCGGGAAAGATCATACTCTGGATAGGCATGCTGTCGATTCCGATCGTGTGGGTGTGCAGCCAGGCCGGCTGGGTAACGGCCGAAGTTGGCCGTCAGCCCTGGATCATTCAGGACATAATGCCCTGCAAGGCCGCGATCTCCGACATAACCACAGGCGACGTGCAGCTGACCTTCTGGATGTTTGCCGCAGTGTTCACCGCTTTCCTCGCCGCCGAGATGTGCATAATGCTCAAGTGCATATCGAAAGGCTCCAAACAAGATTACTCATCGCTTAAAGACTGACCCGACATGACAACACTCGAAATGCTTCAGAACTATTGGTGGCTGCTCATAGCAGTGCTTGGCGCGGCCCTTGTGTTTTTACTGTTTGTGCAGGGAGGTCAGTCGATGCTTCTCGGACGGATGTCGGAGACCGAACGGTCAATGGTTGTCAACGCTCTGGGACGCAAGTGGGAGCTGACGTTCACCACGCTGGTGGTGTTCGGGGGTGCTTTCTTCGCCTCGTTCCCGCTGTTCTACTCCACGAGTTTCGGAGGCGCCTACTGGCTATGGATGCTGATTCTGTTCAGCTTCATCCTCCAGGCTGTCAGCTATGAGTTCCGCTCGAAACCGGGAAATATTTTCGGAACGCGGACCTACGACATATTCCTTTTCATCAACGGATGCGTAGGCTGCATACTTCTCGGCGTGGCGGTCGGCATGATGTTTTTCGGAGCCGAATTCTCGGTCACGAAGACCAATCTTCTCGACGGCTCGGCTCCGGTGATCTCGCAATGGGCTCCCACCCACGGGCTTGAGGCGATTGCCGACTGGCGCTGTCTGGTGCTCGGAGTGGCAGTGTTTTTCCTGTCGCGCACACAGGCGTCGCTCTACTTCCTCTCGGCCATAGGCCATGACGAGGATTTCCGCCGCGGCCAGCGCCGTTCGGTCCTTATCAACGGCGCCATCTTCGTGGTGTTCTTCCTCCTCTTCCTCTTCCTTCTGCTTACGGCCGACGGCGTGCAGACTGAAAATGACGGGAGCATGCGCTGGGTTTCCAACAAGTATCTCTGGAACTTCATAGAGATGTGGCCGGTAGCCATCGTGTTCCTTTTAGGCGTCGTGGCTGTTCTTACCGGGGTTATCGGCTCGGCCGTTCTTCCTCGTTTCAAAGGAGGGATATGGTACTCGGGCATAGGCACGGTGCTTGTCGTGGTGGCGCTCTTCTGCGTAGCGGGTTACAATTCGACCGCCTATTATCCGTCGCTGACCGATGTGGCCTCGTCGCTGACCATCCGCAACAGCTCCTCGTCGCTCTTCACGCTCAAGGTGATGAGCTGGGTTTCGATAATAACGCCGTTCGTCATCGCCTACATCGCTTATGTCTGGGCCAAGATGAACAGCAAACCGATCACTCCCGAGGAAATGAAGGCTGAAAGCCATAAATATTGAATCTGAAAAAAACGGACTCCTCCCGATATATGGATCGTCCCGTTCCGGACCACTACCGAAACGGGACGTTTTTCAGTCACCGGCGGGAGATACAGCCACCTCAACCGAATCGCAATCATGAAAAAAACCGTAACGCTTCTACTGACATTGCTCTCGCTGAGCGCCGGCGCGACAGAACCGGTGGATTATGTCAGCACCCTCGTGGGGTCGCAGTCGGATTACGCGCTTTCCACGGGAAACACCTATCCGGCTCTGGCGCTGCCCTGGGGCATGAATTTCTGGACCGCACAAACAGGAAAAACCGGCAACGGCTGGGCCTACCGATATGACGAGCGCAAGATTCGCGGCTTCAAGCAGACCCATCAGCCGAGTCCGTGGATCAACGACTACGGCCAGTTCGCCGTCATGCCCGTCACCGGTTCCCCGAGGTTTGACGAGGAGAGCCGCGCAAGCTGGTTCAGCCACAAGGCGGAGACCGCGACCCCATATTACTACAAAGTCTATCTTGCGGATCACGACGTTGTTACGGAAATCACCCCGACATCGCGCGCCGCCGCTTTCCGCTTCACGTTTCCGCAATGTGACACCTCGACAGTCATCATCGACCCCTTCGACAAAGGCTCTAAAGTCGAAATAGACACCGCCAACAGGCGAATAACGGGCTACACCACGCGAAATTCGGGCGGAGTTCCGGAAAATTTCCGAAATTATTTCGTCATCGAATTCGACACGCCGCTCCGTTATGCCGCAACTGTCTGCGACGGGAAGACCGATGAAAGCTCCCGGATTGCCGAATGCGGTCATGCCGGCGCCATAGTCGGGTTTCCCACCCGCAAAGGACAGATCGTCAACATGCGCGTGGCGTCTTCGTTCATAAGCCCCGAACAGGCTCTGATAAACCTGCGCGAGCTTGGCGACGGCGACTTCGACCGCATCAAAAACGAGGCCCGCAACCGCTGGAACGAGATTCTGGGACGAGTGGAGATCAGCCTTGATCCGGCAGACGCACTGACCCTAGACCGCATGCGCACCTTCTATTCGTGCCTCTACCGCTCGGTGCTTTTTCCGCGTTCGCTCTATGAGATAAATGCCGCAGGAGAGATTGTCCATTACAGCCCCTACAACGGAAAAGTGCTGCCGGGCTACATGTTTACCGACACCGGCTTCTGGGACACGTTCAGATCGCTCTTCCCGCTGCTCAACCTGCTCTACCCTTCACAGAACGAAAAGATTCAGGCCGGGCTGGTCAACGCGTGGCTTGAAAGCGGCTTCGTGCCCGAGTGGGCAAGTCCGGGTCACCGCGACTGCATGGTCGGCAACAACAGCGCTTCCGTGGTTGCCGACGCGTGGCTCTCGGGGCTCCGCGGATATGACATCGAAACTCTGTGGAAAGCCGTCACACACGGCGCCCATGCCGTTCACCCTAAAGTGTCATCGACCGGACGCCTCGGCCATGAATATTATGACAGTCTCGGGTATGTCCCCTACGACAAGGGAATCAACGAAAGTGCCGCGCGGACTCTCGAATATGCCTACGACGACTGGTGCATCCTTCAGCTCGGACGCGCCCTCGGGAAAAGCGAAGCTGAACTTGCGCCCTACGCCAAATCGGCGATGAACTACCGCAATCTTTTTGACAAATCACACAATCTGATGCGCGGACGCAACGCCGACGGAACTTTCCAGAGCCCATTCAATCCCCTGAAATGGGGCGACGCTTTTACGGAAGGTAATTCCTGGCACTACACATGGTGCGTGTTCCATGACCCTCAGGGCCTTATAGACCTCATGGGCGGCGAGAAGGAATTCAACGGGATGCTCGACTCGGTCTTCACGGTTCCGCCCGTGTTCGACGAGAGCTATTACGGCCATGTCATCCACGAGATCCGCGAGATGCAGATCATGAACATGGGAAACTATGCGCACGGCAATCAGCCGGTGCAACACGCCATATATCTCTATGACTATTCCGGAGAACCGTGGAAAACGCAGTTCCATGTGCGCGAGGTGATGGACCGGATGTATTCCGCGACACCCGACGGCTATTGCGGCGACGAGGACAACGGCCAGACTTCCGCCTGGTACGTTTTCTCGGCTCTCGGCTTCTATCCTGTAGCTCCCGGAAGCGGGGAGTATGCTCTGGGGGGCCCGCTTTTCCGTCATGTGCGCCTCAATCTCGAGAACGGGAAGAAGGTGACAATCAACGCTCCGGCCAATTCAAGCGCCAACCGCTACATCAAGGAACTGAAAATCAACGGAAAGATTTCAGACAGAAATTATCTGACGCGCCAAGAGCTTTTTGAAGGGGCGACACTCGATTTCGTCATGAGCGACATTCCCGACAAAAAGCGCGGCACCTCCCCCGCCTCGCGCCCCTACTCTTTCTCCCGCGACAAACATCTGAAATAATCCCAACACACTTTCTTGCGACAAATAACTCGCAAAATTTGCGAGTTATTTGTCGTTTTTCTATCTTTGCGATATAATCAAAACAGTTCAGAAACAATGTTTATCCACGAACATGACACCTGGCCGAATTTCAGATGGGATACAAAGGCCATAGACGCCCTGCAACTACAGGCCATGCACAGGCTCGGCTATCTTGCCGGACGCATGGCGGCAATTGGATTCGACAATCAGCTGTCGGCAACAGTCGAGGCAGTGACCAACGATGTGGTCGCATCATCGGAAATCGAGGGGATACGCCTTGACACGGATGAGGTGCGCAGTTCTGTAGCCAACAAATTCGGCGTGACTCTGCAAAAAAGCAAAGATCCGACACATTATGTGGAAGGTATCGTAGAGATGATGCTCGACGCAACACACAACAGGAAAAACAGTCTGACTGAAAAAAGGCTGTTCAGCTGGCACCGTGCATTGTTTCCAAACAAAGCAGACTTGACGATCGGCGCATACCGCTCGGAGGAGATGGCCGTCGTTTCCGGAATGTTCGGCAGAGAAAGAATCCATTACCGCGCCCCGGCTCCGGAACGGGTGTCCGAGGAGATGACACGTTTTCTCGACTGGATAAACGATCCGACAAATGCTTCAGGTATCCTTAAGTCAGCCATCGCTCACCTTTGGTTTGTAAGCATCCATCCCTTTGACGACGGCAACGGCCGAATCGGCCGGGCAATTTCAGATATGGTCATGGCAGACCTTGACGGGGACGGAATGCATTTCTACAGTCTAAGCCGCCAGATTCTAAAAGACAAGAACCATTATTACAAGGTATTGGAAAGGACGCAACGCGGTGACGGTGAAATTACGGAGTGGCTTGTCTGGTACTTCAACGCTCTGATTGCCGCTATCGATGACTCAGACGCCATGCTCTCGCTCGTTTTACGCAAAGCGACTTTCTGGCAGACCCATAGTCAGGCCCACATCTCGGAACGTCAGCAAATGGTTCTGAACAAATATCTTGACGGCTACGACGCAAAACTCACGGCAAAGAACTGGGAGAAAATCACAGGCGTTTCAAAAGACACGGCATTGCGTGACATCAGTGACCTCGTAAGACAGGGTATTCTTGTCGCGACTCCGGGCCGAGTGCGGGATATTCCCTATTCGATCAACTATGTATCCCATCCGGTTGAAGAATCACCGTTCAACAATATTAAAATCGAAACCGCCGGCACCGAGACCTTCATTTCGGGAGAATATAAGAATTCCACTCCGCTAAGAGACCGCATAAGCAAAACGGATGCAAAACGTCTTGCCGATGGTGAAATCACGCTACAGGACCTTGCGTTCAAACACTTCGCCTATCTCCTCGATTAGATCTTAGGGGATTTTGGGAGAGAGTGTCGGGGAAAAATTTGGAGGGATGGAAAAAAGTTGCTATCTTTGCAGCCGGGTAAGTCCTACACGACCAGCTCCCCGGGAACTCCGTCAGATCTTGACCGAAGCAGCGGTACCGGGTTGTAGCGGTGCGATGTAGTCTGCTTACCCTTTTTCAGTTTATATAGATGACCGCGAAAAAGAAACACATACTTGTGCTGCGCTTTTCAGCCTTAGGCGACGTCGCCATGACGCTGCCGGTGATTTATTCGGCGGCAACAGCGTATCCCGAGATCAGATTCACGGTTGTGACAAGACCATTTTTCGCCAGACTTTTCATAGCGCCTCCTCCAAACGTAAATATCTGTCCGGTCGATCCTAAAAAATACACGGGGATTTCGGGTGTTACCCGTCTTGCCCGCGAACTGGGGCGTCTGAGGCCAACGGCCGTAGCCGATCTTCACAACGTTTTGAGGACATGGCTTATCGACTCTTATTTCAGGATGAGAAATGTCCGCGTCGTCATGGTCAACAAAAAGCGTGCCGTCAGGCGGACGGCTCTCCGTTCGAGAGAGAACCAGGAGAATTTCATCAGCCGCTATGTCAACGTCTTCAAGCGGCTGGGACTGGATTTCGATCTGACATTCCGTTCACTGAAACTTCCCTCGGCTTCTCTTCCGCTGAAAATAGAGCAGCCGGCTGTCGGGGTTGCGCCGTTCGCGCGCTATTACACCAAGACTTATCCGCCGGAGATGATGCGCCGCGTTGTCGAAAAACTCTGCGAGAAGGGCTTCAACGTCTATCTTTTCGGCGGCCGCGGCAAGGAGGCGGAGATTCTGAAGGGATGGTCGGAGGCGACGGAGGGATGTCATTCGGTAGCGGGCGAATTCGCCATAGAGGACGAACTCGCGCTAATGTCGCAGATGAAGGCGATGGTCAGCATGGATTCCGCCAACCAGCATCTGGCGTCGCTTGCAGGCGCTACGGTCATAACGATATGGGGCGCTACCACACCTGAATGCGGCTTCACCCCTTATCGGCAGGACTCCGAAGGATGGCTGCGGCTCATTCCGGCGCCCGAGTGCCAGCCCTGTTCGGTGGCCGGGACTCCAAAATGTCCCCGCGGCAATCTGAAGTGCATGTATGGAATGACACCGGATTTCATCGCTTCCGAAATCATGAAAAAGATCGACAAATGACAGAATATATTTTATTCGCAGCCGCATTCTGGTGTTGGTGCGTGCTGTTTTTCATCCTCATACAGAAACCGCTTTTCCTGTTTCTCAACCGGGAGAGCTGTCCTGAAAAAATCACCTTCTCATCTTATCTTCAGGTCATTCGCCACGGATTTGTCACCGATGCAATAGTCGCGAGCTATCTTTGCGCCGTCCCTCTGATTCTCGGCCTGATACATTTTCTTTTCCCGTCATCAAACCTCTCCGCGATGATGCTCCCCTACAATATTCTCGCCGCTCTGACTGTGGCCGTCATAAGTCTGGGCGACGCGGTGCTCTACAGTTTCTGGGGCTCGAAAATAGAATCATCGATCTTTATCTATCTGAAACATCCGAAAAGCGTGATCGCAAGCGTCAGCACAGGTTATGTGCTGACGGCCCTTGTGTCATGGCTCTTCCTGTCGGGCATATTTTTCGCCGGTGGCGACTTCATCAGCGAAACTGCTGAACTCCATTCATCGGAAGCGCCTCTGCGCTGGTGGAGCTATATCGCGGGGGCGTTGCTTTTCATAGCGGGAGTAGGAGTGTGCTTCATAATAATCCGCGGTCTGAGAATCAGGCCCAACAATCCGAGCGTGGCATATTTCAGCCCGGTCACGTTTCTGAACCACTGGGCACTCAATCCGGCCTATAACCTGATATATTCCTTAAGCACCCGAAACGAATATCGCGGCCATTTCCGCGCCTTCGACGATGAAGAAGCCAAGAGAATATTCGCTCCGCTCTTTCCGGTGACGGGAACGCCGCGACTGAAACTGCTTAACACTGCAACCCCGAATATACTGACGATCGTCTGGGAAAGCTTCGGGGCGGAATTCTGCGGCGCCATCGGCGGCCGCGAGGATGTCACACCCTGTTTCAACCGCCTCTGCGAGGAAGGGGTGCTGTTCACCAACTGCGTCTCGAGCTCGTTCAGGACCGACCGCGCACAACCAGCCATTTTCTGCGGACTGCCCGGGCAGCCTACGACCAGCATCATACGCCACAGCCGCAAGCTTCCCAATCTGCCGGCCTGGACCAGAGACCTCCGGGAAAAAGGCTATGACACAACCGCCGTGCATGCCAGCGACCTCACGGTCATGCACATGTCGGAGTTCTTTCTTGCAGCGGGCCACAACGAACTCGTTGACCAGAACGCATTTCCCCGAAGCGCTTCGAAATGCAAATGGGGCTTTCATGACCACGAGATGTTCCGGCTGCTCTATGACATTATTGAAAAAAAGAGCGCGGACAAGACACCGTGGCTGATCTCGGCCCTGACTCTCAGCTCACACGAGCCGTTCGTCGTGCCCTACCGCCGACTGGAGGATGACGCGGACAATTCGATGGCCTATACCGACGCGTCGCTCGGCGAGTTCATGGATAAGCTCAAGGCGTCGCCGGCATGGGACAATCTGCTCGTCATCATTGTCGCCGACCATAGCCTGAACCGCCCCGGCACTCCGGAGAGCCGCGCGAAATACGCCCATATCCCCCTGCTCCTGACCGGCGGCGCAGTGAAAGGACCGATGAAAATCGACACCCTGATGAACCAGACAGACATAGCCGCGATCCTGCTGGGGCAGCTCGGGCTGCCGCACGACAAATACGTTTTCAGCCGCGACGTGCTGGCGGACACCTACAGGATACCTTCGGCCATGCATACATATATCAACGGTTTTCTTTTCACGGACGAAAGCGGCCACACAGACTATGACAACGTCAGCGGCCAACCGGTCAACAATACCGGCGACGAGAACCGCGAGCGGCGCGGCAAGGCTATACTTCAGATACTCTACGATTACATAGACAAACTCGGATAACAGACAATCATGGCGACAATCAGAGAGAAAATCCGGCACGTGTTCCGCTCTACTCCGGCAGGGCTGCTCATAAACCTTTTCTGGATATATGCGGCCTATACAATCTGCCGCGCAGCGTTTCTATTGGAGAACTGGTCGGTGTTCAGCGACTCGCTGACATGGGAAAGCGCCTTCACCATGTTCATCGGGGGCCTGCGCTTCGACTCATCGGCCATTTTCTACAGCAACGCCCTCTTCATTCTGCTTTATCTGCTGCCCGTAGCCGCCAAGGAAGGAAAGAAATGGTACAAGGCGATGACGAAATGGATCTATGTGGCGGTCAACGCATTGTGTGTGGTGATCAACCTCGCGGACACGGTGTTTTTCGCCTTCCGTCTGCAACGTTCAACGATGGCCACTTTCACCGAATTCCAGGGCGAGGGCAATCTTCTGAAAATCGGAGCCATCGAACTGCTCTCGCACTGGTACTTCGTGCTACTGGCTGCCGCCATCACCTACAGATTCATCAGGCTTTACCGCTATCCGGCGATGCCGGGCAAACCGCGCCGCAACTATTACATCACCAATTGCGTGGCGCTCGTCGTCATGGGCTATCTGACGGTCAGCGGAATGAGAGGAGCTCTTCTTTTCCTCTCGGCCACGCGGCCGATATCCGTAGGCTACGCGCAGCGTTATGTCGGCAGAGCCGTTGAGACAGGCGTCGTGCTCAACACACCTTTCTCCCTGCTGCGCACGACCGGGCAACACGTGATGGCCGAGCCTACCTTTTTCTCCGACAAGGAACTCGACGCCATCTACAGCCCGCTGCACATACCGGCCGACACCGTTGCGCCCCGTGGCAAAAACATGGTCATCCTTATCGTCGAAAGCCTCTCGCAGGAATTTATCGGCGCCCTGAACAAAGATCTCGACGGAGGAAAGTACAAGGGCTACACACCCTTCACCGACTCGCTGCTGAACGTCAGCGCCTACTGGGAGCAGAGCTTCGCCAACACCTATTTCAGCATTGACGCACCCCCCGCCGTGCTCGCTTCGATTCCGCGCATGAGGACCCCGTTCATGACCTCGTCACATTCACTCAACGACATCAACTCGATAGCCTCGGAGCTGAAACCGCTCGGCTACAGGTCGGCATTTTTCCACGGCGCCGACAATGAATCGCTCGGCATCCACGCCTTCACAAACCAGGCAGGGTTTGACAGCTACTTCGGACAGAACGAATTCTATGCCGACAAGCGTTTCGGAGGCAAATCGCAGTTCGACGGGACATGGGGAGTCTGGGACGAACCGTTCCTGCAGTTCTTCGCGGCGAAGATAGGCGAGATGCCGCAGCCTTTCGTCGCCTCGATCTTCACGCTGTCGTCACACCATCCGTTCCGCGTCCCGGAGCAATACAAGGATTCCCTTAAGGACGAAGGGCTTTTCCCGCTTCACAAATGCATCCGCTACGCCGACCTGTCATTGCGCCGCTTCTTCGAGACCGCCTCGCGGCAACCCTGGTATGCCAACACCATCTTCATTCTCACCGCCGACCATACCAGCGCCAAACGCACCCATGACGTCTATAAGACCGATCTTGGCGGCTTCCGCGTCCCCATCCTGATTTTCGATCCGTCGGGCGAGCTGCCCCGCGGCCGCATGGAAGGGATCGCCCAGCAGACAGACATCATGCCGACGATGCTCAACTATCTGGGAGCCAAGCGCCCCTATATAGCATTCGGGAAAGATCTGTTCGCCACTCCGGCCGAGGATTCATGGGCCTTCAACTGGGACAAAATACCGCAATACATTCAAGGCGACTGGCTTCTGCAGCTCGACGGAGAAGAGGGCAATGTCACCGCTCTCTACAACTACAAGCGCGATCCATTGCTGAAAACCAATCTCGCCGGCAAAAGAATTGCCGAGGAAGCCGCGATGACCCGCAAGGCGAGAGCTTTCATACAGAGCTACCTGAAACGGATGAGCAACAATAACGCAACCGTCAACCCGACAAAGAAACCGCAATGAAGATAGTCCAGATTTTTCCCGGCAAGGTTTGGGGGGGTGCCGAACAATATGTTCTCGACCTTGGCAAGGCCCTCTCGGCTGAAGGCCATGAGGTCAGCTACGTGGCGCGACCGTCGGGCGCCGTCAGCTCACGGCTGAAAGGCGCCATAGATTTCACGCTTGTTCCTCTCGGCGGATTTTTCAGCGGGAAAGCGGCCCGGATGCTCGCGCCGGTCGTGATGGATGCGGATGTCGTCCATGTCCATGACGCGGGTCAGGTTCCGGCCGTGATGAAAGCTATCGACCTCAGCGGAAGCAAAGCGCGGGTGGTTCTTACACGCCATATTGCCCGCGCCTCGCGCACGATGCCTCACCGTCGCGGCGCCATGCGTCGGCTACACCGCATGATATTCGTCAGCGATCTGGGGCGCCGACTGTGGCAAAGCGTCAACCGGTGGATGCCTGACGAGAAATGCCTCACCGTCCACAACAGCATCCCCGACAGCCCGGCGGCGGAAGTGGAGGATCTTCACGCCCGATTCGGAGTCGATGAGAAGACTCCGCTGATCATGTTCACCGGCCGCGTGCGCAAATCCAAGGGGTGCGAGACGCTTGTCCGCGCTCTCGGAAAGGTGCGCGACCTGCGGTGGATGATGCTCTTCGTCGGGACATGCAAACCGGCTGACTACGACAAGGAGCTGATTGAGGCGGCGCGTGAGTGCGGAATCGCCGACCGGGTAGGATTTTACGGCTTTTCCGACCGTGTGCGCTCGCTCATACCTCAGGCGGCGATCGGGGTTGCGCCGTCGATTGTCAGGGAAGCGTGTCCGCTGGCGCCTATGGAGTTCATGCAGGGCGGTGTGTGCGTGATCGCCTCTGATAACGGTGCTCAGCCGGAATATATCACCGACGGCAAAACGGGTCTCCTGACACCACCGGACAATATCGACGCTCTGGCCGCCGCGCTGCGCACGGTGCTCACCGATTACAAGATGCGCCGGCGGTTGGGAGAGGCGGGACGCGCCTATTTCCGCAGCTCGATGTCTTACCGCTCATTCCTCGACGCCATTCTCGCAGCTTACTCCGAATGATCGGGGGGTTAGGCGAATTGGACGGATTGGACGGGTCGGACATTTCGGACATTTCAGACGGGTCAGACGGCCGCTGAAGACGCATCTTACATCACAGAGCGACTACCCTATAAGTGAAGAGAGTCGGATTGGGGAGCGCGGTTTTTTCCAAAATTTCAAGGTTCTCTTTGCCATGATTGATTCCGGGGGTAGGACGCGTCCGACATTTCGGACGGGTCGGACGGGTCGGACCGAGCGGACGGGGTCTTTTTCCGGAGGAGGGGCGGTCATGGCGCCGCTTAGAAGAGCGGGACTGCGGGGCAGTCTTCTGGTTCAGGGA
>ENA-OYXX01000937-OYXX01000937.1-human-gut-metagenome-genome-assembly--contig:-NODE-937-length-12021-cov-4.768260_pt1 | contig 12021 bp, 8 predicted proteins | sample MGYA00243976_ERZ653434 | MGnify/ENA primary metagenome ERZ653434 (study PRJEB26926, sample SAMN06165112) | human gut metagenome | biome: ENVO:00009003; feature: ENVO:2100002; material: ENVO:00002003...
GTTTGACGATGCCCGTAAGGAGACCGGCTTTGAGACCGAGGGGGCGCGTCTGCTCATCCAGCTGTACGCCTCGCGCACCGGCGGCTGTGAGATATTCGTCACCAAGCTGGGCGATCAGAATGCCGAGACCGAGGCGCTGAGCGCACCGGAAGAGGCGCTACTGCGGCGGGTGTTCGGAAATGCCCCGTCAGGATCAGGCGAGGGCAGGGCAGTGTCGCCGGAGCCCGCCCGGCTGACGTCCTCCTGCCCAACCTGTGTCGGCGTGCCGGCTCCGACAGAAACCGCCACGCGCCGGACGGCGTTACTGCTTCCGGATACGGAAACCCTGCTGCGTGTCTGCCGCCGCCTGTCCGGGCTGGGCTACGCGCAGGAGAGCAGTGCCTACATACTGGACGGCGGGGAATGCTGCCTGTTCCTGCGGGTTCCGGACACAACCTTCTTCCGCCTGCCGCTTGCTTTTGCTTTCCTGACCGAGTACGGACAGGAGACCGATGCCGCCCACCTGTCCGACTATCTGTCCGAGCATGGTGCGCCGCTGTGCGAATGCGGCGCGGTCGGGGAACTGGGGAAGTTATGTGACCGGTGATGGACGGAACAATCCCCGCGTGGAGTAAATCGGCGTTTCCTTCAAAAGCAACGCCTTGGACAGCCGCCGGGATCACAACGTCATCGGGGGTGTTAAAAAGCTCAAAACGAGCTTTTTAACACCCCCTTGGATGGTCGGTTATGTATGCGTGTTACGAATAGAGCGGGTATTTCCGGCACAGCTCCGCGACGGTGCGGCGGCATTCCTCTGCGCTTGCCTCAAAGTCAGAGGCGGTGAGCTTGATGAGGTGCGCGACGGTTGCCATGTCCGCCTCGGTCAAACCGCGCGTGGTGACGGCGGGCGTACCCACCCGGATGCCGGAGGTCACGAAGGGCTTCTCGGGATCGTTGGGAATGGCGTTCTTGTTGACCGTGATGTGAACCTCGTCCAGCCGCAACTCCATCTCCTTGCCGGTGACGCCCATGGGGCGCAGATCGACCAGCATCAGATGGTTGTCGGTTCCGCCGGAAACAAGGTCAAAACCCTCCGCCAGCAAGGCGTCTGCCAGCGCGCGGGCGTTGCGTATGATGCGGTGCTGATAGTCCCGGAATTCCGGCTTGAGCGCCTCCCCGAAGCAGACCGCCTTGGCGGCGATGATATGCTCCAGCGGTCCGCCCTGGATGCCGGGGAAAATGGCTTTGTTTACCTTTTTGGCGATATCCTCATTATTGGTCAGGATCAGACCGCCGCGCGGTCCGCGCAGAGTTTTGTGCGTGGTCGTGGTGACGACATCCGCATAGGGCAGGGGAGAGGGATGCTCCCCGGCGGCGACCAGACCCGCGATGTGTGCCATATCCACCATCAGCAGGGCGCCGACGCTGTGCGCGATCTCTGCCATGCGCGGGAAGTCGATGACGCGGGGATAGGCGGACGCGCCCGCCACGATCAGCTTCGGGCGGACTTCCTTTGCCTGCGCTTCCAGTTTATCATAATCAATGCGGTGCGTGACGGTGTCAACGCCATAGGGGACGAAGTGATAGTACAGTCCGGAGAGGTTGACGGGGCTTCCGTGCGTCAGGTGCCCGCCGTCGGCAAGGCTCATGCCCATGACCGTGTCGCCTGCGTGCAGGAGCGCGACATATACGGCGGTGTTCGCCTGCGAGCCGGAGTGGGGCTGTACATTGGCATACGCGGCGCCGAACAGAGCCTTGGCACGCTCAATCGCAAGGTTTTCCGCAACGTCCACACAGCCGCAGCCTCCGTAGTACCGGTGTGCGGGGTACCCCTCTGCATACTTGTTGGTGAGGACACTGCCGGCGGCGGCAAGTACTGCTTCCGAAACGACATTCTCCGATGCGATAAGTTCAAGTCCGTCCTGCTCGCGCGCAAGCTCCGCCCGGACGGCAGCGGCGATTTCCGGATCGTGCGCCGTCAGGCACCGGTCGGTGCTGCGGATCCATTCATTCATGACCATGATACAACTTCCTTTCAGATTTTTGTCCTGTTCCGGCTCCGGCAGAGAGACGGACGTTACACCATATTATTATACGGGAAACGACTCAAAAAAGCAAGCCGCCTTTTTCACAAAGAAGCAAATACACGAAATTTTTTTGTATATATTATTGACAATGGGCGACACTTATGCTATAATACCGTCAAGAGTGGGAGTATGCCCACTTCGCGGAAAGACGTCCGTGTGGGTACATGGACCGACTTGGGACGGAAAGAGGGGGTTGCCAATGGAAATTGCAATAATCGCACATGATCTGAAGATGGAGCTTATGACGCAGTTCTGTATTGCCTACTGCGGTGTTCTGAGCAAGCATAATCTGTGTGCCACCAGTACAACGGCAAAGTATATTTCCGAAGCCACCGGCCTTCAGATCGAGCGTCTGCTGACCGGCGAGCAGGGCGGGGAACAGCAGATCGCTTCGCGCATCGCGTACAACGAGATTGATGTGCTCCTGTATTTCCGTGACACCAGACCTTCTGCATACAGCGAGTCGGACAATGAGCTGCAGCGGATGTGTGATATGTACAACATCCCCGTGGCGACCAACATTGCCACCGCAGAGGTGCTGATTATGGCGCTGGATCGCGGCGACCTGGATTGGCGCGATATCCTCAACCCCCGCTCCGAGTATAACCGGAAGCGGAAGAAGCGCGCATAAGCGCCCTTTGACAGACCGGGGCAGAGGGCTATGCCGTTTTTCTGCGGCGTGGCGTCGGAATGCTCAGGGATTGCCGAAAAAACAGTACGGACAGCCGCCGTGAGCGGTGTCCCCCCGTGCGGAACAAGCCGACCGGAATCGCGGCGCACAGAGAGGAGGGAAGGGAACCCGGTTCCCTTGCTGAGATCCTTCCCGCAGGATGCGCCGGTCGCGTACCGCCCGCACGGACAGGAGCAGGCTTTTTGCCTGCCGCCTGCTATACCCATAACCGCATACGAGTGAAACCTTCGGGTGGAACCGTGTATGGTACAGTCCGGGCGCGCCCTTTGCGGTGACGCCGGAGCGTTGGATCATGCACCCCGGAGAGCGCTGCCGCAGGGCAGTGCTTTCCGGGGTTTTGATATTTTCGAAACGGAAGCAAGGAGAGAACAGAAAGCCATGAGAATCAATTTTGGATCCACACAAATGGAATTTGATGCGCCCCTGACGGTATATGATGCCGCAGTCGCCGCGGGACTCATCAGTCGTGCCGTACTGGCGGCGCACGTGAACGGCAAGCTCTGCGCACTGACGCAGATGCTGGACGGCGATGCCGACGTCGAGCTGCTGACCTTCGCGGACGAGGACGGGAAGCACGTTTTCCGCCACACAGCTTCGCATATCCTGGCGCAGGCGGTCAAGCGTCTGTATCCGGAAACCAAGCTGACCATCGGTCCCGCCATCGAGAACGGCTTCTACTATGACTTTGACAGCGATGTTTCCTTCACGCCCGATATCCTTCACAATATCGAGGCGGAGATGAAGAAGATCGTCAAGGAGAACGAGAAGATCGAGCGCTTTGAACTGCCCCGCGCCGAAGCGATCGCGTTCATGCAGGAACACGACGAGCCGTACAAGGTGCAGCTGATTGAGGAATTGCCGGAGGGCGAAGTCATCAGCTTTTACAGGCAGGGCGAGTTCACCGACCTGTGCGCAGGACCGCACCTGTTTTCGACCGGCGCCGTCAAGGCGTTCCGGCTGACGCAGTGCACCGGCGCTTACTGGAAGGGCGATCAGAAGAACAAGATGCTCCAGCGCGTGTACGGCACGGCTTTCCCGACCAAGGAAGAGCTGAACGACTATCTTGCCGCCGTGGAGGACGCCAAGCGCCGGGATCACAACAAGATCGGGCGTGAGCTGGAATACTTCACCACGGTGGATGTGGTCGGACAGGGATTGCCCATCATCATGCCCAAGGGCGCACGTGTCATCCAAACGCTTCAGCGCTGGGTTGAGGATGTCGAGCAGGCGCGCGGCTGTCAGCTGACCAAAACACCGCTGATGGCAAAGCGGGAATTCTACAAGATTTCCGGTCACTGGGATCACTATCTGGACGGGATGTTCGTGCTGGGAGACCCCTACGACGAAACCAAGGAGTGCTTTGCCCTGCGCCCCATGACCTGCCCCTTCCAGTATCAGGTGTACCTGAACAAGAAGCGCTCCTACCGCGATCTGCCCATGCGGCTGACCGAGACTTCGACGCTGTTCCGCAACGAGGATTCCGGCGAGATGCACGGACTCATCCGCGTGCGCCAGTTCACGATCTCGGAGGGGCACTACATCCTCAAGCCCGACCAGCTGGAGGACGAGTTCCGCGGCTGTCTGGATCTGGCGAAGTACTGCCTGGAGACCGTCGGACTGCTTGACAAATGTACCTTCCGCTTCTCGCAGTGGGATCCTGCCAATCCGAAGAACAAGTATGAGGGGACGGCGGAGCAGTGGGAGGAGTCCCAGGCGCTTATGGCGAAGATCCTGGACGACCTGCACGTCAAGTACACGGTCGGCATTGACGAGGCGGCATTCTACGGTCCCAAACTGGACATCCAGTACCGCAACGTCTACGGCAAGGAGGACACGCTGGTCACGATCCAGATTGATCTCCTGCTGGCAAAGCGCTTCGGCATGACCTACGTTGATTCTGACGGACAGGAGAAGTACCCGTATATCATTCACCGTACCTCGCTCGGCTGCTACGAGCGGACGCTTGCCTACCTGCTGGAGACCTATGCCGGCGCCCTGCCGATGTGGATGGCGCCCGTGCAGGTGCGCGTCCTGCCGATGGGAGAGGGCGAGCTTGCCTACGCGCAGGAGCTGGCGGACAAGTACGCGGCTGCCGGTATGCGCGTAGAGGTCGACAGGAGCAACAACACAATCGGGTATAAGATTCGCGCCGCCCAGCAGGAGAAGATTCCGTATATGCTGGTTGTCGGCGGCAAGGAGGTCGCCTCCGGGACTGTTTCGGTCCGCTCCCGCAAGGGCGAAGTGACGAATGATGTGCCTGCCGAGGAATTCATGCTGAACGCCCTGCGCGAGATTGCGTCCAAAGCGCGCTGACAGGATCCGCTTCACAAATCACACCCAAAATCGGAGGTACTACCTTGGAACCCAACAACAACTCTACCCGGGACAGCCGGCAGGAGGATCACACGGTGCGCGAAAAGCCGCCTGTGCGGCGTATTCTGCTGACCTGCCTGCACGTGATTCTGACCGTCCTGCCGGTGGTCGCCTGCGGCACGGCAATATACCTGCATGCCGTTTACCCCAACGAAAAGCTGGAGGAACTGTGGTTCTACCTGTCCAACGGCGCGGGGGATTCCGGATCCAGCACGTTCCTGAAGGGAGCTGCTGTCGTCGGTCCGCCCTGCCTTGTCGTGATCGCACTGCTCCTGCTGCTCCAGTACGACGTTTTCCACAAGCGCCGCACGATCCGGCGCAAAGCCGGAAAGTCGGGCGCGGAAAAGGAAATCCAGATCTACCCCATCCGGCATAAATGGGCGTTTACAGCCGCCGTGTTCGTGATTCTGATCGGCATCGGATTTCAGCAGATCGGCGTCTATACCTTTGTGGCGGCGCAGTTCCGCGAATCCAATTTCATACATGACCATTATGTGGATCCGCGCGGGACGTCTACCCGGCTTTCCGACGATACTGCCGCTACGGGCGGTGACGAGCCGGTAACCGGTGAGTCGGCGACAGAGGCGCCGGCAACGGGCGAGCCGGCAACGGATAAAGACATTTGGAGTGGATACAAGAACCCGAACTATTTGGTCAAGGCGCCGGAAAAGCGCCGCAACCTGCTGGTGATCGAGGTGGAATCGTTGGAAACCACCATGTTCACGCGGGAGCAGGGCGGTGCGTGGGAGCATGATGTCATTCCGGATCTGTACCGGATGCTGTTTGACGAGGATGCCATATTCTTCGCCAGCGACGGCGGCACGCGCGGCACGCAGGATGCTTATGGCAGTACGTGGACAACCGCCTCGCTGATTGCCAATACGGCGGGCATCCCCTTCAAGGTGCCGGTCGGCATGAACAACTCCTATCACTCCAAAAATTTCCTCAAAGGCGCATACTCGCTGGGTGATGTCCTGCGGGATTTCGGATACCGCAATGTGCTGCTTTCCGGTTGCCGCACCACCTTCGGCGGCGTGGCGGAATACTTTACCTGCCATGGAAATTATGAGATCGTGGATCCCCTGAACCTGCGTTTCCGAGCGGGTGCCGAAACTTATTTCAGCAGGCCGATTCCCAAGTCGCAGAAGAATGAGTGGGGCTTCTCGGACGAATTTACCTTTGATGTGGCGAAGGACTTTCTGACGCTCCAGGGTGACATTTCCGACCAGCCGTGGCATTTGCTCATCAGCACCATTGACACGCACTTCACCGGTTACACCTATGAGGCGGATCCCGAAAGAGGCTACAAGGGAAGCGTGACTTCGTTTGACCGTCAGCTGGAGAACGTTTACGCTACCACTGCCCGCAGTATCGTGGAGTTCGTGCAGTGGGTCAAGCAGCAGCCGTTCTATGAAAACACCACGGTTGTCATCATCGGCGACCACGTGAATATGCTAAACAGCTTTTGCGACAAGAGCGATGCCGATCTGCGCGGGCGGTACAATCTGATCCTCAACTCTGCCGTGACTACAACCAATACCAAGAATCGCTCCTTCACGGCGCTTGATTTCTTCCCCACCATGCTGGCGGCGGCTGGCTTTACCATTGAGGGCGACCGGCTGGGGCTGGGTGCAAACCTGTTCTCTGACCGTCCTACGCTGGCGGAGACATATGGGCTTTCCTTCATGAACGATGAGTTGGAAAAGAAATCCGATTTCTATATCGACTATATCATGGGGCGCGAGGACTACGAGGATCTGGAATCCAGAGCGGATAAAGAATAGGCTAAGGACGGACTGACTGAATCAGCCTGTCAAGCGGCAAAAGCCGGGCGGAGATTCCGCCCGGCTTTTGCCGCTTTGCTATTTTCCGATTTCGTTCTTTCAGACAACAACGCCGTACACTTTGCCGTATATCGTGCCGCCGACGTGCCCCCGGACATCTCCCATGACATTGCCCCGGATATCTCCGCCGATGTCGGCGCCTTCCGTTATATCGCCGTTGATGTTTCCCCGGATGTTTCCGCCGACTGTGCCGACCACATCGCCGTCCACGTCGCCTTCCAAGTCACCGCCGATAGCGCCGCTCAGTCTGCCAAGAATTTTTCCGCTGAAATCTCCGCCGATAGCCCCGTCGAGATCCCCGTCCAGCACGCCGCAGAAATTTCCGCCGACGTTGCCGGTCAGGTTACCCAGCACGGTCCCCGTGAAGTCACCCCCCACGCAACCGGAAAGGTTGCCGTCCAGCAGACCTTCGAAATCTCCGCCGACCGTTCCGGAAAGGTCACCCCACAGCTGTCTCGCGCATACATCGCCGCCGACTGCGCCCTCCAGATTCCCATCCAAAAGATCGCTCTGATAGTCTCCGCCTATGGAACCGCGCAGGTCACCCATGATTCGTCCGGACATATCGCCGCCGATACTGCCGGTCAGATCGCTGTCGAGAACACCCCGGAAATCTCCTTCCACCGTGCCGTCCAGGTACCCCAGCAGTGTGGTACGCACGTCCCCTCCGATCGTTCCGTGCAGGTTCCCATGCACCTCGCGGGTCAGCAGGTCGCCTTCCACGGTGCTGTTTATGTCGCCGTATACGGGACCCAGAATGTCCCCCTGCACGCATTCGGTCAGTGTTCCGCGGATGGGTCGGACGATATCCCCCTCACCGAAATTCCGCAGGGAACGTGTGTACTCTGCATCGCCCTGCCGCTTCAGCTCCCGCCGTTGCCGGTCAGCTTCGCGGGATTTGCGATCCTGCTCCCGCCGTTTGCGGTCTGCCTCGCGGCGCTGGCGGTCGTTTACCCGCCGGGAAAACCAAGCCTGCCGCTCGGCGGTATCCTGTATCAGAGTCACGCGCTGATCGTTGATCCGGGTGCAGTTGCAGGGCGCGTTGCCGCGGCTGTCACCGTTCCCGTTCCGTCCCCGCTTCGCCGATGCATTTCTTCCTGTGGCGGATTGCGCCTGCCTCATCCCCTCGCGGAACTTCTCGCGGACATTGACTCCCTGCACACCCAGGCTCTCCAGAATGCTCTGCACCATGCCCATTGCCTCTTCGGCTTCTTGCATGGCACCGGTGAATGCTTCCCACTGCATGGCGTTCATGCCGGAAGTCCCGTCATCCTCGTCATCCTCGTCATCCTCGTCATCATCGTCGTCATCGTCCCGGTATTCCTCTGCGGCGTTGGCGAAGTCCTCCGCATTGGCGGCGTACTCTTCTGCCTCATCGGCGGCACACCGGGCATCAGCCGCGGCGCACCGGGCATCCTCTGCCGCATTCTGTATGGCAGCCATCTGTTCGCGCATCTCTTGACGGAAGGCTTCCAACTCCTCGTGCTCGGCGGTATCCAGCAGCCGCTCGGCTTCTTCCGCCGTAATGCTGCCGTTTTCCAGCAGCTGCAGAATTTCCAATTTGTTTCCCATGTTCTGAACCTCTCTTTCTTCCTCACATTCCTGTGTTTGATTTTTTGTCCGGGGGAACGGTCACTTTACTTCAACTTCTCCAAAAGAGCAGGAGACATTGATATACACAGTCGGTGTGCCGGCATCCTTCGGCTTTTTGCGCTTGTTCTCACAGCCGCCGAAGGAGCAGACGGGGGCGATCTCTGCCCGAACGCCTGCCGGCAGCAGGATCGTCAGCTGACCGAAGGAGCAGTTCGCATCAATCACCGAATTGTCCTGCACCAACGCCTCGCGCAGGTCAAAGGTCATCTCGCCGAAAGCAACTTCCAGCGTAGCGCTGGTAAAGCTCTTTCCTGCCATATCGTAAGTCTGACTGCCAAAGCGAACCGTGTAGTCTGTTCCGTCCCCGGCAGACATACTGACTTCCGCGAAGGAGCCGTGCGTCCATTTTTCCATACGGCGGTACATCCGGCGCATCTTCCAACGGCGGAACAGCGGGTTCAGCAGGATGCGCAGTCCGATCAAAATCAGCAGAACGCCCAGAACAACGACCAGTGCCTTCCGCATGGGCAGGACGTCCAGCTTGGAGAGGAGGATCAGCGCACCGCCGCCCAGACACAGTGCCCAGAACCACGACCACGGATTGCGGAGCAGGAAATAGACGGCAGGTACGATCAGGAACAGGGAGCCCCAGCCGGGGAAGAACAGCGTGAAGTTTTCCCACGGCAGGAATGAGACCTGATTGCCAATGTACCCGACGCCGACGCCGATGACGCACAGGGCAAGGAACAGGCGTGCAAGGTATCTGCGGACGGCGCCGCCGGAGATCTTGTCGTAATCGGAATAACGGTAACTCATGGTGAATACCTTCCTTTCATGTGACAGCACGGCTGTCTTTTTGGTTTTGGGGATCTTACAGTCCGCGCAGGCGGGATGCCGCTTCGGCGGCGGTGATGCGGTGCTGGGCAAGCAGATTCAGAATATCCCGCCTTGCCTGCGCCTTGTCGGGCGTTTCGGCGTTTTCCGGTTGTGCAGTTCGTGCGGCGGGGTTTTTCTGCTCGGGCTCATCGGGTGTGCTCAGCCCCAGCGATGCAATCAACCCGTCCAGTGCCGCCCGGACGGTGGGGTAGGATACGCCCATTTCGCGTTCCACGTCCTTGATGCTGCCCCGGTTCTTGATGAAGGTCAGCAGGAAGCGGGATTCCTCCTGGGACAGCTCGCAGAAACGGCAACCGGAAAATTCTCCCTCCAGCCGGGAGCCGCAGGTCGGGCAGGACAACTGCGTGACGGTCAGCTTGCCCTCGCAGATGGGGCACTTGTGTGGCATACGGTACATTCGGTACGTCTCCTTTCGGCAGGCAGGGACGCTCCGGCACGGATTCCCGGGGGTGCGATGCCTTGCGTTACGTGCAGTATAGCACATAAAATTCATTTTGTCAATGCACTTGATAAAGATTTTTAATTTCAAAATCAATTTTATTTATTTTTGGCGCATTCGGGGTGTCTCCGCCTCTGAAGCATCCGTAACAGGAAACGACCGCCATGCCGGGACGGCATGGCGGTCGTTTCAAGGTAATACCGCCAAGGCATTCACTGTGCATTGCGCGGTATGGAGAGCGGGTTACTGCGCCTCAACCCACGGCACGTTCGCGCCTTCGGTCAGGCGGGTGACGCCGAGGCGGTGGCAGTCACGGTAAAAGAGGTCGCAGAGGGCGTCAAAGCGGGCAGGATAGGAGAATTCACCCCGTTTGGCGTCCAGCTTGAACCAGCGGTGGCACAGCCCGCTGCGCTCCACATGGGCGGCGCACAGGGCGGAGGAAATGCCGTCCGGGACATCGCCGCCTTCGCGCGCGGCACGGTAGGCATCTGCCCACAGGCGATCCAGCATGGTAAGCTCTTCGTCCGAAATGAGATCGTTCCAGAGAGCGGCGGCGCTGATGACCAGATTGAAATGAACATCCCGTACCTTGTCCCGGATGAAGGTCAGATACTGCCGTACATATGGCGCACCGCCGCCGTAGTAGGCGTTCAGGAAGGACTCTGTGCCGGACTCTACGTCAAATTCGGGATTCCAGAGCAGATTGGCAAGCAGGTAGGCACGCAACTCGCCGAACTCGCCGGACAGACCTTCGTTATAGTTGCCCTGCTCGAACACGCCGCAGACGTTGTGGTCGCGGAAGAAGCGGATGTTGTCCTGCAACGTCTGGAAGTTCGGGTACGGGTTGAGGTATTGGGCAAAGTCCGTGGTATAATCCCAGATATACAGATGACGGCATATCTGCGACCAGCCGCGGATGGCATCCGCCGAACCGGCGTTGTTGGCGCAGTCGGGGATCGGGTGCGAGGAGCAACCGCCGGTACACATCCGGATGGCGACATTGTGCCGGGGATGCGTCAGCTTGGGCGGCTGGGTCGAGTACTGATACGCCAGCGTGTCGAAGGTGACTTCCGGGAATTCCGACTCCAGTGCCTCCGCAACGGCGTTGACGAAGCGGATCAGCGAGCCGGAAGGCGCGCCTTCCTCCTCGTTGACCGCCCGGCAGGCAGGGCAGGTGCAGTAGGAGCCGATGACAAAGCTGTCATTCTGCGAGACCGACACCAGCCGCGCCTCCGGATTGTCACGGAGCCACGAGCGGATGCCCTCGATCATAATGCGCAGGACATCGGGGTTGGACAGGCAGGGCTGACTGTACAGGTGCTTTGCAGTCCGTTTGCCGTCGATCAGCGCGTAGTATTCGGGGTGTTCGGCGAAATACTTTTCAGGCGGGAGCAGCAGGTCGAAGGTATGCACGAAGTGCGGTCCGGCGTAGCCGATGCCGCCGCCGACTTCGGCTGTCAGATGGCGGATGTGCTGACCTGATTTCAGTCCCGTTCCGTTGATGCGCAGCTTGACGGCGGTCAGCGGATCGGTGGTGCCGATCCAGTACAGGTCGCGGTAGGCAAACGGGGATGCCTCGGTCACATCCAACCCGTCAGGCAGAGACAGCTCCGCCGGGTGGGGAATCACCTCGGCGTCATGGGCGAAGAAGCGGCAGCCGAAACGCTCGGCAAGGGCGAACACGGCGTACAGCATCCCGCGTCCGTTCTGCCCGACAAGGTGCAGGTCGCTGCCCCGCACAACCAGCCGGAAGGCGTCCGGCGGCATAGAAGGGTCAGTCCGCAGGATGATCGCGGGTGCGGACTGGCTCCGCGCCTCGGTGATGCCGCAGAGTGCGTTCAGATAGTGCAGAAGCTGTGCGGCGGCAGTCTCATACACGGCACCTTCCGGGCGAAGAACGCGGACGGCGGTGTCTCTTTGCAGAGTCCAGGAGTTGCTCATGGTATTTCCTCCGATAAAATAAGTATGTGGTTTCTGTGTATCCGGAGCGTCAAGGAAACGCTGCAGATCAGCGGCTCCTTAAGGCATTACCGCGCAATTCCGATGGTGCAATTGCGCAGTCGGGATTTTTCGTCAGACAATACAAAAATTCGCAGGCTGTAGTAGAGCTACTGACAA
>ENA-OYXX01000946-OYXX01000946.1-human-gut-metagenome-genome-assembly--contig:-NODE-946-length-11934-cov-10.099167_pt1 | contig 11934 bp, 10 predicted proteins | sample MGYA00243976_ERZ653434 | MGnify/ENA primary metagenome ERZ653434 (study PRJEB26926, sample SAMN06165112) | human gut metagenome | biome: ENVO:00009003; feature: ENVO:2100002; material: ENVO:00002003...
TGCCAATAGTAATTACAACAAAATTTATTACAGTTTAATTACATAATATCAACAAAAAAACAACGTACCGACTGAATAAAAAATCACGGGGAACAAATACTATGATTTGTGAAATATGAACCGCACAAAAATATACCGATTTGGTATATTGACAAATCCTCGGAAGTATAGTATAATAAAATCATACAATAACAGTATATTTTATAAGGAGGCCTATATGGAAACTATTGCTTTTTATGACACCAAGCCATATGACAAGGACAGCTTCGACCGCCACAACAACGGCAGATACAAGCTCCGCTACTTTGAAGATAAGCTCACCTGTGATACCGCCGCACTGGCAAAGGGCTGCAAAGCCGTATGCGCCTTTGTGAATGATAATATCGACAGATGCGTTATCGACGCACTGAACGAGATCGGCGTGGAGCTGGTGCTACTGCGCTGCGCAGGCTATAACAACGTTGACCTGAAATATGCCGCAGGCAGGATAAGAGTGCTGAGAGTTCCCGCCTACTCCCCTTACGCCGTTGCCGAGCACGCAATGGCGCTGATACTGCTCCTTAACCGCAAGATACACAAATCATACCTGCGCACAAGAGACTATAATTTCAGCATAAACGGTCTTACAGGCTTTGACCTTCACGGCAAGACCGCAGGCATCATAGGCACAGGAAAAATAGGTCAGGTTTTCGGAGATATATGCAAGGGCTTCGGAATGGATATCCTGGCATATGACCCGTACCCCTCGGAAGAATTTGCGGCAAAGGGCGCAAAATATGTAAGCCCCGAGGAGCTTTTTGAAAAGAGCGACATCATCTCTCTCCACTGCCCGCTGACACATGATACAAAGTACATCGTGAACGAAAACTCATTGAAGCTTATGAAGCCCTCCGCATTCGTCATAAACACTTCAAGAGGAAAGCTTATCGACAGCCACGCACTTCTTACCGCACTGCGTGAAAAGCGTATCGCAGCAGCGGGACTGGACGTTTACGAGGAAGAGGCGGACGTTTTCTACGAGGACCGTTCGGGAGATATCATAGACGACGAAACACTTTCGCTGCTGGTATCAATGCCGAATGTAATAATCACATCTCATCAGGCGTTCCTGACAGCGGAAGCGCTCAGTGCTATCGCAACAACAACGCTTTCCAATGCGGATAATTTCTTTGCGGGAAATGCCGCAGAAAACGGACTTTTTGCAAATGAGGTAACAAAATAACAAACGTAATAACCAAAGGTGCTGCTGCAAAACCGCAATAGCACCTTTTTATTTTCCAATATATCTGCTCATACTAAGCACCAATTAAAAACTATACAAAAAATTGAGCATAATCTTGCGTATATGGATTATGCGATGATTTTTTGTATATAGTTTTATTGGTGATTAGTATCACGGATAATATCCTCCGTGGGGATACTCATGCCCGCACTCTTCACCACATCAAGCTCATTGTCAAGGAACAGTATGCCGTCTATCCTCTGGTCTTATATTTTTCCAACGCAATGCTAAGCCCATCAGATGTGCTTTTTGTAAACTAATTATAAAATCTTAACTTTAGGTTATATTTGTAAAACACAATGTTACCTATTATTCACAAAAAATTTTTGACATCTGTTAAAAGGCAACTTGCAAAGATGATATAATAAAATGAACAAATCCAACAGGGCAAAATCACGGATTTTTCATCGTAAACACAAATTACAAGCAGGGCAAATATATGGATAGATTTCATGAAGTGACTAAAAAACGAATATGGAACGATAATCTCAGAACTCTTATCACTCTGGCAGTGGTTTTTGTGCTTGTGCTGGTAAGTATGCTGGGCACATATAAGGTGCTGCTCATAAATGCACGCAAGATGGGGCATGAGCTTATACAAAGCTATGCTTCCGACGAGGAGCGGAGCATTGCCGTTTACAACACCATCATAAAAATGGGTATGTCGTCTATGGAAAGCTCGGAGGAAAGCGGCTCCCCTGAGGAAATAAGCATAAAAATGCAGGATTTCTTCAAAAAGGCAGCAGATGCCTCAGGCAATCCTGACCTGCAGTGCTTTGCTGTCATAAAAGGCAGGCTCGTATCCACCGAGCCTATAGAGGGACTGGATAAGTACGACTTTGAAAATACAGGCTGGTACCGCAATGTGCTGGCTGCTGACGGTCAGGTAATATTCACGGACATCAATGACGAAAGCGGAGCAAAGCTCACCGTTGCCGCAGCAGGCGACCCCGATACCGACTGCGCAGTGTTTATAAATCTCAGAAAGCAGGACTTTATATCCGAACACAGCGGACTGAACCTTCCCGAAAAAGGCGCATATTACCTTTTTGATACAGACGGTCATCTGCTTTATTACACTGCCCCCTTTGAGGTAGATGAAGCTTCACTTGAAGAATATGCCATGAGACTGTGCGCCGATATACATAACGGAAAAATATCCAACGAAGGCGATGATATCATCGACCTGAACGGCGAGGTAAGGGGAATATACTATAACCAAGTCAATAACGGCTGGCTGTGCATAATGACTATCCCCCACTCTGTTCTGCTGACAGGCTTCAACAATATAATCATTATCTATGTTTCGGTATTTGCCGTATTCATGCTCATAATAATATTTATGTTCGTGCATGATATACATATGGGCCGAACCATAATCCACACCGGTGCCATAATCCGTGCCCTTTGCAATACCTATTATGCCATTTATCTTATCGACCTGAAAAACGGCACATATGAGATGATAAAAGGCTCGGAGGATCTGCGGCAGCTTATCCCACGAAAAGGCGAATTCAATGCAATGATGGACGGCTTTGCATCTGTAGTAGATGAAGATACGGCGGCGGAAATGCGTTCCTCATTCTCCCTTGAACACCTGAGAGAGCTGGCTTCAAAGCAGATAAGGGATTTCGGCGGAGATTTCCTCAGGCGCCTGAACGGCGATGACAAGTGGGTAAATATGGCATTTATCCTTGATGAGTCGCTGACAAAGGAAGAGGGCATACTGGTATTCCGCCAGATAGATACGGAAAAACAGCGGCAGATACGCCACACAAAGCTGCTGGAAAGCGCCCTTGCCTCCGCAGATGCCAGCGAGAAATCACAGAAATATTTCTTCTCCAAAATGAGCCACGAAATGCGCACGCCCCTTAACATAATTCTCGGCATGAACGAGCTTGCCATGAGCCCCGACTGCCCTGAAAATAAGCGGCTGGATTATCTGAAAAAGATAGAATATTCAGGCAAGGATATGCTGGGACTTATCAATAACATTCTGGAAATATCCCGAATAGAGGACGGTCTGATGCCCATTGACCGCAAGGTGATAAACCTGCGTGAGGAATTTACAAACATCGTGCAGCCGTTCCGTGAGCAGGCTGTAGCACAGGGAAAACGCTGCGAGATAAAGATCGACATCTCAAAGGACATGGTAATGGGCGACGTGCTGAAGCTGTCCCAGATAATGAACAATCTGCTTTCAAACGCAGTCCGCTTTACACGAAGCGAAGACAGCATGACCGTAACCATGCGTCAGGCAGCTCCGGACAGCAGCAACTACATTTTCACCGTGGAAGACACGGGAATAGGAATGTCCGAAGCGTTCCTGCCAAAGCTTTTCACCCCATATTCTCAGGAAAACAGATTCGGCAACCGCTCCGAAACAGGCGGCGGTCTGGGAATGGCGATAGTAAAGAGCCTTGTTACCCAGAAGGGCGGTCAGATAGATGTTTCCAGCACCGCAGGCAAGGGAACCAAAGTGGTAGTAACGCTACCCTTTGCGCCTGTCCCCGCAGAAGAAACGGCAGTGCAGGCAAATGACGACTGCATAAAGAACCTTAATATGCTGGTGGTAGATGACAATGAGCTTAACCGTGAGCTTATGTCCGACCTGCTCACAGAACACGGCGTAAAGGTAACGCCTGCCTGCGACGGCAAGGAAGCGCTGGAGATATTCAAGCGCTCGGAGCTTTTCAGCTGCGATGTTATCATAATGGATATGCAGATGCCCGTAATGGACGGCTGTGCTTCGGCAGCGGCTATCAGAGCACTTGACAGACCCGATGCAAATTGGGTAATAATAATCGCCCTCACGGCAAATTCATTTTCGGAGGACGTTATAAGAACGGTAAAGGCAGGAATGAATGCACATCTGGCAAAGCCTGCGGATATGAAAGTATTGCAGGAGACTATAAAGAAGCTGCTTTCCGAGCGTTCCGGTGGTATAATGCAGTAAAAATAAAACAAAAAATCAAAACGCCCCTGACGATATATCATCAGGGGCATTATCATTTTACTTTACTTCAGATACAACAGGTTCGAATTCAAGACGTACTGTGGGGAGCTTCTCCATAGTGTAGTAGTAGTTCTCTGCCCAGTCATCGCCCTGAGAAGGATCGTTCTCGCCGCTTGCGGGAGGTGCAAATATCTTGAGTGTCATATCGCACTCGCCCTCCAGAGGCTTCTCAAAGAATGCGCTCATAAGGTCAATGGTCTTTGCCTTGGGAGACTTGTAGAACCATGTGCCGTTAAGCTCCATCATATAGTTGCCGTCGTCCTCAAAGGTAACTTCGCAGAAATGAGGATTCTTCTCGAAATGAAGAGGAATTGCCACACCGTCTGCATCCTCTGCGCCGCCCCATCTGAGCTTTACGGGTGCGGAAGCGTCTGCCTTTATTTCGGTTATCTCAGGCATGAACCAAGGGGAGTGGATTATCTCCTTGTATGTCTTGAGAACCGGCTGCTCGATGCCCACATCTGCATTGTTGGGATCCTCGATCTCCAGTCCCAGGCGGCCTCTGTCTCTGAACTGATACATTGTGAAGCCTGAGAACCAGTCAGCCTTTTCGTTTACCAGGATATCGCAGAATTCCTTTACCATTGCTGCCTGATCGTATGCGCCCGTAACATCGCCGTCGGCGTTGAACTCGCTCATTACCATGGGCTTGCCCTCGCCGCCGTTAAGGAACTTGTAGCGCTCAAAGCTTGCCTTGGTCTTTTCATAGGTCTCTCTTACGCTGCTTCTGAAGTGGGTGGAACCGCCCTTTACCGCAACGTCATAAGGCCAGCCCCAGTGGAGTGCCATGTACTTGTCAACAGACCAGATATCTGCGGAGGGGATAGTTGCCTTGAACTCCTCTTCCTTTTCCATCTCGGTCTTGTTAAGGTCCTCGATGCCGCCAATGCAGATGATAGTCTTTACATTGGGTGCATACTCGTGGATAATATCGGTGAAGTGAACGAAGAAATCGCCGATCTCCTTGTAGGTAGCTCTCTTGGTGAAGCTGAACCAGTTGCCTGTAGCCTCGTGGTTGATTCTGAGCATCATTCTGCCGAAAGGACGGAGATCCTTTGCAATGGCGATAAGCTGCTCATCGGTGCAGTGGGGGTCAACTGTAAGTGTGAGGGTAACGTCCTGACCGTGGCGGCGGACATCTCTCATGCAGGTGAAAGGCTCGTCATCGGTAGTTCCGCCGATACCGCCCTTGTAGGTGAAGTAATCGTCATAAGGGTAGTCCCACTGGAAGGAAACGTTTGCATCCTTCATTACCTCGGATATTCTTCCGGGCCACTGCTTGTCAAAGGGGTAATAGCAGTACATCAGGCTGATGCTTCTGTGAGGTCTGCCCATCTTGTGGAGTATGTAGTCCTGGTTTACATACTCGCCTCTTTCGGAGCCGTCGCCCAGGTCAACGGCGCACTTTGCCTTGCCCATGTGGACATTGTAAAGGTTTTCATTCATGGATATAGTCCTCCCACAATTATTTATTCACATTTAGATATTTTATCGGACAGGCATAACGCCTGTCCATATCATTTTAAGCTTGCTAATGTTATCTCTGCTGATTTGGGATATTGGGGTTTTGCTGAGGGATATTGGGATTTGAGGTGCGGGGCATCTTGATAGAGCCTTTTGTTCTCTTTACGGAAGTAAGGCTCTCTGCCAGAGTTTCCTCTGTCTTGGTGAGAACGTCGATGATATACTCATCGGCAGCGTTCTTTACGGCTCTTGCCTTGATAAGTGCGTTCTTCTCTATCTCAGCAGCTTTTGCCTGAGCAGCCTTGGTTATCTCGCTGTTTTCCACCATTGCGCTGGCACGGGCCTCCGCACGGGTGATGATCTCCTCAGCCTGCTTCTTGGCATCGTCCATAAGGGACTTGCGGTCCTGAACAATGCTCTTGGCATTCTTTATCTCATCGGGGGTGTACATTCTTATATGGTCGATACATTCTCTCAGCTGATCCACATCGACCACGCTCTTCTTGGAGGAAAAAGGGATAGCCTGAGCTTTATCGAGGATCTCGTCCATTGCGTCAAGATAATCTTCAAAAAGTGCCATTTTACTTCTCCTTACTGTTCGGGTTTAAGTCTTGCTTCAATATCCTTGAGTATGCACCTTGGAACAAATCGGCTGATGTCGCCGCCGTAATAAGCCACCTGCTTTACAACGCTGGAGCTGAGGTACATATTTTCCGAGCTGGTGGTGAGGAACACAGTTTCCGCACCGTCATAGATATTCCTGTTGACCAGTGCCATCTGGAATTCGTACTCAAAGTCGGTAACGGCTCTGAGACCCTTTACTATAGCCACCGCTCCCACTTCACGGACATAATCGGAAATAAGGCCGTAGCAGACATCTACTTCAACATTTTCAAAATCCGCTGTGACCTTTTTTATCATTTCCACTCTCTCTTCGGGAGTAAAAACGGGAGTTTTCATCTTATTTATCGCCACAAGGACAATTACCTTGTCGAAAAGCACGGAAGCCCTGTGGATAATATCCCTGTGACCGAAAGTAACAGGGTCAAAGCTTCCGGGGCATACAGCTATTCTCAACCGTATCAATTCCTTTCGGATATCATTCTTCATCATCGACAGGCAGGGGAACACGGTAAACAGTTACCTCTATCTTGCCGTATCTGTAGGTCTTTTTCTTTTCAAGCTTACCCACATTGTCGGGAAGCACCAGACCCTTTTCATGCTCGCAGACAACAATGCCCCTGTCGGACATTTTGCTTTCCAGAAGAGGGAGCGCCTGCCCGATAAGACCGTGCCTGTACGGAGGGTCGAGAAATGCAATATCAAAGGTCATTCTCACGCCACGTACAAAGTCGATGCTGTCCATAACGGAAACTGCGCTGTCACGGACAAAGCCGCAGGCAGTTACATTCTGACGTGTTATCTCCGCCGATGCCTGACTTTTGTCAACAAATCGGCAGTATTTTGCCCCTCTTGAAAGGGCTTCTATTCCAAGCTGACCCGAGCCGCTGAAAAGATCCAGCACCACTGAGCCTTCTATATCAAACTGAATTACGGAAAAAATAGCTTCCTTCACCATATCGGTGGTAGGGCGAACGTCCTCCCCCTCAAGGGTAACGAGCTTTCTTCCTCTTGCCAGACCGGTTATTACCCGCATATTATCTCCAATCCTTTCCGATGTGTACAATAACATGGACATCGGAACTGTCAAAAATTACAAAACGATTACACGATACTATTTCTATTATAACCCAAAACAAAAGCTTTGTCTATAAGATAAAATGAATTTTCAGAGAGAATTTTGCACAAATTCATACACATCATTTGCTACACTTTGACTTATGCCGCCTGCCTGAGCGATCTCCTCCACGGTGGCTTTTTTCAGATTTTCCACAGTCTTGAAGTGGGTCAGCAGCTTCATCGCCTTTTTCTCGCCAATACCCTTGACGTTTGTTATGCCAAGCTCAAAGGTGGATTTTCTGTGCTTATTCCGCTGATATGTGATAGCAAAGCGGTGAACTTCGTCCTGGATACGTGTTACCAGCAGGAAAGCGGACTTTGTTTCGGAAATGCCTATCTCACCGCCGTCGCTGGTGATAGCTCTTGTGCGGTGGTTATTGTCCTTTACCATGCCGAAAACAGGTACGGTTATATCCAGTTCCCACAGCACTTCATTGACCGCAGCCAGTTGATTTTTGCCACCGTCCAGCAGGATAAGGTCGGGGAGACGCTTGAAGCCCTCGTCCGTTTCCTCGGGGTCAAGGTAATGCTTAAAGCGCCTGCGCATGACTTCCTGCATACAGGCAAGGTCGTTCTGGATAACATTTTCCTTGATGGAAAATTTCTTGTACATCTTCTTGCAGGGGCGGCCGTTCTCGAAAACTATCATGCCCGCAACCATGTCTGATGACCCCAGGTTGGAAATATCGTAGGACTCGATATAAAGGGGCGGCTTTTTAAGCCCCAGCATTCTTGCCAGCTCTTCAAGGGCAGATATCTCACGGGCAGTTCTGCCCACCTTTATAGAAAGATACTCCTCTGCATTGGACTTTGCTATCTCCGCCAGGCGCATATATCGTCCCCTCTGGGGGCTCATAACATCAACAGCATGACCCGAACGCTCCCTGAAAAATCTCTCCACGTCCTCGGGGCTTTCAACATCAGTACCAAGGACGATATTTCGGGGTATCTCCCGTCCGCTGCCGTAATACTGGGTGATGAAATCTTCCATCATAACAGTCTCGCTGTCCTCTTCGCCCAGGAACACCTCTTCACGGTCAAACAGCCTGCCGTTCCGGTACATGATGACCGCAGCGCAGGCTTCTCCGCTGTTTCGTGCAATGGCAACGGCGTCGGTGTCGGGGAGCTTTTCGGCAATGATGTTCTGGCTGTCCGCCGCTCTTGAAACGGCGCTTATGCGGTCACGGAGCTTTGCGGCAAGCTCAAAATCAAGCCGCTCCGCCGCCTCGTTCATCTGGGCGGTCATGCGCTCCACGGAAGCCTCCGAGCCGTTTTTGATGTAATCTACAGCCTCGTCGATTATCTTTGCATATTCCTCTTCGGAAATATTGCCCATGCACACGCCCATGCACCGCTTGATGTGATGATTAAGGCAAGGCCGACCCTTGCCGATGTCACGGGGAAACTGCCTTTTGCAGGTGGGGAGCATGAACACACGGCTGACCTCTGCCGCCGCTTGCTTTGCCACAAAGGAGCTGGTGTAGGGGCCCATTATCTCGCCTGTTTTGGGCTTCTGCATCTCCGCCGTAATGCGTGAATAAGGGGGCGGGGAAATGCGGATATAGCTGTAGCCCTTGTCATCTTTCAGCAGGATATTGTACTTTGGGGTATGCTGCTTTATCATTGAGCATTCCAGCACCAGTGCTTCATACTCGGAGGTGGTCACGATAAAGTCATAGTCATAGACATTCTCCACCATTTTTGCCACCTTGGGCGTGTGGTTGGGTGTCTTTGCAAAATATGATGACACACGGTTGCGCAGATTTTTCGCCTTGCCGATATAAATTATATGCCCTGTTTTATCCTTCATCTGGTACACCCCGGGGGCGGTGGTGAGCAGATAGGTTTTTTCTCTCAGATAATCGAGACGCTCGTTCATAGCAATGCCCTTCATTTGATTTAATAGTATTATTATTCTATCACAGCCCGCAGATTATGTCAATCACACAACATAGCCCACCATGAATCTGTCTTTGAATTTTCCGTCACAAAGGGCAGCTTCCGTTGAGGGGTACAGCACGGAATGGGCATGATTCCCGTAGCGGTTGAATGTCCGCATATTGCCGCCCTCGCTTACCGCCGCAAATGTGTGTATCCCCAGATACAGCCCCATAACAGGCCAGCGGTAGCATATTATCCCCGCCCTGCTGCGGGAAAGCGCATCATCAAAGCTGTCCTTCGGGTCTATCCTCACAAAGGGCACATTAAATGCTTAAAGGCAGTTGCCCACCTTGTACGGGTCGCTGCCCCATGTGCCTTTGGGCGCAAGCCCCAGTATTCTTACGGCTGCGTTCATCTCAAACTCGACCGCAAGCTTGAAAAAGTCAGGCTCTTCACCTGCAAGGGTCAGGGCATTGTAAGCCGCCATGACCTCGCAGCACACGCCCGACATCTTTACCCGACAGAATTTCAGCTTTGGAAAATTTCCGCCGCTCTGATTTATGAGCAGCTCATATCCGTTGTAAATTTCTTTTGACGAGCTGTCAAGCCCGATGTTTACATTGGCAAAATAATTCCTGAGGGGCTTTCTCGGCACTTTTGTCTTTTCAAAGCCCATGTGGTTGAGATATGCTTCACTGAAGCGTATCCAGCCCTTTGGGGACACAAGCTTTGCTGCCGTATCTCCGCCTGCGGAAAGCACTCCCGCTCCGCACCTTAGCATAAGGTGTCTTCCATTGCAGGGGACTATTTCCCATATCTGATTTTCGCTTTCCGAAAAGCTTTCAAGCCCTGCGGAGCCTTCAGAAAGGGTCAATGCTCTGCCGTCATTTAATGAGCAGATCTTATATCCGCCGCCTAAGCGCATGAACCTGAAAGGCTGATCTTCAAACGCCTTTCCGCCTATGATAATGCGCATTATTTCATTGTGCAGTGCGTTTGCGTCCATTTCCACATTCCTTTTCCGTCTTTGATATCATTATGAGCAAAAGTATAAAGAAGAAAGCGATATATACAGGCATTATCTTCAGGCTGATATGGTTTGCCAGGAGTCCGAAAAGGGGAGGCATAAAGGTGGAGCCCACATATGCGCTTGCCATCTGGATACCGATTATGCCCTGGGAATTTTCTGCACCGAAATTATTTGGCGTGGAGTGGATAATGCAGGGATATACAGGCGCACAGCCAAGACCTATGACCACAAAGCCGATCTCGGAGACAATGCTCACAGGAATTGCGATAAGTGCCGCACCCACCAGCGCCAGAGAAGTTCCCAGCCTTATCATTTTATTGTCCCCGAGCTTGTCGGAAATAAAGCCCGAAAGAAATCTTCCTGCGGTTATGCCAATAAAGAAAAGCGAGCCGAATGCGGCAGCCTCGTCCTTTGAAACGCATCTTGCGCCCTCAAGATAGCTGCTCGCCCAGAGCATCGTGGTGGCTTCCGCCGCACAATATGACATAAAGCCTATCAGCAGATAGGGAACTCCCTTTATTTTGAACGCACCCTTTATGCCCAGCGGCTTTGCGGAGCTTTCAGCCTCGGAAGCAGTCTTGTTTATCTTCCATAAGGGCCACGCCAGCACCAGTATCAGCGTGATGCCGAACTGGATATACGATACCGTGCGGTAGCCGTTTGTCCAGCCGGAATGGGTCAAAGCATAGCTCATTATATAGGGGCTGACGATAGTTCCAACGCCCCAGAAGCAGTGGAGCCAGCTCATGTGGCGGGAATTGTAGTGAAGCGCCACATAATTGTTCAGCGCCGCATCAATAGCACCTGCGCCCAGTCCGTAGGGGATACCCCACAGGCAGAGCTGATAAAACTCCGTTGATGTGGAAAAGCCGAACATAGCCGCAGCGGTGAGGAACACGCTTATAGTCGTCACCGCCCTTGTGCCAAGCTTTTTGGTCAGTCTTTCGGACATAAGCCCCGAAATGATAGTTCCGCCTGAGATTATCATGGAAACAAAGCCCATGTATGACAATGGTATGCCATACTCGGCATGAATAGTGGGCCACGCAGAACCCAGCAGAGAGTCGGGGAGACCCAGACTTATAAATGCGATGTATATCACCGCCAGCAGAAGCAGATACATATTATCCCTCTTTCATTTATTGACCGTCACAAGTGCCGTAAATATTTTTTCCGAACTCATATGCCCTTTGCAAAGCTTTCCGCCAGCTGAGCGGTGTTTTCTCCGGGTCGGCCGCCGCCCCGCACAACAAGGATATTCTTTCCCATATATTCCTCCGAAACATTTTTCGTCCATTATAGCACAGGGCATTTAAAAAGTAAAGCCGGATTTTTATTAAATTTTTATTTCATCATTTCTTTTCCGCAGGCAATAATTCCCTTTTCTGCGGTCGGCAGATGAGATGAAAGAGCCTGTTCTTCTCCCACCATGATCCCGAGACCGTAAAGTGGTTCATGAGCATAGTATAATACTAATCACCAATAAAACTATAGACAAAAAATCATCGCATAATCCATATA
>ENA-OYXX01000953-OYXX01000953.1-human-gut-metagenome-genome-assembly--contig:-NODE-953-length-11898-cov-4.426243_pt1 | contig 11898 bp, 7 predicted proteins | sample MGYA00243976_ERZ653434 | MGnify/ENA primary metagenome ERZ653434 (study PRJEB26926, sample SAMN06165112) | human gut metagenome | biome: ENVO:00009003; feature: ENVO:2100002; material: ENVO:00002003...
CGAGATCTAGTACGGTCTCGTGGGCTCGGAGATGTGTATAAGAGACAGGTGTCATGGCTCTCGACCCATGTCACGAGCCGGTTGGGCTCTGCAGAGTGGTGCCAGTCTTTAAGGTCTTCTTTCGTAGCGTCGGCTGCAGCGAGGGTGGCGCGCAGGGCGTGGCCATAGTTGCTGGCGGTGACGTCAAGATACTCGGTATATTCTTTCTCCTTCACGTTGCGGTCCTGAAGCACCTCGCCGTAGATATAGAGGCTATCGGGCATCAGCAGCGAGAGACCTTTGACCGGTTTGCGACCGAGGGCCACGTCCCAAAAATCATTCTGCTCGGCTTTGCCGTCCAATGGGTCTGAGGGCAGGCCGATATGTTTGGCCGTGTCATATCTGAAACCGCGTGCGCCGAGGCTGATGAGGTCGTTGACATACTGCATGTAGTAGTACTGGAAGTCAGGATTTTCGGTGTTGACGTCAGGCAGACCGCCCATCTCGCCGGTGGTGCACTGCAGACGGTCATTATAGTCTTCGATGGGAGTGAAACCATTGGCATGGAAAAGGTTTTCATGTCCGCCGACGGCGCTGTCAAGGTCGGCGAGCACGGCTGTATGGTCGACTGCCGTGTGGTTGGGCAGAACGTCAACGAGCACGCGAACACCGTATTTGCGGGCGCTGTCACACATGGCTTTGAACGCGTCGCGGTCGCCGAGCATATGGTTGCCGACCTTCCAGTCTGTGGGCTGATAGTAATAATACCATTTGCCCATGACCGAGTCGCCTTCCTCGCTGAAAAGGGCCGGACCGCCGTTGTCACCGACAAAGCAGCGCTGGGCCGGTGAGGTCTGCACGTAATCATAGCCAGCCTCAGCAATCTGACGCATGTTGGCAGCGATGGTGTCAAATGACCAGCTCCATGCGTGGAGTATCACTTCGCCGCTGTCGTCGCTTTTCTCGACCGGCGCATTGTTCTTTGGACCGCATGAAGTGTTGAGCATGGCGGCGCAAGCCGCTAATGCAAGTACAAAAGGAGTTTTCATCTATTGATTTAATCGGTTAAGTAAGTGTGATATAATAAATTTCTGTAAAGTTACACACTTTATTTGTGATTTGCAAGACAGAGCGACGTGATGTATTGCAGTGCCTGAAAAAGATAAATTTTGTCTGGAAAAACTCAAGAAAATCGGGTGGGGCTATTGCGCCGGACAAAAAATAATACTAATTTTGCGCATCAAAAATTCACCCTCGCGGAGAATGAAGACATATCGTTTTTATCTGACCCTGCATACGGCGACTTCGCCGGCATCTCATCTGAAAATGCCGGCACCATCTTCAGCCGGCTCTGCAGGATTTTTTAGTTATAGACGAGATTGAAACGGCACGAGAGCGCTGCCCGGCAACTTCACCTCCGCATACACCAAGAGACTTTACACATTTCTACTAATATACATTACTATGCTAAGGTTTAAAGTTGTCGAAGAAGCGTTTAATCGCAAGGCCATGCCGGTCGAGGTTTCCAAAGAGCGTCCCCAAGTCTATTACGGATCAAAGGTCTTTAATAATCAGCGCATGTTTGAGTATCTTCCCAAGAAGACTTATGATGCTCTTGTGCATGCGATAGAGAATAAAGAGCCTATCAGCCGCGACATCGCTGACAGTGTGGCTGAGGGTATGAAGCGCTGGGCCATTGACAACGGCGCACGACACTACACCCACTGGTTTCATCCGCTGACCGACGGCACCGCCGAAAAACATGACGCGTTTATCGAGCATGACGGCAAGGGTGGCGTTGTCGAGGAGTTTACCGGCAAACTGCTCGTCCAGCAGGAGGGTGACGCTTCGAGCTTCCCCAATGGTGGCATCCGCAATACTTTCGAGGCCCGCGGTTACTCGGCATGGGACATTTCGTCGCCGGCTTTCATCATCGGCGAGACGCTTTGTATCCCGACAATCTTTATATCTTACACCGGCGAGTCACTCGACTATAAAACTCCGCTGCTGCGCGCCCTCAACAGCGTCGACCGCGCGGCTACAGCCGTAGCGCGTTTCTTTGATCCCGAGGTCAAGCACGTCATCTCATATCTCGGCTGGGAGCAGGAATACTTCCTTGTCGACGAGTCAATCTACAGCGCGCGTCCCGACCTTGTCATGACAGGCCGCACACTCATGGGCCACGAGAGCGCCAAGAATCAGCAGCTTGAAGACCATTATTTCGGCGCCATCCCCTCACGAGTCGAAGCGTTTATGCTTGACTTGGAGATTGAGTGCCATAAATTGGGCATCCCTGCCAAGACACGTCACAACGAGGTTGCGCCCAACCAGTTTGAGCTCGCTCCAATTTTCGAGGAAACCAACCTCGCCAATGACCACAACCTGCTGCTGATGTCGGTTATGGCAGAAGTCGCACGCCGTCACAACTTCCGTGTGCTGCTTCACGAGAAACCTTTCGCCGGCATTAACGGCTCGGGCAAGCACAACAACTGGAGCCTCGGCACCGACCGCGGCACGATGCTTTTCGCCCCCGGCAAGACCCCCAAGGACAATCTGCAGTTCATCACTTTCATCGCTAACGTGATGGCAGCCGTCTACAAGCACAATGCGTTGCTCAAGGCTTCGATAATGTCGGCCACAAACTGCCATCGTCTCGGTGCCAATGAGGCGCCCCCTGCCATCATCTCTATCTTTACCGGTACACAGGTCGCACGCATACTCGAGCTTGTCGAAAACAATACATACAAAGAACTCGCCGACCTCACGCGCAAATCCGGTGTATCGCTTGACGTCTCGCAGATTCCTGAAATTTTCATCGACAACACCGATCGCAACCGCACATCGCCTTTTGCCTTCACCGGCAACCGCTTTGAGTTCCGCGCCGTAGGCTCGTCGGCCAACTGCGCATCAGCTATGATAGCACTCAACGCCGCCGTGGCCGATCAGCTCAATCAGTTCCATGCGGCTGTTACTGCTCGTGTCGAAAAGGGCCAGCAGCTCGACGACGCCATCTTCGCCGAGGTCCGTCAGCTCATCATCGATTCAAAAGCCATACACTTCGACGGCAATGGATACAGCGACGAGTGGAAAGCCGAGGCCGCACGCCGCGGACTTGACTGCGAGACTTCTGCTCCCAAGATTTTCGACGCTTACCTGCGCCCGTCGTCAGTAGATATGTTTGCCCGCGCCGGCGTGTTCAGCAAAATCGAGCTCGAGGCCCGCAACGAGGTCAAGTGGGAGATGTATACCAAGAAGATACAGATTGAGGCCCGTGTGCTTGGTGACCTCGCCATCAACCACATCATTCCTGTGGCCACTCGCTATCAGTCGATGCTTGTCGACAATGTCGTCAAAATCAAGACCCTCTTCAACCCCGAGAAAGGCAACCGAATCGTGGCCCATGACCTTGATATTATCGAGAAAATCTCGGAGCACATGTGCGTCATCAAAAACGAGACTGACAAGATGGTCGATGCCCGCAAGAAAGCCAACGCCATCACCGACGAACGCGAGAAGGCAATAGCCTATCACGACAATGTCACTCCGGCCATGGACAAAATCAGATATCATATCGACAAGCTCGAGCTTCTTGTTGACAACGAGATGTGGCCTCTCCCCAAATATCGTGAACTTCTGTTTATCAGATAAACCCCATAGATGGAACAAATCAAACATGAGTGCGGCGTAGCCATGATAAGGCTTCGCCGCCCTTTGTCCTATTACAAAGAGAAATACGGCGCGTGGACTTATGCTCTCGGCAAGCTCTATCTGCTGATGGAGAAACAGCACAACCGCGGGCAGGAAGCTGCCGGCATTGGCGTTGTCAGAATCAACTCCGAGCCCGGCCACGAATATGTGTGGCGCGAGCGAGCCATGGGCACTGACGCCATCTCGCATATCTTCGGCGAGGTAAACAGCCAGATTGCCCGTGCCATGGAGCAGTATGACGAGGATGACTTCGAGCGTTCGGCCCCCTTTATCGGCGATATCTACATGGGGCATCTGCGCTACAGTACGACGGGCCGCAGCGGTATCTCGTATGTCCATCCGTTTCTGCGCCGCAACAACTGGCGCTCGCGTAACCTGTTGCTTTGCGGCAATTTCAATATGACCAATGTCGAAGAAATTTTCAAAAATATAGTCGCTAAGGGTCAGCATCCGCGCATATACAGCGACACTGTTGTGTTGTTGGAGCAGATAGGTTATGCGTTAGACAAGGAAAATCACCGATTATACCGAGAGTTCCGCTCGACGCTCGAGGATCCCGAGCTGGGGCGCGCCATCGAGGACAACCTCGACCCCTATAACGTGCTTGCCGCGACAGCGCCCGACTGGGACGGCGGTTTTGTAATCTGCGGCGCGACAGGGTCAGGCGACATGTTTGCGCTCAGAGACCGCCACGGCATCCGTCCGGCGTTCTATTATTATGACGACGAAATAGTTGTTGTCGCATCCGAGCGTCCGGTCATACAGACTGTTATGGATGTGCCGCTGCGCGAAGTTCATGAACTCGAGCCTGGCTGCAGCCTCATCGTAGGCAAGAGCGGCCGTATCGTCAAGCGTCAGGTTTTAGAGCCGGGCGAAAACCGCCGCTGCTCGTTTGAGCGCATCTATTTCTCGCGAGGCAGCGATGCCGACATATATCGTGAACGCAAGGCTTTGGGCCGCAAACTCGCGCCCAAGATTCTCGACATGATTGATCGAGACCTTGACAATACGGTCTTCGCGTTTATCCCCAACACCGCTGAGGTGGCGTTTATGGGTCTGATGGAGGGTCTCGAGGCTTACCTCGATTCGGAGAAAGCGCGTCGCATCGTCGAAACGTCGGCCGCCGGCGAATTAGATGCCGAGACTGTCGCCGCGATAATGAATCAGAAACTCCGCGTTGAGAAAATAGCGCTGAAAGATATCAAACTTCGTACATTTATCGCCGAAGGTGAATCTCGTAACGACCTTGCGGCACATGTCTATGACGTTACATACGGCTGTATTAAAAACGACGTAGATACACTTGTAGTCATCGACGACAGCATAGTAAGGGGCACGACGCTCCGCCAGTCGATTCTCAAGATGCTTGACCGGCTGCATCCGCGCCGCATCATCGTAGTGTCATCGTCGCCGCAGGTAAGATATCCGGACTGTTATGGCATAGACATGTCACGTATGAGTGAATTCATAGCTTTCCGCGCCGCAGTCGAGTTGCTGAAAGAGACAGGGCGGCAGAATGTGCTTGATGAGACTTACCGCAGTTGTATCGCCGAACTTGCCAAACCGGCTGCCGAGCAAGTCAACTGTGTCAAAGCCATTTATGAGCCCTTTACCGACGAGGAAATCTCGACCAAAATCGCCCGTATGCTCAGCGACGGACATATACACGCTCAGGTAGACCTCGTCTATCAGACTCTCGAAGGTATGCATGAGGCCATACCCGGTCATCCCGGCGACTGGTATTTCTCGGGCGACTATCCTACGCCGGGTGGTGTCGCCTTGGTTAACCGTGCCTTTGTCAACTACTACGAGGGCAACCCCGAGCAACGATAAACGAAGGCCGCAGTTACATGCGACCTTCGTCGTTGTAAGAGTAATAGCCGTTGGCCGATACGATGATATGGTCGTTGACGCGGGTGTCAATCAGTTTGGCCGCTTCTGAAATCTTCTTTGTGAGCGCGTCGTCCTGAGGACTCGGCCGGAGATTGCCTGACGGATGATTGTGAAAGAGTATCATGGCCGAGGCGAGATGGTCGACGGCTGCACGGATGATGAGCTTGACATCGGCTACGGTGCCGGTCAGGCCTCCTTGGCCGATTTTGACCTCGCGGAGCACCTTGCCGCTCTGCGAGAGCAGCATCACCCAAAACTCCTCGTGCGGCAGGTCGGCGAGATGATGGCGCATCAGGCGGTAGGCTATTTCAGAACTGTTTACGGTAGGGTCTTCTTTGGCTGCAGCGTCGGCTGACGAGCGTGCGCCTAATTCGAGTGCCGCAAGCAGGGTTATTGCCTTGGCCACGCCGATGCCTTTATAGCGTTTTAGGAAATCGCTGACCGATAGCGAGGCGACGGTCGACAGATGGCCCTTGTTGTCATCGAGTATGTCCTGACTCATCTCTATGACCGATTTGCCCTTTATGCCTGTCGAGAAGAGCAGTGCCATAAGCTCGGCGTCGCTTAGCGCCTTAAGCCCGAGTCGGAGCGCCTTTTCACGCGGACGGTCTTCAGGCCGCATGTTTTTTATGAGGCGCCCGTTTGCGCCTGTAAGTTCGTCGTGCTCACTCATTTGCCTTTGCGTATCAATATTTCTTCGTTGATGTCACGGCCTCGGCCGAGGATGATTTTTGTGACGAAAGCCTTTATAAATCCGCAGCCGTAACCGCCGAGCTGTATAACTGCCGCAGGCAGCGCGAGCGCCGAGACGTGCAGGTCGCGTGTCGCTATGATTGCTCCGATAAAGACGGCGAGAAAATACAGTCCGAGCGGCAGCAGCCACCATGGAGATACAAACACGCCTAACAGGATCAGTGTCAATGATCCGACGACAAACGCCGCCGGCAGCAGGTGAACGGCCTTAAGCGAGTCCGGATATAGCAGTTTGAGCGTGATGCGCGACATGCCGAATACGTAGACCTGCCTGAAGAACTTTTTGAGGTCGACACGTCGTTTGTGCCACACGGGTGTCTCGCGAATCAGGCCGATGTTGAAGCCGGCTTTGCGGATGCGTGTGCTCATGTCGATGTCCTCCGAGAACATCTCGCGGAAACCGCCGACGCGCTCGTAGACGCGGCGCGAAAAGCCCATATTGAACGTTCGCGGCACGAATTTTTCGAGCTTTATTTTGCCGCCGCGTATGCCGCCGGTGGTCAGGAACGAGGTCATCGAGTAGTTGATGGCCTTCTGGGTCGGAGTAAACGACTCGTGGGCGGCGTCGGGACCGCCGAAACAGTCGAGGTCCTTGCGGCGGTCGAGTTCGGCGGCGAGTGTGCGGAAATAGTCGGGCGGAATCACACAGTCTGAGTCGAAGAATACAAAATAGTCGCCTCGGGCGCGTTCGAGTCCGTAGTTGCGGGCAATCGAGCGGCCCTCGTTTTCTTTGTAATAATATTTTACGTCGAGTCCGCGGGCTGCAGCGTCCTCGACGACTTCGCGGCAAGGCTCCGTAGAGCCGTCCTCGACTATTATTGTCTCAAAGTCGCCTGATGTCTGGGCCAGCAGGCTTTCCAAGAGGTCGCTGACCTCGCCGATGCGGTTATAGACGGGAACTATTACAGAGAAACGTGGCATGATGGTATATTATGATGTTAATTGGTTATTCGATAGCTTTTAACTCATGCGCGACTTGTAGTCGTCGTAGCCGTAGCGGCGCAGATAACGGGCGTCATCAGCATCCTCTGACGAGGCGAGGACTATGGCCGGATGGTCTATGCCGTTAAACATCGTGGTCTTGACGGTCGTGTAGTGGTTCATGTCCTCGAGTGTCAGACGGTCGCCTATTTTCAGTGGCTGCTCAAAGGCCCAGTCGCCCATGAAGTCGCCGCTGAGACACGAGTTGCCGCCGAGACGGTAGACAGGCGTGGCCTCAGTCGGCTCGACGCTCTCTGTGATAGCCGGTTTGTAGGGCATCTCGAGTGTGTCGGGCATATGGCAGGCGAATGATACATCGACAATTGCAGTCGAGATACCGTCGTTTTCGACGACGTCTACGACCGAGGTGATGAGGTCGCCCGTACGCCATGTCCATGCGCTGCCGGGCTCGAGTATGACTTCGATGCCGGGATGGCGTTGCTTAAAGGCTTTAAGCAGGCTTACGAGATGGTCAGTGTCATAACCGCTGCGTGTCATCAGATGTCCGCCGCCCATGTTGACCCACTTGACGCGTCCGCTCGCGAGTATGTGACCGAACTGGCTCTCGAACGCCTCGAGGACTTTCTCCAAATCATAACTCGTCGATTCGCAGAGTGCGTGGAAGTGCAGCCCCTCTATGCCCTCGGGTAGCTCGGACAGAGAGTCGGCGCCGACGCCGAAACGCGAGCCGGGGAGAGCCGGGTTGTATATGTCGGTCTCGATGACCGAGCATTTGGGATTGACTCTGAGGCCGGGCGAGACATGATGTGAGCCGGCACCGGCATTGTGGGCCATGACTTTGTCGGCAAAGCGCTCCCACTGACTTACCGAGTTGAATGTCAGGTGGCTGCTGCCGGCGATATATTCGTCAATTGTCGCGTCGGTATAGGCCGGACAATAACTGTGGACTTCATCGCCCAGACATTCGCGGCCGAGACGCAGCTCGTTGAGCGAGCTGGCCGTCGAGGCGCGGCAGTAGCGACGGATTATGGGGAACGTACGCCACAGGGCGTTGGCCTTGAAGGCCATTATAATCTTTACTTCTGCGCGTCGCGCGACGTCAGTTATCAGCTCGAGATTTTTGACGAGCCGGTTTTCGTAGACGACATAAAAAGGGGTGGGGAGCTCTGAGACTTTCATTCTGAAATGATTTTAAAACGGGCGAACTTAAGCAGCAGGACGCGTACCTGCACATTCTCAAATTCGACGGTTATCTTATGGTCGGGGGCCGATGTGTCGATTGATGTGATTTTGCCGCGGCCGAAGCGTTGGTGCTCTATAGTCATGCCGAGTGTCAGATTGTCAGAGGTATGGACGTCGTATTCGCCTGCCGGCCGCGCCTGCCCGATGGGTACGCCACCGGCCTTTTTCTCCGTTGGAATTCCGAAGCGCGACGGCGACGGACGCTCCGCACGGTCTTGCGCGGGTGCGAAACTGCGGACACCGGCACGTGGCGCCGACTCTGCGGCGTAACGCTCTCTGAATGTATGATAGTCGGGCACGTTTGACTTGGGGGGCGCAATCTGTGTGCCAGTGGCGAGACGTAGAAACTTGCGGTCAATGTCAGAGATGAAACGTGACGGATTGCAGGTTTTTGTCTGCCCGTTATGAAAACGCGACGAGGCATAACTGAGCATGCAGTAATTCTTGGCGCGAGTGATGGCGACATAAAGCAGTCGGCGCTCCTCCTCGATTTCCTGCGGGGATGACGCTGACATTGCCGACGGCAGCAAATCTTCCTCGACTCCGACGATAAAGACATTGGAGAATTCGAGGCCTTTGGCCGCGTGGATGGTCATAAGCGTGATGCGTTCGGCCGAGCTGTCGTCTTTCTCGTCCTGATCTGTGGCGAGCGAAACCTCAGTGAGAAAATCATGGAGCGTCACTTCGTCAAGTCCCTGCTCGATTTTGTCGGCGACAAATGCGCGGGCAGCGTTGAGCAGCTCGTTGATGTTCTCCTGCTTGGATATACTCTCGGGAGTCGTGTCGGAGAGATACATAGCTAGCAGGCGACTATCGGCTATGACTTTTTGTGTGAGTTCGTCTGCGTTCATGCCGGCGGCCGCCTCGTTGTTGAATGTCTGTATGAGCGTGGCGAATCCGGCAATCTTGGCGGTCGTGCCCTTGTTGATATTGACTGCGTATTTGTCCAAGCCGTTAATTACCTCCCAGATGCTGACGCCGTTGTCAATGGCTGCAGACGAGAGCTTGCCGACGGTGGTCTCGCCGATGCCTCGTGCCGGCACATTGATGACGCGTTTGAGCGCCTCGTCGTCATGAGGATTGACCGCGAGTCGCAGATACGACACGGCGTCCTTGACCTCTTTGCGCTGATAGAAAGCGAGACCGCCATAGATGCGGTAGGGGATATTGCGGCGTCGCAGCGACTCCTCGAGCACACGCGACTGTGCGTTCGTGCGGTATAAAATCGCGAAGTCCTCGTAACTGTCGCGGTTTTTCATATGCAGTTGCGAGATGCGGTTGGCAACGAGATAACCCTCCTCGTAATCGCTGTAGCTCTGTACGACCTCGATGCGTTCGCCGATGTCGTTGGTGGAGAACACGTTCTTCGGTATCTGCATCATGTTCTTTGCAATCAGCGTGTTGGCCGCGTTGATGATATTCTGTGTCGAGCGGTAGTTCTGCTCAAGCTTGAATATGCGCAGATTGGCGTATGACTTCTTGAGGTCGAGGATGTTACGTATGTTGGCGCCGCGGAACGAGTAGATGCTCTGGGCGTCGTCGCCGACCACACATAGCTTGCCCGACTCCTCGGTCAGACGTCTGACGATGACGTGCTGTGCATAGTTGGTGTCCTGATACTCGTCGACGAGTATATAGCGGAAAAACTCCTGATAATGGCGGAGCACGTCGGGATTTTCGCGCAGCAGCTTGTCTGTGTAGAACAGCAGGTCGTCAAAGTCCATGGCTCCGGCCACACGGCAGCGGTCGCGGTAAGCGTGATAAATTTCGACAGTCGCCGGACGCTTGGAGCGACGGTCGGAGTCGATAAGTTCGCGGTCCATGGCGTATGCCTCGGGCGAGACGAGCGCGTTCTTGGCCGTCGAGATGGCATTGAGCACCGTCGCCGGCTTATAGACTTTCTCGTCAAGATTCATATCCTTGATAATCATCTTGATGAGTGACTTCGAATCAGACGTGTCGTAGATGGTGAAGTCGCTGCGGTAGCCTATACGGGAGGAGTTGATGTGCAGTATCTTGGAGAAAATGGAGTGGAAGGTGCCCATCCACAGTTTGGACGCTGTTTTTTCGCCGACAAGCGTCTCGATGCGGCTGCGCATCTCACGCGCCGCCTTGTTGGTGAATGTCAGAGCCATGATGCGCCACGGCTCATAGTCATGGGCCAGCAGGTGGACTATCTTATAGGTGAGCACACGCGTCTTGCCCGAGCCTGCGCCGGCAATGACGAGTTCCGGACCGTCGATATATTCGACGGCCTCACGCTGTGGTCCGTTGAGTTTCGAAAGATAGTCCTCCATTATATAAAGCGGTTGTTTTCAGCTGAGTATTCAAAGCCGGCCTCGCCTAACTTGCGCTCAAGCTCGGTGCGGTCAACACCGAGGTCGTCGCAAAGCGCGTCGAGCGAAGCGTAGCTGTCACGCAGTTTCATATTGATAAAACTGTAGAGCATCACGGGGTCGGCAGGCAAATTTTCCATTATCTGATTTTTAATCGTAGTCTTTGTAAGACAAAATTAGTCATTTTGTCTTAACTTTGCCGTAAGATTACACCAAAACTCATCGCTATGTTAAGTCAGCAAGTCATTTCAGACATTATTTCTACGGCTATTGCCTCAATATCTTATCCTGCCGAGCCGGAAGACCTCTATCGTCCGATAGAATATACGCTCGAAAGCGGCGGCAAACGTCTCCGTCCCCAACTACTGCTTGCGGCTTGCAGCGCGATGGGGGCACCCGTAGAGCCCGGTGAGGGCGACGGGGCCATTAATGCAGCCTTAGGTATAGAGATTTTTCATAATTTCACGTTGCTGCATGACGATGTGATGGATCGCGCAGACCTGCGGCGCGGACGTCCGACAGTGCATTGCCGTTGGAATGACAATACCGCTATTTTGTCCGGTGACGCCATGCTGACCATGGCCACAACTTATATAAGCCGCTGCCGTCAGGAGATAATGCCTGCGGTTATGGAGCTTTTTAATCGTACGGCTATGGAGATTTATGAGGGACAGCAATATGATATGGACTTTGAAAAGCGTAAGGATGTGACCGTTGACGAGTATCTTAATATGATACGTCTCAAGACATCCGTCCTGCTCGGCTGTGCCTGCCGCATGGGTGCGATGATAGCAGGCGCCGACGAGGCCGACTGTGAGGCTTTTTATGACTACGGTGTAAATCTCGGTCTTGCGTTCCAGTTGCGTGACGACTGGTTGGACACCTACGGCGACCCCTTGGTCTTCGGCAAGGAAATCGGCGGCGACATTGTCAACGAGAAGAAAACTTGGCTTTTGATAACCGCACTTGACGAGGCATCTGAAGAACTTGAGGCGATACTTGATGAAGATCTCGAGCCGGCCGAACGTATCCGTCAGGTCAAGGC
>ENA-OYXX01000959-OYXX01000959.1-human-gut-metagenome-genome-assembly--contig:-NODE-959-length-11872-cov-9.181180_pt1 | contig 11872 bp, 10 predicted proteins | sample MGYA00243976_ERZ653434 | MGnify/ENA primary metagenome ERZ653434 (study PRJEB26926, sample SAMN06165112) | human gut metagenome | biome: ENVO:00009003; feature: ENVO:2100002; material: ENVO:00002003...
CCCAAAAGACATTTTCACCGTTCTATTTCGAGAAAAAAGAAATGTTAAATTTTAGAAATTATTCTGACAGAGAAACACAGCAGAAATGAGATTTCAAATTACATGAAATCGGGATGGCTGCAGCGTATATCAACCGGTGTATATCAATTCAACGGAGACAGGTCGTCAATTTACGGCATATTGGCTTCGTCATAAGCCACGTACGGCCGTGTCATTCAGCGCGTTTCACCGCATCGTGCAGCAGCTCGGCCGCCTCGCGGGCACAGATGGTGTCGTTGTATCGTGTCTCGGCTATCTCGCGTGCCCTGCGCCCCATGCGTTCCGCCTCTTCGGGATGCTCCATTATATATGTGATGGCACGGCACCACCCGTCGACATCATAATAGGGCACGGAAATGCCGCAGCCTTCCTTGTCTACATCGATGGGGAACTGCGGGTTGCGGCTGCATATCACCGGCATGCCCAGACCGAGTGCCTCGACAATGGTGGTTAGGCCGACGGTATATTTGGTCTCCTTGCAGCAAATCACCACACATTCCGCCCGGTTGACTTTCAGACTGAGTTCGTATGGTATCATTCCTGAAACGAAGTTCACCCGCACGTTGTCCGCCACCTCCAGTTTGCCGAACAGCCGGCGGTAGCTGATGTCGTTGCGCTCGGGGAGATATATGTCCAACGGCGCACCGGTGCCGTTGAACGCCTTTACCATCGTAGGCATGTCGCGACGTTCCTTGCCGGTGGATATGAAGCCGTGGCGCCGGCCTGCGGGATGCTCCCGCTGCAGGCGGTCGAAGAAGTCGAGGTCGGGTCCCCAATGTCCGAGAAACATGCGGTCGGGTCGCGCATAGGGGCTGGCAAGGGAGTCGTTGATGAGTTTCTCAGAGAAAAAGAACATGCGGTCGATGCCGCGATAGAACAGCCGGCCGGCCCAACGGCGCAACATTCCGTGTGGCACCGTCATGGGCTGATGGTGCCATATCACTATGGGGCGGCGGAAGAGTCCCAAAGCCCGCAGGAGGATGATTATCTCTATACCACGGTAATGGGTGGCGTAGACAGCGTCAAAGTGTTCGCGGCAGGTAAGTATCTCCCACGTGTTGTACATTATCAGGCGCCAGCGCGACATGAGCAGCGGGCGGTAGCGGTGAAAGACAACACTGATGCCGTGGCTGCCAAGCCCCATGGCACCGTAAAGGTAATGGCCGGGGAAACGGCCGTCTTTCCATTCGCGCACGATGCGTTGAATGTCTTGTGTATGATAAAAATATACCTTCATATGTTCAGAGATTGTGCAAAGATACGACGATTTGTCCACAAATGCGGCGTTTTTCTTTGATTATCTGCCGATTATAAGTAAATTTGCGGCACAATCGGAATAAAGCGCAATGGAAACACTGAAAGAGAAAACTGCCAACGGCCTGCTTTGGGGAGGGATAAACAACGGCGGACAGCAACTGCTGGGACTGGTGTTCGGCATCATCCTCGGCCGCCTGCTGTCGCCCGACGACTATGGCATGATAGCCATGATAAGCGTGTTTTCACTTGTGGCAAACGAGTTGCAGAACAGCGGCTTCAAGACGGCACTGGCCAATCTGCCCGCCCCCACCGACCGCGACTACAACTCCGTGTTCTGGTTCAACATCCTCATGGGCGTCTCGCTCTACGCCATCCTATTCTTCTCGGCACCGCTCATAGCCCGGTTCTACGGCGTGCCCGAACTCGTGCCGCTGTGCCGCTATGCCTTCATAGGTTTTGTCATATCAGGCCTGGGCACGGTGCAGTCGGCATGGCTGTTCAAGAACCTCAGGGCAAAGCAGCAGGCCAAGACCGGCCTCGCCGCCGTGCTCATCTCCAGTGCCGTGGGAGTGACGATGGCCTTCTGCGGCATGTCGTACTGGTCGCTGGCCACGCAGAGCATCGTCTTCATCACCATACACACCTCGCTGCTGTGGCACTACTCGCCGTGGCGGCCTACACTCAGCATCGACTTCGGCCCGGTGAGGAGCATGTTCCGCTTCAGCTGCAAGCTCCTCCTGTCAAACATCATAACCCACATAAACACCAACATACTGAACATACTGCTCGGTCTGCACTTCTCAAAACGCGATGTAGGCTACTACAACCAGGCATACCAGTGGAACTCGAAATGCTTCTACACCCTGCAGGGCATGGTGCAGATGGTGGCGCAGCCCGTGTTTGTGGAGCTGAAGGACAGCAGCGACAGACAGCTGGCGGCACTGCGCAAGCTGATGCGCGTCACGGCGTTCATCTCGTTTCCACTGCTGCTGGGCTTCGGCCTCGTGTCACGCGAATTCATCGTGCTTACCATCACCGAAACGTGGGAGGCCAGTGCCATACTTATAAAGATACTCTGCGTGAGCGGTGCGTTTATGCCGTTGGGCACGATACTGTCGAATCTTGTGGTGAGCAAGGGCCGTTCGAGCACATACATGATGTGCAACGTATGTCTCGGCCTGCTACAGATAGCGCTCATGACGATGCTCTACCGTTACGGCATACATACGATGGTAGTCGCATACACCATTCTCAACACATTGTGGATAATGGTGTGGCACCACTTCGTCAGCCGCATGACAGGCTACCGCATCACCATGCTTTTGGCCGACATCATGCCCTTTGCCGCATCAGCCTTTGCCGTGATGGCCGCCACCCACTACATCACCTGCAGCATAGACAACATGTGGCTGCTGTTGGGCACACGCATCGTTACGGCCGCCGTGTCGTACTACGCGGTGATGCACCTCGTGAGCCGCAGCACGCTCAACGAGTGCATGGCGTTTGTCAGAGCCAAGATTGGGAAGACAACAAAGAGAAACGGCCAATAAGAACAGCCGCCGGAAGAAACAGTCAGAAGAAACAGTCATCAAAAGAGGTTGATCCTCTTATACATTATTAATATATATATACAACAACACTCAATATGTACAACAACAGAATAGTGGTCTATACGTCGGGCACGTTCGACATGTTCCACAGCAACCACCTCAAGATGATAGAGTACGCCCGCGGACTGGGCGACACCCTCATTGTGGGTGTGAGCACCGACGAACTGGTGTGCAGCTACAAGCGCCCGCCAATCATACCCTTTGAAGAGCGCATATCCATCATCAAGGCCCTCAGATATCCCGACATCGTGATACCCCAACGCTCGCTCGACCACACCGAAATAGTGAAGAAGCTCAATATCGACGTCTTTGTGGTGGGCGACGACTGGACAGGCAAGTATGACTATCTGAAAGAGCTGGGCGTAACCGTGTTCTACTTCCCTTATGGCGACGGCCTGTCCACGACAAGTATAAAGAAGGAGATTGTGGAACGTTACGACAGCATAAAGGGAAAAATAGACAACCAGCCAAACCCCGACATAAAGAGATGAAGACAGCCATAGTGACAGGAGGCTCGCGGGGCATCGGCCTCGGAGTGGTGAAGATGCTTGTCCGGAAAGGTTACTGCGTGATAGCATCCTACGCCCACGATGACACGGCCGTCAGCCGGGCAAGAGAGGAGTTGGGGCGGTTACAAGATTTTGTGGAGTTTGTGAAGGCCGACCACAGCTTACGCGATGACACTTACGACTTTATCAGGAGGGTGGAGCGGATGACAATCGACAGTGGCATCGACTGCATTGTCTGCAATGCCGGCATCACCGTGCGCAAGGCGTTCACCGAGACCACCGATGCCGACTGGGACGCGATGATGGAGGTGGCCGTGAACGCCCACATGATAATGCTCCGCGAACTATATCCGCGGATAAACCACGGTTGCAGAATCATATTCACCGGCTCGGCCATGGCCGTCTATCCGCACGCCACCGTTACGGGCTACGGCATAACCAAGGCCGCCGTACACGCCATGGTGAAGAATCTCGTGAAGGTGATGGAGCCGAAGCAGGCCACCGTGAATGCCGTGGCTCCGGGATTCGTGGACACCGAATGGCAGAAGAACAAGCCGGAGGAGATACGCCGCAACATCTGCGCCAAGACGGCCATCCACCGTTTCGCCTCGATAGAGGAGACCGTTGCCGCATACGCCTTCTGCATAGACAACGCTTTCGTCAACGGAAGCATAATAGAAGTAAACGGAGGCTACTCGTATAAATAGGCACAGGGGAGAACCAAGCCAAGGTTCTTCACATTGCAGGATATTTATATCGATATGCTCTGATGAAAAAAGAAATAAGATATGTACAACAACGATGACAGCGGCTTCGCCGCAAGAGAGCGCAACCTCCGAGCCCGCTTCAACCCCGACGGTTCGCTGCTGCGCCGCCAACAGATGCGCATGCTCGACATATTGCTTGAGGTAGACCGCATCTGCCGCAAGCACAACATAACATACTGGCTCAGCAGCGGAACACTGATAGGAGCCGTGCGCCACAAGGGGTTCATACCATGGGACGACGACCTCGACATCGAGATGCTGCTGCCCGACTACGAGCGGCTGATGAAGATACTGCCGCAGGAGCTGCCCGACACCATGGCGCTGCAGACACAAGACACCGACCCCAACTACTTTTTCTTCTATGCCAAAGTGCGCGACCGCCGTTCACGGCTCGACGAGAACACGGGCTACGACCGCACATGGAAGGAGAAGGGTATCTACATCGACATTTTCCCGTTCTACAAGCAGCCCCTGTGGATTCACCTGCTGTCTGAAAAAACCATCGGACACGCATACAAGATACTGCGCACCGAGGGTGACAAGAGCATGTGGAAGGTAAGGGCGCTGACAAGGTTCAACCGCCGCATCATCCATCCCGTGCTGCGGCTGCTCTGCCGGCTGTGGCCGTCGGCCCGCGAGACTTACGGCCTCGGCATACCCTATCACGACCCGCGCCACATGGAAGACACGCTGCCGCTGACCGAGACCGAATTCGAGGGCCACATGATGCCCGTGCCCAAAGACTGCCACAAGGCCCTCACCCTGAAATACGGCGACTATATGAAGCTGCCGGACACCGACCGCCTGCAACTGCACGTGAGCCGGATAGACATTTGGGACTGAGATGGACTAAAGCAGATGCGAGACTACCAGACTGCCGTTGTAAATCCACAGCCAGACCGTGAGCGCGCCCAAGAGCAGCCGCATGCCCCAGAGTGCCGCACGCGGACTGTCGTGAAGGGCGCGCAGCATACAGGCATAGGCTATCGGAACAATGAATATCCAGTGGGCCGACATGATGTAAACCTCGAGTATGCCGAAACCGAGCACAAAGTGCAGCACCATGTCGAAGACTAACCACGTCAAGCACATGTGCACAAAGCGGTCGCGCCGGCCTGACCACAGTCCGACGGCAAAAAGCAGGACAACCACCGCCTCAACGACGTAGAACCATACACTGCCGTATCTGACATAGTTGGGGCGCGTGCGGTTGGTGTCTTCCAAGAGATGGCTGCGGTGCAGCTGCACCGACTCGCCGAAAAGATTCTCCACGGCGGCATCCCAACGTGACGTAGACTTGTCGGTCCACTCAAACAGCGGGTTGTCAATGAGCTTCTCACCGGCATGTTCGGCCAGCCATTTCTTGTGTTCGGCCTGTTTGCGGGCAAACGTGCTGTCGGTTTTCATCCTCTGCTCGTAGCGTTTGTCGGCTGCCTTGTCTCCGGGTTTGGATATCACGAAATACTGGTAGGCATAGGCTCCGGCCAGCAGGGCTGCGGGCAGGATGACGCACACCGCGAGATTGCGCAACCTGAAAAAACGCCTGCCGCCGCACCACAGTGCCGCCAGAAGTGTCTTCACACCGTTGGTAAGCGTGACACCGGCCGTAAAGAAAAACAGTACAGCCGTGGCCGCACGCCCCATGGGCCGGTTGTCGCGCAGCCGCATGCCCGCCACATAGAGCGTGAGCAGAAGCAGGAACATGGATATGGCGAAATGGTCGGGGGCGAACGCTGTCACCATGACATGACCGAATCCGAACATGAGCAGCGACAGCAGTGTGGCATCGTGGCCGCCCACGCCTATCACGCGGTGGAGTATGCGGCGCAGGAAGAGGAACGACCCCACGTCGCACACCGTGAGCATTGCCGCCACTATATACACGGCAAAATTCATCTCGAACATGCCCATCAGCCAATGGTTGAGCAGATACAGCGGATACATCAGTAGGGGCAGCAGCGGATGGCGGAAAAGCGAATAGTATATCTTCCACGACGAGATGGTGACATACGTCAGGTCATCGTAACCCGAAAGCATGTAGTAATTGTAAAACACAGTCCAGTAGCCCACGTTGGCACGGGTGAATATGTCGTACCGGTAGGCCACCATCAGCCCGTTGAGAGCAACCGTCAGCACCAGTGCCAGAAGCACGGGCAGACGCTCTTCACGACTTATGGCAAGCAGTTTTCTCATCTTTACAATGGTTTACGGCTGCAAAATTAGGTAAAAATCTTGTGTATATCAAAATAACAGACTACTTTTGTGCCTGTTAATCCGTATTTACAGAAAACAAAGTTTTTTTTCAGTATGAAATACCCGATAGGAATACAGACTTTTGAGCGTATCATCACAGAAGGATTCGTTTATGTTGACAAGACAGCGCTGGTTCATAAACTGGCGAATAACGGAACAATATACTTTCTAAGCCGCCCACGGCGGTTTGGCAAGAGCCTGCTTGTGTCCACCTTAAAAGCATACTTCCAAGGGAAAAAAGAATTGTTCCGCGGCCTGGCTATGGAGCAATTAGAAACAGAATGGACTGAATATCCAGTATTTCATATAGACTTCAACGGTGCGGATTTCACCAGAAACAACGCATTGGAGGAAAAGCTCGAAGGCTATGTGAGGGAGTGGGAAGCCATTTATGGCAAAAGCCCTTTGTATGAGGAGCTTGGAAACAGATTCATGTATGTCATCAAGGCCGCTCATGCAAAGACGGGCCGCAAGGTAGTGGTACTGATTGACGAATACGACAAGCCTATGCTTGATGTGCTTGACACCGACTGTACCGGACAGCTTGACGGCAAGGAGACGGGTATGGAGGAGAAGCACCGCAATATCCTAAAAGGATTTTACAGTGTGTTCAAGAATACAGACGCAGACTTACGTTTCGTTCTTCTTACCGGCGTTACCAAGTTCTCCCAAGTCAGCGTATTCAGCGGCTTTAACCAGCCTGACGATATCAGCATGGATCCTGCGTATGACGCTTTATGCGGAATAACCAAAGAGGAGCTGGTTTCCTGCTTTGCCGAGCCTATAAGGGAGATGGCCATACAAGAGGGGACTAACGAGGAAACAATGATACAAAGGCTGAAATTTCAGTACGACGGATATCATTTCAGCAGAGGTATGACCGATATATTCAATCCATTCAGCCTGCTCAACTGTTTCAAAAAGAAAACAATCAGTGATTACTGGTTTTCCACGGGCACGCCAACCTACCTGATGCGCCTCTTGCAGCATTTCGATGAGAACATCAACGAACTGGTGTCGAAATATTACTCCCCCGATGAATTTGTAAACTACCGCGCTGACGCAGAGAAGCCTCTGCCAATGATTTACCAAAGCGGCTACCTCACAATAAAGGCATACAACGCACGAAGAGACAAATACCGGCTCGACTTCTCCAACCATGAGGTGCGCAGCGGCTTTGTGTCAGCCTTGTCATCGGGATATTTCAAAGACGCGAGAAACCGTCAGGCATATTGGGTTGACGATGCGTCGGACGCATTGGAGGCTGGCGATACTGGGAAATTCATGCGCCATATTACGGCTCTCCTTGCCGGAATCAGCTACCGTTTTCAGCGCAAGGACAACGCTATGGAATGTGAACGCCATTTCCAATACACCTTCTATCTCATTCTCCAGATGATAGGTATCTACAACACATATATTGAAAAAGAGACCAGCGAGGGACGCATCGACTGTATCGTGGAATGTCCCGGACATGTGTATATATTCGAGTTCAAGCTCAATGGCAGTGCCAAGAAAGCTTTGGAACAGATAAACGACCGTGGATATGCCACGCCATATCTGTCGGATAAGCGCGCCCTCCATAAGGTAGGAATAAACTTCTCCTCAGAAAAAGGAACCGTAGATGACTGGAAAGAAGAATAATGAACACACGTATTTTTGAGATATGAACAGAGGAACGTTGACGCTTGTACCGTCTGGCGGACTTGCCAACAGGATGAGAGCCGTGGCATCGGCATACAATCTTTGTGAAACCACAAACTCGCGGCTGCAAGTGGTGTGGTTTCGTGACTGGGCGCTTAACGCGGCCTTCAATGACATTTTCGAACCCATTGACCCGGCGTTGCTCAACCTGCGTGAAGCCCGCTTCACGGATTTCATTGTCAACGACAGGCCACGGCGCCGGAATCTGTGGATACCGGGACTAATGCAAATGCTTTTTTACCCCCCCCGAAAATCAAGGATATACGAACGCGAGGTGACACCGCTCAAACGCCGTGGATTCGATTTTGAGGCGTGGCTGCGCGGCCGGAACTGTTACATGAGTTGCTATCAGGTGTTCGGAAGTTTTCCGAACACTCTTTACGGAAAGTTGTTCCGCCCGGTGAACAGCGTGATGGAGCAAGTGGAAAGGAACACAGACCTTTTTTCCGATTACACCATCGGCATGCACATACGCCGCACAGACAACGTGGAGTCGATAGAGAAGAGTCCGACGCAGTATTTCATCGAAGCCGGACGCAAAGAACTCGAACGGCACCCGTCTCTCAAGATTTTCCTTGCCACGGACAGCGAGAATGTAAAGCGCGAGCTGCGCGAGGTCTTCGGCTACCGCATAATAACGTCCGGCGACGAGGCCTGCCGCGGCAACGCTGACGGAATACGCGGCGGACTGGTCGACATGTATTCCCTATCGCACACACAATGTATCTACGGATCTGTCGGTTCCAGCTTCTCAGAAATGGCATCGTTCATAGGCAACAAGCCACTGATAAGGGCATAATCCTGTCTTTATCCGCCAAAATCAATATTTTTGAGGCGGGCAAAGACAAGACTATGCCCCTACAATTAAAGGTATAAATACGGTTTCACATGGTGAAACATTTCAATGCGACGGTCAGCACACCTTGCTGCCGGGCTTCACGTCTCTGAGTATTGACGTAACGCTCAGGCTGCCGTCAAAATTCTCGGCAGAGAGAATCATGCCCTGACTCTCTATGCCCATCAGCTTGCGCGGCGGGAAATTGGCTATGAAGAGCACATTCTTGCCAATGAGTTCCTCCGGCTCGTAGAACTTGGCTATGCCGCTGACGATGGTACGGTCGGTGCCCGACCCGTCGTCGATGGTGAACTTCAGCAACTTGTTGGCCTTCTTCACCTTCTCGCAATTTTTGATGTGCCCCACACGTATGTCCAGCTTCTCGAAGTCCTCGAACGTAACGGGAGCCTTCACCGGGTCGGCAACGTATGCGGCGGCCTCGTTGGCCTTTTTAGTCTCCTCCAGCTTGTTCAACTGATAGTTGATGGTTTCGTCCTCTATCTTTTCAAACAGCAGTTCCGGTTCGCCCAGCTGATGTCCGGCGCACAAAAGGTCGGTGCATCCGAGGTTTTCCCACTCAAACTTCTCCACATTGATCATGCGGCGCAGACGCGCACTGCTGAACGGCAGGAACGGCTCGAAAGCTATGGCCAGATTGGCCACCAGCTGAAGCGAGATATAGAGGATGGTCTCCACACGCTTCGGGTCGGTCTTCCACACCTTCCACGGTTCGCACTCGGTGATGTATCTGTTGCCGATGCGTGCCAGGTTCATGGCCTCTTTCTGCGCCTCACGGAACTTGAATATGTCGAGATAATCCTCCACACGAGCCTTCACGTCCTTAAACTCGTCGAGCGCAGCACGGTCGGTGTCGGTCAGTTCGCCGCACTCGGGCACCACCCCACCCCAATACTTCTTAGTGAGCTGCAACGCACGGTTGACAAAGTTTCCGTAGACGGCCACCAGCTCGTTGTTGTTGCGGTCCTGAAAGTCTTTCCATGTGAAGTTGTTGTCTTTCGTCTCGGGAGCGTTTGCCGTCAGCACATAGCGCATCACGTCCTGCTTGCCCGGCATCTCCTCGAGATATTCATGCAACCACACCGCCCAGTTGCGCGACGTTGAAATCTTGTCGTTCTCCAGATTGAGGAACTCGTTGGCCGGCACATTCTCGGGCAGTATGTATCCGCCGTGTGCCTTGAGCATTGTCGGGAACACGATGCAGTGGAACACGATGTTGTCCTTGCCGATGAAGTGGATGAGACGTGTCTCGGGGTCTTTCCACCATTTTTCCCACGTGTCGGGCAGCAGTTCCTTGGTGTTGGATATATAACCTATCGGGGCGTCAAACCACACGTAGAGCACCTTGCCCTCGCCACCTTCCACCGGCACGGGTATACCCCAGTTGAGATCGCGCGTCATGGCCCGCGGCTGCAGGTCGAGGTCGAGCCAGCTCTTGCACTGTCCGTAGACATTGGGGCGCCACTCCTTGTGGCCGTCCAGTATCCACTCCTTCAGCCACTGCTGATATTCGTTGAGCGGCAGATACCAGTTTTTGGTCTCTTTCAGCACGGGCTTCGACCCGCTGATGGCCGACTGCGGGTTGATGAGCTCGATGGGGTCGAGGTCGCTGCCGCACTTCTCGCACTGGTCGCCGTATGCCTTCGGGTTGTGGCAGTGGGGACATTCGCCCGTGATGTATCTGTCGGCAAGGAACTGTCCCGCCTCTTCGTCGTAATACTGTTTCGACACCTTTTCCGTCAGCTTGCCGTCGTCATACAGTTTCTTGAAGAAGTCGGAAGCCAGCTTGTGGTGTGTTTCGGATGTTGTCCGGCTGTAGATGTCGAACGATATTCCGAAATCCTCAAAACTCTTCTTTATTATGCCGTGATAACGGTCGACAACGTCCTGCGGGGTGATGCCCTCCTTGCGTGCACGGATGGTGATGGGCACACCGTGCTCGTCGCTGCCGCAGATGAAGATTACGTCTTGTCCTTTCAGTCTGAGATATCTCACGTATATGTCGGCCGGCACGTACACTCCGGCCAGATGTCCTATGTGAACACCGCCGTTGGCGTAGGGCAGAGCCGCCGTCACGGTGGTGCGTTTGTAATGCTTTTCTTCCATGCTTTCTTTTGTTGTCATTAATAATGTGTGCAAAGTTACTGCAACTTGGGCAAAAATGCAAATTAACCTCATGTCTTTTTCGGTTTAATGACATATTTCGTTTGTGATTGCTTCTTTTTGACATAAAGACATATTGCTACGCGGTGTTTCTCTTTGACACAAAGACAGAAATCTTTGACATAAAGACAAAACTTTTCGACATAAAGACATATAGCTGCGCCGTGTTTCTCTCTGACACAAAGACATAATTCTTTGACATAAAGACAAAACTTTTCGACATAAAGACATATAGCTGCGCCATGCTTATCGTTGACATAAAGACAGAATTTTAAAATCGACATAAAGACATATTGCTACGCGGTGTTTATCTTTGACATAAAGACAAAAAAACAACCTGTTGGCGGAATTATTCATAAATGGCCGGTTTGCCGTAGGAATGTATATATGGACATATCCGCCAACGGGCAAAAACACTTATTTTGGAAAACATGTCCTTCACTTAAAAACGTGACGCAGCCATATGTCTTTATGTCAAAGATTTATGTCTTTATGTCAAAAAGAAACACGGCGTAGCCATATGTCTTTATGCTAAAAAGTTTTGTCTTTATGTCAAAGAATTATGTCTTTATGTCAAAGAGAAACACGGCGCAGCCATATGTCTTTATGTCGAAAAGTTTTGTCTTTATGTCAAAGATTTTTGTCTTTATGTCAAAGATTTATGTCTTTATGTCAAAGATTTATGTCTTTATGTCAAAGATTTATGTCTTTATGTCA
>ENA-OYXX01000967-OYXX01000967.1-human-gut-metagenome-genome-assembly--contig:-NODE-967-length-11838-cov-7.751846_pt1 | contig 11838 bp, 10 predicted proteins | sample MGYA00243976_ERZ653434 | MGnify/ENA primary metagenome ERZ653434 (study PRJEB26926, sample SAMN06165112) | human gut metagenome | biome: ENVO:00009003; feature: ENVO:2100002; material: ENVO:00002003...
GGTCTCGTGGGCTCGGAGATGTGTATAAGAGACAGTATTAGAATAAAGAAAACAATAAGGCTAATATGAAAAAGACACCAATATTTTTTCTTGTATACATGAAACAAATCGCGGAATATTTCATGTATAAGTGAAAAACTTCGTGAAATCACAGACTTTTTCTTGTATAAGTGAAAAAAATCGCGTATTTTTGCACGTAAAGATAAAACTCATACCTGTTGGCTATGGAATTGATAGAAAGAAGGCAATATGTAGACAAGGTGCTCAACTACATGGGAAAGGGTGTCATCATCGTACTTACCGGACAGCGTCGTGTAGGCAAGAGCTGTATTATGAAAAGCGTTTCCGATAGAATAAAATCGGATGACGCCAATTCAAATATCATATACATAAACAAGGAATATGGCGATTTCCGCAATATTTGCGACGAGCTGCAGTTCAGCAGCTATGTGGAACAGCATTTGCAGCCCTCACAGCACAATGTGCTGTTGGTTGACGAGATACAGGACATCGACCATTTTGAGAATACACTGCGCAGCCTGCAGGCAAAGAACCAGTGTGACATAATCATCACGGGCAGCAACGCAAAAATGCTGTCTGGCGAACTTGCCACATACTTGTCGGGAAGATATATAGAGATTCACATACAAGGTTTGAGCTACAAAGAGTTTCTTGTCTTTCACAACCTTCCGGACACCGATACCACCTTCCGCCTTTACATCACCTATGGCGGACTGCCCCAACTGGCACATATCGGACTTGACAATACGGACATGATACGCGACTATCTTTACGACATATACAACACCGTAATCATGAAAGACGTGATAAGCCGTGAGAACATCCGCAACGTAAGATTTTTGGGAGACCTCGTAAGGTTTGTTGCCGACAACACGGGGAAGAACATCTCTGCCAACAGCATAAGCAAATATATGCGCTCACAGGGCGTCACGGTATCGCCCACGCTCACATCCAATTATCTGTTGTTCCTGTGCAACGCCTATATCATACGTCAGGCAAAACGTTACGACATACATGGCCGCCGAATCTTCGACACCAATGAGAAATATTATTTCAACGATTTCGGATTGCGCAACAGCCTCATAGGAATAAACATGATACGTGACATCGAGAAGTTGCTCGAGAATGTGGTGTTCCAGCACCTTTGCCAGCAAGGATACAAGGTGACGGTAGGCCAACTGCAAAACAGCGAAATAGACTTTGTGGCACAGCGTGAAGACGAACGCGAATATTTCCAAGTATGCTATTTCCTGTCATCACAGGACACCATCGACCGTGAGTTCGGCAATCTCCGCAAAATAAACGATGACTACCCCAAGACCGTCATCTGCATGGACAGCATGTATGCAGGAAACACCTACGACGGCATCCGATGCAAGCACATAAGGGATTGGCTGTGCGAATAAAGAACAGAGTTCTTAACTAAATCAACTGAGGTTCATCTTCTTTGTCACGGGGTCTATCCTCCACTCCCACTCCTCGCGTGTGCGCTTCCACCGGTTGTGCGTCCACAGCCACAGGTGGGGCTGGCGGCGGATGGTGGCCTCCAGGGCACGCCAATATCTCTCGGTGAGTTCGTATTCGGGCAGTTCCTTAGGCGCGTCGCTCAGCAGTTTGAACTCGCCTACGTAATATCCCCGGCGTTCACGGCGCAAGTCAAGATAAAACGCCACGAAATCTGCCTTGCGCGTGATACGTTCTGTACCGGTGAGCACCGGTGTGTCGTGATTGAGAAAGTCGGTCCAATAGTGTATGTTGTTCCAGAACGGTGTCTGATCGGCAATGAAGCCTATCATCACCGGCTTGCCCTCGTTGCGGTAGCGCACGATGTGGCGCAGCGTCTCGGCCATGGGTATGCTCACGGCGCCCATGCGGCTGCGCAGACGCAGGAATAGTTTGTCGAACATCGGGTTTTCAAGCACGTGGTAAATCTGTCCGCACACGACATCGCCACCCATCGACAGCGGTATGGATGTCACCCACTCCCAGTTGCAGTAGTGACCCAAATACAACGCGCACGACCGGCCCTGCTTCACGTATTCGCTTACCTGCTCCATACCCACGAAACGCATACGCCTCTTTATCTGCCTCTCGCTCATTGAGAACAGCTTTATGGTCTCCACAATGTAATCGCAGAACCACGAATAGAAACCTTTTTCTATCCTTATTATCTCCTGCGCAGATTTCTCGGGGAAAGAGTCGCTCAGATTCTTGCGCACCAACGGCCGGCGGTATTTCACCACATAGTATATCAGATAAAACAGTCCGTCGGAAACTACATAAAGCACCCTCATCGGCAAAAGTGAAAGGAGATACCACAAACCGAACAATACGTAATAAAAGACTCTTTTCATACCCTTACAGTGTCTGCATGTCGTTAAGTTTCTTGTAATACCCGTTGAGGGCTATCAGCTCTTCGTGCGTGCCGCGCTCCACAATGCGGCCCTCGTGTATCACGCATATCTCATCGGCACTGTGTATGGTAGACAGGCGGTGAGCTATGGCAACGGTAGTGCGCGTCTTCATGAGCCGTTCGAGAGCCTCCTGAACCAGCCGCTCGCTCTCGGTGTCGAGAGCCGAGGTGGCCTCGTCGAGTATAAGGATGGGCGGGTTCTTCAATATGGCACGCGCTATGCTCACACGCTGCCGCTGCCCGCCGGAGAGACGTCCGCCGCGGTCGCCGATACAGGTGTCGAAACCGTGTTCCGACTCCATTATGAAGTTGTAGGCATTGGCTATCCTTGCCGCCTCGTCTATCTGCTCCTGCGTGGCATTGTCCACACCGAAGGCAATGTTGTTGCGGAACGAATCGTTGAAGAGTATGGCCTCCTGGTTGACGTTGCCTATCAGCTGGCGCAAGTCGTAGATGCCGAGGTCTTTCACGTTGATGCCGTCGATGAGCACCTCGCCCTCCTGCACGTCGTAGTAGCGCGGTATGAGGTCGACGAGGGTCGACTTTCCGCCGCCACTCTGTCCCACCAGTGCCACGGTCTTGCCCTTCTCTATCGTCAGGTTGACATTGCGCAGAATCCAGCGCGTCTTCGACGGGTCTTCGGCATTGTAGTTGTACGCGAACGACACATTGCGGAACTCTATGTCATGCTTGAACTCGGCTATGTGCTCCGGGTCGCGCTTCTCGCAAATGGGGTTCTCCGACTGCAGAATCTTGTTCACACGCTCCATCGAGGCCAGACCCTTGGGTATGTTGTACCCTGCCTTTGAAAACTCCTTCAGCGGGTTGATGATGCTGTACAGTATGACAAGATAATAAATGAACGTCGGACCCGACAATGTGTAATTGTTAAGCACGAGCACACCGCCGAACCACAGTACGATGACAATCAGCACCGTACCCAGAAACTCGCTCATGGGGTGAGCCATAGACTGGCGTATTGACACACGCTTCACCGTGTCGCGGTGCTCGTCGTTGACACGTGCGAAACGTTCGTTCATCTTATCCTCGGCACAGAAGGCCTTGATTATGCGCAGTCCGCCAAGCGTCTCCTCCACCTGACTCATCGTGTCGCTCCACAGGGCCTGCGCCTTGAGCGAACTGGCCTTGAGCTTGCGGCCCACCATACCCATTATCCACCCCATTAAGGGCACAAAGACAATGGTGAACAGCGTCAGCTGCCAGCTGATGACGAGCAGTGTAGTAAAGTAGGCCACGATAAGTATCGGATTCTTGAACAGCATGTCGAGCGACGACATGATGGAGTTTTCTATCTCGTTGACGTCGCCCGTGATGCGTGCTATGATGTCGCCCTTGCGCTCCTCGGTGAAAAAGCCGAGCGGAAGCGATGTTATCTTGCGGTAGAGCATGTTGCGGATGTCGCGCACAATGCCTGTACGTATCGGTATGATGGTGGCCGACGAAAGGAAGTAGGCGCCGGTCTTGACAAAAGTCATGAAAGCCAGGAACAGGCCTATGAACAGCAACGACGTGGTGGCTCCCACGCTGTCTATCATCTGCGTGACGTAATAGTTGGCATTGTTCGACGCCACCTCCTTCACGTTGTTCCAGTCCCATGCCATCAGCTCGGTCACATGGCCGGCCTCGCCGGTCTTGAACAGTATCTGAAGAATGGGTATGAGCGCTGCAAACGAGAATATGTTGAGCACTGCCGACAATATGTTGAACACTATCGACAAAACAAGATACTTCTTGTATGGCGGCACGAAACACCGCATCAGTTTTAAAAAATCTTTAAACATTTTTTAATCAGGAGTTAAAGGTGTCAGAGGAGTTAAAGGAGTTAAAGCCAATACCAACCTAAAGACCTCCACTGTTATACCAACATTAAGACCTCCGCTTTATTACTCATTCCCATCCCTTCCCATTCTCTCCCCCCTTGGGGGAGTCGGAGGGGGCCACTAACTTTCCAAACAATGTGGCACTTGTGCTGCCCGTTATCACCACGCGCACGGTCTGCCCTATGCGGCAGCCGCCCTTGTCGAACACAACCATCTTGTTCTGCTCCGTGCGGCCGCACATCTGCTCGCGCGAGCGCTTGCTGTACCCCTCCACAAGCACATCAAACTCGCGGCCCTCGTCGCGGCGGTTGGCCTCGGCCGACAGTTCCGTCTGCAACTTTATCATCTCGTTGAGCCGCCTTATCTTCACATCCTCCGGCACATCATCGGGCAGATGTTTCGAGGCATACGTGCCGGGGCGCTCACTGTACTTGAACATGAAGGCCGAGTCGTAACCCACCTCACGCATCAGCGACAGCGACATCCGGTGGTCTTCCTCCGTCTCACTGTGGTAACCCACAAAAATATCTGTAGTGATGGCACAGTCGGGCACAATCCGCCGTATCGCCGCCACGCGCTCCAGATACCACTCGCGCGTATACTTGCGGTTCATCAGTTTCAGTATCCTGTCGCTGCCGCTCTGCACGGGCAGATGGATATGGCGGCACACGTTGGGCTCTTCGGCTATCACGCGCAGCGTCTCGTCGCTCATGTCCTTTGGGTGGCTCGTGGTGAAGCGCACGCGCATCTCCGGCACCGAACGGGCCACAAGACGCAACAAGAAGCCAAAGCCCCCCTCAGTCCCCCCAAGGGGGGATGAAGTGGTCGTACCATAAGTGTCTGAAGTATTCATTATCACGTTATCCGCAGACGTTGAATCCGCAGACTCCGCGGTTCTCTCCCCCTTGGGGGAGTTGGAGGGGGCCCTGTACGAATTAACATTCTGCCCCAGCAGTGTCACCTCCTTATATCCGCGGTCGCGCAGGTCACAAACCTCGCGCAGTATGCTCTCCACATCACGGCTGCGTTCCCGTCCGCGGGTGTAGGGAACGATGCAGTAGTGGCAGAAGTTGTTGCAGCCGCGCATGATGCTCACAAAGCCGCCCGTCTTCGTGCCGTGCAGACGCTGTGGCACCACGTCGCGATAGGTCTCCGTCGTGGAAAGTTCGATGTTTATGGCCTTATGGCCGCTTTCGGCCTGTGCTGTCAGGTCGGGCAGTGTGAGATATGCGTCGGGGCCGGCCACAAGGTCGGCATGATGGTGCTCGAGCAGTTCGTCGCGCACTCTCTCGGCCATACATCCCAACACCCCCAATATCAGCTTACGCCCCTTGCGGCGCTCTGCGTCGAGTGCTTCAAGGCGGTGGTAAATCTTCTGTTCTGCATTGTCGCGCACCGAGCATGTATTAAGAAACACGGCATCGGCATCGGCTATATCCCCGCAGACTTCATAGCCTGCCATTTTCATCACCGAGGCCACAACTTCCGAGTCTGCCACGTTCATCTGGCAGCCGTAGGTCTCGATAAACAGTTTTTTCATAAAGCCTTAATTATATAATTAGGTTGCAAATGTACAATAAAAACATGAGATTATGCACCGACAGTATGAAGAATTTGTTTTTTCAGAATGAACAAGGATGCGGTGTCAAAATTCGAATCATTAAACATGTAGGGACATATTCTTGTATTTGTCCGTTCGTAACATGTTGATATTCAACATCTATCAGACGGACAAATACAAGAATATGTCCCTACCATATACATTAACCTGATTTTGATACTCCCCAGCCTTTCCCTCATGTCATAACAGGCCAGAGGCTCCACTTATTTTTTTGCCGGTGCCTTACGTGCCGGTTTCAGTTTCTTTGCCGGAACCGTCTTCTTTTCTGCCGTGACGTCATCGCTGGTCTTCATTTCTTCCGTCTGCGGCTTGTCTATACCCACAAGCTCAACGTCGAACACAAGAGCCGAGAAGGGCTTTATCTGCTGACCGGCGCCACGCTCACCGTAAGCCAGTTCGTAAGGTATGAAGAGCTGCCACTTGCTGCCCACAGGCATCATCGTGAGAGCCTCTGTCCAACCCTTTATCACCTGGTCGGCACGGAACGACGCCGGCTTGGAGCCATGACGTTTTGAACTGTCGAAAACTGTGCCGTCAACCAAACGGCCCTCATAGTGTACGAGCACTTTCTCCGTGCGCTGCGGCACCTCGCCCTCGCCCTTCACAAGCACCTTATACTGCAATCCGCTGGGCAGGGTTACCACACTGTCTTTCTTTGCATTTTCGGCAAGGAAAGCGCGGCCTGCATCGCGGTTGGCACCATAGAGCTTTTCCTCCTTGGCCTTTTTGTCGGCCTCACGCTTTGTTCTGAACACCTCTTCGGCCTTGTCCTGACCGAACACCGTCGTGTCGTTGGTGAGCGCATCCATGAAACCACGGAACAAGAGAGTGGATGACACGGAATCGGGAGTGTCTTCAAACTCCTTCTTGATGCTTGCAAGCATCTGGTTCTTCAGCTGTGTGCCAATGGTGAGACCCACAGAATAAGCCTTGAGCTTGGAGTCATCACCGGCGTTGAGCATCTCGCCCAGACCACGCATGAAGTCGGCCATGCCCGTAGAATCAATGCCATGTTGCTGCTGCAGGAAAGGCAACAGACCGTTTGTAAGACTCTTGCCGGCCGCATAACTCAGCGTGTCGGAACTCGTAACGAGCTTCACCGGAGCCTCCACCGTCTGCTTGCCGCTGTCCTTCTTCTTCTTTTTTGCAGCAAAAGCCACATTAAAAGATGCACTCGCCATTACGACGAGTGCCATCAGAAATACTTTCTTCATATCCGTGAAAAATTATTTCTCGTTTACAGAAATAAGCTCAATCTTGAATATCAGTGCCGAGAAAGGCTTGATGTCGCGCTGCTCACGCTCGCCGTAAGCCAGTTCCTGCGGAATGTAAACCTCCCATACAGAACCTGCGGGCATGTGTACCAGAGCGTCTGTCCATCCCTTTATCACCTGGTTGGCACGCAGGCTGATGGGCTCGCCGCGCTTGTAAGAGCTGTCAAACACCTTACCGTCGATGGTACGGCCCTCGTAGTGCACCTTAACCATTGATGTGTCGGCGGGAATGGCACCGTTGCCTTCCTTTATCACCTTATACTGAACGCCGCTGGGCAGCTTCTTCACATCCTTGGCAGTGGCATTCTTTGCCATGAACTCCTCGTTCTTCTTCTTGTTGTCGCCAAACCTCTTCTCCATGCTCTTGGCCTTGATCTGCTGCATCTTGGTCTGGGCCACCTGTCCGGCCTGCTCCATTGTCATCATGCCGTTCTTGCCGGTTGTTCCGCTGATGAAACCTGCCATGAAGTTCTTCATCGAGATGGTCTGTGTAGAGTCTTCGCCGAACACCTCGTGGTTGATGCCCTTGATCATCTGGTTGCTTATCTGCTGGCCGATCTGTATACCTGCGTAATAGGCGGCCTTCTTCTTGTTGTCGCCGGCATTGGCACCTTCGTTGAGACCCTTGATAAACTCGTCCATGTAGGTGGTGTCCACGTCAAGACGCATTGTCAGATATTCTTTCAGGCCCTGTGTCTGTGCCATACCTATGGCATAGCTCATAGAGTCAACATCGCTCTTCAGGTTTGCCTTGGGAGTGGATTGGCCGCACGATGTGAACGCTGCGGCAGCGATAGCCATTGCGGCTACGAATGTCAATTTCTTCATTCTTGTTGTATATTTAAATATTTTGGTTATTTCCGTATTCCAAACAGAAAAAGGGCGTTACATCACCTTTATCAGTTCCACATCGAATATGAGTGCCGAATAAGGCGGGATGGAACGTCCGGCACCCGACTCGCCGTAACCCAGCATGTATGGGATGAAGAAGCGGTATTTGGCGCCTTCCTGCATCAGCTGCAGACCTTCTGTCCAACCGGCAATCACCTGCTGCAGGCCGAACACGGCCGGCTCACCGCGCTGCACGCTGCTGTCGAAGAGCGTTCCGTCGGTGAGGAATCCTTCGTAATGACATTTCACGCTGTCGGTTGCCTTGGGTTTCTTGCCGTTGCCTTCCTGCAAAACGATATACTGCAGTCCGCTGGGCAGCACCACCACACCCTCTTTCTTGGCGTTTTCAGCCAGATAAGCCTCGCCGGCCTGTTTCAGCACCTTGCCCTGCTCGGCACGCTCGGCGTTTATCCTCTCTTCTTTCTTTGCGAAATAATCGGTTGCTATTGTCTGCGCCTCGCGGTTTGACAGCTTCATCTCGCCGCCTGCCAGCATATCCTTGATGGCTGCCGCAAATTCATCTATATTCAGATCGTTTGCTCCCATCTGCACCAGCTGGTTGCCGATGCCCATTCCAAGAGCGTAACTCACTTTGTCTATATCATTGCCCGAACTGAGGGCGTTGTTTGTTTTGTCCATACGTTCTTTTTATCTTTATTTAATTAATATATAACGCTTTTAGCCTGCAAATTTACTTATTTTATCCGATACCGTTGCCTTATTTAGGGAAAAATCACTATTTTTCAGATTTTTAGCAACTATTTACAATAACCCGCCGGATAGAGAGTTCAAAGTCGAGAAAAAACAAGAACGATTATGAGGATGTGACAGAATGGTCACACCCTCATAAATGCGGTATACTTCATGCAAAACCGGTCAATTTGTGTATGCCGCAGCCTCGGCGGCTGCAATGATATCTTCTTTCGACAACTCCTTGGGTGTGGCCGTTATGTCCGACAAGTCAAACTCGTCGACATCTGCGGCAGACTGCTTCTCCGCCTGCTGCCGGCTCTTGTCATCCTGTGCGGCGGCCGCTTTTTTGGTCACATCTACGTTTTTGGTGTCGCTGACGGCCTCTTCGCTGTCGGCAGAGGTTGGCTCAGGCGTATTGCCATCAACTACGGGCACATTGATTACAGGCTCTTCCTCCATCTTTGTCCGTCCTGTCTTGGCGGCAAAGACGGCATCGATGAACTGCGGCTCGCGGCGGAGGCGCTGCAATGTCTCCTTCGACGCCAACTGCTGACTTTCCTTCTTCGAGAATCCCTTTCCCGTGCCTGCCTTTATGTTTTCCAGCATCACCTGATAGACAAACGTGGGACTGCTGTTCTCGTCCTTGTTCTGTTCCACCAGCACAAACTCCATGCGCACACGGTTCTTCTGTGTCCACTCTATGAGCTTGCTCTTGAAGTTGACCTCCTTGTAAGCCACCTTGTCTATGTTGATGAGCTGCGCGAGTATGCGCTTCTGCATGAACTGCATGCAGGCCTCATAGCCGCGGTCGAGATAGATGGCGCCCACGAGGGCTTCAAAAGCGTTGCCGCCCATGTAACTGTTGTGTGAGTTGGAGTGTCCCGATGACATTATGAGCCGGCAAAGCCCCATTTCATCGGCCAGCTTGTTGAGAGTGTCGCGCTGTACGAGTTTGCTGCGTGTGTTGGTGAGGAATCCCTCACGCTTGCCCTCGAAGTGACGGTAGACGATGTCACCCACCACGGCATCGAGAATGGCGTCGCCCAAAAACTCAAGACGCTCGTTGTTGAGCGGTTTGCCCTTGGCGTTGCGCCGCGACACACTCTTGTGCATCAGAGCCAGCTTGTAATACTCGATATTGCGGGGGTAGAAGCCGATAATGTTGTAGAGAGAAGAAAAAAGCTCCTTCTCCTTGCGGAAATGGAGCTTTATCCTGTCTATGATGATATTATTCAGCATACTTCTTGAAGATGACGCAAGCGTTGTGTCCGCCAAATCCGAACGTGTTGCTCATGGCGGCGCGCACCTCGCGCTTTTGGGCCTTGTTGAACGTGAAGTTCAGATTGTAGTCTATCTCCTCGTCGCGGTCGTCGTCATCGTGGTTGATTGTCGGGGGCACGATGTCGTTCTTCACTGCCAGCACAGCCACCATGGCCTCTACGGCTCCGGCAGCGCCGAGCAGGTGACCGGTCATTGACTTCGTGGAGCTGATGTTCAGCTTGTATGCGGCATCGCCGAAGACAGTCTTGATGGCCTTTGCCTCGGAAATGTCACCCACGGGAGTGGATGTACCGTGAACGTTGATATAGTCGATGTCCTCCGGCTTCAGACCGGCATCCTTCATTGCGTTCTCCATCACGAGGCAGGCTCCCAGACCTTCGGGGTGAGAGGCGGTGATGTGGTGAGCGTCGGCACTGGCGCCTTCGCCTACCATCTCTGCGTAAATCTTGGCTCCACGGGCCTTTGCGTGCTCCAGCTCCTCGAGAATGAGGCAGCCTGCGCCCTCACCCATGATGAAGCCGTCGCGGCTCTTGCTGAACGGACGCGATGCGTGCTCGGGGTCGTCGTTGCGTGTGGAGAGTGCGTGCATGGCGTTGAATCCGCCCACACCTACGGCACAGAGGGCCGCTTCGGCACCACCGCTGACAATCATGTCGGCCTTGCCCAGACGTATCTGGTTGAAGGCATCGGCCAAAGCGTTGCTCGACGATGCGCATGCCGATGTGGTGGCGTAGTTGGGGCCGTGGAATCCGAAGTGGATGGAAATCTGACCGGCAGCGATGTCGGCTATCATCTTCGGGATGAAGAAGGGGTTGAACTTCGGACCCATCTCCTCATGCAGGGCGTAATACTTCACTTCGTCCTCAAACGTCTTGATACCGCCGATGCCGACACCAAAGATCACTCCCACACGGTTCTTGTCTACTGTCTCCAAATCAAGTCCGCTGTCCTTTACGGCCTGCAGTGCCGAGATGAAGGCAAACTGCGTGTAACGGTCCATCTTGCGCACTTCCTTGCGGTCGATGTAGTCAGTTACGTTGAGGTTCTTCACCTCGCAGCCAAACTGTGTCTTGAATTTTGAGGCGTCAAATAATGTAAAGGGCGCGGCGCCGCTCACTCCGTTCACCAGGTTGTTCCAGGTCTCTTCGGGAGTGTTGCCGACCGGAGTGACTGCTCCGAGGCCCGTTACAACAACTCTTTTTAATTCCATTATGCTAAAAGTTGAAAAACCGGGAAAAAGCCTGACTGCGTTTGAAAATCAAAAAAAGGAGAATTGTGATTACCGCCATCGAAAGACGTGGAAATCATAATTCTCCATTTATTCAACTGCAAATTGTCAATTTGTCCAATTTCCCAATTTGTTAAATTTGAATTTATTTTGCGTTCTCCTCGATGTAAGTGATGGCGTCACCAACAGTGCCGATCTTCTCAGCCTTGTCATCGGGGATAGATACGCCGAATTCTTTCTCAAACTCCATGATGAGCTCTACTGTGTCCAAAGAGTCAGCACCCAGGTCGTTTGTGAAGCTTGCTTCGGGCTTAACATCTGCCTCGTCTACACCAAGTTTATCAACGATGATTGCCTTTACTTTTGATTCAATTTCTGACATAATTGTAATTTTTAAAATGTTAATAATGATTTCAAATCCAAAAAATTCGGGTGCAAAGTAACTAATTTTTATTCAGTTGGGCAAATTATTTCACTAAAAAAGTACTCATCTTTGCACACTTGATATGTATTTGTGCAATGAGATGATTTAAACTTTTCTTTTCCGTGAAATTTTCTTTAGTAGTATGACAGCG